>WNGR01000305.1_pt1 | contig 52184 bp, 39 predicted proteins | sample 5407581 | NCBI WGS metagenome assembly WNGR01 (sample SAMN13153383, study PRJNA577476) | soil metagenome | isolation source: 80 cm soil or saprolite under Garry oak tree replicate 2 | place: USA:California | collected 2016-06-15 | reverse complement strand
GGGAGTTGCGAACCTAGCTCCTGGACTTTCCTTCTCACTTCGTCGGCCACGCGAACGGTGTTTACGCCCGATTGGCGGAGAACTGCGATGGCCACGACGTCCTGCGGGGGCGTGTATTTTCGGAACAATGCCGACCAAGTGCGCAGCTCCTGCGCTCCGTCTTCCACCTGGGCAACGTCCCGCACACGCACCGGCGTCCCGCCGCGGGTGCCAATCACGATTTCGCCAAACTGTTCCGGTGATACAACGCGTCCGAGCGTACGTAGCCCAAGCTCCTGCGGGCCGGTGATCATGCGCCCGCCCGGCGCTTCGATATTTTCCCGCTGCAGGGCGTCGCGCACGTCCAGCACGGTAAAATTGTGCGCGGTAAGTTTCTGGGCATCGAGCAATATGCGGATCTGCCGGGCTTGTCCGCCATTCAGCTCCACGCTGCCTACGCCGTCGACGGTCTGGATCGCCCGCCGCACCTGTTTGTCGGCGATTTCCGTCAGCTCCCGGCGGCTCATTGGCCCGCTCACCAGCAAGGTGAGGATAGGGTCGGATTGCGGGTCGAGCTTGGTGATGATCGGCGGCAGCGTGTCACGCGGCAGGCGGTCGATGGCGCCGGCGACTTTCTCGCGAATATCCTGCGCCGCGCCATCAATGTCACGTTCCAGCACAAACGTGCAGGTGATGTCGGCAAAGCCCTCGAACGAGTACACATTGATTTCGTCGATTCCGCTGACCGAGGAAATGGCGTCTTCGAGCGGCAATACGACGCCGGTCACGATCTCTTCGGGAGTCGCTCCTGGCAATCTCACTTCGACGTTGACGGTGGCAGGATCAGCCTTGGGAAAAAGGTCGACGGCGAGTCCGCGGTAGGAAAACGCGCCCAGCGTTACCAGAAAAGCGATCAGCATCACCGTGAATACGGGATACTTGACGCAAGTTTCGGCGAGCTTCATCGGTATTCACGCCTGTCTTGATCGTATTTCGTAAGCCTCTTATTTCATTGCCGGGACGTCTGCAGGGCTTCCGCCGGGCTGCTCCTGGACCACAGCGCCATCGTGCAGTTCGCCGGCCACGGCAACGGCAACGCGGTCTCCGGGCTTGAGACCTTCCGCCACTTCAAACCGCCGGCCGCGTTCGTCCTCGGTTTGTCCCGCAGGACGGATTTGCCGCTCCGACACGCGATTGCCATTGAGCAGAAAAACCTTATAAACGCCGTAGCGGTAATTCACCGCATTTTCCGGCAGGAAGATGGTTTTTTCTTCCTTCTCGCTGGGAATGGAGGCTTGCACAAAGAAACCCGGCTTCAATCTCGCATCGAGGTTCACAAGCAAGGCTTCGGCCTCAAAAGTCCGCGATTCCTGCGCCACCGCAGGATTGATGCGAGAAATCCTTCCGTGAAAGGTTTCTCCCGGAAACGCTTCCACGCGCAAATCGATGGTGACGCCATCCCTGACCCATCCGGCCCAGCGTTCCGGCACGGCCAGGCGCGCGCGCAAACGATCTGTGCGCACCAGCACCATCACCGGGCTCTGCACACGGAGATACTCGCCCGGGTGAACGTCCCGCGTTTTGATGGCTCCGGGGAAAGGGGCGCGAATGGTGGAGTCGTTCAGCTTTTTCTCGGACAGCTTCTCGCTCGCTTCACTCGACACCAAAAGTGCTTTCAGGCGGTCCACTTCCTGCAGCGCAACCGTGTAGGTTGCCTTGGTGCTCTGGTAGCGGCTGGCGGCCTCGTCCAGTTGCTGCCGGGAAATCAGATTGTCGCGAAACATCTCTTGCGCGCGTCTGTATTTCTGATCTGCGTCGAACAGATCCGCCTCCGCGCGCTGTACGGAAGCGATCTTTTGGGGGTCGCTCGGCGGCGGATCACCGGGCCCGATCCCCAGTTGCGCCCGAACTTGCCGCACAATGCCGCGCTGCCGCTCCACTTCAAACTGCAATTCCTCGGGATCAAGCCGCACCAGCGGCTGTCCCTGTTTGACATTGTCGCCAACGTCGGCAAGCACTTCGGCAACACGGCCCTCTACCTCCGAACTCAGCGTGCTTTCTTCCAGCGCATAGAGCGAGCCGACCGCTTGAATCCGCCGCCGCGCCGTTTCCTCGGCGACGGTATAGAAACGCACCGGGGCGGGGTGGGACGCATCGCCTAGCACGCTGGTCGGTTGTGCCTTCGAGCAACCCGCAACCACAAAAACAGCGAACATCGCCGCCAGGGCAAAAACCATCTTGCCTCCGCGACATTCGAGCTTTGTGTTCATCCCAAAGGGCACGCGAAAGAGAACTCCCGATCTTGCCATTTTGGACGCGCCAACACGCCAATCGTTTTGGCCTGGAGCGACAGGACCACGGCGCACTCTTTTTCAAGTGAGCCCACTCCATGGGACAAGCCACGGCGTTCGCAGGACGTATGCACATCCGGCCAAGGGCAATCCCTGAATTTTAGCAAGAATACATGAAGAGTCTCTAATCCCAATTTGGGCGCGAAGCGCAGAAGCGACGAGGCCCGGCGCCCGCCTGGTTGGCTGGATTTGCGGCTCCCTGTGGTCCTGGTCACAGGGGTCCGTGTTCCGCGTCACCGCGATTTCGGCGGCTGCCGTGCAAACATTCGATAGGGAGGCCTCGAGAGATGCTGCAAACCGACAAGGACGTGCTAAAGACTTTGCACGAGGAACTCGCGTTTTTGGAGCTGGGCGGTTACCGTTCTCCACAGCAAGCGGCCTGGCGTCCGCAGTTTATCTTTGAGGATTCCCCGACCTGTTTGAACTTCAGAAATCTCGGGAAGCGTGTTCCATGCAGCGATTGCGCGTTAATGGAGTTCGTTCCCGAAGGATCCAAGCAGGAGCGGTTTCCCTGCCGTCATATTCCTTTGGACGATTCCGGCCTCACGTTGGATTTTCTGTATCGCACGGCGACGGAGGAAGAAGCGCACGCGCTGGTGGCAAACTGGTTGAAGAAGACCATCGCCGAACTCGAGCGCAAACCTGTTCCTTAGGGCTCCTCAAGCGCCGCAGAGACCGCGCGCCGCGGGCGGTCAGAATAGCAACTTAGTTCTGGGGATTTTCCTTCTTCTCTTCCAGACCGAGGTCCCCAAAGGGCCAAAGGTTGAACGCCTTGAGCTCCTCGTATTCATGCTGGGCGCGCAGCATTCGCGCGGTGCGCTCTGCCGGCCACGGCGAAGCAAACCGCTCCGGCCGGTCGGCAATCCAAAATGCCGCCAGCGCCATCAGCGTAGCATTGCGCGTGAGCACGTCCGCCTGCTGCGCTTCCAAGGCATCCGCCGCGGAGTGATGCGTGTAGCGGTAGTCGGACGTGTCCTGTAACATGTTGATCCCCGGCAGTCCGCCCATGGAAAACGGCAGCGTGTCGGTTCCCGACTCCACTTTGTCGTCGACTTGCAATTTTTGGAAGTTGGAAAGGCTGTTGACAAACGGCTGGAATAGCTCGACCAAATCATCGCGGCCGCCCAATTGAAACCCTTTCACCGGCCCTTGACCGAAGTCCAGAATCAGATCGCCAAGATGATTGGCCATTTCCGCTTTGTGCTCTTTGACATACGCGAACGAGCCATCGAGTCCTTGCTCCTCGCCCGTAAACAGAACGAAACGGATCGTGCGCCGCGGGCGCTGCCCGGAACGCATGATGGCTTCCGCGGCACCGAGGGTGGTCGCGATTCCCGAGCCGTTGTCTGTTGTTCCCTCGGCCAGATCCCACGAATCGAGATGCCCGCCGACGACAAAAACCTGTTCCGGATGCTCGCGCCCGCGAATCTCGCCGATCACGTTAGCGGTCTGGACGGGACCGTTGGTAAACGTGTTCTGCACGTTGAACCGCACGTGCGGCGTAATGCCGCGATCCAGAAAACGCTCCAACAGTCCCTGATCTTCCGCGGTCATCGACACAACCGGAACCGCAAAGTCCGCATTGAAGCCAAGAATCCCTGTGTGCGTCAGGTTCATGCCTGAGGATTTTCCCCCGCCTTGCCCGCCGATGACCGCGAGCACTCTCGCCGTTCCCGCGGCTTTGAGAAAATCGCCGAACAGCGCGAAGAGATTCATTTCATTTTGCGGGGGCTGCCCTTTTGCGGTGACCAGAGCAATCTTCCCTTTCAGGCGAGAGACATTCTTGAGCTCGTTTTCGATGTCGAACATATTTACTCTAACCACGTCGCCTTCGGCTCCTCCGGCCGGCGTCGAACCCGTCCATCCCATGGCATCGATCTGCAGCCTGTGATGCACGGGGGCAAGAATCTCGCCTTCGGCGGTGCCGCGCGTCCAGCCACGCCAGATGGTGTATTGCTCAGTGTGCACATTTTCCAGGCCGAGGGATTTCATTTTCGCCACGCCCCATTCTTCCGCTTGGCGGTCCGCCAGAGTGCCTGTCACGCGGCCGCCGATGTCGTCACTCAATTCCGTTAGGAAGCCGAAGGCGTGCGAATTGAGCAGGCCCTCGCCGGCAATGCGCACAAGCGCCGGCTTCGTACCATCTTCGTCCGGGCCTTTTGGCGCCGTTCGATTTTCCGCGCGGAGCGGCAACCCCAACAGGCTCAAACTCGCCGCCAGCAACCCCACCAGAATACGTTGCATCCGTTCTCTCCTCGCGCCTTCGGCGCCCATTCAGACTACCATGCACTGGAGACGCAGCCACGGCCAGATTGTTTCTCGGTGAATCGCGAGCTTCCTGCCGAGCGGCCTTGTTCTCCCCGCAACTCCCATTCAGTGACGGCTTTACCGGCGCCGCACCTCCCTCTACACTGCTTTCGAGATGAAAACCCTCTCTGGATTCCGTGTCTGTGTTCTGTACTCGCTGACAGGAAGCCTTTTGTTCGGCGTCGGAAGCCTGGATCTGTTCGCGCAACAAACACCTCCGAAACCGGCTGGCGAGCCATCCGGCCAACACGCAGAAAAAACAGACAGATCGGAAAAAGCGGCGAATCCCGCGCAAATCGAACTGCTGGAAACCAAAGTTCGTTTCGAAACGAACGGCGACAGCCGCAGGGAAGTTCACGCGCTGGTGAAAATCCATAGCGAACTCGGCGTTCGCCAATTTGCGCAGCTCAACTTTGATTTCAACCGCTCTTTCGAATCGATCGACATCCCTCTGGTTCGCATTACCCACGCGAACGGCGGCACCGCAGACATTTTGCCAAGCGCGATCACCGACCGACCCAATCCGGTGGTAGTAAACGCTCCCGGGTATCAGGACGTGCGCGTCAAATCAGTGCGCATGCTGGGCCTCCAGCCCGGTGACACGCTCGAATACCGCGTTATCCGGACCGTCTCGCATCACCCGCTAGCGCCCGACTTCTGGTTAGACCACGCCTTCGACCGCACCGGCGTCGTTTCCCACGAAATCTTCGAACTCGACTTTCCCTCCTTGCCGAACCGGCAAATTCAAATCAATCCTGAGACTCCTCCCGATGCATCTCCCACCCGCGAAGGCGAAAAGGCCGAACGAGTTGTTTACCGCTGGACCAGGAAGCAGACACCCGGGGCTGAATCTGGCAAAGAGACAGCCAAATCGGCGCCGGACATTTCTTTGACCACCTTTTCGTCCTGGAATCAGCTGGCGAACCGGCTGGCTGCCTTGTTGATACCTTCCGAACAAGCGTCACGCCGGCTTTACGACCGAGCCATGTCAATTACATCCAGACAGGCCAGCGCCGACCAGAAGATGTCGGACTTCTACGACTTCGTCTCGAAGAAGATCCATATGGTTGATCTGCCACTTGGCTCCACGGGGTTTCGCCCTCGCAAACCTGCCGATATCCTTACCAGCGCCTACGCTACCGGGGAAGATAAGTTTGTACTCTTGGCTGCCCTGGCAAACAATTTTTTCGCGCCGGCGCGCATGGGCTTGGCTTCCAGTTTGGGAGCGGTGAGCGCAAAGGACCTTCCTTCGCCGGCGAAGTTCGATCACCTCCTTACCATGTCGGGCTACCGCTCCGCGAGTTTCTGGATGGATCTGAACATCGAGGTTGCGCCCTTTCTCATGATTCCCTCGCAATTCCGCGACAAGCCCGTTTTTGTAGCAGGGCCAGCGGCAGGGAGCCACTGGGATACGGTTGTCGCATCATTTCCCTTTCCCGCCACGCAGAACGTGCTTGTGGATGCCGCGCTTGCCGCGCAAGGCGGGCTCACCGCCAAGGTTCATTACTCCATGCGCGGGGACAACGAGTTGGTGTTGCGTTTGGCGTTCCACCACTCACCGAGAGACAAATGGAAGGAGCTGGCGCAGCTGCTCTCGCTCACGGACGGCTTTCGTGGGCAAGTGGTCAGCGTCAACGCGTCGGATCCCTACGCCACCAAAGAGCCTTTCACCGTCGAGTACGAGTTGAATCAGACGAAATTCGTGGATTGGTCGAAGAAGATGGTGAGCATTCCCGCGCTGCTCCCGCAACTGGGGCTTCCCGATCCGCCTGCCAAGTCGGCATCGGGCGCGGCAAGTGCCGCTATCGAGCTTGGCACGCCGCTCGAAGTGCAAACGCGCGTGGTCCTGCATCTTCCTCCCGGCACCAAGGTTAGTACTCCGGCCGGCACATCGGTCGAGCGCGACTATGCTTCGTATTCCTCGCAATATTCTGCGAACGGTTCTACGATTACCGCATCGCGCCACATCAAATTTATCTTGAAAGAAGTACCGGCGGATCGCGCGGCGGACTACAGCGTCTTCCTCCGTGCGGTCCAGAGCGACGAAGCCCAGGACTTCACGCTCGAACGGCCCGACAGCGCTGGGACAAAAACAAATTCGGCGGCGCCAAACAACACAGCGCCGTCGAAAACAGTTCCACCGAAACCATGAAGCTTACTTAATCTCCAGAATTTCTTTTTCCTTGGCGCCGGAGAGGTCCTCGATTTTCTTGGTTTCCGCGTGTGTGAACTTTTCCATCTCTTCAAGGGCCCGCTTTTGTTCGTCCTGGCTGATTTTCTTGTCCTTCTCGAGCTTGTCGATGGCTTCTTTGATGTCCCGGCGGATGTTGCGGACAGCCGTGCGGTGATTTTCCAGGATTTTATGCAGATGTTTGACGAGTTCCTTGCGGCGCTCTTCGGTCGGGGCAGGCATGGGTACGCGCACCACCTTTCCATCGTTCGTGGGATTCAGCCCGAGATCGGAAGCGCGAATCGCCTTGTCAATCAGCGGCACCACGCTGGGGTCCCAGGGCGCAATCACCAGCAATGTCGCCTCGGGGACAGTCACCGTGCCCAGTTGGTTCACCGGCATTGGCGTGCCGTGATAGTCCACGCGGATGGCGTCCAGGATGGCCGCGTTCGCGCGTCCGGTGCGCAGCGTGGCGAGCTCCTTGCGAAAATCCTCGACGGCTTTTTCCATGCGCGTCCTGGCCGCCGCCATCGCGTCTTTGGTTGTTGCAATCGTCGTCATTTTTCAAGTCCTCTTCGGCACTCGGTTCTTAGTAGAATTCTAGAAGAGAAAGACTTTGCCGGCTTCTTCGTTCTGGAGCACCTCATCCGCCCCGGCCGTTGGTGCCGTCCGGGATGGTTTCCTATATTAAACTGACCACTGACGACTGATAACAGAAAACTGTTTAGGCCGGGGTAACCTTCGATCCTACGCGCTCGCCTAAAACGACTCTTTTGATGTTGCCAGGCCGATTCATATTGAAGACCACGATGGGCATGCCGTTGTCCATGCACAGCGAAATCGCGGTCGCATCCATCACTTTCAGGTTCTGGCTCAGCACCTCGCGGTAGGAGATCGCGGCAAAAAATCGCGCGTCGGGAACCTGCTCGGGATCCGCATCATAAACGCCCTCGACCCGCGTGGCCTTGAGGATCGCCTCGGCTTTGATTTCCATGGCGCGCAGCGCCGCCGCAGTGTCGGTTGAAAAGTACGGGTTCCCCGTTCCCGCGGCAAAAATGACCACGCGGCCTTTTTCCAAGTGACGGATAGCGCGCCGGCGGATGAACGGCTCACAAACCTCTTTCATTTCGATGGCGCTCAGCACGCGGGTGAACACACCCTCTTTTTCAAGGGCATCCTGCAAGGCCATGGCATTGATGACCGTTGCCAGCATGCCCATGTAATCGCCGGTGGCGCGGTCGATCTCGAAACCTTTTTGGCGCGCGCCGCGGAAGATGTTTCCGCCGCCGACCATGATGGCCGTTTCCACTCCCAGCGCATGAACTTCCTTCAGTTCACGCGCGATGGAGAGAATCGTTTCGCCGTGAATGCCGAATCCGTGCGGCCCCTGGAACGCTTCGCCGGAAAGCTTCAGTAGGATGCGGCGGTATGCCGGCTTGTACTTCTTCGCAATTCGAGCAATGCCATTCTTCTTCGAGGCCATGAGTCTCCGATTTTGCGGCTTTAAATCCACGGAATTGTAACAAACTATGCCTGGCCCCGCACTTTCGCCGGCTGCAGGGCGGTGTCACAACTTGCATTTGGCAGGGGCCTATTTCAGGCCTAAGGCAGTGGGATGCTTCGGTTCATAGAGGCCCACTTGGCCGCCCCCGGGAAGCGGTATCTTCGTGATGGAACCCCACCGCGCTTGCTCGACCGTGGAGCACCTAACATTTTTCTTCGCAAGGGAAGCGATTTCGGCCTTTAGGTCCTGGCACATGAGGTAGAGCTCATGAGCACCATTCTCGTCCGACGGGTGGAAGGCAGCTTCTGCCAGGGGCAGGGCGAAGACCAGCCAGCCATGACCGGCGTCCACGGACTGGAATCCCAGCACGTCTCGAAAAAAGGCGCGGTCCGCCCCGGCGTTCTTGCTGTAGATGACCACATGGGCGCCAGAAATCATTGGTTCCTCCTAAGCATGCCGGGAACTCCGCGCAAGCTGCGTATTCGTGAAATCCATCTCGCAGAACCGCGGGAGGTCAAATGTGGACACTACCACAGTCCGGCAGGCAACAGAGCAGAGCCCCGATTGCGCCGGGGCGTTCTAGCCGGGCTTCCTTCAAATTGTGGCTCTTAAGATTTTGCCGGCGCCGCTTCCGGACTTGCCGACGGGCCGCCACTCACTTCACCAACTTTGAAACGCACGAAGCGCCGGACGGAAATGCTTTCGCCGAGCTTGGCGATCGCCTGAGCGATCATCTCGCCGATTGTCACGCTCTCGTCCTTGATGTAGTGCTGTTCGTAGAGGCAATTCTCCTCGTAGAACTTCTCCATTTTGCCCGTGACGATTTTCTCGACGACTTGCTCAGGCTTGCCGGAAGCCAGCGCCTGCGCCCGATAGATTTCGCGCTCCTTCTCGAGCATGTCCGGGGTGACTTCCTCGCGCCGCACATAGCGCGGATCGAGCGCGGCGATGTGCATGGCGATGTCGTGCGAAAGCTGCTGAAATGCTTCCGTGCGCGCCACGAAGTCCGACTCGCAGTTCAGCTCCACGATCACGCCGATCTTTCCGCCAGCGTGGATGTAGCTGCCCACCAGGCCTTCGCTGGCTTCGCGCGTAGCTTTCTTGGCTGCAGCTGCCTGGCCCTTCTTGCGCAGAACGCTGATGGCTTTTTCGATGTCGCCATTGGCTTCGACGAGCGCGGCGCGGCAATCACTGAAGCCCGCGTTGGTCCGTTCCCGCAATTCCTTGACGAGTTGGGCTGGAATTTGCACGGCAGGTTGTTGTGTACTCATTCTTTTTTCCCTTGTTCTCTAAAGTCTTGTTGCCTGCACTTCTTGCAGAACGGCCCGCCCCGAGCCGTTCGGGGCGGGCCACTAGAATTTCCCACCCACGCAGTTCTTTAACGCTCTTCTTCGTCCGGAGGCACCGTAGTTTCCGCGCCTTCCACTTGTGCTTCCGCGCCCTCCACGAAGTCGCCTTCCTGCTTTTCGTACTGTTCGTATGCGCTGGTGTCCACGTACTCGACACCCTCGACCAACGCCTGATCTGCCGCGGACTTCTGCTCCGCCACCTGCGATTGCTGGTAGGCGTGGCGCCCTTCCGCCACGGAATCCGCGATTTTTGTGGTGAAGAGCCGGATGGCGCGCAGCGCGTCGTCATTTCCGGGAATGATCCAGTCCACCACGTCCGGGTCGCAATTCGTGTCCACAACGGAAACCACCGGAACGCCCATGCGGCGCGCTTCCTTCACGGCAATCTCCTCGGCGTTCGAGTCGATGACGAACATGGCGTCCGGCAACTGCGCCATGTTCTCAATGCCTTCCAAATTCTGGTGGAGATGCTTCATCTCACGGTCCAGCCGGGCGCGTTCTTTCTTCGAGAGCTGCTCCATGCGCCCGTCTTCCGTCATGGCTTTCAGCAGCTTGAGGCGCTTGATGGATTTCTGCAGCGTGGCCCAGTTGGTCAGCGTCCCGCCCAGCCAGCGGTGGTTCACGTAAAACGCGCCGCAGCGCTTCGCCTCTTCGGCAACAGCTTCCTGGGCCTGGCGCTTTGTGCCTACAAATAAAATGTTTCTGCCTTGTGCGGAAATATCACTCACGAAGCGACTGGCTTCGCGAAACATTTTAAGGGTTTTCTGAAGGTCGATAATGTGGATGCCGTTGCGTTCCCCGAAAATATATTCCTTCATTTTCGGATTCCAGCGGCGCGTCTGGTGACCGAAGTGAACCCCGGCCTCCAGTAGTTCTTTCATCGTAATTTCTACTGCCAAGTTCCCTCCTAATAGGATAGCTGCTTTTCGCGACGGCGTTGTCGCAGCGGCTCTACACCGCCCTTCCAGCGCCGCCTTCGCAGCAGCCTCTTGCCGGCAGCTTGCCGGCCATGATCTCAGGCAAATGACCCGCGTCATCTCCCTGGAACTTGTTCCTGACCGGGGCCTGGCTCTTCGCCCGCGACTGATCACCAAGCGCCGTTTAACGCTTGGTGAACTGGAATCTCTTTCTTGCGCCTTTTTGCCCGTACTTCTTGCGTTCCTTCATGCGGGAATCGCGCGTCAAAAATCCGTTCTTCCGCAGGGACGCGCGCAGCTCTGGATTGAATCGCGCAATCGCCCGCGACAACCCCATGCGCACAGCGCCAGCTTGCCCGCCCACGCCGCCGCCACCTGCGGTTACCAACACGTCCACCTGGTCGGCCAGGTTAGTGAACTTCAGCGGCTCGGTCGCTTCATGCTTCCAAGCATGATTCGGAAAATATTGCTCCACGGAACGGTCGTTGACGGTGAACTTCCCCGAACCCGCGCGAAGGAACACGCGTGCAATGGCCTCCTTGCGCCGCCCTGTTCCCAGAAACCATGTTTGCGTGCCCGCGAGGGGCGTACCTGCTGTACTCAACGTTCCTCCTGACTCTCAAAAAACGTGGCCCGGCCTGCTGGATGCTTCAGGCAGGTGGCGCCGCTAAACCGGCACCTGACCTAGCGGCTGGCTCCAGACACCCCACTCTTCGGCGTGCTCCACGCCTAGCTGATTCCCAGCGAAGGCCTGCATCGGACCAACGTAGATAGGAACAGCAATGTGCGGAAAAACAACGAATCTCGTTTACAGCTACAGGGCAACCGCCTGCGGCTTTTGCCCGGCGTGCCGCGCCAAGCCCGTGGCATCGCGGTACACGCGCAATTTCTTCGCCCGACGCGCCTGCAGCTTATTCTTCGGGAGCATCCCGAGAATTGCCTCACGCACCACCCATTCGGGCCGGCTCTCGCGCACGCGCTTTACCGGCACGGTTTTCAGTCCGCCGGGGTATCCGCTGTGCGTGTGATAAACCTTCTGCTCTATCTTGTTTCCCGTCAGCCGGATTTTATCCGCGTTGATCACGACCACATGGTCGCCGGAATCGAGATACGGGGTAAAAGTCGGCTTATCCTTGCCGATCAAAATCCGCGCCACTCTCGTGGCCAGCCGCCCCAGCACGGCGTTTGTGGCGTCCACGACGTACCAATTCGCGCCCGTTTTCAGGGCTTCCGCCTCGGCTCCCTTGGCTACATACGTCCTCATCGCACTCAGTCACACCTTTCCCTATAGAGACAAACGTTAATTCTAGAGTAGCCTTTGTCCAGTGTCAACGCGATTATCGGCGCCGTTTTGCAATGAGCGTGCGAATCAGATTGGCAGGAAAGGCTGGAACCATCAGGTTACACGTTTCACTCGTTTCTTAGGCAAATCCAGCCGATGACCGCGGACCTTCATCCGCAATGAGCGGGCGTTCCCATCCAATTTTCTTCCAGCTCGCCAACGTAAACAGTAAATGCCTCGACTCCCCGCAATTCTTTTCCTCCTGAGACTTTCCATCGCAGCAGCGTAGGTTCGCGTGTAGATGCGGAATAGGTAATTCCGTTCGATGTAATCGGAGTCCCCGGTTTAGGGGGCAGGTGGCATCGCTTCGGCAGAGAGGACGGATATGGCTTGAATTTGGTATATATTCGGGCGCGGCTTGGCGCCCAGTGAACATTCCGCAGCAATCAGCAAGATGTTTAGGGGGAGCAGAGAGGTTATGAGGGGACGCTTTATGAATCAAATTCGGCTGGCGGTTGCGCTTACAGCAGGGATGACAATGACTGCGTTTATGGGCTCAGCCCAAAACGCCCCAAGTGGAGGTCTTCACAAGGTACTGAAGACGGCCAAGGCCGCCGGCGAAGGCGGTTATGACTACATTTTCGCCGACTCGGAAGCGCGCCGTCTGTATGTCCCGCGCGGTGGCCCGGCTGGGCGACTGACGGTCTTCGACTTGGATACTCTGGAACCGGCCGGCACGATTCCGGATGTCCGCGCCGGGGGCGCTACGGTCGATCCCAAGTCGCACCATGGATTTTCCACCACCAAGCCTATCACTATGTGGGACGCAACCACGTTGAAGGTCATCAAGACGATTGACGTGGACGGCCGCCCTGATGGGATCCTGTGCGATCCCTACAACGCACGTATATGGGTCTTGAGTCACCAGCCACCGCATGCCACGGTGATTGACGCCGCGGAGGGCGCCGTGGTGAAGACGCTGGACTTGGGGGGCGCGCCCGAACAAGCGGTAAGCGACGGCAAAGGCACGATCTACGTCAACATCGCCGACAAGGCCACGATCGCGGTGCTGGACACGAAGAACTTGACGGTTACGGCGCACTACGACATGAGCTCGAAGGGCACCGGCGGAAGCGGGCTGGCGTTTGACGCGAAGAATCACATCCTTTTTGCTTACTACCGCCAGCCTTCGCCTGTAGCCGTGATGGTGAACGCCGACAACGGCAACATTATTGCCACGCTTCCGACCGGCATGGGCGTGGATACGGTGGCGTTCAATCCCGCCACGATGGAAGCCATCAGTGCGGAATATGCCGGCACGATGACGTTCATCAAGGAAAATAGTCCCACGAGCTTCACGGTAGAGCAGACGCTTCCGACGATGGCTGGCGCGAAGACGCTGGCGCTCGACACCAAGACAAATCACCTGTTAACCATGGCGGCCGAATTCGGTCCGCCTCCGCCCGACGCTTCCCCCGGACCGGCAGGGCGCCCGGCGCGCGGTCCGATGATCGAAGGTTCGTTCTCCATATTGATGGTGGGCAAGTAGGAGTCCTGAGGGAGGAAACGTGGCTAGATTCAGCGCATTTTTTCTTTCTTGCTTGGTATTGGCGGCGCTGCCGGTGACCGCGCAGGCTCCGGGCGTTACCGAAGTTTATGCCCAGATTCGCGCGGAAGAGACGAACCACTCCAAGATCATGTGGATCATTCACGAACTGGCGGACGTGTACGGGCCGCGCTTGACGGGTTCACCCAATCTGAAGGCGGCAGACGATTGGGCCGTGAAGACCATGGCTTCCTGGGGACTCGTGAACACGCACCTCGAGCCGTGGACCTTTCAGCCGCCGAGCGCCGCGACCCCGGTGCCCGGCTGGGAAAACATGGAATTGGTCGCGGAGACGGTCGCGCCGTTTCATGGACAACTGATGGTTAAGCCGCTCGCGTGGACGCCGAGCACCAAGGGCGTCGTGACCGCGAAAGTCGTGTTGCTCGATCCGCCGGGGCTGGCGCCACAGAGAGCGGGCGGGTTCAACTTTTTCGCAGGCCCGCCACCTCCGCCGGAGCCGAAGTGGGCTGCGCCGCCGATGGCAACGGCGGAGAAAGCTGAAGAGCCCAAGCAGCCGACGCAAGCGGAGCTCGATGCCTATTTGAATTCCGTGAAAGACAAAATGCACGGCGCGATTGTGTTTGTGGGAAAGCACGTGGAAGTGCCGGAAGAGATGAATCCAGCGCCGATGCGGCGGTCCGAGGACGAATGGAAGTCACGATTCGGTCCCCACGCCAAGCCCTTTCGCTTTCCCGAGCAGCCGAAACTGCCGGAGGGACAGTTGACCCGGCAGGAAGTTTCCAGGCAAGTGGATCAATTCTTGGTCGATAACGGCGCGCTGGTCCGTGTGAATGATGCTGGCCGCGCGCACGGCATCATCATCGCGCAGCAGAACGGAACGTATGACTGGACACGAGCGGTGCCGACGCTGGTGATGCGCAATGAAGATTACGGACGCGTTACGCGCATCATGGCCGACGGCACGCCGGTGACGCTAATGATCAGCATTCAAAACAAAGAGTATCCGGAAGGGACGACGGCCTATAACGCGATCGGAGAAATTCCCGGCACCGACAAAAGGGATGAGATCGTGATACTCGGCGGCCATTACGACTCGTGGCATGACGCGACCGGCGCGACCGACAATGGCACAGGTTCGTCGATGATGCTGGAGGCGGCGCGGATTCTCGCCTCCCTCCACGTGAAGCCGCGGCGCACGATTCGTGTTGCGCTTTGGAGCGGCGAGGAAGAAGGCTTGCTCGGTTCGCTCGCTTACGTAGAGCAGCATTTCGGAAGTTTTGAAAACCAGAAACCGGAATACGCGAAGCTGGACACGTACTTCAACATTGATTCGGGCACCGGAAAACCGAGGGGTGCGAGCGTGTTTGGGCCGGCGGGCGCGGCGGACATGGTGCGCGAGGCGCTGATGCCGTTTGCGGATTGGGGCTTCATGGGCGCTGTCGCCACCGACAGCCGCCGAACCGGCGGGACCGACAGCACGTCGTTCAACAACGCGGGCTTGCCGGGAATCGGATTGGCGCAGGACGCGTTTGACTATGGATCGTTCACCCATCACACCAACCTCGACACTTACGAGCGGATCTATGAAGAGGACGTGCGAGAAGCCGCAGTCGAAATTGCGTCGGCGGTTTATGCGATCGCCATGGCGGACCAGATGGTGCCGCGCTTTGCAAACTCGGAAATGCCGAAACCAGTGCCCGAACCGGGGCCCGGCTCGCTCGCGACGAAAGTACGGCATGTTCCGGCGAACTGAGCCAGGAGCCAAAACCGGGAAATGACTGCCTGGAGATGGCAGGCCAGCTGCCATTCTGGCCCGGTTCTTTCTTGAAGTATAATGCGCTCATGGCAAACCCCAATCCGCTTGCGGGCGTCGTTCCTCAGGTCGTCCATCCCGTAAACGACGGCGAAACCACGGTTACCGAACCGATCGAGAAAATCGAGGGCGAAGTCGCGCTCGATACCTACGTCAAGGCGCAGACCTCCGCGCCGGAGGTCGTCAAGCGGATCACGGAATTGGAGAACTGCCTGTGGCGCCTGGCTGACGGCGTTTTGCATTCAAGCAGCATAGGCAGGCATCCCGAATTACGCGCTGCCGCCGAAGAGGCAAAACTGGTTCTTAAGAATCGGCTCGAGCTGGATGAAAGCAAACATCGGTTCCCGAGCGAATTGGGAAGAATTGAACAGTAGCAGCGTCGTCCCTCGGGTTGGCCGGTTTATCGGACAATCTTGACAGGCCATCGCGTGTCCCAACAACACCACCAGCTATCCCGCTGGACCTAGCGGCCGAGCATAATGCCGCTCCCCTCGGAATGTAGTACGTCAGCCAGAGAAGCCCGGAGTGCCCGCCCCCCGTCGCCGGCAACGCGGACTGCCAGAGCCATCGGATTCCCATCGGATTCATGCCTCACCGACGCTCGCAAGGAAACCCAAGTGAAATTAGGAAGGAACGTGAGTTTCCCTAACCGGTGCGTCTCGTTCCTGGGGACTCCGACGTACCGCACCAGCCCGCTGCCCACGGCTACGACGGCCCAGCAATAGGCCTCCGCTCCCGCGGCAACCAGGAGCCCCCGCCACAACCAATGCGCGGGCCGGCCCCTAACGACCGCTGCCCAGTCGCCAAAATCGGTGACGCCGGAAAAGAAGAAATAGCCGGTGCCATCGAAGAGGTTGAACGGAAGATTCGTCAGCAGAAAAAGGCGCACTCCAACCGATGCACTTCTCGCGCTTCTTAATGCCATCCAAAAAACAAAAGCGGCCAACAAGTTCGCGAGCGTTCCCCCGCAGCCACAAGCCGTGAGTCGAAGTCGCTGGAGCACGCAACGGTCGACAACCCACCCGAACCTTTGGCCCGCACCGAGGCCGGATCCGCCGTGGCCATGTCTCCTCCCGGCGATACTAAGGTTGGGCGAAGACGGGGGCTTGGCGGCGCCACCATTCCTGACCCGTGGCGGGCAGGGTGTAAACGGGGTCGTAATACTCGTAGAGGCGCTCGAACGCTTGCGGATCGTCGGCCTCAATGCCGGTACGATAATTCTTGGTCCAGTAGGAGATGCCTTTTTCGCGGTCGTAGTCTTTCACTTGATGAACCCAACGCTTGCCGACAAAGGGCACATCGCAAATCATCCGCGGCGTGGCAAAGCCGGGCAAGTACCCCATGATGTCGTGCTGCAACTGCTGGGCTTCCCGGATGGACAAACGCCAGTGCTCGGAATTGGGAATCATGTCGCACATGTAGAAGTAGTACGGCATGATTTTGGCGCGATCGAGCAGCGTGAAGCAGAGTTCGAGCAAATCTTTGGCGTTGGTGTTTACGCCGCGCAGCAGCACGCCCTGGTTGCGAACGTCGCGGAAGCCAAGTTCTAAAATTCTCTTTGCCGCTTTTGCCACCAGCGGCGTAATCTGGCGCGCGTTGTTCACGTGCGTGTGCAGCGCCAAATCTACATCGCGTTCGCGCGCTTTTTTCGCCAGGCGTTCGAATCCCTTCAGAACTTCGTCCTGCAGGAAGTGTTGCGGAATGCCCATCAGCCCTTTGGCGGCTAGGCGAATGTCCTTGATCGTCGGGATATCCAGGAGAGCGGAGACGAACGGTTCGAGCTGCGCGATGGGCATATTGGCAATGTCGCCGCCGGAAACGACCACGTCGCGAACGGAAGGCGTCTTGCGCAGATAGTCGAGCATCTGTTCGTAGCGGTCTTTCTGCGAGAGCTGGAAGCGCAGCTTGACGACTTGCGGCACGTCGTTGCCGACGAGGTCCATGCGTGTGCAGTGGCCGCAGTATTGCGGACAGGTAGAAAGCATTTCCGCCAGGACTTTCGTTGGATAGCGATGCGTCAGCCCTTCGACAGCCCACATGTCGGATTCGTGCAAGCTGTCGCGGCTGGATTTGGGATGGCTCGGCCAATCGGGATTGCGATCGTCAAACGCAGGAAGCATGTATCGGCGGACGGGATCATTCCACAAGTCTTTCTCGTCCATGGTATTGAGCATCTGTGGAGGGAGCAGGATGGACATGGTGGCGCGCTCTCGGGTGTCGCGCTCCATGCTTTCGAGCAGGCTCAACGGCAGCAGCGGGCCGAAAACAAGTTGCAATTCTTTCAGGTTCTTTACCGTGTGGCGGCGTTGCCATAGAGCCGTTTCCCATTCCGCGGTGGTGACGTCTTTATAGCCGGGCAATCGGCGCCAGTCGGGCTCGACAAATTCTCTAGTCAATGGATATTTGAACGGCTGCTCGCCGGTGTGCACTCTTCCGGCGGGCTTCCAGACGGGCCGGGTTGTCTTGACATCGCTCATTCTCGTTGAACCGGGCTCACCGACCTTGCGTTTCTTGACCGGATTGCACAAGTCTAAGGAAAGCGTCGTGTGCAAAGCAGCCTTTTCGGAAAAGTGCGGGGAAAAATTCCGTCTCTTTCAAGCATACGATGAATTGAGAAATAAGAAAACAGCACGGGCGCGCTCACCGGCGCGCCCGTCTCTAGCTTCAACCTGTTTTCCCTTTCAGAGCGGCTTCACTTCCACATGCACTTTCTTCACTACTTCTGCCTTCGCCAGCGTGAGTTCAAGCACGCCGTTCTTCAAGATGGCCTTGACCTCTTCCGGACGAATCTCGACCGGGAACTTCACCGTGCGATAGATCTGGTTGAGCTTCTCTTTGTAAACGGGCCCTTCCTTCTTCTCTTCTTTGAACTCCTTCTTGCCCGTGATGACAAGCCGCCAGGGCTCCACGTTGACGTCCAGCTCCTTCTCGGTGAAGCCGGGGACTTCGGCGCGAACGACGAGCGCTACCTCGGTCTCATAGAGTTTCAGGTTGACCGGGCGGAACACCTCCGGCTCCGTCTTGAAGAAGCTCTCCAGGTCGCGGGTGAAGAACCGCGGTGCGGCGCCGAGCAGTTCGAACGGACGACGCGCGATGAGGTCAAAAAAATCCTGCATCGGCGTGGAAAACTCCTCGAACTCCTCGAACTCCTCGAAGGGCGCCGGGAGTGGCTTCATGGTCCTCTCAATGATTGACTCTTTCATAAGAATCCTCCGCTTGGGGGATCCTCGTTACGAGGAAAAAGTGTACCGGTCACGCTGGCTGGTGATGGAACGCACCTTAATGCGCTTTGCTTGCCGCGAGACAACTCTGCTGCCTGGTCACACTGCTCTCCTTTTTCGGAATCCCCAGGGAACCTTGCAAGCAAGCGCACGACCAGCAACGAACGCCGCTTGCCAGAGTCTAACTCGTTTGCGCTCTAGCGGACATTTGGCGCGGCGACAATCGCTTGCGCGAATTTCCGCTGCGCGTTTGGGAAAATTCGCGCAGAAAATTCAACACGGCGTTTCCCGTAAGCGCCGTTTCAAGCCGCGCCAACCGGATTCTTTCGAGTCGGCACCACTTGAACAGGCAATCCTGTGACCGGCATCACCGAGCCCGGACAAGCACTCGGCATGCTCTCAAGAATACCGAATACCATGATATTTTTGTGCATCGGCCAACGTAAAATGAAAGGAAGACAACGGACAGGTCCAAATCTCATAAATGCGTACTGCTCACCTTTTTCGAAGCACCGTCTTGCTGTGCGCCGCGCTCCTTAGCGCGGGTCTCGCGCTCGCCGAAGACATCCAAAGCATTCATCCCACCGGCTATGTGACGGACCTTGCGGGGGTGATCGGCGCGCAAAAGAAAGCTGCCCTGCAAGCTCTGGGCACGGAACTTGAGCAGAAAACCGGGGCGCAGATGGCTATCGTGACGGTCCGCTCGCTGGATGGAGAAAGCGTCGACTCTTACGCCGTGGACCTTTATAAGCAGCTGGGAGTCGGAAGCAAAAAAGACAATCGCGGCGTTCTTTTGCTGCTGGCGCCCAATGACCGCAAGTACCGCATCGAAGTCGGCTACGGCCTCGAACCGGTCATTAATGATGCGCGCGCAGGCGACGCGGGCCGCGCTATGGTCCCGTTTCTGCGGCAGGGCGATTACGGCGACGCGGTGGAAACGGCGGCGTGGCAATTGGCAAAATACATCGCCGATGATTCGAACGTCACCCTAAGCGGCGAGCCGCCGGTGCGGCGGATCCGTCACAGAAACAACGGCGGTGGCAGTGGGATTTTCTGGCTTTTCGTTGGGTTGATTATCCTATTTTCGTTTCTCGGACGCGCCTCCGGAGGACGCGGACTCCGGGGCGGCGGGTCGGGGGGAAGCGGCCTGTTGTGGTTCTTGCTCGGGATGATGGCCAACTCCGGCCGGGGATCGCGAGGCAGTTGGGGTGGCGGCTCGGGCGGGGGTGGGTTCGGCGGCGGATCCGGTGGCTGGGGCGGAGGGGGATTTGGCGGGTTTGGCGGCGGGAGCAGCGGGGGCGGGGGAGCGTCAGGAGGCTGGTAAAACCGGGCCCGGGCTTGAGGAACGAGGCGAAAATGCTTTCCACGGATACAAAACTGACAGAACTCGTGAAGCGGTTAAAGGAATTTGCGGCCAGCAACCTGGAGTGCGTCATTTTGTTCGGCTCGGCGGCACGCGGGGATTTTCGCGGAGGGCACTCCGATCTTAACGTCGTGTGCATTTTGCGCTCCCTGACTGTGGAAGAGCTTGGGCGGCTGGCAGGCGCGGTGAAATGGTGGTGCGTCGAACAGAAAGAACCGGCACCGCTCTTTTTCACACACGAGGAATTGCGGCAAGCCGCGGACGTTTTCGCGATCGAGATTCTGGACATGAAGCAGGGGCGCCGCGTGTTGTACGGCGAGGACGTGGTTGCCAAGATCGAAGTGCCCACGAATTTGCATCGGCTGCAGATTGAACGTGACCTGCGGACGATTTTGTTGAAGCTCCGGCAGCATTATTTGCGCGCGCCGGGACATGTCAGCGAGTTAGCGCCGGTGCTGCGAAAATCCTTTTCGAGCGTGTTGACGCTGCTGCGCCACACGGTGATGGCGTTTGGAGAAACGCCGCCGGTCGACGCGCACGAAATCGTCGCGCGGGCTGCGGCGTTGACCGATACTGACGCATCGGCTTTCGACGCACTTTTGCAACTGCGGGAAAGCGGCGAATTTCACGGAGATATTGTTCCGGCGTATGGTGCGTACCTAAGAGCGCTGGAAAAAGTGTTGCACGCGTTGGACCATCATTTTCCCAAGCGAGAATGGCAGCGCGTCAAGAAAACAAGCAGCTGAAATCGAAAGGCCGAGGTGGATATGAAGAGCGTTCTGATTGTTCTGGTCGTTTTAGTAGTCATCGCGCTGATTTTGGGAAGCTCGTTCATCAGTCGAAGAAACCAAATGGCCATCAAGAAGGAGGCCGTGAACGCCGCGTGGTCGCAGGTGGACGTGGTGCTGCAGCGGAGGGCCGACCTGATTCCCAACCTGGTGGAGACCGTAAAGGGAATGGCCGTGCAGGAGCAGATTGTCTTTGGTGATATCGCCAAGGCACGTTCCGCACTGTTGAGTGCCCACACCCCGGCGGAGAAGATTGTCGCAAACGGGCAACTGGATAATGCGCTGGGAAGGCTGCTTTTGGTCGTGGAAAATTATCCGCAACTGAAGTCCAACGAGAACTTCCTTCGCTTGCAAGACGAGCTGGCCGGAACGGAAAATCGCATCGCCGTCGAACGCCGCCGTTACAACGAAACGCTGCAGGACTACAACACGTTTCTCTCGCTCTTCCCCAACAATCTGGTGGCAGGCCTGAGCGGATTCACCCGCAACGATGCGTACTTCAAGACGGAGGAAGGAGCGAGGCAGGCTCCCAAAGTGAATTTCAATTACGGAAGCACTCCGACAGCGCCGGGTTCGCAGCCCGCGCCATCCCCGGCAAAGCCGTAGCAGAGTTCTAAAGCTGTCCGTTATCCGCTGTTGCGAAGAAAGGCGGAAGTCTCCGGGACGGTCTTTTTGCGCGATCGCCTACACGCACAATTGCTTGCGAATTTCGGCGACGATTTCCTCTGGCGAGATAGACACGTCAATGATGAGGGCGTCGGTTGGTTCTTCAAGGTCGGCAAGCTGGCTCGAGAGAAGCCCCTCGGTCGCGTAGTGTCCTTGTCGGGCGCGCAAGCGTTCGAGCAAAAGATCGTAGGCGCCTTTAAGATAGACCACCTTGATGTCTTTTGCGTTTGCCTGAACCCCAAGTTGTTCGCGGTAGCTGCGCTTCAGCGCCGAGCAACCCAGAACGACACTTCGCCGCTCGGCCAGCCATCGCTCCATCGCCTTGCGGATGGTTTGTAGCCATGGAATGCGATCTTCGTCACTCAGCCCGACACCGCGAGACATTTTCTCCTTGTTCGCGGGCGAATGAAAATCGTCGGCGTCGGCAAACTCCCAGGAGAGTTGTTTCGCGAGCAGTATCCCGACTGTGGTCTTTCCCGATCCGGCAGGACCCATCAAAAGCACAATCACGACAGCATCCGCGGCTGGCTAAGGCCGAGCGAGGAACTCGTCGAGCAGCAGGTGGAAGTGGTGCACACCGTTTTCCCGTTTCACCGCGTACCGCCCGCGCTCGTAGGTCGAAGAACCCAGGCCTTTCTGCACGTTTGTGCAAAGCAGAATGTCTTCCCGTTGCACTTCGTCGCTGAAGGACACGGCGCGCTCGATACGCTCGCGGCTTTTCTGTGAAGCCCCATCGTGAAAAAACCATTCAAAGATGGTGAGCGTTTTTTCGTGCGAGAGCGGCACGATCACATTGGTGGAAATGTTATCCGGATAAATGTTGAGCATCAGATTCGGGAAAATCCAGAAGTACAGCGCCTCCTTGAGGCCGGAGCCGGGTGCGTAGAGCCGTTCTCGAGCGTCGTCCGGTTTCATCGCGCGAATCGGCGCGAACTGCTGCGAACAATAGCGGAACGTGTCCGTGCGGTACTGCGCGTAATCAATTTCTTTCATCAAGCCGGGATGGGCGATGGGAATGTGGTAGCCCTCGAGATAGTTGTCGACGTACACCTTCCAGTTACAGTCAATCACATAGTCGCGGCGCTCGCCGAACTCCAGGCCCGCGAATTGGAAGCCACGCGCCTGCTCGGGAATTTCTCCCAGGTACGCGGCAAGCGGCTCGGCCTGGAGATCGAAGTTCACAAAAATGAACTGGCCCCAGGTTTCGCAACGCAGCGGGACCATGCCCATGGAGCTGCGGTCGAAGAACTCGACGCCATCGACGTCCGGAGTGCCAATCAGGCGGCCATCGAGGGTATAGGTCCAGCCGTGATACTGGCAGCGCAGGACGTTCTTGCAACCGCTGCCGAGCGCAATCGGTCCGGCGCGATGGCGGCAAACGTTGCTGAAAGCGCGTAACTGGCCCTGCTTGTCACGCACGACGATGACCGGTTCGCCGACGACCTCCGTGGTGAAAAAGCTTTCCGGGTCGGAAATGGTGCGATGGCTACCATTCATTTCGCCGCAGGGATGATCGAGCGTGCCAACGAGTTGCCAGGTGCGCTGGAAAATGCGCGATTTCTCAATGTCCAGAATCGCGGGGTCGGTATAGAACCGCGATGCAAGCGTCTCGGCGCATTCAATCTGCTTGTGCATGTCAAGGTGGAGAGGTTTTGTCGTCATCGTCGTGAGATTCCACGAGTTGCATGGTGCAAGGTCAAACCGTTCAAAGGATGCGATTCACGGCACAGCATCAAAGCAAATTCCTCGCTCCGCTCGCGCTGACCACCTAACGGAGTCCATCGACAACGGAGGACAAGCCAAGCTCGCTCTCAGAATTTGCGAGTTTCCTGGCGCGACCAGCGTTCGATCACGATTTTCGACTCGGTGAAGAATTCCACGGCATCACGTCCCTGACCGTGAAGAATGCCGAAGAAACTTTCCTTCCAGCCGCTGAACGGGAAATACGCCATCGGCGCGGCAACACCGATGTTAATGCCGATGTTACCTGCGGGCGCCTCGTAACGAAATTTGCGCGCAGCAGACCCGCTAGTGGTAAAGAGCGAAGCTTGATTTCCGTACGGGCTGCGACGGAGGAATTCCATGGCTTCGTCCGCGGAATTGGCATGAATCAAGCTGAGCACCGGGCCAAAAATTTCCGTGTGCGCAAGCTGGCTGGTGGAAGGGAGACCATCAAGAATCGTGGGGGTCAGGAAATTTCCTGCCTCATATTTGAGAATTCTCGTGCCGCGTCCATCCAGAATGGGCTTGGCACCTTCCCCGACACCGGCGTTGATGAGACTTTCGACGCGTCTCTTACTTTCTTTGCTGATGACCGGCCCCATCTGCACGCCGGCGTCGAGACCGTTCCCGACCTTAATTTTCGAAGCGGCTTCGGCGATGGAATCGCGAAACGTCTTTTGCGCTTCGCCGATCGTGACCGCTACGGAAACGGCGAGACAGCGCTGGCCCGCGCAGCCGAAAGCGCTGTCGCTGATGATTTGCGTCGCCAGCTCCATGTCGGCATCGGGCAGGACGATGACGTGATTCTTTGCGCCGCCCTGGCACTGCATGCGCTTGCCGCTGGCCGCGGCGCGCCCGTACACATGCCTGGCCACCGGCGTCGAGCCGACGAAACTGATGGCGCGTACCTGCGGATGATCGCAAAGCGCGTTGACCACCTCGCCCCCGCCATTAACCAGATTCACCACGCCCTTGGGCAGGCCGGTTTTCTCGAGCAATTCGAACGCGCGCCGCATCGAAAGCGGGACGCGCTCGGAAGGCTTGAGGATGAACGTGTTGCCGCAAGCGATCGCGTACGGCAGAAACCAATAAACGATCATCGCCGGGAAATTGAAGGGCGTGATGGCCGCGACCACACCCAGCGGCTGGCGGATCTGGATTTCGTCCACGCCCGGCGTTACGTCTTCCAGTACATGGCCCTGCATCATCATGGGGATGCCGCAAGCCACTTCGACGTTCTCGATGCCGCGGCGCATCTCCGCTTTGGCTTCAACGAAGGTCTTTCCATTTTCGGTCGTGATAATGCGCGAGAGTTCGTCGATATTTTCTTCGAGAAGGTTTTTTAGCTTGAAGAGGTATTGAATGCGCTCGCCCGGCGGTGTGCGGCGCCATGCGGGAAAAGCAGCGGCCGCAGCCTGAACGGCGGCATCAACATCGGCCGAGCTGGCAAGAGGTGTACGCGCCAGCAGCTCGCCCGTTGCGGGATTCATGACCTCAGCGTAATCCGAAGCCGTGGCTCGCCGCCACGCGCCGTTCACATAATTCTCAAGCTCGGGGACTTGGGTGGTTACCGCACTGCTCATGGTTTGCTCCTTGGCCTGTCTCTCAAAATCGCGGAGACTTCCGGCAAGGCCTTTCTAGAGGAATTGCGTCCCTCTTAGCTTACCAAAGAATGGTGGGGAAGGATGACACCTCGCCGATCACGGAGAACCAGCGCGAGCGAGCTTCCGACTATCTGTCGACGGCAGCCAGGGCTTCGTAGGCGGCGCCCAGCAGCGGGGCGGACTCATTCAAGATGATCGAGACGGGGATGTTGCTGAGGAGCCCCTCGAATTTCCATTTGTCTTTGAAGGCGTGGAAAAACGTGCCATCTTTCATTTTCTCAAGGATTTTGACGGCGATGCCGCCGGCAACATAGACGCCGCCCAGCGCCAAGACTTTCAGCGCGAGATTTCCGGCCTCGGCGCCATAGATGGCGGTCCACAAATCGACGGTGTCCGAACACACGCGGCAGGATTTGTCCAAACCGCGCCGGGTAATTTCCGGAGCGGGATCCGCGTCGGGGTCCTCAAAAGAAGCGTGCAGCACTTTAGGAGCCAGAAACTCGTGAATGGTGCGGAAACCTCTGCCTGAGAGGATCAGCTCCCAACTCACCTGGGGATAACGGCGGCGCATGAAGCGGAGCAATTCAATCTGCTGCTCCGTGTGGGGAGCAAAATCGGAGTGCCCTCCTTCGGAAGGCACCACGCGGTACCGGCCGGTATCCCAAAAGAGAATGGACTCTCCCAAACCCGTGCCCGCGGCAAGCAACGCGCGTGTGCCGCCGGTCTCGGGCTTGCCAGGATTCAAAACGCAGAAATCTTCCGGGGCAAGATGCTCGAGGCTATGCCCCCACGCGCCGAGGTCATTGAGGAGCACAACGTGCGGAACGTTCAGCTCCTTGATGAGCGTTTCGGTTTCCACGATCCAGGGGAGGTTCGTGGCGCGCACGCGGCCGTTGATGACCGGACCGGCGATGCCAAATCCGGCAGCGTTAATTCGCTCGCTGCCGAGATGATCCGCAGCCTGGCTGGAAAATTGCTTGACGATCAAATCGAACTGCGCAAATTCCTTGCTGGCAAAGCGGTGGCGAAAAACCGGCGTCAGGTTTCCATCCTTTTCGGAAAATAGCGCCAAGTTACATTTGGTGCCGCCCACATCTCCCGCAAGGATCACCGATCCCCCTTGTAATCCCCTCTTTTAAATCGGTTCAACGAATTTTGCAACTCACGGCTATAGCACTACGGGTTATACCACCGGCGGCCATCGCGTTCGAGCAGAAGCTCGCCGTCGCGCGGGCCCCAACTGCCTGCCGCATACTGAGGCACGGTCGCGGTCCGGGCCGCACTCCAGACGTCGAGGATGGGATCCACCAGTGACCACGCGGCCTCGACGCTGTCGCCGCGATCGAAAAGCGTAGCGTCGCCGCGAACGCAGTCGCTTAGCAGCGTGGCGTAGGCGCTGCGCGTGGTGTCGCCAAAGCCCTCGCGGTAGCTGAAATCCATGGTGACATTTCCGATGCTCATTTCCGTGCCCGGGCGCTTCGCGCCAAAGCTGATCGAAATCCCTTCGTCTGGCTGGATATTCAGGACCAAGCGATTGGGCTGCACCTCGCGCTCGCGAAATACGATGTGCGGAGCGCAGTGAAACTGGATCATGATTTCCGTGCTGCGTTTTGCAAGACGCTTGCCCGTGCGAATGTAAAACGGCACCCCGGCCCAGCGCCAATTGTCGATGAGCAGTTTTCCCGCGACGAAGGTTTCCGTCTTCGAAGCCGGATTCACTCCGGGTTCCTCCCGATAGCCTGGGACGGGCTTGTCGCCGAGTTTCCCGGGAGCATATTGGCCGCGAACGACCGACCGCGCCACCATTTCCAGGTTGAACGGGCGGATCGACTGCAGCACCTTCAATTTTTCATTTCGCACCGCAGTGGCATCGAAGGCAGCGGGAGGTTCGACGGCCACGAGAGAAGTCAGTTGCAGAACGTGGCTCTGAATCATGTCGCGCAGCGCCCCGGCAGTTTCATAAAAACCGCCGCGGCGCTCAACGCCCAGCGTTTCCGACGCGGTGATTTGCACATGGTCCACGTAATTGCGGTTCCAGAGCGGCTCAAAAATGCCGTTGCCAAAGCGCAGCACGAGCAGGTTTTGGACCGTGTCTTTTCCCAAATAATGGTCGATACGATAAACCTGCCTCTCATCAAACACGTTGAGGACAATCTCATTGAGCGCCTTGGCGGAAGCCAAGTCGCGTCCAAACGGTTTCTCAATGATGATGCGCACCCAGGAATTGGGCGAAGGGGGATGCGCCAGCCCGGCGCGGCCCAGTTGTTCCACGATGGCCGGATAAACCTCCGGCGGCGTCGAAAGGTAAAACAAGCGGTTGCCGCCGAGACTCTTGGCGGCCTCCAACTCGGTCAACCGCTTGGCCAATTGGGTAAAGGCTTCCGAATTGCCGTAATCGCCCGAGCAGTAATAGAGGTTCGAAGCAAAGGCATCCCACTGCTTGGGTTCAATCGGTCCCACGTCGGAAATCGTTTTGGCGGCTTCGCCCAAACCGGCGCGGAACAAATCCTCCTTCATAGCCGTGCGGGCGAACCCGACGATGGCGTAGCGCGGGCCAAGAGCATTGTGGGTGGCCAGATCGTACATCGCGGGAATGACCTTGCGCTTGGCGAGGTCGCCCGAGGCGCCAAACAGAATCACCGCGCAGGGTTCGGCTACCCCGCCGTACACCGACCCGGAACGATTTGTCTCCCCGGCCATCCCTGTCTCCTTCGTGGTTGTGTCCCGTTCGGTCAGATAGCGCGACGCTCCAAACTATACCTCAACCCCATATTTTCCAAGTTGCAACCGCAATTGTTCCGCGCCCTGGTGAAGGATCGTGTTCATGCCGAGTTTTCCAGGCCTTTCCAGATTCAAGGGGCGGTCGTCAATGAAAAGGCATTGCTCGGGCGGGCGCTGCGTGACTTCCAGCGCCACGCGAAAAATGGTTTCTTCGGGCTTGCGCGAATGCACATAGCAAGAGCTGAAAAAAACCAGGAAGTTTCTTCGAAGATCGAAAGCCTCGATGCGGTACTGATTGAGCTCCAGTGGCTCATTGTTGATGGCGCCGACAAAGTATTTTTGCGTCTTCGTCACCTTGTCCAGAACCGCTCGCGTATCCGGATATTCCTTGGATTGCGCAAACATGAAGGCGGTGAATTCTTCGCGCGAGAACGGGCGGGGGCGATAGAAGAGCGTGCGGTCGAGATATTCATTGAGGGTGATTTGGCCGCAATCGAAGGCCGGAAAAGAGAGGTCGTGCCGGTCCTGGAATTCTTCCCAGTCCAAGTGAAACGTGGCGGCAGCCTCTTTCCGCGATCCGCGGTCCCAGCCGTTGGTCAGGATGACGCCGCCGATGTCCCAAAACAGGGTGGTTATTTTGGGCAAGCCGATTACCTCCGGTTCTTTCTAGATGCAGCGAAGTGAGGCACAGTCTCAAAAAAAGTTTGCGCAGATGGGACCGAGATTTTGTCCGTACGGCTAGGATTTTACCCTAACTTGCAGTAAGGTAAAAAAGACCGAAACAGACAGGAGAACCGCATGGCCAACGAATCCTGCGACCCAACGCCGGCACCCAGCGAGCCGGTGAAGCCCGGAACGCGCATGGTGAAATGCGTGAAGTTCGGGAAGGAATTGCCGGGGCTGGACCGCATCCCGTGGCAGGGCGAACTGGGGAAACGCGTTTACGAGAACGTTTCGAAAGATGCTTGGAAGCTGTGGCTCGAATACTCGAAGATGGTCATGAACGAGTACCGGCTGAATCCGCTGGACCCCAACTCGCAAAAAATCATGGGAGAGCAGATGGAGCAGTTCTTTTTCGGGGAAGGCGCGAAATTGCCCGAAGGGTACGTCCCCCCCAAAGCCAAAGGATAATTATCCGCCGACGGGCAGGCGATGAGTCGCGGGGTGCTCCACCGGCAGACGCGGCGTGATGCCAAAGCGCAATTTCTGGTGCGCCTCGCGGATCGAGCGCTCCACCTCTTCGGGCGTGTTTCCTCTTGCAAAGAGAAAACCCAAATAGCTCGAGCCTTCCGGCCACGCCGCAATGTAATCATGAAGGCGCGCGGTGATGACCAGGTCGGTAATAAGGTGAGTCGCGCGCGCGGATTCCACTTGCGTAACGCTTTCCACGATGCCGCCGTGCGGAACAGGAATCATCATCACGCCGGAAGCTTCGCTTTCCCGCGGCGCGTCGCTGCCGGGCATCCTGCAGGCGTGGCGCAGGAGCAATTCCTCGAGCCCCATGGGCGGCTCCGCTTCGCTCGCGCAAAACCGTAAAGCTCGCGCGCAGAGGCCGCCAATGGGGCGCGCCGCGACCTCGATGGGCCATATTCCTTCGTCATTGATTCTAAACTCCGCGTGAATGGGTCCGTGAGTCAGGCCCAGCGCACGGGTTGCCTCTCCCGCGCACTTCTCGATTTGATTTTGCGCGGACTGAGGAAGCCGTGACGGCGTGACATAAATCGTCTCTTCGAAATACGGACCTTCCAGGGGATCGGGCTTGTCGAAAATCGCCAGGATTCGCAAAGTGCCGTCGCTCAGGAGTCCCTCAACGGCCACTTCCCTACCCGGGATATAGCCTTCCACAATCATCTGATCCAGATACGGCTCGCGCGTCGAGCGAATCTCGGCCGATTCGAGCAGCCGTCGGAGGCGCGAAGCGGCCGCAAGAAATTCGTCCTGGCTATTTGCTCGCATCACCCCCTGGCTGGCCGAAAGCGAAAGCGGCTTCAGCACGCAGGGGAAGAAAATTCCGGCAAGCGAAGGCTCGGGAAGTGGGGCGACGAGAAAACGGCGAAACCACGGCACAGGCAATCCCGCGTCCCGAAACACTTCGCGCATCCGTAATTTGCTTCGGCAAGCCTCGACCGCGGCCGGATGGTTATAAGGGACTCCGAGAGCGCGCGCAGCATAGGCCGCAGCGGCCGCGGGACGATCTCCGAGCGCCAACACTCCCGACATTTCCTGGCCGCGCAGTTTTTCTATCACCCCGTGCGCAGCTTCCTCGGGAGACTCGAAGTGCGCGGGAATGGCTTGATCGCCCCAGGGATCTTCCAGTTCGTGGCAGCGATCGGTGACGTAAACGAGCTGGACGCCCAGTTTGCGCGCCGCTTCCTCAAAGCTCCGCGTCTGGTAGCCCAGTTTCGCCGTGAAGAGCAGCAGGCGTTTGGCGGTGTTATTGGCTGTCGAGGACACAGGCTCTCGGTTCAAACGAACGACTCCGTTTGTGGCAAAGACTGTTTGGCTTCGGCGAGCCGGACCAACTGGTCCTGCGTTGGCTCAGCTCAACAGTACCAAGGCTCATTGAGGTACGGGATTGCCGGGCGCGACACGAGAACGGGCCGCGCGGCAAGCTCCGTTTCGACACCGGCTGCTTCGTGCGCTGCCTTCCAGATGCGCTCGAAGATCGCTTGCCGCGGAAGCTTGTGCTTTTCGCCGCCTGAGACGATTTGTTCCATCTCCGCGCCGAGCGCGTCAACACGCGCATCCGCATTGCTCCACGGGTATACGAGCGCGGAAGGATCAAACGGGCCAGCCAAATGTCGGATCTCATCGAGTTCCAACAATCGCGAACCTCGAGGAATCAGCAGACGAATCGCCAGCTGAATCGGCGCAACGTTTTCGACCAAATCGTTTTCTCGCAAGACGCGCAGCAATTCGAGGTAGCTGTCCAGCGTCGTCCAGGGCGTGAAGGGCACAAAGGTCGCGTGCAAGACCAAATCCAAGTCACGAAAGATGCGGGTCACCTCGAGAAAATCCGCCCGCGTGTGACCTTTGTCCAGGCGGCGCAACACCTCGTCATCCAGCGATTCGACGGCGCTGGTCACGAAGAGGCAACCCGTATCGCGCAGGGTCGCGAGGTGCCGCTGGTGTTTCAACAAGTGCTCGATCTTGATGGTTACGTCGTAGGTGAGGCGGGGAAATTCCTGGTGCAGGGCTTCGACAATGGCCGTGGCATGCCCGCTGCCATTGAAAAAATCCGGATCGCCGAAGGTAATGTGTTGCGCGCCGGCCACCACCTGCTGGCGAACGTCCGCGAGCACAACTTCACGATCCACTACCCGGAACATTCCTTGGTAAACCGACACAATCGGGCAATGGCGGCACAAATGCTTGCATCCGCGGCTCGCTTCGGTATAACCGGCAAGGCGATGCTCACCGGACGGAAGGACGACGTGCGCGTAGCTCGCAAGCGCCGCGAGTCCTTGCCGGTCGGGCGGAATGAATCTCTGCCGGGCCAAAGAAATCAACGGCTCCGACTGCGGAACGCTTGAAGCGCCGCAGCCATTTCCGCTTCCATTCCGCCTCAGGCGATCTGCGAGATGCGCCAGCCCCTCTTCAAACTCGCCGCCGAGAATCGTACAGACGCCCAGGGTACGCAGAAATTCCGCGTTCGTCGGCGCGTACAAACCGTAGCAGCACAGGTGCGCGCGCGGATTCAGCCGGCGCAGCGTCGGAACGAGCTGCGCCCCGAGCCGGGTCGCCGTGTGCATGGGCAAATAGACCGCGACGAGCGCGGCTTCGCGAACCGCGGCCTCATCGAGCGGCTGCCGCGACAAGTCGAGCGAGCTCACCGTGTGCCCGCCCTTTCGCAGCCACGCCGCCGGGGACGCCAACCCAAAAGGCTGCCGTCCCAGTTCGTACGTCGATATCAGAACAATATTCATTTCCCTATTAGTATAGCCCCCGGCGCGCCGATGCGATTTCGGCTATGATAGAAAGCTGCTCTCCAGGAGCGAAAGGATCGCCAGGATGGCCATCAACGCGGGAAACTCCTTCCGCAGCCGTGACAAGCTCAACGTCGGCGCCCAGACGTTTGAGGTTCACCGCCTCGAACTCCTCGAAGACCAGGGCGTCACCGAACTCGCAAAGCTTCCCTTCTCTTTGCGCATTCTTCTTGAAAACCTGCTTCGCTTCGAAGACGGCCGCTTCGTGCATGCCGAGGATATTCAAGCTCTGGCGCGCTGGAAGCCCGGCGCGCCTGAGAAAGAGATTGCTTTCATGCCGGCGCGCGTGTTGCTCCAAGACTTCACCGGCGTACCCGCGATCGTGGATCTTGCCACCATGCGCGAAGCCTTTGTGAAAATGGGCGGCGACGCCAAGCGCATCAATCCGCTCTTCCCTGCCGAATTGGTCATCGACCATTCCGTGCAAGTGGATGACTTCGGCAACGTCAACGCCTTTGGTCTGAACGCCGAACTGGAATTTCGGCGCAACGTCGAGCGCTATGCTTTTCTGCGCTGGGGACAAGCCGCGTTTCAAAATTTCAAAGTCGTGCCGCCGGATACGGGGATCTGCCACCAGGTCAACCTCGAATACCTGGCCAGGGTCGTTTGCGCGATGCCCCACGGCAGCCGCTGGGAAGCTTACCCCGATTCGGTGGTGGGCACCGACTCGCACACCACGATGGTGAACTCGCTCGGTGTGTTCGGCTGGGGCGTTGGCGGCATCGAAGCCGAAGCCGCCATGCTCGGCCAGCCTTCCTCGATGCTCATTCCGGAAGTTGTCGGTTTTCGCCTGCACGGGCGCTTGTGCGAGGGCGCAACCGCCACCGATCTGGTGCTGACGGTCACAGAGATGTTGCGCAAGAAAGGCGTGGTCGGAAAGTTTGTCGAATTCTACGGCTCGGGTCTCTCCAGCCTGAGCGTCCCCGATCGAGCAACCATCGCCAACATGGCCCCCGAGTATGGTGCGACGATGGGCTTCTTCCCGGTCGACTCCGAGACACTCGCGTACTTGCGATTTACGGGCCGTCAATCGGAACAGATCGCCTTGGTCGAAGCCTACTGCAAAGAGCAAGGGCTTTTCCGCACCGACGAAACGCCGGCTCCGCTCTTCAACGACACACTGGAGTTGGATCTAGGCAGCGTGGAATCCGCCGTTGCGGGGCCCAAGCGTCCGCAGGACCGCGTTCCGCTGCGACTGGCAAAATCTTCGTTCACGAAAGTGGTCGAAGGGACTCCGGCGAAGAGCGTTCCGGTTCGCAACAACGGCGACGCGTTCGATCTGTCAAGCGGCGCGGTTGTGATCGCGGCGATCACCAGTTGCACGAATACTTCGAACCCAGCGCTTATGATTGGCGCGGGCTTGCTCGCGAAAAAAGCGGTCGAACGCGGCCTGCACACCAAACCGTGGGTGAAGACCAGTCTTGCTCCCGGCTCGAAAGTCGTGACCGATTATTTGCAAGCCGCTGGCCTCACGCCGTATTTGGACAAATTGAATTTTCACCTGGTCGGCTACGGCTGCACCACCTGCATCGGCAACAGCGGCCCACTTCCGGAACCCATCGGCGCAGCCATCAGGGAAAACAACTTAGTCGCCGTAGCGGTGCTCAGCGGGAATCGCAACTTCGAGGGTCGTATTCATCCATTGGTACGGGCCAATTATCTTGCCTCGCCGCCGCTTGTCGTGGCGTACGCGCTCGCAGGGCGCATGGATCTCGACATCACCACCGAGCCTCTCGGTAATGACTCGGCCGGCAAGCCCGTTTATTTAAGGGATGTTTGGCCGACGTCCCAGGAAGTTGAGACCGCGGTGCGCACCGCCGTTTCCACGTCGCAATTCACCAAGGAATATGGAGAAATTTTCGAAGGCGATGGGCGCTGGAAGTCCATGCCGATTCCCAAGGGCGACACCTACAAGTGGGACGCCAAGTCGACCTACATCAAGATGGCGCCGTACTTCGAAAACATGCCTAAGACTCCGCCTCCGCTGACGGATGTTCGCGACGCGCGCGTGCTGGCAGTTCTTGGCGACAGCGTCACCACCGATCACATTTCTCCTGCGGGCTCGATCCCGGCGGACTCTCCCGCGGGAAAATATCTGATCTCGAACGGCGTCAAGCCGCATGACTTCAATTCCTACGGCGCGCGCCGCGGCAATCACGAGGTCATGATGCGCGGCACCTTCGCCAATATTCGACTGCGTAACCAGCTCGCGCCCGGAACCGAGGGCGGGTGGACACTGTTCCAGCCGAGCGGCGAAAAAATGTCCATCTACGACGCGGCCGTGAAGTATCGCGAGGCGGGCGTGCCGCTGGTGGTGATTGCCGGCAAGGAATACGGCTCCGGTTCCTCGCGCGATTGGGCCGCGAAAGGTACGCGACTGCTTGGCGTGCGGGCGGTCATCGCCGAGAGCTACGAGCGCATTCATCGCAGCAACCTCGTGGGCATGGGCGTGCTGCCGCTTGAATTTAAATCAGGCGAGAACCGCGAGTCGCTGGGCTTGACAGGACACGAGACTTTCTCCGTCGAAGGCGTGGCTCCCCTTTCGCCGAAGAAAGCCATCAGCGTCCACGCAAAATCAGACGAGGGAAAGGTAAAGACGTTCACGGCCACCGCGCGCGTGGATACACCCGAGGAAGTTTCCTATTACCACCACGGCGGCATCCTGCAATACGTTTTGCGCCAGATGCTCTGACGCTTTGTGTCTTGAGGCGACTTTGAATGCTTGGAGTCGACGGTCTGGTAATCCTCAACCGGGGGATAAGGTGAATCTTTCTCCCGACCCGGGGGAGGTATCGTCACGATTTTTTTGCGGCGTGCCGTTTCGGGCTCGCGACACGCTATCCGGACAATTCATGTTGCCATCCAACGTGACGCTCACACCGTAGCGTTGCTTTTTTGCTTATTGGATTTGATTCGCACGACAAGGATGATTCCTAGAAGTATCGAGACAAGGCTCGCTGTCTGCGCGTTGGACATGCCCAAAAAAGACTTCGGATTGATGCGGATGAATTCGATTCCGAACCGCGCAACACCGGTCGAAATAAGATAAGCGCAAAATACTTTGCCCGGTGCTTCTCCACCCAGCGTTTTCTTCCCCAACTGCCATAAGATCGTCGCGATCAACATCCAGATTAGAAACTCGTAGATGGGCGTCGGGTGCACGCGCGCAGTGGTTGGGACCACACCATTTGGGAAGCTCATGCCCCACGGAAGTTTCGTCGGAACACCGTAGTCGCCGTCACCGGAAAGCAAACATCCAATGCGCCCGATCGCGTAACCCACGGCTGCTGCGGGCGAGCACACATCCATGAACTCCAGCGCTGGAATGCGATAGTACTTTGCCAGGAAAATCAGCGCGACAAACCCGCCAAGAAATCCGCCGAACCACGCAAATCCGAACCGGCTGACGAGCAGCGATGGATTGGCCATCAGCTCCCGCGGGCTCTCCAAGACGTGATACAGACGGGCGCCCACAAGTCCGCTCAGACCCGCAATGCCGATGACCAGAAAGCCCTCGTCGTGGTGACTAGGCTCGTTGCTCTCCTTCAAGTAGCCGCTCTTCAGAAAAGTATCCCGCCGCCGGTCAAAATCCGCTTGCAACACATACGCGGAGACCAGCAAGCCTGCGGCGACCATCAGCCCAAATGTCGGAATCGTCAGCGGCCCAAGATGGAGGAATGGAATCATCGCTCGCTAAGTGTCTTGCCTTCGGAAGTATACATGAGCCTGACCTCAGCCCCTTCCCCAGTGGAGTGCCCCTCCCAGCCCGACCCAAATCCCGAATGCCATCCACTCCGCGGGCGAAAAGTGCCCGGGGAAAACCGGCAGCATCTTCATTAAAATCAGTGTGAACGAGACGAGAATTCCCAGACCAGTCACCATTCTCATCCCGGCGCGCTTCTCCGCCATCCAAAACGAAGCGCACGCGGCGAACCAGCCTAAAGCCGATGCCATCGAGCCCACCTCCGTCACCGGGACGAGCAACGCATCTCCCAGGAAAAGGCCTGCAAGTGATCCCGCGGTGACGCCCAGGACCGCAACGTACGGCGTTTGGAATCGCTGGTGCACGCCGCCAAAACTTGAAGGGATCGTTCCGCGTCGGCCAAAGGCAAAGAGCAGGCGTGTTGAAGCGGCAAAATTTCCGTTGAAGCACTGGAAAAGGCCAAGCAAAGCCATGGTGAAAATCAGAGACACGGGCCAACGTGCTTTCAATGCGGTTTCAAACGCGATGGCCGTGGCAAAACGCTTGCCCAGCAACTCTTGCCAGGGCGCAACGTAGGTCACCGCGGCGATGCACATGGCGTAAAAAAAAGCTCCAACACCTAAAGCCAGCGCGATGGCCCACATGTAGCTCCCCTCGCGAAATTCCGGGTTCGACTCCTCCGCATATTTGGGTGCGGATTCGAAACCGGTCATGAAGTACGGCACGATCTGTAGCGTGAGCAGGATCGAAACCAGCGGGGTCGAGCTGAACAAGGGATGAAAGTTGGCAGGCGCGCCGCGAGTTGCGCTGACCGCCAGGACCACCAGAAAACACAGCAGCACGGCGCTGGTCATCAGCTTCTGGAAATTTGCGCTCAAACGAATTCCGCGATAGTTCAACACTCCAAGGAATATCGTGAGCGCCACACCCAGCGCCAGTCGCGGCAGAAACACCGGCTGGTCTCCGATGCGGTAGAGTTCCAGACTATTCAACGACGGGAAGATGTATGCCGCCAGCTTTCCGAGCGCGACCGCTTCCCAGGGGCACACGATGAAATACGCCAGCAGCATCATCCAGCCGGTGAAATAACTGATGATCGAGGGAAACACTTCTGCGGTGTACGCCGCCTCACCGGCAGCATCGGGAAGCCGGCGGACCCACTGGCCATAAACGTAGCCGACCGGCAGCAGAATGATTCCGCCGATCACGTATCCCAACACAGCGCCGAGTGGCCCACCGCGCCCTAGCCAATCGTCCATCAGCACGAGCCAGCCCGTGCCGATCATCGTGCCGAAGGCCAGCGCGAAATAATCGTGCAATCGAAGTTTGCGCGCGAGCGTGGCCATTTAAAGGACGCACAGCAATTCAAAAAGGAGATTGGCAGCCAGCAAGGAAGTGATTTCGCCCGTATCGTAAGGCGGCGAGACTTCCACGAGATCGCATCCGACGATCTGCAATCCACGGAGCGCGCGAACCAGCTCGAGAATTTGCATGCTGGTCAGTCCGCCTACTTGCGGCGTTCCGGTTCCGGGAGCGTAGGCCGGATCAACCACGTCGATATCCAGGGTGACGTACACAGCCTTGCCGCGGAAGGCGCGCAGATGCTTTCGCACCATGGCCATTCCTTGGCGTTGAAGTTCCTCGGCCGTCACCATCTTCACCCGGTGTTCGCGCGCGAAATCGAAGTCCCGCTCGCCATAGACCTGTCCGCGCAGGCCAACCTGCAAAACGCGTCCGTCCTCGAGGAGCCCTTCCTCAAACGCCCGGCGGAACGGCGTGCCATGAGAGTACTTGCTGCCGAAATATTCATCCCAGAGATCGTTGTGCGCATCGAACTGGACGAGTGAGACCGTCCCGTGTTTCCTCGCCACCGCCCGCAACAGCGGCAGGCTAACGGAGTGATCTCCGCCCACGCACACGCAACGCACCTGCGCATCGAGGAGCGGCGCGACGCCTTTTTCAATGCGCCGGAAAGTATCCTCGATGGAGAGCGGATTCACGGGCAGGTCGCCAAAATCCGCGGTGCGGTGCTTGGCAAACGGGTTCACCTGCAAGACCGGGTTCCAGGGACGAATGATCGCCGATTGCTCGCGCACGTGCCGCGGACCGAAGCGAGGCCCCGACCGGTAGGTGGTCCCGCCGTCAAACGGAACCCCAATCAGCGCGACTTCCAGTTCTTCCGGATCCGTAATATGCGGTAACCGCATAAACGTCGACACACCGGTAAACCGTGCGTAGGTTAACGCGTCGGTGGGCTCAGGATGCGGCAAACGGAATTTCCGGCGTGTTCGAGGCATGGCTTGCGCATCTTAGTTTCCTGCCGCGATTAAAGTCAAAGCAGACAACCCGGCGACCGAACCGCTCATCTGTTCCATCGTTCTCCTCGGTCGAAGGAGATATGCCGGTGCGCTGGTTGAGAGTTTCCGTCGGGTTGCTGTTCGTGTCTGTGGCCGGGGTTCCGATTCTGGCGCAAACCGCGATCCTCGCGCCCGCCTCCGCCGTTCGAAGTCCCACCGCCAAAGGAATTTCCATCGTTGCTTCCCTCGAGTTCGTTGGCCTGCGACATATCTCTTCCGCAGCGGTTCGAGCGCTGCTTTCTCTGCATCCGGGGGATCGGTTTGACGCCGGGAAGCTCCGCAATGATCTTCGAACTCTCAGCAGGCTCGGCTGGTTTGCCGCCATTCGCGTGGAGGAACTCCCGCGAAGCGCGCTCGATTCTCAAGCCTCTCCGCCCCAGGAACGCGTGGCTCTTCTTTTTCACTTCGATGAGGAGCCCTTTCTCTCGCGTGTCGAATATGCCGGCTCGCGGGTGCTCTCGCAAAAGCAGATCGAAAAATTGCTCGAAGAAAACAAGCTCGCCCCAGGTCTTGGCAAACCTGCCGATCCCGCAGCACTCCACCGAATGGCCCTGGCCATTCGCACGGCTCTGAACGAGTTGGGCTATCCCGCGGCTTCCGTCCGAATTCATCGACAACCGCGAGCGAACGCCACCCTCAACGCGCTCTTTGAGATCGTCGACGGCCCGCATCTTCCCGTCCGGCAAGTTCGCTTTGAAGGCCGTCCAGGCGTTTCAGAAAAGCTCTTGCGCGCGCAGATGCAAAACATCGCGCCGCGGAAGCCACTGGCATCTCTGCGAGGCAAAAATGCATACACGCAAAGTGCATTCGAAGAAGATCGCCGGCGCATTTTGGACTATTTCCAAAACCACGGGTATCCGGAAGCGCGAGTCGGCAACGCCCGGGTGGCAGAAATCAAAGAGCGTCCGCGCAACGGGTTTCCGTTTCCTCACCAGCGAGCGCGCCCAGGGCTCTTACTCTCCATCCCCGTCCAGGCAGGCCCGTTCTACCGTCTCGAATCGATCGAGCCCAACCGAGCTCTTCAGCAAGCCATCGAAAATCACAGTGGCAAGCCGCTGCTCTTCCCCGCCATCGACGGGGGACGCGCCTTCTCACAGGAGGAAGTCGACAAGCTTCGGCGCCTCTGTTCGGCGCGCCTTCGCTCGCGCGATTCAAAATCCGGTTTTTTGCAAACCGTAGACGCCCATCCTATCTTCGATCCCGAAGAGCATTCTGTCCGCCTAAAGCTCAATCTTGGCGATTGGCCTCCTTATCTTGTGCGCCGCATCGAATTCCAGGGTCTGCACAAATTCAACGATCGCTTCGTTCGGCGCCGCATTCCTCTCGGCGAAGGCTACCCGCTCGATGAGCACGCCCTGGAAGTCGGCCTCACGAGACTTGCGCGCACCGGCTACTTCAAGCCTATTCGCAGGGAGAACATTCAAATCCAGCTCGACGACGGCCGCCACACCGCTGATATCTCCATTCGTCTCGAAGAAATTGGCCAGCAGCGGGTTACCTTTGACGGCGGCCGCGCTCAGTTCGGCAGCACGTTCGGCCTCGCCTATACGGTCTTCGATCTGCTCGATCACGAAGAATTGCTCACCGCAAAACTCGAAGGCGGCCCGGAAAGTCTGCAATTGCTCCTGGGCATCGCCAAAGAAGGCATCTTCGGCACGCGCGGCTCGCTTGCGTTTTCCATTTTTGACAATGTGATCCGGCCGCGCTTCAGGCACGGCGTCCAGGGACCATTCCTCCATTCCCGCAGCGAAGGCATCAGCGTGCCCTGGACCTACGCGCTCAGCAACTCCGATTCCTTCGGCGTCAACTACACTTTGTCGCGCACCCTCTCCGAGCAAACCTTCTCCACCCCGGCAAGTTCGACCAGCTTGCCTCCCATCGATCTCCGCTCGCACACGTCCCGCCGCTCGCTCGGAACCGCCTGGGTGCACGATAGCGGCAGCGAGCACATGCTTTTCTCGGACTCCGCCTCCGGCAGCTTTCTCGGCGGCAACGAAAACATGGTTCACGCTTCCGGCGAGACCGCGTACATTTTCCGCGATCCGCTTTTCGCCTCCACGAACGCCTGGGCTTTTCGTACCGCCCTCAGCGCCGCAGGCAGTTATCGCGGCGCAGCTCCTCTGTACTCCCGCTTTTTTGACGGCGATGAATTCGTTCGCGGCCTCCGCGACGGCGAACTCGGCCCGGTGGCCATGACCGAACGAACCACGCCTTCGGGGGTAATCGTCTTTTCGCCTTCCTACGCCGGTGCCAATCTCATCACCGCTGCCAATGCGGAATATCGCATACCGCTTCGTAACGGCGTCGAGGCCGCGGGCTTCTTCGATCTCGGATCGGGCTGGCTTCTTCCCAACTGGCTCGGCCCAAGCAAGCCCAATCTGCTCAACACCACCAACGGAGTTCTTCACGGCTCGACAGGCATCCAACTCCAGTGGACCATCCCTGGAATCCAGGTTCCATTTCGCTCTTACTACGCGCTCAACGTGCTCCGACTCGACCGCCTGGTTCCTCTTTCTGAAAAGTCCCTCTTGCACGCGCACAATCGCTTCGGCGCTTTCGGCTGGGGACTCGGCTCGCTGTTCTAAGCCTGTTCTCGGGCACCGCTCCAGGTTGCCTGTTCCGCACCGCGCCCGCTGTACTACACTCGCTTCATCATGAAACACGACAAATTGTTGAAAGAAGCCTCGCACATCATCGAACCTTACTGCATCCCCAAGGGTGAAAAGTTTCGCCTCAAGGATTTCGAGCCCGCCGACACCAACGGCATCAAGGACAAGCGCGCCGCGCAAGGCCTGCTCGAAGACGGCATCGCCTGCCTCAGCCACTTCCAGGAAATGCTTTACGCGCAGGATCGTTGGGCTCTTCTGCTCATCTTTCAAGCCATGGACGCCGCCGGCAAAGACGGCGCCATCAAGCACGTCATGTCCGGCGTCAACCCGCAGGGCTGCGACGTTCACTCTTTCAAATCCCCGAGCCCGGAGGAACTGAACCGCGACTATCTCTGGCGCAACCACAAAGTCATCCCCGAACGCGGGAAGATCGGCATCTTTAATCGCTCCTACTATGAAGAAGTCCTCGTCGTCCGCGTGCATCCCACGTTTCTTCGCGCGCAGAAACTCCCCGACCGCCTCGTCACCAAGCACATCTGGGAGGAGCGCTACGAAGACATCAACGCTTTTGAGCGTTATCTCACGCGCAACGGCGTGGTGATCCGCAAATTCTTCCTGCACGTCTCCAAAGAAGAACAAAAGCAGCGCTTTCTCGAACGCCTTGAAGACTCAAAGAAGAACTGGAAATTCTCCATGGCCGACGTGCAAGAGCGCGGCTTTTGGAAGGACTACCAAGAAGCCTACGAGGAAATGATCCAGCAAACCGCCACCAAACACGCTCCCTGGTACGTAGTTCCCGCGGACAACAAATGGTTCACGCGCCTCGTCGTTGCCGGCGTCATTCTCGACGCCCTGAACGAACTCGATCTCTCTTTCCCCGACGTTGACAAATCCAAGCGCAAGGAGCTCGCCGCCGCTCGCGCTTCCCTCCTCGCGCAAAAAGACTGACTTTTTTTGGGTACTGCTTTTACAAAACTCATGGACTGCGTATACCTCGCGCAGATACATTGTGGAAGGCGAGGAGCAGCAGGCGATCGCCATCACAAAACTGAGCCTCGTAGAGGCAGAGCGCCTTCAGCGCGGTGAGGCTCGGTATTGATACCGCAGGCTCGGCGGCATCCGATCAGAGCGTGTGCGCGTGTTGTACCCAAGTTGATAGTTCAAGTGTTCTCCATCGTTCGGATAATCTTTGCCTGCCGGGTAGGGATACGGCAGCAGCGAGTGGTGCGGTAGCGGTTCGACGGTAAACGCATCCGCCGCATAAAAATCCAAATCCTTTTCGAAGCCATCCGCGTAGAAGAAGTAATCGCGCACCCAACCGGCGGGCAATCCCGGAAGCATGCGCGGGTCGAAATCGAGTTTTACGCCCTCGCCGGAGCCAAACACTACGAAGCGGTCATCGGAGGCGTTCAGGAGATCGCGCACGCCACCATAGCGTGTGTAGTTACCCGCCGCGCGCGCGTATGGCCCGGTCCTGCTGCGCTCCGCGTAGGAATACGTCGTGTCGCTCGCCGGATGCAAACGAATTTCCCGCGGATAGCCGAGAAACTCGAGCGCCGCCTCCGCCAGCGGTACTTCCGAAACGCGGATGTCTTTCGGGTCTGGCGTCTGATCGATGTGAATCGCGTCCCAATAGATCTTCAGGTTCGTGACGATACGGATCCGCCGTGTTCCCGGGGGCAGCTTGCCGGTCAAATCCGCAATCATGGTGCGTTCGAGACCGGCCGGAAAGCCCATGTCTTCGACCACGCGCACCCATTTGCCCTGCGCATCCTGTGCTTCGGCGTGCGGCGCCATCACTTTGACGCCTGCTTGATCCGCCGCGTACATCGACGTCGCAGTGAAATAATCCGTGTAGCCGTCGATCAGGAGCCGCAGCGGCTTGCGCGCGTCCCACGCGCCAAGATCGAGTTCCACCCAATGCAGCTTGGCAAACCCCGCGAATGGCAAATCGTCAAAGTCTGTGACGTACTTGCGATCGGCTCGGGAAATCAGCGAAAGCACATCATGCCCGCGCTCATCCCACGCACCCAGCGGCGGGTGCGCATTTCGGCTGGCAATCACCCGACCGTCCGGAAACGGCGGCGCGCTCACGAAGCGTTCATTCGGAAAAACTTCGTACGCGGCGGGATGATCGATCGCCAGCAACCGTACTTGGTCCAGATAAACAGTCTCTTCCATCGGCTCGAGGAATCGGAAGCTCAGCATCCCGTTGCGAGGCTTCACGCTGCCCGCAGGCACTTTCAAGTATTCCTCAGGGTCTGGAACGTCACGCTCTCCCGGCGCGATCCAATGGCCCACGACGCCCGGCCCGATCATGTCGGCGATGAATTCATATTCATGCCCATTCCATGAAAACAGAATCGGGCAGGAGCTGCCCCGCCGGTCCAGTTCCGTTATCGATTGCACTTTTTTCGCGGCAAGATTGATTTCATCCTGCGGCACGCCCGTCGGCCACAGCAGTCGCACCACTTCCGCGTTGGTCTCGGAACCCAGGCCCGCCAGAATCGGGGCGGCATTCTGTCCCAGGTACCCGGACGCGCCGGACGCTTCCCATTTCTGATACAGCGTGCCCGCATATACCTCGACTTTCGTTCCTATGCCACTTTTGTTATCGTTGAGCGCTTTTAGGTCGATGCTCATCCAACTGTGCTGATTTCCGCCGTTGTTGCGCAACACCGCCGGCGCGCCGCCCAATTGCGTCACAACCAAGTCCGGGTCACCATTTCCATCAATATCCGCGACCGCTATTGCGCGCGGCTCGTTCAACTTCACTTCATCGAGTGCCACGCTTTTTGTGACATCGCTCCAGCCCCTGCTGCCCAAATTGCGCAAGAGCCGCAGCTCGGCCCGGTTCGCCGTTTCGCCCGCCGCCACAAGATCGAGCCAACCGTCGTTGTCGTAATCGACTGGCGCAATGCCCCAACCCTTTTGCCAGCCAAAATCCGGCAGCGGAACGCGCTCGAGCCGCTTCCCCTGCACGTTGCGCCACAAACTGATCCCCGGCGCCCCCGCATGCGTGAACGCCAGATCCATCCAACCGTCTTTGTCAAAGTCGAAACCGACCACGCCAACTGCCGGCGGCAACTTTTCTTTTGCGAAATCCATCGCTTCGAACGGCGTAAATTTCCCTTCGCGCGGGTTCAGCAGAATAGACGCGCCCGTCGCTCCGCCTGCCAGAACAAAATCAATCGCGCGGTCATTGTTGAAGTCCGTTGTAACCACGCCGGCTCCCGTGGCCGCCGCACCGAGCGCCGTTTCTGCGGAAACGTCGGTGAACGAGCTATCGCCGTTGTTGCGCCACAAGATATTGTGCGCTGCGTTCTCTGCCGAACCTGCATCCGCCGCCATCGTGATGTACAAATCGAGGTCGCCGTCGTGGTCATAATCTACGAACGTGACGCCCACACATCCTTTTTCCCTGCGGATTCCCACTTTTTCCGTTACATCTTCAAGCTTTCCCTCACCCTCGTTGCGCAGCAGCTGCACGCCGTCGCTCAGGCATACCGCAAGATCGGTCTTCCCGTCATTGTCAAAATCGCCCGCAGCGCAGCCGAGTCCGCTGCCCGCAAGACGAATGCCCGCCGCCTGTGTTATATCCTCAAATCGCCCGTTGCCCAGGTTGCGCAGCAAATGGCTCGGCCCATTCGTCGCGCCGTTCACGAGAAAGAGATCAGGCTGGCCATCGCCGTCAAAGTCAAAAAAACACGCGCCCGTGCTTGCTCCGATGGCCACCGGGATCCCACCGCTGCTTTTTGAAACAAAGGGGCGCGCTTCCGGCGCGAAATGCACGGCAATTGCCGGCGGTACTTCCATCGCGGTACTCACCGGCAGTTCCGCCGTCGAAAATTTCCCCTGATCCCCGTAGCCTGCGCCGAACGGCGTGCCCAAATGTTCCGACGTGATTTTCTGAAATCGCGCCAGATGCTGCCGTGCCGCTTCCGTGTCGCCCTTGCGCTGCAACGCGCGCGCCAGCCCGAACTCCGCGGACGCATGCACGGGATTGAGCACCAGCCCTTTCTCGAACGCGGCAATCGCATCGTCATATTTTTGGAGTTGCGTGCTGAGATAGCCGATAAAGTAATACGCGTCGGCTTCATTCGGCGCGATTTCCGTCACGCGCCGGAAAGCAACTATTCCCTTTTCCGGTTCCCCGCTGTCTTTGAGCGCCAACCCGAGGTTATACCACCCATGGGGATCGTTCGGCAGCTCGACGGTCGCTTCAGTCAAAGCCGCGCGCGCCGCTTCCAGCTTCTGCTGCCCGAGCAGTGCCACCCCTAAATTCAATCGCGCCACCGCGAACTTCGGATCGGCTTCCAGCGCTTGCGCAAAGTACTTCTGCGCGTCCGCGGGTCGTTGCTGGTTCATATGCGCGACTCCCAGCGTGTTCAATCGGTAGGCTTCCGAGGCGTTGGGCTTCCGCTCCGGCTTTTTCGCTGCCGCTGTTTTGTCCTGTCCCATGCCTCGAACGACCTGCCTACCAATCGCCCCGAAAAAACACACAAGCGCGCCAGCGCCGAGCACCATTCCACGCCGAACTGTTGAGTCGATCAAAGTCTTCTTCCTCTTCGCGCCGAATCCCGCAATGCGTGCAAGATTCTTCCCGCCCAAGACCTTTGAAATTCTCGCGGCTGCTTCCCGCAAGGTCAACTTATTTTATCTTTTTGATCTTGGTTTCACCTTTTGCATCGCTTCATGCTTGACCCGCATCCCATCCTACGCATACTCTCGCCGTTCCCCTTATGACCACGCCGCGCTCCTTCTCCACGATCTCGGAAGCCGCCCGAGACATTCGCTCGAAGAAGCTTTCTCCAGTAGAACTGGTCGAATCGCATCTCGGCCGCATCTCCTCCCTGCAACCGAAACTCAATGCCTTTGTTCACCTGGACGCAGACCGAGCTCGCGCGCAAGCTCGCGCCGCCGAAACGGCCGTGTCAGTTAGCGAGCCGCCGGGCCCTCTTCGCGGCGTGCCCCTTACCATCAAGAGTTGTATCGACGTCGCCGGCTGGCCTTGCCCCGCCGGCTCCCTTCTTCGCAAAGATTACGTCCCCCGCACCGACGCCCCTCTCGTTGCGCGGCTAAAATCAGCCGGCGCCGTTCTTCTCGGCAACACCAACACTCCGGAATTTCTGATGGCCTACGAGACGGACAACCTTCTCACGGGCAAAACCAGCAATCCCTGGAACCTTGAATACTCCGCAGGCGGCTCGAGCGGCGGCGAGGCTGCCGCGATCGCTGCAGGCTGCTCGATGGGCGGCGTCGGAAGTGATGGCGGCGGCTCCCTTCGCGTGCCCGCTCATTTTTGCGGTATCTGCGGACTAAAGCCCACGCCCGGCCGCATTCCTACCACCGGTCATTTCCCCTCAGGTGCCGGCGCGTTCGGTTGGATCGGTGTTGTCGGCCCTATGGCGCGCACCATCGCCGATGTGCGCGCGCTTTTCGAAGTCATGGCCGGCCCCGATGCGGGCGACACGCACTCCGCTCCGGTTCCGCTTCGCTCTTACCCCGAAAAGGATTTGCGCTCAACGCGCATCGGCGTTTTAGAAAGTTCCGCGCTTGGCCAAGGCACGCCCGAGACGCGCGCGGCCATCGACCGCGCTGCCAAAATGCTCAGCGACCACGGATTCGCCGTTGAGTCATTCGAAATGCAGGGTCTCGACCGCGCTTTCGAACTCTGGTGGTTTTTCTTCGGCCCGGTTATCGCCCATCTGCTCAACGCCAATCTCTCTGGGCACGAATCGCAGCTTAGTCCCATGCTCTGCGAATATCTTTCGCACGCCGCTTCGCCCAATCCTGTCTCGCTCGATCAGTTCCTTCAGGCTTGCGCCGAGCGCGACCTCCTTCGCGAAAGAATTCTCCGCCAAATGGGCAACGTCCCTATCCTTCTCTCCCCAGTCTCCTCCGCGCCCGCGTTTCGCCACGGCGCAGGAAACTACAACCCTGCCACTGGCTACCTCGACACCATGCGCTTTTCGCAATGGCTCAACTTAACCGGCTTCCCTGGCGCCTCGGTCCCGATCAGCTTTTCGAACGAAGGTCTTCCTATCGGCGTGCAAATCATCGGCCGGCCCTTTGAGGAGGAACTGGTCCTCGCCGTCGCCGAGGCTCTCGAGAAATCCAGGGGCCCCTGGCAAGCGCCGCTCCTTGATCTTCGTTAGCCGCGGGGAGCTTTATTGCGGTTGCTTCGTCAGTTCCGGGTTCGGAACAGGCTCCTGTTCCAGCGCGTTGCGCTCCTTGTTCAACTGGGCATCTATCGATTTCTGCGCCGCCGCGAATTCCAATTGCGCCTCTTTCTCCCGGCCCAACTGCGCAAGGATTCTGCCGCGCAAAAAGTGCCCGCCGTGGATTTCCGGTGACAGCCCGAGCGCTGCGTCGGCCATTTTCAACGCGTCCGCCAATTTTCTTTGTTTCTGATAAAGCTTGGCCAAGCCGAGGTACGCTCCGTCGCTTTTTGGATTTCTCTTGAGCGCCTCGCGGAATTCCTTCTCGGCCTCGTCATCCCTTTGCATCCGCGAGTAGAGCGCTCCCAGCTGCTCATAGTCGTCTGCAAGGTCCGGCTCCAGTTCGATGTCCTTCCGGAACTCTCCCTCAGCCCGGTCATGCTGGCCAAGGCGCATGTACGTAATGCCTAAGTCCAAATGCAAGAACAGCAGGTTGGGATTGATCGCCGCGGCCAGTTCCAATTCTTCTTTTGCTTCGGGCACTTCGTATCGGTTGAGGAACGCCTTCCCAAGAATCAGGTGGTATTCCGCCGTTTGCCCGCCGACTGCGATCATTTGCTTCACAGTTTTTTCATCGAGTTCCTTCTGACCAGACTCTACCGCTGCGATATCCAGCAGATAAAGATACGGCACATCATTCGATTTCTCCTCCCACAGAGGCTCCAGCACCTTGACTGCCTCTCGATAACGCTTCGAGAGGACCTCGCAAAGCCCCAAAAGGTAGCGCGCCTGCTCCGAGCCCGGGTCTTCGCGTAGAACAGACGCTAGCGGCGCAATTGCGGCGGCATAATTTCCGCGCCGGTATTCCACTAGCCCGATGTTCAACCGGATGCCGGCCAGCTGCGGGTCCAGCGTTTCGGCTTTTCGCAAAAGCTGAATCGCCCGGTCCCATTGTTGGCGCCGCATGGCGATCACGCCAAGATTCGAATATGCCGCCCCCGAACCCGCGTCCGCCGCAAGAACTCGCCGAAACGCCGCTTCTGCGGCGTCGAGCTTCCCGTCCCGCAGCGCCGCCTGTCCTTCCACAAACCACTTTTCAAGATTCGAACGGGGAGCGTCATGCGATCCCGCCGAAGCTGACTGCTCAAATGTGTCATTTCCTCCCGGCTGCGGCCACGCTGAAACGGTGGCCGCCGCACCACACAAAACAGCAAGAACCAAGGCGCAAGCGTTAGGCAAACGAGGAAATATTCTCATCACCAGGTAGTGTCCGGTACCGCCGTTGAAATTACAAGAAGCGTAGCTCTGGCGAAACTATTCCTTAACTTCAGACTTTGAGAGCCCGGCCTTGCCCCCGAACGCGTTCCGATCTTGTCTTGCACGTTGCCGGTTTCCATGGGCCGCCCCATGGCCAACGCGCGGTTAACTCTATGTCTTGTCATGCGCTTACCCTTGGGGCATGAAGGGCTTACGCTGACTGCAGCCGAAGTCCCCCCTCTACTTCCGTTTTTCCACTTTTGACCTTGAACTTTTGACTTGACACATGGCTCTCATAGCAGTATTAACTCGTTTTAATAAGCAGCTCCGGTGCAATTTTGGCAAAGTCGAGTGGTGGGGGCTGTCTCAGTGAGGGGCTATCTTCGAACGCCGGTGGTCGCAGAACGCGCAGGGGCCTCCCGAACTGTGTCTTCAGTTTCCATCCGTTTCTGTCGTCACCCATTCCCATTTTTTCTTTGGAGGTTTTACCGTGACGGAAAACTTTAGTTGTTTGCAACAGGGAAACAGAATCCGGAATGTCGCGCAATTGCGGCTCTGCGTCTTCATGATCGCCCTAATGCTTCCTCTCGCCGCGCGCGCTCAGGATACCGGCTATATCAGCGGCACGGTCGTAGATAAATCCGGCGCCGCGGTCGTTGGCGCTCAAGTGGTCCTCACCAACGTCGCTGGCAGCTTGACACGTACCACAACTTCAAACGCCGACGGTGCATACGTTGTTTCCGGTTTGCCTGGCGATACCTATAATTTGGTCGTGACTGCCCAAGGTTTTCAAAAATTCTCCGTACAGAAGATCGTACTCAACGTTGCCGAAAAGGCCCGCGTTGACGTGCAACTCACTGTCGGGGCTATTACGCAAACAGTTGAAGTTACCGGCGAAGCCATTGCCCAAGTCGAAACCACTTCTTCCGATCTCACCAGCACCATCACCGGCAAGCAGATCGATAACCTCGTGCTCAACGGACGCAATTTCACGCAACTCGTTAATTTGGCGCCCGGCGTGGTCAGCCAGACGGGTCAAGACGACGCCAAGGTCGGCGTCTACGGCAACGTGGCCTATAGCATGAATGGGGGCCGCACCGAGTACAACAACTGGGAGCTTGATGGCGGCGACAACATGGATAATGGAAGCAACGCTACCTTGAACGTCTATCCGAATCCGGAGGCCATCGCCGAATTCAAAGTCCTCACTTCCAACTATGGCGCACAGTATGGCCGAAATGGCTCCGGCACCGTGGAAGTCGAAACCAAGTCGGGCACCAGCTCTTTCCATGGCAGTGCCTTCGAATACTTACGCAACGAATTCTTTAATGCCAAGTCCTGGGAAGAAGGGGCCAATCCAACTGCCAAGAAGGCCCCCTACAAGAAACATGATTTCGGCTATACCATTGGCGGCCCCGTTTACATTCCAAATCACTACAACGCCGACAAGAAAAAGACCTTTTTCTTCTTTTCCGAGGAATGGCGGCGGGAAAAGAATCCCCACACCACTGGAGCCGTAAACGTCCCTTCGGATGCCGAGCGCACTGGAAACTTCAGCGATCTTTGCCCTGCGCCAGGAACGACTTTTTACCACGACGCAACTTTAGCGCCCTCCGGTGCACCTGTTTTTCCGGATTGCCCGGCTTCCGGTGCGGGAGTTCCCAAAAACTCTTTCGTCGGCTTCCCGAACAATACTGTAACCATAGATCCTGTCGGTCAGGCGTTGCTCGCGCTCATCCCGAACGCGACTCCGGGTTTGACCAACAATGGGTTTCCTGCGGTCGTACAAACCGTTTCCCTTCCAGAAACCTGGCGGGAAGAGCTCGTTCGAATCGATCACAATATCACCGACAATTACCGGCTAACATTCCGTTATATCCATGATTCCTGGCAGACGCAGACCGAGAATCCTCTCTGGGGCAACGGTTCCAGCTTCCAGGATGTCAATACCGAGTTCGTCGGCCCAGGCACGAGCTTTGTGGCCCGCCTGAATGCAAACATCTCGCCAACGTTGCTCAATGAGTTTGTGGCCAGCTACACTGCGGATCACATTTTTCTTACGGCTCTTCACAACCCTCCGCTTCCTTCCCCTTTCCCGATGGGCGTCCTTTTTAACAACGGTCAGGGGGGAAAGCTCCCAGCACTCTCGCTGGGCAACAACGTTGCCTACGGGGGCGGTTTTAGTGCGGACACCGGATACTTCCCATGGAATAACGCCAACCCCGTCTACACGTACCGCGACAACATGACCAAGATTGTGAGAACTCACACGATGCAGTTTGGCGTTTACATAGCGTTCGCGCAAAAGAATGAGCAGAATTCACCCTATATCCAAGGTATTTTGACGTTCGATTCCAGCAATACATCGATTCCCAGCACGGGAAACTCCTTTGCGGACCTGCTCGTGGGCAAGGTTGCGCAGTTCTCTCAGGTCAATCTCCAAGCCAAATATTACAATCGCTACCGAATCGTAGAACCCTATTTCCAGGACGATTGGCGCATGACAAAAAACTTCACTCTCAATCTCGGCTTGCGCCTCAGCCTCTATGGCACTTATCGCGAGCGGTATCGCCACGCCTTCAACTTCGAGCCAACCGCCTTTACCACGGGCGGATCACCTGTGATTGACGACGGCTCCGTTACGGGACAGGAAGGTGCCTTCGTCCCTGGCCCCGGCAATCCCTTCAACGGCGTCATTCAATGTGGCGGTCCCGGTGGAGCCTCGCTCATTCCTGGCCTGGTAACGAACTCTTTCCCTGGTGCGACCGTAGGTTCCTCCTCGGAGGCCGGCTGCCTGAAAGGACACCTGTTTAATCCCGCGCCGCGCATTGGTTTTGCTTGGGACCCCAAAGGTGACGGCAAAATGGCCATTCGCAGCGGCTACGGCATCTTCTTTGAGCATACCAATGGAAACGAAGCCAATACCGAGTCACTCGAAGGCTCTGCACCCTATTCTCTCAACGCCTCCCAGTTCAACATCAATGGCTACGGCAACATCGGTGGAGGGGGGCTACTGTTTCCTCTATCCGTTTACTCCATTCCGAACAAGGCCATCTGGCCTTACGTGCAGCAATGGCACCTGGACGTTCAAAAGGAGCTTCCCAGCCACTTCGTGGCAACGGTCTCCTATGTCGGAAGCAAAGGCACTCATCTCACCCAGCAGCGCAACCTGAACCAGCTTCTCCCTGTGTCTTCTGGCAACCCCTTTGCCGCCGGTCAGCCAATTACATCCGCCGACTGCAACAGTTTGTCTGCAAGCGGAACGCTGGCTAACGGAACACCGGTCACAGGCCAAGCCGCTACCAATTTGGGTATCGCCTGCGGCAATGATCCCAACCCCTCGCGTCCTAACGTGGGGTTTGGTGACCTCACCCGCCTGGAAGACCAGGCAAACTCCATCTACAATGCCATGCAAGCTACCGTGCGGCGCACGGTGGGCGATCTCACGCTAAGCTTTGCGTACACTTACAGCCACTCAATTGACAACTCCTCGGACAGATATGACGGAGCCTTCGTCAACACCTACAACCTCGCTAACAATCGCGCGAGTTCCAACTTTGATCTGCGCCACAATCTGGCCATCAGCTACGTTTATGCACTGCCGTTCTTTAAAGGTTCCGGGCTTACTCACCACGTACTAGGAGGATGGCAGGTCTCTGGCATCACCATCGCACAGACCGGCACTCCGTTTAGCGTCACCAATGGGACCGATTTTGGTGACGCAGCGGGTGTGGCGAACGGCGTTGGCACAGGCTCTCGCCCGGATTTTGTGGGTAACCCTCAGGTCTCGTCGCAGGTCAACGTACCCGGCATCCGCGGCCCACTGCTTTTTAATCCCGCGGCTTACGCGGTCCCGACCGGCCTGACCTTCGGTGACGTGGGTCGCAATACGCTGAGCAACCCCGGCCGCTTGAATTTCGACTTCGGGCTGTTCAAGCGTTTCTCGTTCACCGAAACACGAGCGCTCGACTTTCGCTGGGAGAACTTCAATCTTTTCAATCATACTCAGTACAATGGCGTTAACGGCAGCATGGACTGCGTCGGGCCATCCGGCACCGCCGGCGATCCAAGCTGCATAACCTCGTCTGGATTCTTGCATGCCAGCGGCGCTCACTTGGCGCGCCGCATGCAGTTCGGCCTGCGCTTCCAGTTCTGACGGTTTCAGCTCAAGGGGCGGCCCGACTTAGTTAGACCGCCCTTCTTTTTCGGTCGAATCGCTGTTCCCTTTCCTTCTCGAAGAGGTAAAATGCAGCGCATGAACCGACGCACATTTATCGGTACTTCGCTTGCCGCAACTCTTTCCGCCGCCAAGCCCAGCTGGGCCGCGGGTTCTCTCAACCCAGGGTTTGCCAAAGCAAATCCTGAAAACCCAACGCACAAAATCGAGCGCATCGGCCTCCAGCTCTACACCGTTCGCGCCGCCATGAAAACCGACTTTGGCGGCACCATCGCCAAAGTTGCCGCCACCGGCTATAAGGAAGTGGAATTCGCTGGCTACTACGACCATTCGCCGAAAGAAATTCGTGAACTGCTCGACAAAGACAGCCTCGTTGCTCCTTCTTGCCACCTCGGTTACGACGTCATCGAGAAAAAATGGTCCGAGGCTCTCGAAGCCGCGAAAATTATTGGCCACAGCTGTATCATTTGCCCCTGGATCGACGAAAAACAGCGCACCGGGCCCGACGGATGGAAGCGTGCAGCGGATCTCTTCAACAAAGCCGGCGAAGAAAGCCAAAAAGCCGGCATCCAATTCGGCTACCACAATCACTCCTTCGAATTTCAGCCAG
>WNGR01000302.1_pt1 | contig 52241 bp, 46 predicted proteins | sample 5407581 | NCBI WGS metagenome assembly WNGR01 (sample SAMN13153383, study PRJNA577476) | soil metagenome | isolation source: 80 cm soil or saprolite under Garry oak tree replicate 2 | place: USA:California | collected 2016-06-15 | reverse complement strand
GCCCTCGACGTGGCCGAGCAGTCCCTGCTGTCCGGTCAGGTCGGTGAACCCGGTGTGCCACCGGTCGGCCAGTTGCCGGGTTTCGCCGGTGGCCGGGTCGCGGGTGAACCGGGGCCGGCCCCGGCGGACCTCGTCGATGCCCAGATGCGTCACCGGGCCCGGCTCGGCGCCCAGCCCCGGGTCGACCGCCTCGGTGAACGCGTCGTGGGCGGTGTGCCAGGACACCGCGTGGGCGTCGGCGGCCTCCGCGACCGTGCGCCCGCAGCCGGCTACCGCAGCCGCGCACCCGGCCCGCAGCCGCGACGTCAGTCGCCGCCGCGCCGGCAGGTCGGCCAGCGATTCGGTGAAACTGCCCCGCCCACACGCCTCGTTCGTGCAGTACCAGCGCCGCTTGAACCACACCACCCGCATCCGACGTGCCCCGTAGGGCACGTCCCGCAACCGGCAGGCCAGCCGTTCCTTGGCCAGCGACGCCGTCGTGGCGCAGTCCGGGCACCGCACCGCGACCGCGGTCTGCACATACACCGTCGCGCTGCCGTCATCCTCGGTGTCGACGTCGACCACATCGACACCCTCCAGCCCGAGCAGCCTCGTGGCCGTCGTATCCTCACGCACGTACCCGCGACCTTCCCCGATCAGGATTCCGTGGAAAGAACCATGATCTTGGAAGTCGCGGGTACCTCAGCGTTCCGACACGCCGAACCGCGCCCACGTCCAGCGATCACGCGCTGTAACAGCGTACCGTCACGCAGCGCAATCAAACGACAACACAAGCCCGGTCAAGTGCGAAGAGCCCCTTAAGTACGCAAGCGAGATCCGCGAGTATGAGACGGCTGCTGAAGCCTTCAATAAGGAGTGGGATCGGGCCTTCGGCGGCTAATCTTGAAGGTGGTCGTATACGATTGCTAACTGGTCTTTTCGGTAACTTCTCGTCTAGCAGCTTAAAGGCGTCCATGAAGGCCTGCGCCGCATCCTCTTCATGCTCGTAAAGCCGCCAGCAACACGATCCTCGCCCGCACCACCACAGCGAACGGCGCCGTGTAGGCACGAGCGCGTTCTTCAAGCACCGCACGGTCAGCATCAGCCAGCACGACCACGAACGGGGAACAGCGAGACACGCAAGCCTCCGCAGGCAACATCACGATCACGGAGGCTCGACGCTTCCCCACGCCGAGACACACGACATCTCGTACAACCCCGACTTACACCCCCGTAATTCCAGGCAGGGCCACTAGTTGGAAGCGGGCTCATTCAGGGGCAGCCGGACCTGGAAGCGGGTGTTGCCCGGCTGGGACCTGACGCTGATGTCGCCGCCGTGGCCGTTGACCACGATGCGGTACGAGATGTCCAGGCCCAGCCCGGTACCCTCACCGACCGGCTTGGTGGTGAAGAACGGTTCGAAGACCCGCTGCCGAAGTTCCGGCGGGATTCCCGGGCCGGTGTCGGCGATCTCGACGAGTACCCGGTCACCGTCGCGCGCGGTGCGCACGGTGAGGGTTCCTTCGCCGTTCATCGCCTGGGCGGCGTTGTCGATGAGGTTGGTCCAGACCTGGTTCAGCTCCGCGGGGTGGGCCGGGATCTGCGGCAGGCTGCGGTCGAACTCCTTGACCACTTCGATGCCGTGCAGCTTGTGGGTGAGCATGACGAGCGTGCTCTTCAGCCCCTCGTGCACGTCGATCCACTGGTGCGAGGCCCGGTCCAGATGCGAGTACTGCTTGGCCGCGGTGACCAGCGACGCGATCCGGTTACCGGCGTCCTCGATGTCGGACATCAGCTGCTCGGTCTCCAGCGAGTACCCGATCCAGCGCAGCGACAGTTCCAGCAGTTCGGGTGCGATGCGGTCGGCGACGTCGGCCAGGCACGTGACGTCGATGCCACCGGTGACGAAGATCGGCGCGAGGTCCCAACCGGACGTGATGCCGCGCTCGTCGAGCCAGTCGTCCAGCTCGTCCTCGCGGTCGCTGGCCTGCATCGGGCTCAGCTCGGGCGCCTTCGCGGCCCGTTCGAGAATCGGTTCCACCACCTGGGTCAGCGCCCGCAGCTGCTCAGCCTGGATCCGGCCGTCGGCGAGCATGCCCAGCTTCTGCCGCATCCCGGCCACCCGCTCGCGCAGCGCCGCGGTCGCCCGTACCGTCGCCGCAGCCGGGTTGTTCAGCTCGTGCATCAGGCCGGAGGCGAGCGAGCCGAGCGCGGCCAGGCGCTGCCGTTCCCCGATCACCGCCTGGCTGTTGCGCATCCCGAAGAAGAGCCCTTCGAGCAGGTGGATCGCCATCGGGAACCAGTCGCGCATCATCGTCCCGAAGTCCTCGGCGGACAGGACGAAGAACGTGCAGTCGCTGATGGCCCGCATCGAGGCCTGGTAGGTGCGCACCACCCCGGGGTCGTCGCGCAGGTACGCCTGGGTCGCGCCCATGTAGGCGCCGCGCTGGTCGGTGCGCGCGGTTTCCACGTCGTCCTGCTGTACCCGCCGGGACAGCGCGAGCGTGCCGGACAGCAGCACGTAGAAGCCCTCCGCCGGCTCGCCTTCGGCGAACACCGTGCCGCCGGCGGGGAACTCCTCGACCCGGCCGTGCCGGGCGAGCCAGTCGAGCTGCTCGTCGGTCAGCGCTTCGAACAGGAACAAGGTCTTGAGCTCATCGCGGATCATGCCGACTCCAGGTACCGGTGCACCAGCGTCACCGCCATCGCACCCTCGCCGACGGCGGACGCCACGCGCTTGACGGAGTTGGCGCGCACGTCGCCGGCGGCGAAGACGCCCGGGACGCTGCATTCGAGGTAGAACGGATCGCGATCGCGGTCCCAGCCCGCCGGCCGCTGCCCGTCGGTCAGCAGGTCGGGGCCGGTGTAGACGAAGCCGCGCGGGTCGCGGACCACGGCGCCGTCGAGCCACTCGGTACGCGGTTCGGCGCCGATGAACACGAACAGGTGCTCGGCCGGCACGGTGGTCCGGGCGACCTGCTTGCTGTCGCAGAGCGTCACCGCCTCCAGGTGGTCGGTGCCGTGCGCCTCCACCACCTCGGTACCGGTCTGCACGTGGATGTTGTCGATCGCGGCGAGCTGCTGGATGAGGTAGTAGGACATCGAGCGCTCCAGCGAGTCGCCGCGCACCACGAGCGTCACGCTGCGGGCGTGCTGCGAGAAGAACAGCGCCGCCTGGCCGGCCGAGTTCGCGCCGCCGACGATGTACACGTCGGTACCCGCGCACGCCGGCCCCTCGGTCGCGGCGGAGCCGTAGTAGACGCCGCGTCCGGTGAGCTCGGCCACACCGGGGGCGGTGAGCGGCCGGTAGGCGACCCCGGTGGCGAGGATGACGGTGTGCGCCGACAACTCGGTACCGTCGTCGAAGCGCACCACGCGGGCCGAGCCGCGCACGTCCAGGGCGACCACGTCGCGGGTGGTGAGTACCTCGGCCTCGAACTTGCCGGCCTGCCGGCGCGCCCGCTCGGTGAGCTGCGCCCCGGACACGCCGTCGGGGAAGCCGAGGTAGTTCTCGATCCGGGAGCTCTGCCCGGCCTGGCCGCCGATCGCCTTGCGCTCGACCAGCACCGTGTGCAGGCCCTCGGACGCGCCGTAGACGGCCGCGCCCAGCCCGGCCGGTCCGCCGCCGATGATGATCAGGTCGTAGAAGTCGCGTACCGGCGCCGTGGACAGCCCGACCGCGGCGGCCACCTCGGCCGCCGTGGGTGTACTGAGTGCCCGCCCGTCGGACGTGATGACCAGCGGGATCGCCTCCGGGCCGGCGCCCGCCGCGTCGAGCAACCGCCGGCCCTCCGGCTCGTCCGCCGCGAACCAGCGGTACGGCACCAGGTTGCGGGCCAGGAAGTCACGGATCCGGTACGAGGGCGGGCTCCACCGGTGACCGACCACCTTGATCTCGTCGATCTCCCGGTCGGGAGCGGCCCGCCAGGCCTCCAGCAGCGCATCCACCACCGGGTAGAACTTCTCCTCCGGCGGATCCCACGGCTTGAGCAGGTAGTGGTCGACGTCGACGACGTTGATCGCCTGGATTGCCGCGTCGGTGTCCGCGTAAGCGGTCAGCAGGCACCGGCGGGCCTGCGGGAACAGGTCCATCGCCTGCTCCAGGAACTCGACGCCGTTCATCTGCGGCATCCGGTAGTCGGCGAGCATGACCGCCACCCGGCCACCGCGCAGCTTCAACTCGCGCAGCGCGTCGAGCGCCTCGGCAGCCGACGACGCCCGGACGATCTGAAAGTCCTGCCCGTACCGTCGCCTCAGGTCCCGTGCGACGGCACGGGACACAGCCGGATCGTCATCGACGGTCAGCATTGCGGGACGGCCCATGGCGCAACTCTACGGCGCCCGGCGGCCCCAATGAGGATCTTGGGCCGCCGGGCCCGCGCCGGATCAGGAATCGGCTCGATCTCGCTAGGATCGCCGCGTGAAGGTGCTCATGTTCGGGGCGACCGGGATGATCGGGCAGGGCGTACTGCGGGAGTGCCTGGCCGACCCCGGCATCGAGCAGGTGCTCTCCGTGGGCCGCCGCGCGACCGGCGTCGCGGACGGCAAGCTGCGCGAGCTCCAGCCGCCCGACCTGTTCGACCTGTCCGCGTTCGCGGACGAGCTGACCGGGTACGACGCCTGCTTCTTCTGTCTCGGCGTCTCCGCGGTGGGGATGTCCGAGGCCGAGTATCGCCGGGTGACCTACGACCTCACCCTCGGCGTCGCGCGGCTGTTCGCGCAGCGCAACCCGGGCAGGACGTTCGTCTACGTCTCGGGGCAGGGTACCGACGAGAACGGCCGCGCGATGTGGGCGCGGGTCAAGGGCGCCACCGAGAACGCCCTGCTGACGTTGCCGCTGGAGGTGTACCTGTTCCGCCCCGGATACATCCAGCCGCTGCACGGGATCACCTCGCGGACCCGGTGGTACCGGTTGATGTACGCGGTCACCACCCCGCTGTACCCGGTGCTGCGGCGCCTCATCCCCGGACAGGTGTCCACCACCGAGCAGCTTGGCCGCGCCATGATCGGGGTGGCCCGGGACGGCGCACCATCCCGGGTCCTCAGTCCCCGTGAGATCAACGCGGCTGCGGCGTGACGGCGAGCTGCAGCTCGGTCACGCCCTCGGCGGCCTTCCTCGGGTCGTAGTCGAGGTACACCTCCCGGGCGAACCCGTCGGTGGTGTACCCGTTGTCCTCGATCCACCGGGCGAGGATCTCCATGCTCCGCTCGACCTCGTCCATCGGTCCGTGGTGGATGATCGTCGCGGCCGCGCCGATCGGTGGCAGGTCCACTACCGCGAAGTCGAAGCCTGGCTGGGCGTCGACGGTGACGCCGACGCCCGCGTGCACGGTGACGGCGTCGCCGGACTCGAGTTGGTAGTAGGCGATGGCCGGCCCGCTCGGGCTCACCCCGCGCGCGTGGAGCCTCGCCTCGACCCCGGCCAGCCGGGCCGCGTCCGCCGACAGCTGCGCCTCCAACTGCGCGCGGCGCAGCCGCAGCATGCCGCGCAGTTCCTCGGCGCTGACCTTCTCGTCGAGGATCGCCTGGACCTGCTGCAAGGTGAAGCCGAGGTCCTTGAGCGCGATGATGCGGTTGAGCCGGCGGAGCTGGTCGGCCTGGTAGAAGCGGTACCCACTGGCCGTGTCGACGGTGGCGGGCCGCAGCACCCCGATGGCGTCGTAGTGACGCAGCATGCGGACCGACACCCGACCCAGCCTGGCGAAGTCTCCGATGGCGAACATGAGCCCTACCCTGAGCCCTCACACGGTGTCACAGTCAAGTCCGGTACCGCTGCGCGTCGGCCTCCTTGAAGGTCAGGCCGTGGCCGACCGCGGCCGGGTCCGGCCGGAGCAGCCCGCCGGTAGCGGCGGCCGCGCCGTCGAACAGAGGCGATTCGATGCGCACGTGGTCGTGGAACCACTCCAGGTGACGCACGTTCGGCGTGGCCAGTGCGGCGTCGAGGTGCACGTGCGGCGCGCAGTGCGCGGATACGTCGAGGTTGTGCGCGGCGGCGAGCGCGGCCACCCGTACCCACTCGGTGATGCCGCCGCAGCGGCTCGCCGACATCCGCATGCCGCCGACCTACACCGACGACGCGCTGCGCGCGGCGCTGCGGATCCGGGAGCGGTACCCGCGCGTCGGCGTGGCACTGCTGTCCAACCACGGCTGCAGGTGACCACCTCAACGGTGTAGAAACACGCCACCGCCGTGTTCCGCAAGCTCGGGCTCGGTGGCGACCATGGCTCGCCAGGCGACGAGAACGCGCGTGTGTGCGGTACTGACGTACCTCCGGCACAGCGGCCAGCTTCACAGGAACTGACGGCTATGCTCCCGGGATGCCGCACCTGACCTACCTCCAAGCTGTGTTCATCGGCCTGCTGCAGGGCGTCACCGAGCTCTTCCCGGTATCCAGCCTCGGCCACAGCATCCTGATCCCGGCGCTGCTCGGCGGGAGCTGGGCGGCGAACCTGAACATGTCGGTCACCGACTCGCCGTACCTGGCGTTCCTGGTCGCCGTACACGTCGCCACCGCGGTCGCGCTGGTCGTGTTCTTCCGCAAGGACTGGGCGCGCATCGTCGTCGGTCTGTTCACGTCGTTGCGGGACCGGAAGATCGCCAATCCGGACCAGCGCCTGGGCTGGCTGCTCGTCGTGGCGACCATCCCGGTCGGGCTGGCCGGCCTCGCGCTCGAGCACCTGTTCCGCACGGCGCTCGGCAAGCCGGTACCGGCGGCGCTGTTCCTGACCCTCAACGGCGTGGTACTGCTGACCGTCGAGCGCCTGCGCGCCCGCCGGGCAGGGCCGGCCGCCGCGGCCGCCGGCCAGCCGGTACCGGTCGGCCGGCGCGGGCGCGGCCAGGTCTACGCGGCCAGCGGGTACCAGGGGGCGGCCGCGCCCGGCGGCGTGTCCGCGCACGGCGGGAGTGCGGACGAGGCCGTCGACTCCGACCGCCGGCTGTCCCGGCTCGGCTGGGTGGAAGCGACCGCCATCGGCGCCGCGCAGATCCTCGCGCTCCTGCCGGGGATCAGCCGCTCGGGCGCCACCATGGTCGCCGGCCTGGTCCGCGGGCTGTCCCATGAGGACGCCGCCCGGTTCGCGTTCCTCCTCGCCACCCCGGTCATCGCGGCCGCGGGCGTGCTCAAGCTCCCGGAACTGGCCGGCCCGACCGGGCGCGACATCCTCGGCCAGGTGATCGTCGGCAGCCTCGTCGCGGGCGTCGCGGCGTACCTGTCGCTGCGGTTCCTCGTCCGGTACTTCGAGACCCGGACGCTGACCCCGTTCGCCATCTACTGCACCGCGGCCGGCCTGGCCAGCCTGCTCTGGTTCGGCCTCGTCCGGTAGCGCCCTTTCGGGCCGCCATCAACCGGGCGTACCGGGCTGCTCTGCGGATGTCCGGCCGTCCTGAAGATAGACGGTCGCGTTCGAGGTTCCGGCCTGGAGCGCGGCCTTGATCCGCCGCCACACATACGGCCGCAGCAACCGCCCGGCCTCCTTCCCTTCGACGAAGCGGAACGTGGCCAGTTCGCCATCCCGCAGCAAGATATGCGCCTGCTCTTCGGCGGTCAGTAGCCCGCCATCGAATACGAACATCAAGCTGTCGTCCCACGGCCCGTGCGGCGACACCCAATCGACGACCAGCAGCCGCCCGCCGACGTACTCGATGCCCAGTTCCTCACGGACCTCCCGCTTGGCGGCGTCGAGCGGCGCCTCGTTCGCCTCGGCCATGCCGCCGGGCAGGTCCCAGTCCGGCTTGTAGCGCGGATCGACGAGCAGGATGCGGCCGGCTTCGTCGCGGAACAGGACGTCCGCACCGACCCGCTTGCGTGGCTGGTTGCGGTTGCCTTCGGCGAGGTGAGCCCGCCAGGCTTCTGGATCACGTTGGTACAGGGGAGCGTCAGAACTCATGTCGGCCCGCGTTGGTGTCCGAATCGACTCCTGGCAGCCACGCGGCCAACCAGCGGCGCTCCCGCAATTCCTGACGAAGGCGCCCAAGGAATGTCGTTACGTCGTGACTGCGCCGGTATGGCACAAGCAGTTGGTCGAGTTCGCCAAGCTGCTGGACCACGAGGTATGAGCCAAGGACGCGGGTGCCATCAAGGACGTCGTAGGCCACGGCGAACGCCTCGTCGGGCTTGCCCTCGGCAATGCGGACCGAGATCAGCGTGGACCGGACGTGGGAAGCGAGACGCCGAGCTCCATTCGCCCACAATAGGCAGGTGAGGGACGGGCGGACGGTACGGGTACGGGTGGCCGAGCCGCTGCGCTTCCTGCTGTCCGTGGCCAACCGGGGCGGTGACGTGACGGTACCGGTGGACGGCGTGTCCAGCCTCGTCCACATCGTCGAGTCGCTCGGGGTACCGCGTACCGAGATCGGCGAGCTGCGCGTCGACGGTGACGCGATCGAGGTGCTGCCGGTACGGCGGCCGCAGCGGTACCCCGATCCGCGCTTCGTCCTCGATGTCCACCTCGGCACGCTGGCCCGCCGGATGCGCCTGCTCGGGCTGGACACGGCGTACCGCAACGACGCGGCCGACGCCGAACTGGTCGCGCAGGCCGCTGCCGAAGAGCGGATCCTGCTCACCCAGGACCGGGGCCTGTTGCGGCGCCGGGCGCTGCCGGCGGGCGGGTACGTGCGGGGCAGCCGCCCGGACGACCAGTTGCGCGACGTGCTCGACCGCTTCGATCCGCCGCTCGCGCCCTGGACCCGCTGCCCGGCCTGCAACGGCCGGCTCGCACCGGTACCGAAGCGGGAGGTGGAGCACCTGCTGGAGCCGGGTACCCGGCGCTCGTACGACGAGTTCTCCCGCTGCCCGGCCTGCGGTCGCCCGTACTGGCGGGGAGCGCACGCGAAGCGGCTGCATGCGATCGTCATTGCGGCGAAGCGGCGAGGCGATCAGGATCATGCGTGATGACGCTCTTGCTGGGTCCGCTGCTGCGCCGCGTCGTGGGCGACCGGGCGACTGTCTGGGTGGAGACGTCCGCCCCGGCGACCGTGGCGGTACGGGCCGGTACCGGCAGCGGTGCGGCGCGGACGTTCACCGCGTTCGGCCGGCACTACGCGCTGGTCGTGGTGGACGGGCTCCCGGCGGCCGCGGCGACGCCGTACCAGGTGCTCATCGACGGCGAGGAGGTCTGGCCGCCGCCCGGGTACGACCGGCCGGCCCCGGCCATCCGTACCCGCGCCGACGCGGCGCCGGTCCGGCTCGTCTTCGGTTCGTGCCGCGAGGCCAGCCCGCACGCCGTACGCCACCTGCCGCCCGACGCGCTCGACGGGTACGCCGCGCGGCTGGCCCGCACCGGGCAGGACTGGCCGGACCTGCTGATGCTCCTCGGCGACCAGGTGTACGCCGACGCGCCGTCCCGGCGCACCCGGTGGTGGCTGCGCAGGCGGCGCCGCCGCGCCGGGGACGGGAAGCCGGCGGGCCAGGTGGTGGACTTCGTCGAGTACGCCCGGCTCTATCACGAGTCGTGGCTCGATCCGGACGTCCGGTGGCTGCTGTCGACGGTACCGTCAGTCATGATCTTCGATGACCACGAGGTCATCGACGACTGGAACATCTCGGCGCCCTGGCGGGCCGGCATGGTACGGCAGCCATGGTGGCGCGAGCGGATCACCGCCGGCCTCGCCTCCTACTGGGTCTACCAGCACCTGGGCAACCTGCACCCGGACGAGCTCGGGGCGGATCCGGTCTATCCCGCCGTCGTCTCCGCGCGCGACGCCACCGGGGTCCTGCGCGAGTTCGGTGCCGGAGCCGACGAGGACCGGTACCGGTACCGGTGGAGTTACGCCCTCGACGTCGGCCGCACCCGCATCGTCGTGCTGGACAACCGCTGCGCGCGCGTGGTGACGCCCGGGCGGCGGGCGATGCTGCCCGACGCGCAGTGGGAGTGGCTGGTCGGTGCCGTCCGCGACGGCCGCTACGACCACCTGGTCCTCGGCTCCTCCCTGCCCTGGCTCATGCCCTTCGCCGTGCACGACCTGGAGGTGGCGGTCAGCGCGCTGGCCGAGTCGCGGCGGCGCCCGGCGGCGGCCGCGGGCGAGTGGCTGCGCCAGGCGCTCGACCTGGAGCACTGGCCGGCGTTCGGGCACTCGTTCGACGCGCTGACCGCGCTGCTCGGCCAGGCGGCGACCGGAGCCCTCGGTACCGTGCCGGCCAGCATCAGCGTGCTCTCCGGCGACGTGCACCACTCGTACGTGGCCCGGCCCGACCTGGCCGGGGCGCCGATCCACCAGCTGACCTGCTCGCCCGTGCACAACCGGGTACCCGGGGCGCTGCGGATCGCTTTCCGGGCCGCGTGGAGCGGGGCGGCTACCCGGCTCGGCCAGGTTTTGTGCCGCGTGGTGCGGGTCCCCCCGACCCGGGTCACCTGGACCAAGCTGGCCGGCCCGTACTTCGGTACCGCGGTCGGCACGCTCGTCCACACTGGACGGTCGGCACAGGTGATCGTCGAGGGTACGAATCCGTCCGGCGAGCTGAGCGGGGTGGCCCGGGTACCGCTGACCGCGTTGCCCACTGAGTGAAAGCGGGCGTTGACGGTACGAAGATCGCGTAGCTGCAATGGGCGCACACCCCTCGGGGAGGCGCAGGTTCCGCCGCAGGAGGACCCACCATGCAGGACGAGATTGTCGAGCAGCCGGGTTCCCACGAGCCGGCCGAGTTCCACAAGACTCCCAAGAAGGCCGCCGCCAGCGGCTGGGTCGGCAGTGCCCTGGAGTACTACGACTTCTTCATCTACGCGCAGGCCGCCGCGCTGGTCTTCCCGAACATCTTCTTCCCCAAGGGCAATCCCCAGGTGGCCATCGTCTCGTCGCTCGCCCTGTTCGGCGTCGGCTACGTCGCGCGACCTCTCGGCGCGTTCTTCCTCGGCCACTGGGGCGACACCCACGGCCGCAAGAACGTGCTGGTGCTCTGCATGTTGATGATGGGTGCGTCGACGTTCCTCGTCGGGATACTGCCCACCTACAGCGCCATCGGGCTCTGGGCGCCGCTGCTGCTGGTGATCCTGCGGTTGATCCAGGGCTTCGCGGTGGGCGGCGAGATCTCCGGCGCCAGCGCGATGATCGTGGAACACTCGCCGTTCGGCCGGCGCGGGTACTTCGCCAGCTTCACCCTGCAGGGCACCCAGGGAGGGCAGATCCTCGCGGCCGCCGTCATCCTGCCGATGTCCGCCTTCCTGTCCAAGAACCACTTCCTGGCGTGGGGCTGGCGGATCCCGTTCCTGCTGAGCGTGTTCGTGGTGCTCGCCGGCTACATCATCCGCCGCCGGGTCGACGAGACCCCGGCGTTCAAGGAGGAGGCCGTGCATGGCGAGGTGCCCAAGGCGCCGATCGTGCAGGCCGTCCGGGAGAGCGGCACCGACATGCTGCGGGTGATCGGCATGGCGCTGATGAACGTCGTACCGACGGCGACGACGGTCTTCGGCGCGACGTACGCCACGAACAAGGCCTACGGAATCGGGTTCGGCACGACGGCCTACCTGTGGATCTCGGTGGTGGGCAACGCCGTCGCGATGCTGCTCATCCCGTTCGTCGGAGCCCTGTCCGACCGGATCGGGCGCCGGCCGCTCATCATCGCCGGTGCGCTCAGCTCCGGTGCGCTGTCGTACCTGTACCTGTACTTCGTCGGGCAGAAGAACCTCACCCTGGCGTTCCTCGTCGCGATCCTGATGTGGGGCATCGTGTACCAGGGCTACAACGCCGTGTTCCCCAGCTTCTACCAGGAGCTGTTCCCGACCCGGACCCGGGTCACCGCGTTCGCCGTCTCGCAGAACATCGGTACCGCGATCACCGCGTTCCTGCCGAGCATCTACGCGGTCGTCGCGCCGCCCAAGTCGAACGTGCCGCTCATCGTCGGTAGCTTCACCTTCGGTTGCGCGATCATCGCGGCGCTCGCAGCCCTCTCCGCCCGCGAGACGTACCGCGTCCACCTCAACGACCTCGGGGTCAAGGGCGCCTGGCCGGTACCGCCCGACGAGTACCAGCGGCTGCGGGCGGCGGTGGCGTGATCCCATGACCTCGGTACTCGTCCTGAACGGACCGAACCTGAACCTGCTCGGTACCCGCAAGCCCGAGGTGTACGGCACCACGACGCTCGCCGACGTGGAACAGCTGTGCCGGGAGGAGGCCGGCAAGCTCGGCCTCGACCTGGACTTCAAGCAGTCCAACCACGAGGGTCAGCTCGTCGACTGGATCCACGAGGCGGGCGCCGCGGTAAGGGCCGGTACCTGCATCGGCGCGGTGTTCAACCCGGGCGCGTTCACGCACACCTCGGTGGCCCTGCACGACGCGATCGAGGGCGCCAGCCTGCCGCTGATCGAGTGCCACATCTCCAACGTCCACCGCCGCGAGGAGTTCCGGCACCACTCCTACATCTCGCCGGTCGCGCGGGGCATCGTCATCGGCTTCGGGGTGTACGGGTACGTACTCGCCATTCGAGGACTTGCCGGGGCATGAGCCGGGTACGGATCGCCGTCGCCGGACCGGGACTCATCGGGCGGCGGCACATCGAGGAGGTACAGAAGAGCCGATCGGCCGAGCTGGCCGCGGTGGTGGACCCGGCGCCTCCCGCCCAGTTCGGCGCACCGGTGTATCGGTCGCTCGCCGAGCTGTTCGCGGCCGGCCGGCCGGACGGGGTCATCCTGGCGACGCCGAACCAGATGCATGTCCTGGGCGGCCTGGCGTGCGTCGAGGCCGGCATACCGGTGATCGTGGAGAAGCCGGTCGGCGACACCGTAGAGAGCGCGACCCGGCTGGTCGAGGCGGCCGAGGCGGCCAAGGTACCGCTGCTGACCGGGCACCACCGCCAGTACAGCCCGATCATGACGAAGGCCCGCGAGGTCGTCCGCAGCGGCGTACTCGGCCCGATCGTGGCGGTGACGGGCAGCGCGCTGTTCTACAAGCCCGACGACTACTTCGACGTCGGCGGCGGGTGGCGCCGGCAACCGGGCGGCGGGCCGATCCTGCTCAACCTGATCCACGAGGTCAACAACCTGATGTCGTTGGTCGGCGACATCGTTTCCGTACAGGCGATGACGTCCAACGCCACCCGTGGCTTCCCGGTCGAGGACACCGCCGCGATGGTGTTCCGCTTCGCGAACGGCGCCCTCGGTACCTTCCTGCTGTCCGACACGGCCGCCTCGGCGCGCAGTTGGGAGCAGACCTCGCGAGAGAACGCGGACTACCCGACCTACCCCGACGAGGACGCGTACCTCATCGCCGGTACCACCGGATCGCTGGCCATCCCGACCATGCGGCTGAAGGTGTTCGGCGGCTGGCGTTCGTGGTATTCGCCGTTTGAAACCTCCACATTGGACATTGACCGGACCGACCCGCTGGCCAACCAGATCGAGCATTTCGCCGCGGTGATCCGGGGCGAGGCGGAGCCGATCGTCAGCGGGCGGGACGGGCTCAACACGCTGCGGGTGACCGAGGCGGTCAGCGAGGCCGGCCGGACCGGTCAGCTCGTGGCGACCGGCATCACGCCTGCCAACCGGTGAAGTCGATCCAGGTCTTGCCGGGGATCTCCCGTACCGCGGCGAGCGCGGCCGCGGCCTCCTCGGCCGGGTACCGCTTCTGGACCGTCCGCTCGGGTGCGAGCAGCCCGGCGTTCACCCCGTCCAGCGTGGCCTGGAAGTCCTGTGGATGGTCGTAGATGTGCTGGCCGACGATGGTGATTTTGCGCTGTACCAGGTCGAAGGTGCTGAACGTCGCCGGCTTCTGGGTGAACCCGATGACCACGATGACGCCGAACAGGTCGGCCGAGTTGAACGCGAGATCCCAGACCTGCGGTACGCCGGCCGTCTCGAAGACGAACGGGTACTTGTCCCCGTCGTGCTCCTCGGCGCGCCTGGCACCGAACGACAGCGCCAGTTCCAACCGCCCCGCGTGCGGCTCGACGACGTAGGGCTGCACCCCGCCGGCCAGCAGCGACAGGCAGACCAACTGGCCCTGCGAACCGGCACCGATGACGAGGCAGTCCGATCCGGCGGGTACCCGGGCGCGGCGTACCCCGGTGTCGGCCACGCACAGCGGTTCGAAGCACGCGAGCGCGTCGTCCGACCAGGTGTCCGCAACCGGCCAGGTGTACTCGGCCGGCGCCGCCACCCGCTCGGCCATGATGCCCGGCTTGTTGATCGCCAGTACCGCGCGGTTGATGCAGCCCGACGTGTGCCCCGCTTGGCACCAGCGGCAGGTACCGTCGCCGTAGTTCGGTTCGATGATCACCCGCTGGCCGACGTGGCGGTCGAGCACGTCCGAGCCGACCGCGACGATGTCGCCGCCGCCCTCGTGGCCGAACACCCACGGCATCGTCGGCACCTCGCGCTTGCCGTCGAAGACCGACAGGTCGGACCCGCACAGCCCGACCCCGCGGATCGCCACGATGACGTCGCGCGGCCCGCACTCCGGTTCCGGCCAGTCGTTAACGATGTCGAGCTTGCCCGGTGCAACCAGCGTGACTGCCCTCATAGGGGAACCTCACGACGCCACGCACCAACAGACAACACCGCCTTCCATCCAGTGGGTGGTCAGGCGCAGTGTCCAGGTAGGTACCAGACATCAGGAGGCAACCATGAACAAGCGAGTCATCACCCTGCTGGCCGGCGCTGCGGCACTCGTCGTCGCCGTGACCGGCGCGGCGATCGTGGCGTTGACCCCCGCCCAGGCGGCGCCGGAGGGGTCGACGCTGACGCTCGACGTGCACTTCGCGCCGTTCTTCCTGCTCGACTTCGGTCCGGACGGCGTGCACGAGGTCACCTCGTTCCAGCAGCCGTTCGACCCCAGCCGGGGTGACACCATCGCGTTCCGCGACCAGTTACTGCGGCACGGCCAGGTCGTGGGGCACGGCAGCGGCACCTGCGTCGTCACCGAGTTCGTCCCCACCGACGCCGACAAGATCAAACTTGCCTGCCAGGTCACCTTCGAGTTGCCCGACGGCGTGATCACCAGCCAGGGCGCGGCGACCGAGAACCCGGTCAAGCCGCTGGTCATCACCGGCGGTACCGGTCGGTACCTCGGGGCGGCGGGCGACGTCGTGCTGACCGAGTTCCCCGACGACACCGGTACCGTGGTGTTCCACTTCGCCCGGTCTCAGACGGATTGACCGCCGGTACCGGCCGCCGGTTTGCCGGGCGCATTACGCTCAGATACGCGACGCGCTGGACGATCGCGGGCATGGGCGACCCCGCTGCGGGTACCCGCCAGGCGTACCCGGGGCGGAGAGCGAGGTGGAGGCGGCCATGGAGGCTGTGCCGGCTCTGGCCACGCTGGAGCGCCGACTGGCGGAGGCGCGCAGCGCGGCCCCGGGGACAGCGGCGGAGCTGACCGCGCTCGTGGAACTGGCCAGCCGGCTGGTCCGCGACGCGCAGCGGCGTGGCGAGCTCGCGGCGGAGGGCGTCGAGCTCGCCACCCGGCTCGGTGCCGACGCCGCCCGCCTGCGCTGCCGCGCGATGGTCGCCGAGTTCCTTGCCACCGTTCGGCGACCCAGGCGCTCCCCGACGCGCTGGAGATCCTCGCGGAGGCCGAGCGGGGCACGGATCCACTCGCGCTCGCACAGGCGCACCACAGCGTCGCACACTGCTATGACCAGCTCGACTGCACGTCCGAGGCGCTGGAACACGTGCACCAGGGACTCGTCGGGTACCAGCACGGCGGTGACCGGCTCGGCGAGGGCCGGATGTTCAGCTTCATGGCCTCGCTGTTCTGGCAGCTCGGCGAGAACGACCGGGCGCGGGAGCTGTACGAGCGGGCGTACGAGATCTTCCTCGAGTGCGATGACCTCAGCGGGGCCGGAGTGATGCTCTCGGCCATCGCGGACCTGCAGCGCGAAGCCGGCAACCCGGAAGCGGCGATCGCCACCTGCGACCGGGCGATGGAGCACTTCGAGCAGGCCGGGATGCCGCTGGACAGCTACACGGCGATGACCGCGTATGCCGAAGCGCTGGCTGCCGTCGGCCGGCACGACCTGGCCGGCCTGTGGGCCAAGCGCGCGGCCGAACGCAACCGGCTGCCCGACGGTACCCTGGCCAACCCGTCCTACGAGGTTAAGCTGCTGATGGTGCTCGCCCGCACCGCACAGCTGCCCACCGGCGACATCGCCGGGGCACGCACCACGCTGGAGACGGCGATCGCGCTCGCCGACGAGCAGGGCGCGCTCCGGGCGGCGGCCGAGGGCGAGTCGCTGCTGGCCGATGCGCTGCACACCGCCGGCGACCTCGACGCCGCGTACCGGCACCTGCTGCGCAGCTGCCGGCTCACCGAGCAGGTCAACCGGGCGGTACACGACCGGCGGGTCCGGGCACTGCGGGTGCCCTTCGAGGTGGAGCAGGCCGAGCGCGACGCCCAGCTGTACCGGGAGCAGGCCCAGGCGCAGGCCGCCGTGATCACCGAGCTGGAGCGGACCAGGTCGGAGCTGGCCGCCCGCATGGCCGAGCTGGAGCGGCTCAACGCCGAGATCGTCCAGCTAAGCCAGACCGATCCGCTGACCGGCATCGCCAACCGGCGGTTCATGAACGAACGGCTCACCGAGCTGTGCCGGGTCTCCGCCCGGTACGGCGCGCCGCTGTCCGTCGCGGTGTTCGACGTCGACCTGTTCAAGGGCGTCAACGACCGGTACGGGCACAGCGCCGGCGACGCGGTCCTCGTCGCGCTGGCCGATCTGCTGCGCCGGCATCTGCGCGCCACCGACGTACCCGCCCGGCTCGGCGGCGACGAGTTCGTGGTCATCCTGCCGCGCACCGATACCGCGGAGGCGGTCGCCGCCTGCCAGCGCCTGCAGGCCGCCGTGCGCGAGCACCCGTGGCACGAGGTGGCGCTGGACCTGGCCGTGACCATCACGGTCGGGGTAGCCGGCGGGTCCCGGGAGCCCGACCCCGACCAGCTCCTGCGCCGCGCCGACGCCGCCCTCTACCAGGGCAAGCGCTCCGGCCGGGACACCGTGACCCACTGACCCCGCGTACCCTCGCGGGGTATCAGCGCAGCGGGGCGCGGCGGCGTCTGGAGTGAGGAGCGAAGCGACGAGGGAAGACGGCGCACCAAAGCGCTCCGCGGGAGCGACCTGGGAGGCTCAATGGATCCGGTACCGGCTGTCAACGCGCTGACCCGGCGCTGGGTCGCGGCGTCCGACGGGCGGTCCACGGTACTGGCCGGGCCGGGCGTGTGGCCGCTGCTCGCCCTGCTGGCCGTGGCCGCGGACGAGACCGCCCGCGCCGAGCTGGAGACCGCGCTGGGCGTGGCGGCAACGGAAGCCGACGACGCGGCCCGCGCGGTGCTCGACACGCTCGGCGCCGGCCCGGCGGTCAGCTTCGCGCTCGGCCTGTGGAGCCGGGCCGACCTGCCGCTGCGGAAGTCCTGGCTGGACCGGGTACCCGCCGGGGTGCACGGCGAACTTTCCGGGGCACCGGGCACCGACCAGCAGCGCCTGGACGCCTGGGCGAGCGAGCACACCGACGGCCTGATCGAGCGGATGCCGGTCAAGGTCGACCTGGACACCGTGCTGGTACTGGCGAGCGCGCTGACCGTCCGGACCCGCTGGGTCGAGCCGTTCGACGACGGCGCCCAGGTCTCCCCCGGAACCGGCCCGTGGGCCGGCCGCCGGTTTGCCGCGTTGAACCGGACCAGCTACGACCTGACCGCGGTCACCCTCGCCGAGACGCCGGCCGGCCCGGTGACGCAGCTGCGCGTCGCCGGTACCGACGGGATCGACGTGCATCTGTTCCTGGGCGAGCCGGACCGGTCCCCCGGCGACATCCTCGCCACCGGTGTCGACCTGCTGGCCGGGCAGCACCCGGGCACCGGCGGCGACGCGCTGCCCGAGGGGCGGCCGGGTCCCGGGATCGAGGTCGGCATGGTGTCCGGACACGATCCCCACGACCGGTGCCGGGTGGTCCTGCCGCGCTTCGCCGTCAGCGCCGAGCACGACCTGCTGGCCCGGCCCGACGTCTTCGGACTGGCCGCGCTCACCGACCAGACCCGCGGGCACCTGCCCGGGATGAGCAGCCAACCGCTGTCGCTCAGCCAGGCCCGGCAGGATGCCGTCGCCGCCTTCACGGCCAAGGGCTTCTACGCCGCCGCGGTGACCGCCTTCGGGTTCCGGGTCGCCGCCGCCTTCCGCCTCTCCGTCGCGGCCCGGGAGGTCAGGCTGACCTTCGACCGGCCGTTCGGGTTCGCCGCGGTACACCGGGAGTCGGGGCTCGTTCTCGTCGCCGGGTGGGTCGACGACCCCGAAGCATGGGATCCACCGACCGCTTGACGGTCGCTCACCTGCCGGGAAGCGTGAAACCCAGCTCCGGAAACACTTTGGCGACTCTGGCGACGAGGTAATCGCCGTAGGTACGCGTCGTCGTGGGGCTGGTGCCGGGCCGGCCGGGCAGCGGCTGGATCTCGGCCAGGAAGTCAGGGTCGAAGAAGAACGGGAAGGACAGCCGGTCCCGCCCGCTCACGTTGCGCACCCGGTGCGGCGTGGATCGGTACCAGCCGCCGGTCAGCCGGTCGAGCATGTCACCGATGTTGCAGACGAAGGTACCCGGTACCGGCGGCGCGTCGAGCCATCCGGCCGGCGTACGGACCTGGAGCCCACCGTTGTCGTCCTGGGCGAGCAGCGTCAGCAGGCCGTAGTCGGTGTGCTCGCCGACTCCCCAGTCCGCGCTGTCCGGTGGAGCGGCCGGGTAGTGGAAGATGCGGAAAAGCACCGTCGGCTCGGCGGTGTATCCGCTCGGGAAGTAGTCAGCGTCGAGGCCGAGACTCACCGCGACGCCGCGCAGCACCGCCTGCGCCCTGCCGGCCAGTGCGTCCACATAGGACAGTACGGCGTGGTGCAGCTCGGGAACCTGGCGCGGGAACAGGTTGCGACCGTGCAACGGCAGTCCCCTGCGGGGGTGGTCGTCGGGCAGTTCGGTGCCGAAGTACAGCCCTTCCTTCAGATCCGGCCGACCCGCGGTCAGCTCGGCCCCGACCGGGAAGTACCCCCGCCACGCCGTTCCGCCGCGGGCCATCGCGATCTCCATCTTGTCCGCGAGCGGGAGGCGGAAGAAGGCGCGGGCGGCACGGTCCAAGCGGTCCAGCGCGGTCTGCGGTACGCCGTGGCCGGTGACGTAGAAGAAACCGTACTGCCGGCATGCCGCCTCGATCTCCCGGGCGACGTCGGCCGGGTCCTGGTCGCGTACCAACGGCGCGATGTCGATGACGGGTAGCGCAGTCATGAACCCATCCTCGCCGAGCGAGGTCCGGCGAAGCCGGGCCGATCAGTAATCGTGCATAAGGGACATTGACCCCGGTAGCGCCCCAACCATAGAGTGCGGCTATGGGCGGTCCCGCTTCCGTCGCCCGGATCGGGAACCTGCCGGCCGACACCACGAGCTTCGTCGGGCGCAAGGGCGACACTGCCGAGGTCCGCCGGCTCATGTCCGTCTCCCGGCTGGTGACGTTGACCGGGGTGGGTGGGGTCGGCAAGACGCGGTTGGCAGTGCGGGTGGCGAGCAGCCTCAGCCGGAACTTTCCGGACGGTGCGTGGCTGGTCGAGCTCGAACATGTACGCGAACCGACGCTGGTCGCCCGCACCGTGAGCGAGGCCCTGCAGGTACCGGACGAGACCGGGCGCGATCCGATCTGGGTTCTCTGCGATTACCTGCACGACCGCAACCTGCTGCTGGTCCTGGACAACTGCGAGCACCTGCTGGCGGCCTGCCGGGATCTGGTTGCCGCACTGCTGCCCGCCGCGCCGGGATTGACGGTACTGGCGACCGGGCGGGAGCGCCTGCGCCTGCCCGACGAGTGCGTCTGGCACGTGGCTCCACTGTCGCTTCCCGATCCCGGGCAGCCGTTGCCGCCCGGCGCGGCGGTGCGGTACCCGGCGTTGATGCTCTTCGCCGAGCGCGCGGCGGCAGCGGAGCCCGGTTTCGCGCTCACCCCGGCGAACGAGGCGCGGGTGGCCCAGGTGTGCCGTCTGCTCGACGGCATCCCGCTGGCGATCGAGCTGGTCGCCGTGCGGTTGCGCGCGCTGTCCCTGGATCACCTGCTGTCCCGCCTGGCCGACCGGTACTGGTCGCTGGCCGCCGGGCGGCGCGGGCAGGTACCGCGGCACCAGACACTGGCGGCCGCCGTGGCGTGGAGCTTCAATCTGTGCAGCGCCCGGGAGCAGCTCCTGTGGGCCCGGGCGGCGGTGTTCGCGGGCGGCTTCGACCTGGCGGCCGCCGAGGACGTCTGCGCGGGGGACGGCCTGCCGGCGGACGAGATCGGCGAGGCGGTCACCGGGCTGGTCGACAAGTCGGTCCTCACCCGCGAGACCCACGGCCGCACCGTCCGGTACCGGCTGCTGGAGACGCTGCGCCAGTACGGCCGGGACAAGCTGCGCGAGTCGGGGGACGAGACGGCGCTGCGCAGCCGCCACCGCGACCACTATCTCGCGGCCGGCGAGGAAGACGAGGCGCACTGGTTCGGCGCCCGCCAACCGGAGATCTGCACCCGCACCCGGCTGGAGCACGCGAACATCCGGGACGCGCTGGACTTCTGCCTGGAGTCGGCCCAGGAGCGGCCCGTCGGGCTGCGGATGGCCGCGACCCTGTGGTTCTACTGGGCCGGCTGCGGCATGCTCGGCGAGGGCCGGCACTGGCTGGACCGCGCCCTGTTCCGCAACCCGCAGCCCGGACCGGAACGGGCCCGTGCGCTGTGGGTCGACGGGTACGTCGCCACCCTTCAGGGAGACCTGCCGTCCGCGGTCGCGATGCTGGAGGAGTGCCGGGCGTACGCGCGCCGGGCCGGCGACGATGTCGCGATGGCGTATGCGACCCATCGGCTGGGCTGCAACCTGCTCGTCGGGGACGACCTCGACGGTGCGATCGTGCTGTTCGAGGACGCGCAGCGCCGGTACGCCCGGCTGGTCGAGATGAACAGCAACGTCATGCTGGCCCACATCGAACTGGCCATCGCGGCCATCTTTCTCGGCGACCTCGACCGTGCGACGGAGCTGTGCGAGGAGGGCCGGGCGATCGGCGAGGCGCACGGCGAGCAGTGGGCCTACGCGTACGCGCTCTACGTGCTGGCACTGGTCGCGTTGCGCCGCGGCGAGCTGCGCCAGGCGCGCACCTACGGGCGGCAGTCACTGCGCATCAAGCGGACCTTCAACGACCTGGTGGGCGTGGTACTGGCGATCGAGGTACTGGCGTGGAGCGCAGCCGCCAGCGGTGCCGCCGAACGGGCGGCCCTGCTTCTGGGTGCCGCCAACCAGATCTGGCCCTCGGTCGGGTACCCGATGTTCGGGTCGCGGCATTTCGCCGCGCCGCACCGGGACTGCGAACTGGCGGCCCGCCGGGATCTCGGGGACCGGCGGTTCGAGGCCGCGTTCCGGCGCGGGATGGACCTGTCCGTCGACGACGCGGTCGCCTTCGCTCTGGGCGAGGACGGCGCCGCCGGGTCGGCCGCGCTCGGCGAGCCGGAAGCGCCGCGTACCACGCCGCTGACCCCCCGCGAGCAGGAGGTGGCCGAGCTGGTCGGCGCGGGCCTGTCGAACCGGGAGATCGCCACCCGGCTGGTGATCAGCCCGCGGACGGTGGAGAGCCACGTACAGCACGTCCTGCAGAAGTTCGGCTTCACGTCGCGGGCGCAGGTGGCCACCTGGGCTGCCCAGCAACAGCGCGGGTCGTAGATAGATGGGATCTTTCCGCCCAGCGGTCGGCTGGGGTGGCTGGACCACCAACGACCCGACCGACATCGAGGGCAACGTGAACAACGCCGGCCTGGAGTCGTCGTTCAAGGGCCTGCTGAACTGGAAGCAGGCCCCGCTACCGCCGGTGGGCCGCTAACCGGAACCTTTCCGGTACCCGGTCCCACCGGCCGGCGCACAGGTCGGCGGCCAGCTCTCCGATCAGCGGCGCGAACTTTGCGCCGTGCCCGGAGCAGGCCGAACAGACCACCAGCGGACCGACCCGGTCGAGGACGAAGTCCTCGTTGTCGGTCGTCGTGTACAGGCAGGTGGTTTCGTTGTACGGCAACGGTTCCAGTCCGGGCAGCCGGTCGCGCACATAGCCGGCCACGACCCGGCGGGTGTCCTCGTCGACGACGCCGGTACGGGTGTCGGCTGTGGTCTGCGGTCCGACGAAGTGCGCGCCCACCTTGACGCCGCCGCCCGGCCCGCTGTCGCGCCCGCCCGGCAGGCCGTAGATGGTCAGGTCGCCCTCGGCGTGGATGAACGTGGGCCAGACCGCCGCCGGGTCGCGCCGCGGGAAGTGGAACACCCGCTGCTCGGTCACGGTGAGCCGGGGCAGGTCCACGACACCGTCGAGCAGCGTTGGCAACCACGGACCGGCCGCCACCACCGCGGTACCGGCCCGCACCGAACGGTCCCCGAGCCAGAGCAGTACCCCGTCCGGGTCGGGTTCGACGCGCAGTACCGGCGTGTTCGGGTACCACCGGATCCCGGCCGCGACCGCGAGCCGCAGCATGGCGGCGACCGCCCGGTCCGGGTCGAGCACCCCGGCCTCGGCGTGCGAGAGCACCGGTCCGTCGAATACCAGGCCCGGCCACCGGATGCCGGCCTCCCGCGGCGTCAGCAACTCCGCGGCCACCCCGCCCGCGCGCAGGATCGCCGCCAGCCGCTGCGTGCCGCGGGCCGCGCCGTGGTCGATCCCGCCGGTCCGGGTGATCAGTTCCTCGCCCGCCGCGGACTCCAGCGCGCGCCACAGCTCCCGGGACCGTCCGGACAGGTCGACGTAAAGGGGGTCGGGATAGACCCGGCGGAAGATCCGCGCGCTGCCGTGGGAGCTGCCCGCCCGGTGGCCGGGCTCGCGCGCCTCGAACAGCGCGACCGCGTTCCCCCGCCGGCGGAGGGCGTACGCGGTCGCCGCACCCATCAGCCCGGCACCCACCACGGCCACGTCGACGTCCATCCGTCGACCGTAGGCCCGCCTTCCCCGGTACCGGTAGCATGAGCCTCGCCACGCCCGCCGACCCACGATCGAGAGCCGATGCGCTGCCCCTCCTGCGGCCAGGACGTCGACCCGGCCCACGCGTTCTGCCCGAACTGCCGCACCTCGCTGCAACTTCCGGCGGCGCCGTCGTCGCCCTACGCCGGCGGGCAGCCGCCGTCCTACAGCGGGCCGGAGTACTCCCAGCCGTACCACACCCAGCCGCAATGGGCGGATCAGGGGTATCCGCAGCCGCCCGGGTACGGGCAGCCGCAGGCATACGTGCCGCAGCAGGGGTACGACCCGACACAGCAGCACTACGGCGTCCACCCGCCGGCCGGGGTACCCCAGGAGACCGGCTGGTCCGGCAACTACCAGGTCCTCGAGCCCGGTCCGCCACCCGAGCGGCCCCGCTCCTCCATGATCTGGCTGGTGGTCGCGATCGCGGCGCTGCTCGTCGTGGCCGGCGCGGCGGTGGCGGTCTGGAAGCTGGCCGCGAAGCATCCGCCCCTTGCGAGCCAGTCGGCAGCGGCCTCCACCGGGGCGACCAGCCCCGCCCAGCCGGCGGCGGACGGCAAAGCCCAGGCGCTCGCCATCGACCAGTTGCTCAACGCCAGCAGCGCCAGCCGGCAGAAGCTCGCCCCGGCACTGACCGCGGTCGACGGCTGCGGCGACCTCAACGGTGCTGTCACCACACTCCAGCAGGTGACCACCGAGCGCGACGGGCAGGTCAAGCAGGGTCAGAGCCTGGCGGTCGACCAGCTCACCAACGGCACCCAGTTGCGCACCGCCCTGGTACAGGCGCTGACCAGCTCGTGGCAGGCCGACCAGAAGTACACCGACTGGGCCCAGGCCGTCGCGCAGGCCGGGTGCAGCGGCCATGCTCCGCACGACGACAACTACACCGCCGCGCAGGCCGCGTCGGGCTCGGCGACCACTGCGAAGCAGCAGTTCGTGGCGCTGTGGAACCCGATCGCCAAGACCTATGGCCTGCAGAACCGGTCGGAGTCCACGGTCTGACCGCTGTCTGACTGGCTGCCAACCGTCGCGGCGATCTCGGCGCGGCTGCGCGCGACGCCGGAAACTCCTGATCTACCAACCGATGCCGAGGGTCAGCCGGTCCGGCGGGTTGCTGTTGCCCAGGATCTGCACGGAACTCTGGTCGTTGACGTCGTCGTAGGCGAACGCGTAGCACCGCTTGCCCAGACCGACTGTGTGGAAGAAGGCGGCGTAGTCGTCCTTCGGGTTGGTCTGGTAGTACTTCGTGGGGTCGAACCAGAAGGCGGTGTTCAGCGCCACGCCGCGGTGGAACGCCGCACAGAAGTCCCGGCCCACGGCCCGGATCACGTCGGTGCCGCCCCGGTCGTTGCCCAGCGCCAAGCGCACCCGAGCACTCGAACACCTCGGTGGTGGTCGGCTTGCGCGGGCTGAACGCCTGGCCGTCGTTGGTCCGCGTACCGGCGCACCGTTTGAGAGCGCTCGGAGAGCGGTTTCCACCCGGCTGCGGCACCCGGCGCCCGGCGATGGCGCGAAGCTCGGGCAGGGTTAGTGGGACATCGATCTGGGTATCCGCAGGCTATCCGTTAACCCCGGTTTCGAGAGTCGGAGCAAAACATGATCATCCTTGGCGTTATCCTGCTCATCCTGGGGCTGCTCCTGCACATCTCCATCCTCACCTGGATCGGGATCATCCTGCTGGTGGTGGGGGCCGTGCTGTTCCTGCTGGGCTCGGTCGGGCGCCCGGTCGCCGGCCGGCGCCACTACTGGTAACCGAGCGGCCAAGGCCCCGTACGGCGCAGCGCCGGTCGATGCGTCGACCGGCGTTCCGCCTTGCCCGGCAGCTGTTCTGAACAAACCGCTCCGTGGATTACCGCAGTCCGCTACGAATGTCGCAAAGGGTTGACACAGCCCTCAAGTGGGCATGCAAAGATGAGAACGAACGGAGTAACGATGGCGGATCAGCAATCCACCAGGCACGAGACCGTGGACCGCGCGGAAGCCTCCACGGCGGAGTTGGTCCGGCTGGCCGTTGACCAGGTCACCCGCCTCGTGCGGGACGAGCTGCAACTCGCCCGCGTGGAGATGTCCGTCAAGGCCCGCCGGTTCGGCACCGGTGCCGGCCTGTTCGGCGCCGCCGGCGTCGTGGCGCTGTACGGCGTCGCCGTGCTCCTCGCGGCGTTCGTCCTGCTGCTCGCGCTCGTAGTGCCGGCGTGGCTCGCCGCGCTGATCGTCGCCGTCGTGCTTCTCGCGATGGCCGGGCTGATGGCGCTGCTGGGCCGGGGACAGTTCCGCCGGGGCGCGCCGCCGACCCCCGAGCAGACCCTGAACAGTGTCAAGGCCGACGTACAGACCGTGACCGAAGCGGTCAGGAAGAGGGGACACTGATGAGTGCGAAGAGGAATGGCGCCGATTCCGGTGCCGCCGTCGACGAGCTGCGCGACGACATCGCACAGACCCGTGCCGACCTGGGCGGGACGGTGGGCGCGCTCGCTGAGAAGACGGATGTGAAGAAGCAGGCCCGCAAGGCCAAGGAGCGGGCCGCGGACCAGATGGGCGAGTCGGCCCGGCGGCACCCGGTGCGCTGGGGCGGCATCGTCGCCGGCCTCCTCGCCGCTGTCGCCGCGATCGGAGCGCTGCGCTGGCGCCAGTCGCGGCGGCCCAAGAACCGGGCCGAGCGGGTGTGGCACGACGTCAAGAGCCGCGCCAAGGACGTCCAGAAGGACGTCAAGAGCCGCGCCAAGGACGTCCAGAAGGATGTCAAGAGCCGTGCGAAGGACGTCCGGAAGGACGCGAGGAGCAAGGCGCGCGGCGTCAAGCGCGACGCGAAGCGCGCGGCCCTTCAGATGAAGGGCCGGATGAGCCGGTAAGCGCGGGCCCGGGGGCAACCCCGGGCCCATCCGCGGGTCAGGCCCCGACCAGCGTCCGGAAGTCGGCCCGGTCACCCAGGACGGCCAGGTCCCGGTCGGTCCGGGCCCAGGCCTTCAGCACGGGTACCGCCGCCCGGTCGTTGTAGGAGAACGCATCCGGCAGGTACCGCGTCGCCTCGTCCAGCCGGCCCGCCCGGGCCAGCCCGCAGGCCAGGTCGTAGCTGGCGTCGGAGAGCGCCTTCGTCGGCAACGAGGCGCCCCGAACCGCCTCGTACCCCCGACTCAGCACCCCGATCGCCTCGACCTCGCGGCCCCGGACGTGGTGCCACGCCGAGTAGCTCTCGAACGGGCCACGCGCACCGAAGATGGCCACGTGGCGCCAGAGGTACTGCGGATGGTCGCGCGGGATCCCCGGCTCCGCGGAGAGCAGGTCCTCGTCCGCGTCGTCCAGCGCCGCATGCAACTCCGACAGCGCGTGATGGGCATCCGCGTGTACCTGCTCCCAACTGCCCACGTCCGCACCGACCGGGGCTCCGGTGCTCGGTATTACCCTCGCCGGCCTCGGCGCGTCCGCATAGGCTGCCGCCGTGGCCAGTCTCGTCTCCGTCAACATCGCCGTCCCGCACGCCGACCCGGCCGATCCCGGAGAACTCACCGGTATCGACAAGCAGCCGACGACCCGGCCGGTTCGAGTGTCCGCACCGCCCGCGAAAGGCATCGGCGGACTCGCCGGCGACACCGTCTGCAGCACCACCGTCCACGGCGGTCCCGACCAGGCGGTGTACGCCTATGCCCGGGAGGACCTCGACGACTGGGCCGCGGCGGTGGGCCGGCCGTTGCGCAGCGGGATGTTCGGCGAGAACCTCACCACCGCCGGGTTGGACGTGACCGGTGCGCTGATCGGTGAGCGCTGGCGGATCGGCGACACGGTGGAGTTGGAGGTGACCTTCCCCCGCATCCCCTGCAACACGTTCGCGCAGTGGATGGCCGAGCGGGGCTGGGTCAAACGCTTCACGGCGACGGCGACACCCGGCGCATACCTCCGGGTCGTCGTACCCGGCGAGATCCGGGTGGGCGACCCGGTCACCGTCGTACACCGGCCGGACCACCATGGGGTCACGATCGGCGTGACGTTCCGGGCGTTGACGCTCTCGCCCGACCTGCTGCCCCGGGTGTTCACCGCCGAGCCGTTGCCGGACAAGCTCCGGCAGTCAGCCCTCCGGCGCGCCGGCGAGCGCCGGAAGTAGCATCGCGTCGTGGTCCGCGGTACCGGGTGCGGTCTGGTATACCGCAAGGCACTGGCCGTCGGTACGCGCCGGAGTCAGCACCTCGTACGACGGCGTCAGCCGGCCCACCCGCGGATGCCGGCTCGGTCAGGTACGGGCGCGGCCGCGTCGGCAGCCGCCACCGGGCGCAGCCTCGCGCTAGCGGCCGGCAGGCAGCTGACCCTCGTTGCGCAGCCGGCGGATCCAGCTCTGTGCGGTGTAGCGGGGAACCCCGTAGTGCCGGGCGACGGCGGTGACTCCGCCGACTTCCGCGAACACCTGGACCAGATCTGCCGGGGCACGCCGGTAGGCGCGCTCCCCGCTGGTCGCCGCCTTGGTCGCCTTCGCGGCCCGGCCGGCATTGGCACCACCGCGCTTGGCAGCGGCCTTCGGCTCGGCCTGCTTGGCAGCGCCCCGCCGGGTGCGTCCGGCGGCGCTCCGGGCGCCGCGCACGCGGCGGGTCGGAGCCGACCGGGCCGGTGCTTCGGAGGATTCGGCGACCGCCTCGGGAATTGCCGGGGCCGCCCCCGGATTGACCGCGCGCAGCAGGAGGTCCAGATCGACGGCGGGGAGCTGTTGCGGTGACAGCCCTGCGGCCGCACCCGCCCGTACCAACAGTTCGGTGATCCGCGCAGCGTTGTCGGATACATCGATGCGCAGTGTGGTACTGGCACGCGTGGTGTCGTCCGGGGTGATGGTGATGGTGTACGAGCTCATGATGTTGCCTTCATTCCTGGACGCTGACGGACGTGGGCGGGTGAGGCAAACGTACTAGCCGAGATCAGATAACGCCAAGTAATCGCCTGCTCGGACAGCATACAAATACGCCACGTCAGCGGTGTACGAACCCAGAGTATTCAAAAAAATGCACTCCACTATGGAGTCACCACTCGTCCCGCATGATTCAACGCCCGCAGCGAAGACGGGTGGCCCGGCACTCCCCCGGGCCACCCTTTCCTACCGCCAGGGTCGGCCCTGGAACTTGCCGATGACCTTCGTGAAGTCCAGCGGGTTCTGCTTGATGCCCCGGTCGCGGTTGAGCGTCCAGAATGTGAACCTGCCATGAGATGCCCTTCGCGAAGGAGACCACGACGTCGCCACCGGCCTTGCGGATCGCGTTGATCCGGTTGACGATCGCGGAACCGGTCAGCGAGCCGGACCCGTCCCAGGCCGGCGTACAGCCGCCCTTGCCGATCGGCGCCACCACCATGGCCGTTCCGCTCGCGACCAGCGCCGGACGCACTCTCATAGCTCCCTCCCTGGGGGGCCGTCATCATCCACTGTCGAGGCGAATTCTGCCCCGTCGGAGGTGGATAGGAAGTCTTCCTGATAGAAGTTCTTCAGTATGCGCTATGGGTCCGGGCCGGTTCTCTGGGATCGATGAGCGTGATCCCGCCGGAACCGGGCCGGTCCATCGTGGTCAGCGCGGCGGGTACCTGGTCCAGGCCGATCGTCTGCGCGACGAGCAGGTCCGGGCGCAGTACGCCGGATGCGACGAGGCCGAGCAGTTGCGGGTAGGCATGCGCCGGCATGCCGTGGCTGCCGCGCAGTTCCAGCTCGTACCCGATGACCCGGTCCAGCGGCAGCGCCGGCCGGCCGGCCGCCGCGGGAAGCAGGCCGACCTGCACGTGCCGGCCCCGGCGCCGCAGACTCTCCACGGACCAGACACACGTGTTGACGCTGCCGAGCGCGTCCACGGACACGTGCACGCCGCCACCGGTCGCCGCGCGTACCGCGGCGGCCGGATCCCCGGTCGCCACGTCGACGCAGACTTCCGCGCCGAAGCGGCGCGCGGACTCCAGGGCGGCCGCGCTGACGTCCACCGCCACCACCCGGGCACCGCAGGCCGCCCCGATCATCACGGCGGACAGCCCGACCCCGCCGCAGCCGTAGACCGCGAGCCACTCGCCGGCCGCCAGCCGGCCCTGCGCGACGACCGCGCGGAAGGCAGTGGCGAAGCGGCAGCCCAGCGCGGCCGCGCCGGGGTACCCCAGTCCGTCGGGCAGCGCCACGAGGTTGACGTCGGCGTGGTGCACCACCACGTACCGCGCGAAGGAGCCCCAGTGGGTGAACCCCGGCTGGGTCTGGCGTTCGCAGACCTGGTGATCGCCGGCGAGGCAGGTCGGGCAGGTTCCGCACGCGCACACGAACGGCGCGGTCACCCGGTCGCCGGCGCGCCAGCGGGTGACCGCGGAGCCGACGGCCGCGACGGTACCGGCGAACTCGTGCCCGGGTACGTGCGGCGGGCGGACGTCGGGGTCGTGGCCTTTCCAGCCGTGCCAGTCGCTGCGGCACAGGCCCGTGGCCCGCACCTCGACCACCGCGCCGTGCGTCGGCGGTACCGGATCGGGGACGTCGCGGACCTCCGGTACCGCCTCGAACTCGTCGAACACCACCGCGCGCATCATCGCCCGCAATGGTTGCGCTGGTTGATTTCCACCGCCCGGCCGTCCGGATCGGTCACCACCGCCCGGCAGCTCCACGGGCGTACCTCGTGCGCGATGAGTACCTCCGCGCCCCAGCCCGCCAGGGCTGCCACGGCATCGTCGAGCGAATCCACCTGGAAACCGGCGAACGTGCTGCCGGCCTGCCGGAAACCCGGCGGTGCCGCAGGGGATCCTTCATATACGGCGAAGTGGACCGAGCCCAGCTCGCTCGCGGCGTGCGCCGGCCCATCATCGTGCCGCTCCTGCTCCAGCGGGATGCCCAGCAGCCGGTAGAAACTGACGGTCCGCTCAAGATCGGCCGCGAACAGCACCATCGACGCGACGTCCACCATGCCGGCATCCTCGCATTTGCTGCCCCGTCCGCTCGCTTCGCGGCGCTCAGACCCGGATCCGCGCCGCTCCCGCTCGCTCCCTCAGTTGCCGGCGGGAAGAGCTGGCCCGCCGGCCGGCAGGCGGATCGGGGGGTTGATCTCGATTTCCTGGTCGGCTGCCGGGGCGCCGCGGTACCCCGCGAGTCGCACTGATCTCCCGAATCGTACTCACTGTCCGATTGCCGGCTGAATGTACGACCGACACTCCGGGGGCGCTCGTTGTTCCCGTGGAGGACAGATGCTGCGATGAACCCAGAACGGTTATCCCGACAACCGGGCCGCAACCTGGCCGGTACCCAGGGCGCACCCACCCGGACGTGGACTGGACCTATGGCGTCAGAGGGACACCGTGGAGGGGGGCCGGCAATGGTCGGCGCGATTGACGATCTGCTAGTGGAAGCGCTGTTCGTCTCGTACGTACAGCCCTCGGACGCCCCGAACCCCGGACTCGTGCACCGGGCGATCACCGAGGCGATCGTGCGGTTCGGCACCGACGGCTGCGCCGCCCGGGTGGCCAGCGAGTTCGGCGACCACCCGGACATCGCGGTGAGCCGCATGGCGTGGGTACGGCAGATGGTGCGGGACAGCTACCCGAACAACTCCAAGGATTCGGCCGGTCCCGCAGCGCAGCCAGCGTGATCCGCAGGCCGGCCACGCGGATCGATCTTGCTCGGTGGATCGCGGGCGTCACGCCCGGCCGAGCGCGTCGATCCGGGACATTTCAGCGTCGCTCAGCGTGAAGCTCAGGATGTCGAAGTTCTCCGCGATCCGCTCCGGAGTCACCGACTTGGGGATCACCACCACCTCGTGCTGGATGTGCCAGCGCAGCACCACCTGTGCCGGGGTCACCCCGTGCCGGCCGGCGATCTCGCTCAGTACCGGGTGCCGCAGGTCGCTGCCCTTGAACGGGCTGTACCCCTCCAGCACCACGCCCCGCTCCCGGTGCGCGGCCGCGACGCGCCGGTCGTACCCGAACGGGCTCCACGGGATCTGATTGACCGCGGGCGCCTCGCCGGTCGCGGAAATCAGCTCGTCGAGCTGCCGGATGCTGTAGTTGCTCACGCCGACCGCCCGCGCCAGACCCTCGTCGCGGATCGCGAGCAACTGCCGCCAGGTCTCCGGCCGGGCCCGGTCGCCCGGCGGCCAGTGCACCAGCCACAGGTCCACGTAGTCGGTGGCGAGCTCGCGCAGGCTCGCGGCGATCGTCTGCCGTTCCCGGCCGGCCCGGCTCGGGGGGAGCTTGGTGGTGATGAACACCTCGGCGCGCGGTACGCCGCTGTCCCGTACCGCCCGGCCGACCTCGGCCTCGTTGCGGTAGAAGGTGGCGGTGTCGAGGTGGCGGTACCCGATCCGCAGCGCGGACCGGACGGCCTCGTACCCGCGCCGCCCCGTCGCCTGCCAGGTGCCGAACCCGAGCAGCGGCATCGATCCCCCGTCCCGCAGCGCAACGCTCGGCATCTCCGAGACACTACCGCAGGGCATCGCGATACCGTGCGGGCGTGGACGCCGCATTGGAAGAGCTGGCCGGGGCGCACGGCGTCGCGACGTGGTACGAGAACTGGCAGGGCCGCCGGATCCAGGTGGACCCGGACGTGGTGGTCGCGGTCCTCGGCGTGCTCGGGGTGGACGCGACCAGCCGCAAGGCGGTCCGGGCCGAACTCAAGGCGCTGCACGCTGAGCCGGCCACCGTCGTGGTCCGGCAGGGGCACAAGCCGCCGCGGGTACCGGACGGCAAGCTGCGCGCCGAAGATGGCGGGGTCCGGGCGGTACAGGGCCGGCTGCCCGCCGACCTGTCGCCCGGCTGGTACCGGCTGACCTACGGCAAGACGAAGACCACGGTCATCGTCACGCCGGAGAAGCTGTCCGAGCCGCGCCGCACCTGGGGCTGGATGCTCCAGCTCTACGCACTGCGGTCGGCCGGCTCCTGGGGTGCCGGTGACTTCGCCGACCTGGCCAGGTTCGCGGACTGGGCCGCCGGTACCGGGGCCGGCGCCGTGCTGCTCAACCCGCTGCACGCGGTGGCGCCGGTCCGGCCCGTACCGGCGTCGCCGTACTCGCCGTCCAGCCGCCGCTACCTCAACCCGCTGTACCTGTGTGTCGAGCAGACCTCCGCGTACCGCAAGGCGGACGCCGCCACAAAGTCTACAGTGGACGGTCTGCGCCCGCCCAGCGACACCGGGCTCATCGACTACGGCGCCGTGTGGGGCGCGAAACAACAGGCCCTGGAACTGTTGTGGCGCAGCAGGAAACAGAAGCCGGGCAGGGACCGCTTCGCCACCTACAACGCCCTCGCGGAAGAGCACGGCGCCGACTGGCGGCAGTGGCCGGCCGAGCTGCGCCGCCCGGACAGCCCGGCCGTGGACCGCGCAGCCGCGAAGGACCGGGTCGCCTTCCACGCGTGGCTGCAACGCCTGTGCGACGAGCAGCTCGGCGCGGCCGCGAAGGCGGCGGCCGGCATGCGGGTCGGCATCGTGCACGACCTCGCCGTCGGCATCGATCCGGGCGGGGCGGACGGCTGGATGCTGCAGGACGTGCTGGCGCAAGGGGTACGCATCGGTGCGCCGCCGGACGCGTTCAACCAGCTCGGGCAGGACTGGGGCCTGGCCGCCTGGCGACCGGACCGGCTCGCCGCAACCGGGTACCAGGCGTACCGCGACCTGCTCGCCGCCACCTTCCGCCACGGCGGCGGACTGCGGGTGGACCACGTCGCCGGGCTCTGGCGGCTGTGGTGGATCCCGCCCGGCGCCTCGCCCGACCAGGGTACGTATGTGCGCTACGACGGCGACGCCATGCTCGGCGCGCTGCTCACCGAGGCGCACCGGGCCGGTGCGGTCGTCGTCGGCGAGGACCTTGGCACGGTACCCCCGCAGGTGCGCGAGGCGATGCGCAAGCGCACCGTGCTCGGCTCCGCGGTGCTGTGGTTCACCCGCGACTGGAACGCGCCGGGCCAGCCGTTCGTCCCGCCGAAGAAGTGGCCGCGGCTGGCGCTCGCCAGCATCGCCACCCACGACCTGCCGACCGTGCCTGGTTTCCTTTCCGGCGAGCACGTCCGGATCCGGGCGGAGCTGGGCATCCTCGCGCAGCCGGTCGAGGCGGAGTTGGCGGTGGCCGAGGCCGATCGCACGGCGCTCTACGAGCTGCTGAAGGCGGAAGGGCTGGCCGACGAGGACCCGTTGCTGGCGCTGCACACGCTGCTCGCCCGTACCCCGTGCCGGCTCGTCATGGCCTCGCCGTACGACGTGCTCGGCGAGGTACGGCAGCCGAACCTGCCGGGCACCTTCACGGAGTACCCCAACTGGCGCATCCCACTGCCCCTGCTTCTCGACGACCTGATGCGCGACGAGCGCATGCTCGCCGTCGCCCATATCCTCTCCAAACGGCGTTAGGTCTTCACCCGGATGCCCATGCTCCGCGCCGTGCCCGCCACGGTCCGCATCGCCGCGTCCAGTTCGATCTTCAAGCGCCGCAGTACAGCCATCGCCCGAAGCTAGGGCCTGACGTTACGTCAGGGTCAAACGTAACTGACGACGGCCGCCGACTGCGGCGGCAGCTCGACCGCGGTGCGGATCAGGACGAGGCCGGGATCGGTGGCGAACAGCACGTCGCGCGGGGTGCCGGCGAGGCCGACGCGGCGCTTGTCCGGGGCGAAGTTGCACACCACCGCACAGCCGTTGCGGCTCATCGTCAGGTACTGGTCGCCGCAGGTCACCTGTACCCGGTCGAGGTGCGGGTCGGAGAACTCCGGGCGGGACTTCCGCAGCTGGATCAGCCGCTGGTAGAAGGCGAGCATCTCGCGGTGGCGCGGGCGGTACGGCTCGGACCAGTCCAGCTTGGAGCGGTCGAAGGTGGCCGGATCCTGGGGATCGGGCGCCTCCACCGAAGCCGCCCAGCCGTGCTCGGCGAACTCGCGCCGCCGCCCCGCCGCCACCGCCAGCGCGAGGTCCGTTTCGGGGTGGCTGGTGAAGAACTGCCAGGGGGTACCGGCGGCCCACTCCTCGCCCATGAACAGCATCGGCGTGAACGGCCCGGTGAACAGCAGCGTCGCGCCGACCTTGAGCAGGCTGTCGGAGACCGAGTCGGAGATCCGGTCCCCGGTAGCCCGGTTGCCGACCTGGTCGTGATTCTGCAGGTAGGCGACGAAGCGGTGGCCGGGGATCCGTTCCCGGTCCACCGGCCGCCCGTGGATGCGCCCGCGGAACGTGGACCAGGTACCGGCGTGGAAGAACACTTCCTGCAGCACGTCGGCCAGGCACTCCAGGGCGCCGAAGTCGACGTAGTACCCCTGGCGTTCGCCGGTCAGCAGCGCGTGCAGGGCGTGGTGCACGTCGTCGGCCCACTGCGCGGTCAGCCCGTACCCGCCGGCCTCGCGCGGCGTGATCAGCCGCGGGTCGTTGAGGTCGGACTCGGCGATCAGCGACAGCGGCCGGCCCAGGTGCGTCGAGAGCGTCTCGACCTCGACGGCCAGCTCCTCCAGGATGTGTATCGCGCGCCGGTCGTGCAGCGCGTGTACCGCGTCGAGCCGCAGCCCGTCCACGTGGTAGTCGCGCAGCCACATCACGACGCTGTCCACGATGTACCGGCGCACCTCGTCGGAGTGCGCCCCGTCCACGTTGACCGAACGGCCCCAGCTGTTCTCGTTCTCGGTCAGGTACGGCCCGAACATCGGGGCGTACGCGCCGGACGGGCCGAAGTGGTTGTACACCACGTCGAGCACCACACCCAGCCCCCTGGCGTGGCACGCGTCGACGAAGCGCTTGAGCCCGTCGGGGCCGCCGTAGGGCTCGTGCGGCGCGAACCAGCACACCCCGTCGTACCCCCAGTTGTGCTCGCCGTTGAACGCGTTGACCGGCAACAGTTCGACGATGTCCACGCCGAGGGAGACGAGGTGGTCCAGCCGCTCGATGGCGACGTCGAAGGTACCGTCCGGGGTGAACGTGCCGACGTGCAGCTCGTAGAGGACGGCGCCGGGCAGTTGCCGGCCGGTCCACGAATGGTCGGTCCACTCGAAGGCGCCGTGGTCGTACACCCGGCTGAACCCGTGCACCCCCTGCGGCTGCCAGCGCGAGCGCGGGTCGGGCAGCAGCTGTTGCCCGTCGCCCAACAGGTACGCGTAGTCCGTACCGGACTTCGCTTCGGGCACCTCGGTGCGCCACCACCCGTCGTCGTCGCGACGCATGGGCAGGTCAACACCCTCGATACGAAGAAGTACGCGAGACGTCGTAGGAGCCCATACCGCGAAGTCCGTCATGCTGCCACCAAGATTGCGACGGGATAGGTGTCAAGTATTTCCCGGATGGGTATAGCGGAGCCAGAAAACGATCGGCTCGTTAGCACATCGGTCAATTCTTGACACGGTGGTCGGATGACTGTGTCCTGCCAACCCCCGCGCCGCTCGAGTCCGACCGGCAGCCGGGTGGCGAGCGCGAGCACCCCACCACGGTCGAAGGCCACGGCATGCGACGCGGCCGGCCCCTCCACCGGTACCGGCGTGTAAGAGGTCAGCCGGCGATCCCGCCGCACCCGCAGTGCCCGGCTGGTGACCAGCAGTTTCGCGGCGCCGGAGGCGTCGATCGGGGGAAGCCAGCCGGCGTCGAGCCGGGCCAGCAGCTCCCGCCGGACCGCGAAGTCCACCGGGCGGCGGTTGTCCGGATCCACCAGGGAGCCGTCCCACAACTCGGTCCCTTGGTACGTATCCGGCACGCCGGGCATCATGACCTGGACCAGCTTCTGGCCCAGTGAGTTCGACCACCCGTACCCGCGGATCCCCTCGACGAAGGCGTCGATGTCCGACCGGAGATCCGTGAACGCCGCGTCAACACATCGGATGAGCACCTCCTCAAATGTGGGATCGGGCGAAGCCCACGAGGTATGTACGGACGCCTCACGCGCGGCCTTGACGGCATAGCCCACCAGCCGTTCGCGGGAGATCGGCCACGCCCCGACGACCGTCTGCCACAGCAGCGCGGCGAAGTCGGGATCCGGTACCGGCGCGCCAGCCGCCCACCGCCGCAGCGCCGCGTGCCACTCGTCCGGAATCTCGGACAGTACCGCGAGCCGCGCCCGCACGTCCTCGGACCGCTTGGTGTCGTGGGTGGACAGCGTGGTCATCCCGTCCGGCCACCGCTGCGCTCGGTGCGCGGCGGCCGCGTGGAACTCCTCCAGCGGTACGCCGAAGTGGTCCGGCGCGCCACCGACCTCATTGAGCGCGATGAATCTGGCGAACCGGTAGTAGGCGGTGTCCTCGACGCCCTTGGCCATCACCGCGCCGGTGAACTGCTGGAACCGCACGGCCAGCTCGTCGTGCGGTTCGCGCAGCCGGGACTCCAGCACGTCGAACGGCAGATCCGGCCGGCGCTTGCGGGCGCGCGCCAGCGCCTCGGTCAGGTACCGCTCGCCGTCGGGCAGGTAGGACCGGTACACCGGGAAGTCGGCGGCCAGCTCGGCGAGGGCGTCGCGCACTTCGGCGCCGTTGGGGACCAGGTGGGTCAGCCGGGTCAGCTCGGCCGCCAGCAGGCGGGTGGCGGCCTCGGTCTTGCCGGTGCGGGCCGTCTCGTCCCAGGAGATCCGGGAGGGGTACGCGCGCCGCCCGGCCGGGTCGACGAACAGCCCGCAGACCTCGCGCAGCGCCTCGTATCCGGTGGTACCGGCGACCGGCCAGTCGGGCAGTTCCTCCCCCGCTTCGAGGATCTTCTCCACCACGAGCCACGCGTCCGGCGCCGCGGCCCACAGCCGGTGCAGGTACCCGGCCGGGTCGCGCAGCCCGTCGGGGTGGTCGATCCGCAGGCCCTCGGCGATCCCCTCGGCGATCCAGCGCAACGGCTCGGCATGGGTCGCGGCGAAGACCTCCTCCCGTTCGACCCGCACGGCGGCCAGTTCGGCGATCGCGAAGAACCGCCGGTAGTTGATGTCCGTGTTGGCGCGCCGCCACGAGATCAGCTCGTAGTGCTGCCGGTCGTGCACCTGTTGCGGCGTCCCGTTCTCTGTACCCGGCGCGATCGGGTACCGGTGCTCGAAGTAGCGCAGCTCGCCGTCCACAATGGACAGCTCGGCCGGGCCGTGGCCGTCGCCGAGCACCGGGATCAGTACCCGGCCGGGTGACCAGTCGATGTCGAACCAGCTCGCGTACGGCGACGCCGGCCCGTCCCGCAGTACGCTCCACCACGCCGGGTTGGCCTCGGGTACCGCGACGCCGAGGTGGTTGGGCACGATGTCGACGACGAGCCCCAGTCCCTTGTCCCGCAACGCTTCCGCGAGCCGGTCCAGCGCTTGCGGACCGCCCAGCGACGGGTTGACCCGGGTCGGGTCCACCACGTCGTAACCGTGCTCGGAACCCGGCGCGGCCGCCAGCAGCGGGGCACTGTAGAGGTGGGTCACCCCGAGGTCGGCGAGGTAACCGGCGAGCGCCGCCGTGGCGTCCAGATCGAAGTCCGGCCGCACCTGTACCCGGTACGTCGCCCCGGGGGTCAACCCGTCAGACCTTCCGGATCAGCACCACGAGCGACCGGGCCGGTACCTCGATCTTGCCGCCCGCGGCGACGATGACCGGCTCTTCCTCGACGCTGTCCGCGGTGTCGATCTCGACCTGCCACTTCTCGCCGAACTCGGCCGGCGGCATGATGAACTCCAACATGATCTCCGATGCGTTGAAGCACAGTATGAAGGAGTCGTCGGTGTGCCGCTCGCCGCGGGGGCTGCGCTCGCGGATCACCTCGCCGTTGATGAACAACGCGACCGACCGGCCAAAGTCGCATTCCCAGTCGTCCTCCGCCATCGGGCGGGCGTCGAACGCGAACCACTGCACGTCCGGCAGCGGGGTACCGGCCTGGCGCCGGACCGGCCGCCCGGTGAAGAACCCGCGCCGCCGGAACGTCCGGTGCGCGGTGCGGAAGGCGACCAGCCGCCGGGTGAACTCCAGCATCTGCTCGTCGACGTTGTCCCAGTCCATCCAGGTCAGGTCGGAGTCCTGGCAGTAGGCGTTGTTGTTGCCGCGCTGGGTGCGGCCCAGCTCGTCCCCGTGCGAGATCATCGGTACGCCCTGGGCGAGCAGCAGCGTCGCCAGGAAGTTGCGCCGCTGCCGGGCCCGCAGCGCGAGGATCTCCGGGTCGTCGGTCGGACCTTCGACGCCGCAGTTCCAGGACCGGTTGTGGTTCTCCCCGTCGCGGTTGTCCTCGGTGTTGGCCCAGTTGTGCTTCTCGTTGTAGGACACCAGGTCGGTCAGCGTGAAGCCGTCGTGGCAGGTGACGAAGTTGATGCTGGCGACTGGGCGCCGCCCGTCGTCCTGGTACAGGTCGGCCGAGCCGCACAGCCGGCTCGCGAACTCGGCCAGCGTGGACGGCGCACCGTGCCAGAAGTCCCTGGCGGTGTCCCGGAACCGGCCGTTCCACTCCGTCCACAGTGGAGGGAAGTTGCCGACCTGGTACCCGCCGGGGCCGACGTCCCACGGCTCGGCGATCAGCTTGACGGTGCTGACCACCGGATCCTGCTGGACCACTTCGAAGAACGACGCGAGGCGGTCCACCTCGTAGAACTCCCGCGCGAGCGTGGCCGCGAGGTCGAAGCGGAACCCGTCGACGTGCATCTCCTGCACCCAGTACCGCAGCGAGTCCATGATGAGCTGCAGTGAGTGCGGGCTGCGCATGTTCAGGCTGTTGCCGCAGCCGGTGTAGTCCACGTAGAAGGTCGGGTCCTCGTCGTTGAGCCGGTAGTACTCGGCGTTGTCGATACCCCGGAAGCTCAGCGTCGGGCCGAGGTGGTTGCCCTCGGCGGTGTGGTTGTAGACCACGTCGAGGATGACCTCGATGCCGGCCGCGTGCAGCGCCTTGACCATGGCGCGGAACTCCTGGACCTGCTGGCCCAGCCGGCCCATGGCCCCGTACGCCTGGTGCGGCGCGAAGAACCCGATGGTGTTGTACCCCCAGTAGTTGCGCAGCCCCCGCTCGATCAGCCGGTGGTCGTCGACGTACTGGTGTACCGGCATCAGCTCGATCGCCGTGATGCCCAGCTTCCGCAGGTAGTCGATCATCACGGGGTGGCCGATGGCGGCGTAGGTGCCGCGCAGTTCCTGGGGGATGCCGGGGTGCCGCATGGTCAGCCCCTTGACGTGGGCCTCGTAGATGACCGTGTGGTGGTACGGCACCCGGGGCAGCATGTCGTTGCCCCAGTCGAAGTACGGGTTGACCACGACGCCCTTGGGCATGAACCGCGCCGAGTCCCGCCGGGAGATCCGGTCCGGGTCGTCCAGCTCGTACCCGTACAGCGCGGGGTCCCAACGGATGTCGCCGTCGACCGCCTTGGCATACGGGTCCAACAGCAGCTTGTGCGGGTTGAACCGGTGCCCGCGGCCGGGCTCGTAGGGGCCGTGGACGCGGTACCCGTACCGCTGCCCGGGCTCGATGCCCGGCAGGTACCCGTGCCACACGAACGCGTCGACCTCGTACAGCTCGACCCGGCGCTCGGTGCCGTCCGAATCGAACAGGCACAGCTCGACACCCTCGGCGGCCTGCGAGGCCAGCGCGAAGTTGGTGCCGGTACCGTCATAGGTCGCACCAAACGGATAGCGCGCACCTGGCCATACCTGCATGTCCACTCCTGTCTGTACCGCTAGCATCCCGGGGGGCGCCTGTTGACGTGGCGGCTAACCACCGTAACGGGCGACGACCGTGTGAGCCATGTCAAGCATAAAGAGGACCATGCAAACGCGAGGCATGTTCGTGTTTGGTACCCAGGTCTGCACGTCGCTCGCCGACGGCGCCGGGGCGGACCGGGAGTGGCTGCTGACCGACGGTACCGGCGGATATGCCCTGGGCACGGTGGCCGGGCTGCGCACCCGGCGGCAGCACGCCCTGCTGGTGACCCCGGAGGGCAGGGTGGCTCTCGTCACCCTCGATCCAGTGGTGATCCTCACATCCGGCGCGCGGGTCGAACTGGGCGTGCACGAGTGGGCGTCCGGCGCCGCCAACCCCGAGGGACACCGCCTGCTGGAGTCATTCGACGTCACCGACCGCGTGCCCCGGTGGCGCTGGCGGATCGGCGACGTGGTCGTCGAGCGCGAACTGGCCATGGAGCGCGGCCGGTCCGGGATCGCCGTGGTACACCGCGTGGTCGCCGCGCCGGAGCCGGTCGGGCTGGCCCTCGGCGCGCTGTGCACCTGGCGCGACGCCGACCGGGAGCGTACCGCCGCCGGACCGCCGCCCGATGTCGAGCAGGTGGCGGACGGCGTGGTCGTCGAGCGGGCGTACCGGATCGCCGGGCCGGGCTGGCGGCCGGACGGCATCTGGTGGTACGGCGCGCGCACCCGCGACGGCAATGAGGACCTCTGGCACGCCGGCACGTTCAGCGCGCGCCTCGCGGCCGGCGAGGCGCTGGAGGTCTGCGCATGGACCGGCGATCTCGCGCGGCAGCCGCCGTCTGCGACCGCCGTCGTGGCCCAGGCACGCACCCGGGCGCGGAAAGTGCTCGCGGCCGCGAAGCCGGCCGACGACCTGGACGCCCATCTCGCGCTGGCGGCGGACGCGCACATCGTCGCGGGCCCGGCGGTGGTCGGCAGCTATCCGGGGCCGGCGGACGGCGAAGCGCTGGCCGGGTACGAGGGGCTGTTCCTGGCGACCGGTCGCGCCACCGAGGGGCGCGCGCTGCTCCAGGGGTACCAGGGCCGCACGCTGTGGTACCCGCATGCCGTCGAGCGGCACGTCACCCGTACCGGCGACACCGACCTCGCGGCCGCGCTGCTACCCGCACTCGGGCGGCTCGTCGGCGGCTACGATCCCGACCCGGCCGACGGGCTGCTGGCCGGCGGGTCCGGCAAGCCGGTCGCGGTGAACGCGCTGTGGGTCAACGCGCTCGGCGCCGTCGCCCGGCTGCACGAGCTGACCGGCGCCGACCCGGCCGAGTGGCTCTGCCGGTACGACGCGGCGCAGACCGGGTTCGTCAAGCGGTACCCGGCGCCGGACGGGTGGCTCTACGACGTCGTCGACGTACCACCGCCGCCGTACCCGCTCGCCGGCAGCCTCCCGTACGACGATCCGGTCCTGCGGCCGCATCAGGTGCTCGCCTGGTCGCTGCCGTACGCCCCGCTGGACGCCACCTGTCCCGAGCCGCTCGCCGCCGTCGGCGCGTACCTGCTGACCCCGCTGGGCCTGCGCTCGCTGGCCGCCCACGAGTACGGGTACCGTGGCGCCGACCCCGATCACGGCAGCGCATGGCCCTGGCTGGCCGGCGCCTACGTTGACGCATGCCACGCGGTCGGCCGCCCGGCCAGTGGCGTGCTCGCCGGACTGGAGTCCCATGTCCGCGAGTACGGCCTGGGTTCGGTGAGCGAGCGGGCCGACGGCGATCCGCCGCACCGGCCCGGCGGCGCGCCCTTCCACGCGTTGTCCGTGGCCGAGCTCCTACGTGCGCGGCGGGTGCTGGCGCGGGCGCGCCGGTAGCGCGGCGCGGCCGGCCCAGGATCGGGCACCGGCCGCTGGCCGGCGAGCCGGCGAGCCGGCGACTGATTCCTGTCGGAGGTACCCGCTACCGTCCCTCCCATGTTGCGAGGACTTACAACCGTCCGGTTCCACACCAGTGATCTGGCCGCGGCGAAGCGGTGGTACACCGAGCTGCTGGGCGTCGAGCCCTACTTCGACCGGCCCGAGTACGCCGAGTTCCGCATCGGCGACTACCAACACGAGCTGGGCCTGCTCGACAGCCGCTACGCGCGCGAACTGGGCGGCGCCGACAGCGCACCGACCGGCCCGGCCGGCGCCGTCGTGTACTGGCACGTCGACGATGTGCTGGCGACCCTCGGCCGGCTGCTGTCCATGGGAGCGAAGCAGCACGAGGCGCCCCGGGACTTCGGTCACGGGTTCATCGGCGCTTCGGTGATCGATCCCTTCGGCAACATCTTCGGCCTCATGTACAACCCGCACTACCTGGAGATACTGCGGGGCGGAGCGACCTCCGCGGTCGCTCCGCCCGCTGGACCGGCCGGTCGGGATCAGCCCCGGTAGGCCGTCGTCCAGTCGTCGCTGGACCAGTAGTGGCCGGACCAGGTGCCGATGTTGTGCGTGCCACCTGAACTCCTGTTCGGGGAACCGATCGCCGGGGTCCGGCCAGACCGACGTGGCAGCCATCGCGCAACGGGGAGTAACTGAGTGTCACTGCCTGCAACGGTCTTGCCCTCCAAAGGCAACTGCCGCCGACCCGGGCCGCCGCCACCGGCCGGGGAATCCTCAGCTGCACCCCGCTCGGGTCGATCCGCCTGGGTGGAGCACTGGAGAGTCAGGGGTGTGATGAGCGACGGTGGGCACGGTGCCGCCCCGCCGATGACCGATTCGGTCACCGGCGCGGTTCCGCGTGCCCTGCTCGAGCCGATGCTCGCCGACGCGCTGGCCCGGGCACAGCGCGACGGCACCCGCTGCGCCCTCTTCCTCTTCGACGTCGACTTCTTCAAGACGGTCAACGACGCGTACGGCCACCTGCGCGGCGACCAGGTACTGCGCCAGGTCACCGACCGGGTCAAGGGCGCCGTCCGCCCGGTCGACACGCTGTTCCGGTACGGCGGGGACGAGTTCGTCCTGCTGCTTCCGGACATCGAATCGGCGGACGCGCTCCGGATGGCGCTGCGCCTGACCGAAGAGATGCGCGCCCGCAAGTTCCCCGGCGAGCCGCCGCTCGCCGTCTCGGTCAGCCTCGGCGTCGCGACCTACCCGGACGACGCGGATACCGTCGAGCAGCTGCTGGCCCGCGCGGACCGGCGCAACTACCTGGCCAAGCGGCGCGGCCGGGGCGGCGCGGTCGGCGACGACGCGGAGACCGGTACCGACTCCGGGTCGTCCCGGCTGTGGGAGCGCGACGCGGCACTCGGCGTCACGCACGAGTTCTTCACCCGGCTGCAGGCCGACGGCCGGGGCGCCCTGGAGGTCCGCGGCGAGCTGGGCGTCGGGCACACCCGCTTCCTGGCCGAGGTGGGCAAGGTCGCCCGGTTGCGCGGCCTCACCGTCGTGCCCGTTGCCGACGCAGCGGCTGTCGACGGTACCCCCGTGTTGCTGGTCGCCGACGTGGGCGAGGCGGGCCAGGCGGCCGCTGCGGCGCGAACCCTCGCGGCCCGCCCGGACCCGCCGCCCGTCCTCGGCCTGGTCTACGCCGTCGCCCCAGGCGTCGCCGACCGGCACGACCTCGACCTGCCGGTGGTGAACTCGGTCCAGCTCGCCCCCTGGTCGCCGGCCGCCCTGCGGATCTGGCTGCGCGGCGTCCTGCACGGCGAACCCAGCCGTACCCTGTGCACCTGGCTCGCCGCCCGCAGCGGCGGCCTGCCGGCCCGCGCCGACCGGGAGCTGGCGCTGCTGCGCGAGCGGGACGGGCTGGTCGCGACCGGCGACGGCGGTTGGACGATCGCGCCCCGGCTGCTGGACGAGCCGCGCCGCCGCAGCCGCCTTCCGGTTCCGCTCACGCCCCTGGTCGGTCGCCGCCACGAGCACGACCGGGTGGTGCGGATGCTGCGGCAGGGGCGGCTGGTGACGCTGCTCGGGCCGGGCGGGATCGGCAAGACGCGGCTGTCCCTGTCGGTGGCCGCTGCGGTGGCGCCCGACTTCGCTGACGGCGCCGTGTTCGTGCCGCTGGCCGACGCCACCGACGCCGAGCAGGTGGTGGCGGCGATCGCGCACGCCCTGGCGGCCGCCGAGGTACCCGGCGAGCCGCTGCTCGACACCGTTCTGGCGCACCTGGCCGACGTGTCGCTGCTGCTCGTACTGGACAACTTCGAGCAGGCGCTGGACGCGAGCGCGGTGGTCGGCGACCTGCTCGGCGCCTCGACCGGCAGCGCCGTCCTGGCCACCAGCCGGGAACGCCTGTCGGTGTACGGCGAGCAGGTGTACCAGGTACCGCCGCTGGCCCTGCCCGATCTGGACCGGCTGCCCGCCACCGAAGCCGGAGTGCTCCAGGAGCGGACCGACTTCCCGGCGCTGGACCTGTTCGAGCAGCGGGCCCAGGCGGTCGGCAGCAGCCTCACGCTCACCCCGCAGACGCTGCCCTTCATCGCCCGGCTCTGCCACCTGCTGGACGGGCTGCCCCTGGCGATCGAGCTGGCCGCCGCGCACAGCGACCGGTGGCAGCCCGAGGACCTGCTCGTCCACCTGTCCCACCACCTCGACGAGCTGGGCGGCGGCGCGCGCGACCTGCCGGAACGGCAGCAGACCCTGCGCGGCGCCATCGACTGGAGCTTCGCGTTGCTCGATCCGGAGGCGCAGCGGCTGTTCACCGACCTCGCGGCGTTCGCCGGCGGGTGGGACCTCGACGCTGCCCGCGCGGTCACCGGGCGCACCGACCCGCTCGCCGGACTCGCCGCGCTGATCGGCAAGAACCTCGTGGTCGTGGACGGCGACGAACGGTACCGCATGCTGGCGACCATCCGCGCCTACGCGGCCGCGAAGCTCGCCGACGATCCCGCGGTGCACCAGCGGCACGCCGGGTACTTCCTCGACCTGGCGCAGCGCTCGGCGGTCGGGCTCACCGGACCGGAGCAGGCGGAATGGGCCGAGCGGCTGGAGGCGGACTACCAGAACCTGCGCGCCGCCATCCGCTGGACGCTGTCGCAGGGCGCCACCACCGACGCCGCCGCCATCTGCCTGGGCCTGTGGCGGTACTGGGGAAACGGCAGCCACCTGCGGGAAGGCCGGGACTGGCTGGCCCAGGTCCTCGCCGCCGAGCCGGGCATGCCGGCCGAGCAGCGGGCCCGGGTACTGTATGCCGCGGCAATCCTCGCCGCGACCCAGGACGACCACGCCGCCGCCGGATCGTTCGGGGCGGAGAGCCTCGCCCTGGCCGAGTCGGCCGGCGACCGGCCGGGCGCCGCGCAGGCCCGCAACGCGCTGGGCATCGCGGCGATCGGCGCCGGCGCGTACCCCGAGGCGACCGAGCACTTCCGCCAGAGCCTCGCCATCTGCCAGGAGCTGGGCAACGAGCAGGGCACCGCGCGGGCGCTGGGCAACCTGGCCAAGCTGTCCCTGCGCATCGGCGACATCGCGGCTGCCAGCGGGTACGCCGACCAGTGCCTGACCCGGGAGCGGGAAGCCGGCAACACCCGCGGCATCCTGCTCGGCCTGGAGTGCCTCGGGCAGATCCGGCTCGCCGAAGGGGATGTCCCCGCCGCCCGGGCGGCCCTCGACGAGAGCCTCGCCCTCAGCCGTACCCTCGGCGACGGCTTCGGCGAGGCGATGGCGCTGCACCAACTGGGCCTCGCCGCGCAGCTCGACGGAGACCGGCCGGAGGCGCTGCACCTGCTGGTGACCGCGCTGCGCCGCCGGCACGAGGTCGGCGACCGGCTCGACCTCGCCGTCTCGCTGGACCGGGTCGCCGCGCTGGCCGTCGACGGCGAGCCCGCCCTGGCGGTACGGCTGCTGGCGGCCGCCGACGAGTTGCGGGAACGGCACCGGCTGCCCACCCCGCCCGACGACGAGACCAGCCGGCCCGGCACCCTGGCGGCCGCCCGGTCCGCGCTGGATCAGGCGGCGTTCTCCGCGGCCTGGTCCGGTGGCCGGCGCGCCTCGCTGGACCTGATCGTCGACCAGGCCGTCGACCTGATCCCGGCCCCGCGCACCCCGGAGTAGCCTGATTTGCTCCTTTTGCCGCATCCGAGCCGCCGGGCCGGCCGATGATGAACGGGTGCCTGGGCACGGAGCGACCGGCGGCTGAGCGACCGGCGGCCGCCGGGCCGGTACCCGGCTGGCCGCGCTCGTCCTCGGCGTCGGTCTGCTGATCAGCCTCGGCGCCGGACTCGTCATGCACGGCGTCGAGCGGCGATCGGCCGACCAGATCATGGATCGGCGCACCAGCCTGGCCCAGATCTCGGTGACCGCCGAGGTCCTCCGGTACCTGGACACCCTGCGTACCGTCGCCGCAGCCGTCGGCGCCTACGACAACCTCACCCAGGCCAAGTACCTGGCGGCCACCGCCCCACTGGTCGACGCCAAGCTGGTCGCGGCTACCTCGGTGGTGTTCGTCGTGCCCGCGAGCGACCGGGAGGTACCCGCCGTCCAGGCGACCTGGCGCCGGCAGGGCGTCCCGGATCTGGTGCTCCAGCCCGCCGGTACCGGACTGGAGCATCGGTTCACGGTGTTCACCCGGGGGCTGGACGGCCGGGCCCCGGCGGCGGCCGGTACCGACGTGTCGCAGGTACCGGAGGCGACCGCAGCGCTCGATCAGGCGCGCCGCTCGGGACTACCCGCCGTTTCCGATACCTATGTCCTGCTGCGTGACCGCACCCTGCCCCCTGGACAGCAGCAGCTGTCGTTCGTCCTGGCCGCTCCGGTACGCACGCTGGCCGGCGCCGGCGGGCAGGGGTTCCGTGGCTGGATCATGATGGGAATGCGTGGCCAGGACTTCTTCAACGGGGTGGTCCGCCAGGTGACCCAGGGTGTCGTGGACGCCGAGCTGTGGACGGTGAACGCCGGCGGGCAGCAGGTCGAGGTGGCCGCGCTGGACACGTTCCGGGAGCCCGACCTGTTCCGGCAGGCCGGCATCCCGGTCGCCGACCAGCGCTGGACGCTGCGTACCAGAGGATCGTCCGCGGCCCTGCTCGGGCCGGCCCGGGTCCTGCCCGCCGGCATGGCCGCCGCGCTGGCCGGGTCCGGCCTGCTGCTCGCCGGGCTGGTCTGGGTCCTCGCCACCGGCCGGGACCGGGCCCGGGCCCAGGTGGTCGGGGCGACCGCCGACCTGCGCGCGGCCGAGGAGGACGCCCGGCGCCAGGCCGACCTGCTCGGCACCATCCTGGAGACGCTGACCGAAGGGGTCGGCGTGGTCAACGAGCGCGGCGAGTTCCTCGTCCACAACCCGGCCGCCAAGCGGATCCTCGGGGTCGACAAGGATGTCGACGGCGCCGATGCCTGGCAGGAGCATTACGGCGTCTTCTAGCCCGACGGGACCACGCCGTTCCCCACCGCGGAACTGCCGTTGGTACGGGCGCTGCACGGCGAGCCGACCGACGACGTCGAGATGGTGATCCGCAACCCGGGCCGCCCGGAGGGCCTGCTCATCTCGGTCTCCGTTCAGGCGCAGCCCGGCAGCATCCCGGGCGGCCCACTCCGCGTAGGGGTGGCATCCAGTGACCCGCTCGTCCGGCGGCGTCTGGACTGAGGAGCGCCCCGACGCGGGCGGCGTCTGGACTGAGGAGCGCCCCGACGAGGGCGGCGTCTGGACTGAGGAGCGCCCCGACGCGGGCGGCGTCTGGACTGAGGAGCGCCCCGACGCGGGCGGCGTCTGGACTGAGGAGCGCAGCGACGAGGGAAGACGTCGCCTAAGGAGCGTCGGGGCCGCGCGAGCACAGCGAGCGCCAGAGTTACAGCGAGGAGGAAGACGGCGCTTAACAGCGCCGCGAAGCGAGCGGACGGGGCAAGTTTCTGAGGGAGCGAGCGGGAGCGGCGCGGCGCCGTCTGGACTGACGAGCGGAGCGAGGAGGGAAGACGGCGCTTAACAGCGCCGCGAAGCGAGCGGACGGGGCAACTCAGCCAGAGCTACCGCCAGCCGACGTCGATGCGCTGTCCACGGTCGTCGAAGAAGTGCAGCGCCTCCATCCGGACCGCAACGGCCAGCGGATGCCCGCTGGTCACCGCCGGGTACGGGGCGAGCCGGACAGCCAGCTCCGCCGGGCGCCGGTGGTGCCGGCCGGCGTCGCCGAACACGCCGGGACTATTGCGGCCGCCCGGCGCGGGCCGGCCGTTGTGGTGCCCGTTGTGCGCGGCGGCCCCGGCGGGTACCAGCTCGCTGTCGCTGCTGCGGCTGGCGACCTTACGGACCAGGTTGCCGAACCGGCGCAGCCCGCGCGTCTCGGCGAACTCCGGCGGAGTACTGCCGACGTCGTCGACGACGATCGCGTAGGCCCCGATGTCGAGGAAGGCCAGCGACTCGTGGCCGTGGTGCTCCAGGAACCGGATGCGCCCGCGTAGCACGTCGCCGTCGCTGTCCATGGGTACCGGGGTCAGCGCCTCGGCCCGCATCCCGATGACGATCCGCTCGCCGTGGTAGTGCGCGACCGCCCGCGCCCGGATGTCGTTCCATGGCAGGTAGAGGGTCTGCTCGCCCATGTGCAGCGCGATGTGCCGGTCGAGGTGCACGTAGACCTGCGCTTCGAGCAGGTTCATCCGGGGGGCGCCGAGGAACGCCGCGACGTAAAGGGTCGCCGGCCGGCCGTACACCTGGGTCGGGGTACCGACGTCCTGCAGGACGCCGCGCCGCATGATCGCCACCCGGTCGGCCATGGTCAGCGCCTCGGCCTGGTCATGCGTCACGTACAGCGTCGTGACGCCCAGCTCGCGGGTCAGCCCGGAGATCTCCGCCCGCAGCTCGGCGCGCAGCCCACTGTCTAGGTTGGACAGTGGCTCGTCCATGAGGAACAGGCCCGGCCGGCGGACGATCGCACGGCCCATCGCGACCCGCTGGCGCTGGCCACCGGACAGCTGTGACGGCCGGCGGGCCAGCACGTCGCCGATGCCCAGGGCGCTCGCCACGTCGGCGACCCGCTCGGTCCGGGAACCCGACTCCACGCCGGACAGCCGCAGCGGGAAGCCGATGTTGTCGCCGACGGTCATGTGCGGGTACAGCGCGAAGTCCTGGAAGACCATGGCGATCCGCCGGTCGCGCGGGGCGAGGTCGTTCGCCAGCTCCCCGTCGAGCAGGATCGCGCCCGAGGTCGGGTCCTCCAGCCCGGCGACCATGCGCAGGACCGTCGATTTCCCGCAGCCCGACGGGCCGAGGAGCACCATGAACTCCCCGTCGCCGACGTCGAGGTTGAGGTTGTCGACAGCGACCGTGCCGTCGCCGAAGACCTTCGTGACGTCTTTGAGCGCGACAGTCGCCACCCTGTCACCTCCCAAGATTCGACAACCGGGCCGACCAGCCCAAGTTCTGTACTGTGACGAAGCGCGTCCGCGTTGCCCATCGGGTAAACGTGCCGACTTGGGCAGGAACGCGGGCGCGACCCGTCACCAGCTAGCACTCAATCACGTTTGCCGCAACACCGCCATGGGTGCGTGTCAGGTCGCGGCAATACGGACTGTGATCGAGGTGTACCCGAGCGAGCGCAGCATCTGGGTGAGCATCTGCCGGGTGTTCTGGGCGGCCCGATCGGCCAGGCCACTGTCCCGGGCGGCCTGTGCGATCCGCTGCTCGCCGAGCAGGTACAGCTCCTGTTCCTTGTTGGGGTTGCCGCCGAAGAGATCGCCGATCTTGTTGGCGACGCCCTTCTGGACGGCGAAGACGTAGCTCTTGGCGTGATCGATGTTGGGCTTCTCCAGTTGCGGCCCGGGCAGCTTGACACTCACCGTCTTGTGGTCGGCCGACTCGGTGATGTCGCCCTGCCCGATGTGACTGAAATCGACGTATGCGTCCACCGAGCCCACGCAGATGAACAGGGTGCGGTCGTTGAAGATGATGTCGGGGATGTAGGAGCGGTCCTTCTGGACGTCGATGACCTCCTGGAAGTTTCCGCTCGCCGCCTCGAAGCGGGCCAGGTCCTGGATGGACAGCAGCAGCGTCGGCCCGCTGCGGTCGGTCTTCTTCTCCGCGAACGGGTTGTGAAAGTGCGGTAGCAGCCCGGTCACCTTCAGGCCCAGGCCGACGACCAGGATCAGCGCGACCAGGCCGGCGAGCCAGAACAGGCAGCCGGACGGCCGGCCCCAGCGCCGCGGCGCCGCCTCGTCGGACTCCAGGGCGGCCCGGCGGGTGCTCTCGGGCTCGTCGGGCCACCCGGTGCCGGTCTCGACCTCGGGCAACTCTGCCGTGGGGTGGTAGTCGGAGTCGGAGGCCACCGCCGCTCACCATCCTCGATACGTGTCGTTATCTACACGGTATGCGAGGGGTACGACACCTGCCCGATGATCATGAGAAGGCGGTGAGACCGGTCAGCTTCTGGCCGATCACCAGCTGATGGATCTCCGAGGTACCCTCGTAGGTGAGCACGCTCTCCAGGTTGTTGGCATGGCGCAGCACCGGGTACTCGCCGCTGATGCCGTTGGCGCCGAGGATCGTGCGGCAGGTCCGGGCGATCGCCAGCGCTTCCCGGACGTTGTTCAACTTGCCGACGCTGACCTGCTCCGGCGTCAGGGTACCGGCGTCGGCGCGCCGGCCCAGGTGCAGCGCCAGCAGGTACCCCTTGTGCCACTCCACGGCCATGTCGGCGAGCTTGGCCTGGGTGAGCTGGAACCCGGCGATCGGCCGGCCGAACTGCACACGGGAGCGCGCGTAGTCGAGGGTGACGGTGAGGCAGTCGCGGGCCGCGCCGAGCGCACCCCAGACGATGCCGTGCCGCGCCTCGGTCAGGCAGGACAGCGGCGCCCGCAACCCGCACGCCTCGGGCAGCCGGGCGGCCTCGGGCAGCCGGACACCGTCGAGCACGATCTCGCCGGTCGACGAGGCGCGCAGGGACAGCTTGTGCCGGACCTCCCCGGCGGCGAACCCGGGTGCGTCGGTAGGCACCAGGAACCCGAGCACGCCGTCGTCGCCGCGGGCCCAGATGACGGCCACGGAAGCCACCGGCGCGTTCGTGATCCACATCTTGGTACCGTCGATTACCCAGTCGTCACCGACCCGGCGCGCCCGGGTGCTCATCGACGCCGGATCGGAACCGTGGTCGGGTTCGGTCAGCCCGAAGCAGCCGATCGCCTCCCCGGTGGCCATGCGGGGCAGCCACTCCTGCTTCTGTTCCGCCGAGCCGAACCGCCAGATCGCGTACATCGCCAGCGACCCCTGCACGCTGACCAGGCTGCGGACCCCCGAGTCGGCGGCCTCCAGCTCCAGGCAGGCCAGCCCGTACGCGACGGCGGACGCGCCCGCGCACCCGTACCCGGTCAGGTGCATGCCGAGCAGGCCCAGCTTGCCGAACTCGCCGGCCAGCTCCCGTACCGGCGCCCGGCCGTCCTCGTACCAGCCGGCCACGTGTGGCCGCACCTGGTCGTCGAGGAACCGCCGGACGGTGGACCGGATCTCCCGCTCCTCCGCGGAGTGCAGCTCATCAAGGCCGAGCAGGTCCAGGCTCATCGGGGTAAGGCCAGTACCCGGGCGTGGATGGAGGTGCGTTGCTGGAGCGCGGCGCGCAATGCGCGGTGCAGGCCGTCCTCCAGGTACAGGCCGCCCTGCCACAGCACGACGTGCGGGAAGAGGTCGCCGTAGAACGTCGAGTCCTCGGCCAGCAGGCGGTCGAGCGCGAGTTCGCGCTTGGTCGTGGTGAGCTGGTCCAGCCGCACCGGCCGGGGCGGGATCTCCGCCCACTCCTTCATGGTCAGGCCATGGTCGGGGTAGGGCGCACCGTCCCGGACCGCTTTGAAGATCACGCCGGTCGCTCCCCTTCCCCCTCGGCCGCGCAGGTCCGCCGCCCAGCCTAGCCGCGCAGCTTGTCGGAGCGGCTACCAGCCAACGATCGCCAGCCGCGCAGCTTGTCGGAGCGGCTACCAGCCAACGATCGCCAGCCGCGCAGCTTGTCGGAGCGGCTACCAGCCAACGATCGCCAGCGACCGCGGGCGAGGATCACGGCCGCGATGTGCCCCACCGCCCCCAGTGCGCCACCTCGGCAGCCGGGCGCCGGCCCCGGCGCAGGGACGGCGAGCGGCGGTCCGGCGCCGGGTACCCGACGGCGATCGCGCCGATCGGGGTGTACGTATCGGGGACGCCGAACGCACCCCGGTAGGTTGCCAGCGCCTCGGGCGGGATCCCGAAGAAGCACGCGCCCAATCCGGCGTCCACCACGCCGAGCAGCATGAGCAGGCTGGCGAACCCGGTGTCGATGTACCAGTACGGCACCGGCCAGCGCGCCTCGTCGCGGTCCGTCCAGCCCTTGTCCGCCTCGGCGTACCGGTCGAGGTAGGCGTCCCGGCTCGCATGCGGTACCACCAGCAACGGCGCCCGCATCATGCCGGTGAGCCACGAGTCCGGCGGCCCGCTCCGCGAGGTCGCTGCCCAGAAGCGGTCCCGGTCCCCGGGGTCGGAGAGCACGAGGAACCCCCAGCCCTGCGAGAACCCGGCCGACGGCGCCCGGATCGCGAGATCGAGCAGCCGGTCCACGATCTCCGCCGGTACCGGTCGGTCAGGGTCGAAGTTGCGGACCATCCGCCGGCGCCGGACCACCTGCTCGAATTCCATCCGCTAGAGCTCCGGCCGGATGCCCCAGGAGCCCTGCCAGGTCGCGCCCGGCTCCAGGGTGACCAGGTCCCTGCCGGAGCGGAACGCGTCCGGCGGGCAGGTCATCGGCTCGACCGCGACCGCCCGGCGGGCCCGCGGCGGCGCGAGCGAGTCCCCGGTGAACGCCTGCCACCAGCGGAACGCCTCGTCGGCCCAGAGCGTCACCCGGCGGGAACCCTCCACAGTGGACAGAACGGCCGCCCCGCCGGGCGTCCGGTCGCCGAACGCCGTGTCCAGCCGGGCCGCGCCGATCCGCCGGCCCTGGGTGAAATCCCAATCGGTACCGGCGACC
>WNGR01000298.1_pt1 | contig 52403 bp, 97 predicted proteins | sample 5407581 | NCBI WGS metagenome assembly WNGR01 (sample SAMN13153383, study PRJNA577476) | soil metagenome | isolation source: 80 cm soil or saprolite under Garry oak tree replicate 2 | place: USA:California | collected 2016-06-15 | reverse complement strand
CCCATCGTCCGGACGATGAAATCCTCGCCCTGCAGGAACAGGATCTTGATCTGGTCCCAGGTGATCCTGATGTGCTCCTTCGCGATGCCGAACACGGATGACAGGAGGACCGTGAACTTGGTCCAGGACCCGGACACGAAGGCGGTCATGTCGCTGATGTTCGTCTTGAACCTGTTGATGTACGGCGACCATGAGGTGAGCCAGTTGTTCGCGCTGGCCTTGTCCTTGGGGCCGGGCATCCCGAACGGGTTGTCGAACCAGTTCTTCCCCTTCCCTGACGGGGTGCCCTTCAGGACCGCGTCGACGATCAGGGTCATCGCCAGGGCGCCCCCGGCCAGCCTCGCGCCAGGGGTCAGCCTCGACCACAGCGACGCCGCGCCGCCCGCCTGTGCCGCGCCGCCCGCCGCCGCCGCGACGCCGCCCTTGCCGAAGATCCCGCCCAGTGCCCCGGTGACCAGGAACGAGATGACCTTCCCGCCGCCCATCTTGGACAGGATCAGCGCCGCCCCGGCCACCTCGGCCAGCGGCTTGGCTACCGCCGGGGGCAGTTTCGCGACGAACCCCAGGAAGTCCGACACGACCTTCAGCTCCAGCGCGCCCCCGCTGGTCAGGCCGGGGGCCAGTGCCGCGAGCGCCCCGCCGATGTTCTTCAGCAGCCCGCCCACGACGGGGCCGTTCTGGCTGAACCACTGCATGAAATGCTGGATCTCGTCGGATGATTTCTTGCTGGCGGCCCACGTCGCGAAGGCGGGCCCCAGGCGGGAGATCCAGCCGACGGCCTCCCGGATCAGCGGGTCGAATTTCGGCAGCAGGGTGATGAACCCCTTGACGAAGTCGATCAGGGTGCTGCCGGTGGCGCTGACCGCCGCCGACCCGGTGGACCCGATGAAGTCCCGGAACCCCCGGAACGCGGACGAATTGATCAGCCCGCCGAACTGGCCGCCGAGGCTCGCGATGACCGGGGACACGTGGGCGATGATCGGTCCGAGGTTCTTCGTCAGGTCGGTGACGGATTTCAGCCACGGCTGCAATGCGCCCGCGACGACGGGGGTCTGCGCGGCCTTCACCTTGTCCCACGAGTCCGCCATCGCCCCGATCTGCTTGGACAGGGCAATCTGCGCGGGGGACAGGTTCGCGTACGCCTTGGACAGGGCCGCGGTCTGGGCGAGCCCGGCGGCGCTGAACCCCTTCTGCTCCGCGGCGTACGCGGCGTTCCGCTGCGCCTGCGTCTTGGCGACCGACATGGCGTACCGGTACTGGCCGGTGACCTTCGCGACCGCGGCGGCGTGCGCGGTCTGCGCCGTCTCGACGGCTGTCGCGGCCTTCTTCGCGTCGGACAGGACCGGCTTGGCGACGGCCCCGAACGCGGCCAGAGCCGCACCCCCGGCGATGAACGCGCCACCCAGCCCGGCAGCGGCCCCGGTAGCCACCCCGCCCAGGGTCGCGATAGCCGGGGCGAGTGCCACCAGCGGGCCCACCAGCCCCGGGTTCAGCTTCAGGCCGCCCAGCGCCTTACCCAGCCCGTCGCTTTTCTTCTGGGAGTCCTTCATCGAGTCGCCGAGACGGCGGATCGCCGCGTCAGCCAGGACCGCCCGCGCCGTAACCCGGTCCTCCGCGGCCCCGGTTTCCCGTAGCGCCCTGGCCAGGATCTTCGACTCGGCGGCGGTCCGGTTTTCCTTGTCCCCCAGCTTGCCGATGACGTCGGCAAGCACCTTCGCGCCCCGCGACGCCAGGGCCGCGTTGTCCCCGACCTTGCGGAAGTCCCCGGCGACAGTCGCGGACCCGCGACTTAGGAAGTCAAAGGTGATCGACTGGCCAGCCACCGGTCACCCGCCCTTCCCGGTTGCGTGGTAAAGAGAAGCCATGCGAAGAACCATCGTCCTGCTCGTTCTGGCCGCCGTCATCATCGCCGTCATCTTCGTGGTCCTCAGCCACATCTCCTCATGACGGCTCAGTCGCCGCCGGGGTCCTCGATGTAGTCGATCAGGGCCTCGAAGTCCTCGATTTCGAGGAGCCCGATTTCCCACGGGCGGATCCCGAGCCGCTCGGCGAAGACCCCGATGTACCGGTGCCGGTCGTAGGTGAACCAGCTGGGTCCGGGGACTCGCCGGGGGTCGTAGGGTCCGCCTCGGCCCGCGCTTTCTCCTCAGCCAGGGCCGACTCGGCCAGCGACCGGACCATCTCGTCAATGTCGAAGTCGATCTTCCCGTCGAGGACATCCTGGTACGCCGTCTCCACGTCCCGTCCCTCGCGCCGCCAGATGAGGCACGCGAGCATGATGAAGGCCCTGGCCGACCCCTCGGCCATGTCCTGCTGCCACTGGCCGTAGTTCCGCTTGTAGACGTGCTCGATCCACAGGGCCTCGTGCACCGGCCCTTTCCTGCCGTCGTACTCGTAGACCTGGCCGTCGATCGTTACCTTCATCAGGCTCCCTTGACTGCTTTATCGGCGACGTCCGCCAGCGCCCGTTCGATTCCCGCGCGGACCCGCGGCCCGGCCGCCTCGGCGGGGCCGGTGAACCAGCCAGGCTGCACCGACGGCTCCTCCTGCGTGCGCCAGACCTCGCGGTTGCCGAACACGGGATGGGTGAGCCGCCCCTCGTCGAGGTTGCGGAGCTTCCGGGCCTTGCTACGGGCCTGCCCGGTGACGGACACGCCCGGGTCCCGCTCGTTCGTGCGGACGTTGACGCCCAGCCGCAGGTCCTCGTCGAGGGCCGCCGCGTACCGGTCCGGTAGTTCCGGCTTGAGCCCGGCCCGGATCTCGCCCTGCACCGGGGTCACGGCGTCACGCATCGCCCGGGTGACCTCCCGGACGAGCTCGCCGTCCCCGGCGCGGCGCAGCCGGAACGCGAGAGCCTCCAGTTCCGCCGCCGCGTCAGCCAGGCCCGCCATAGCACCTCCCTGGAATGTCGCTACCTGCGGATATGATCGGATGCAAAGGCCCCGGCGGTGCGGTTCAGGCACCCCGGGGCACGACCTGAGAGAGCAGGCCGGTATGACCCAGGGTACAGACCGCGTGTGCGTCCAATGCGGCACTGTCTTTACTGGCCGGTACCGTAAGTGCCCCGGTTGCCGCCCCATCGGGAGACGGAAGTGCACCGCATGCGACCGCGTGTATCGCGGCACCCAATACCTATGCCCGACTTGCCGCCTGACAGACCGCGAATGCGTGATCTGCGGCGCGACCTTCCGCGGGCTCTACCGCAAGTGCTCAGCGTGCCGGTACCCGGAGCATCCCTGCATCACCTGCGAGCACGTGTTCCGCGCCTCCAATAGCCAGTGCCAGGAATGCCGGAAATCGGACCGGGCGTGCACCGCCTGCGGAAAGACTCACCGCAGGCTGACCCTGGAATGCGACTCCTGCTCAGGCCGGGCGCGGACGCACGGCAACGCCCGCCGCGCCCGGAAGCTAGCTGCCGAAGTAGCGGGTCCGGTGCCACGGTCGGTTTATATCGAAGTGCTCGCATCAGGGCCGTGCATCTACTGCGGTGCCATTCCGACGCACGTCGACCACATCCGGCCGCTCGCGCTCGGCGGCCACGAGGCCAGGTACAACCTCGCGCCCGCATGCCGGCCCTGCAACCAGAGCAAGGGCGGCAAGCTGCTGATCCACTGGGATCCGGCCCGGGTGGCGCATGGAGCTGCGCACAGCCCGGCCGTAGCGGCTGAACTGGACCGGGAACTGGCTCAGGTGCCGATGCCGCCCCACTGCGTGTAGCGGACGACGGGACCGGCTGCTGCCCAGGTCGCCTTGAAGTTCACGGGGCCGGAGACCGCGCCATCAGCGCTGAAATCGCACAACACAGTTCCGTAGAAGTAGGACGAAGGATCGTTGACGGCATCCCAGTAGAGATACATGTTGCGCGGCAGTCCGTCTGAGGCGGCGACGTAGGTCTGGGAGGTGCCCGCGTCGAGGAACCCGGAGAAGTCCCCGGAGGCGTCCGGGAGCCCGCCGACGTACACCTTGTTGGCGTCCCCGAAGGCCGTGACCTCATCTCTGTCGCTGGCCTTGTTGATTGACCAGGCCGCCTGGAATGGCAGCGGCACCGCGGCGGCGCCGGTGGTCAGGCCGAGGTAGATTTGCGCGTTCCGGCCGTGGCGCCTGCTGGATGGCATTGGCGTTTCTCCCTACATCGTGACGGGCTGCCGGCTGAGCAGCCGGAGCAGCTGCTTGGCGTGCTCGGTGAACGTGCGGTCCGCGATCGCGGCGCGGGCCTTCAGCGCCGCCTGCTCGCGTTCTTCCGGGTGGGCGAGGGCCCAGCGGATGAGGTCCCCGGCTTCTTCCGGGCTGGTGAACGACGGGAGCATCGGGAACAGCTCGTCCGATTCCGGGCGGGGGTCGCGGGCGAACCACAGTCCGGACGCGGCCATCTCGATCTCGCGGGGCCCGCAGGCCCATCCCTCGCCCGCGTGCCCGGCCTCGGATTCGGTCCGGTAGACGTTGATGCCGGTCCTGCTGCGCCGGTAGATAGCGGCGACCTCGTGGTTGCCGACGCAGTCGTCGGCTTCAGTGGCGGTCCACTCCCGCAGCGGCGAGTCCTCCGCCAAGTCCATCCACAGGCCGGACAGGCGGACGTTCAGCCCGGCCAGGTCCATCGCCGAGAAGAACCTGACGCGGGACGGGAACCCGGTGCCGACGAACGCGAGGTCGTATTCCGGGACGGTGCCGGGCGGCGGCGGGTAGTGGACCGACTCCCGGTACGCCTGCGGCATGTACTCGGCGGGGCCGATGTCCCGGTACAGGCCGATGTTGACCGGGTCGTTAAGCAGGGTCAGGTCCGCGTACTCCGCGACTTTCAGCTGGTAGTCGTCCTGGTAAGGACTTTCCGTCGTCAGCAAGACGATCTTGTGGCGCCGGGCGCGGAGGATCTCCAGGAGCCACGGCTGCATGAAGAACGCGGAGGTGCACAGGATCACGTCGGGCCCGAACCGGTGCGCGGCGGCGAGGATCGGGTCGACGGCGAGCCGGGCGGCCTGGTCGCGGTCCAGGTACTTCCGCACCTCACGGCAGCCGCACGGCCGGACCTCCCCGGTTTCGGCGAGCGCGTTGTTGAAGAACCGCAGCGCCGCGTCGAGCGGGTATTCCTCGACCTGCTCGCCGAGTCCGGTGAGGGCCTCGGACCAGCCGTTGAAAACGTCAGCCACGGACCACGAAGGTCCTGGATGGATGAGCAGCCAGCGAATGGCTAACCTCCCAGATATGACCGTCGGTGAACTGATCAGCGCGCTTCAGGAGATGCCGCAGGATCTGCCTGTGACCCGGTACTGCGATGAGATCGTCGAGGGCGCTGAGCTGCGGGATTACGGTCGCGAGGATCGCGATGACATCTGGCGCAGTTCAGGTATGGTCCGGCATTATCAGCAGCACGTGGCCTTGTGGTGATGCACTGCCCTAGCCCTGCGACCGGGGGTGGATCAGCAGCCAGCGCATTACACTCCCAGTCATGGCGGAAAAACTTCCGGAGCTGAGCCAGGAGCAGCGGGACGGGTTGTCCCAGGCGATGGCGCATGCCTTCCTGGACGGCCTGCCGGATGCGGGCGGCGACCCCGGCGAACCGTGGCAGCCGGGCCCGGGAGAAATCGGGGGTTATCCCCATGGATGACGAGCGGATCCCGGGATTACGTGGCCGGGCTGCCGGAGGCCAGCGGCACGTTCACCGGCACCTACAGCCCCGACGTCGATGTCGCCGCGCTGCCCGGCCCGGTCCCTGACCTGATGCCCGTCGTGATCGACACCTTTGATCAGCCGAACCCGCCCGGTCAGTACCGGGAGGGCGAGACGCTCAGGATCACCAGCGGGGACCGGCAGTGGGCGTTCCCTATCGACCACGCCGAGCCGCTCGGGGACAACCGGGTCCGGGTCTGGGTCCGCCGGGCTTAGACTCCTGTGTTGCGGGCGTGGCCACCCGACTGAAAATCGGGAGAGGCCCTGAAAGATCCCCGGGTTAGCTCCCGGTTCCGGTGTGCACACTGGATAGGGGGCTGGTCACGGCTGGCTGGTCTGCGCGTACTGGCCTTCCGCGTGCCGGGGCTCCGTAGGACACCCTCACCCGGTCATCGCCGTGACTCCGGCGATGGCCGCCCACGCCTTCCGCATGCCGCGTGGCTGCGTCCAGCCCTCCGGCTTGCGGGCCTTGACGAACACCCCGGGCGACGCCGGGTCGTGGTCGGCACGCAGGTCCAGGACGTCCATCGCGGCGGCGGCCATGATCTCGCCCATCGCCTCAACGCTGAACCGCCAGTGGTCCCCCGGGTAGCCGTGGTAGGGGAATCCCTCGGAGCGGGTGGTCAGGACGAGGAGCCCGCCGGGGGTCAGCGCGCGGATCATCCCCGTCATCGCCGCCTGCCAGTCTTCCGCGTGCTCGAGCATCTCGGTGCTGATGACGATCCCGAACGCGCCGAACCCGCCACCCTTCCCGCCATAGCCGCTGCCGGGGAGCCCGGACAGGTCGGCGGCGTCCCACACGACGTCGACGCCGGGTCCGGCCTGCATGTCGGTGCCGGTGTAGGACGCGGGGCCGAGCGCCTCGACGGCGGGCCGGACGGAGCCGTTGACGTCGCAGGCGCCCGCCTCGATGACGTGGGCGCCTTTCACCTCGGCCGCGGTCAGCGCCGTGCTGGCCCACGCGTACGCCGACGGGTGCATTATTCTCCTGACCTAGGCAATCCATCTACCTGATACGGGACGGTCCAGATGGCTAAGACAATCGGCGACGGCGACAAGACCGACTTCGACGAGACCCGGCGGCTGCTCTACATGGCGGCCCTGGTCACCAGGACCAAGCGGTACAACCTCGCCGGCACGCTGGTCAACGCGCTCAGGCATCACCACGCGGTCGATGACCTGGATACCGGCGAGATCACCGATCACGTGGTCAACGTCGTCGAGGGCACCGACGCGGACGAGGTCAGCCGGGCATGGCTGCAGGCGCAGATCGACCGGATCACGGCCGAGCTGGGCGATTAGTGCGCCTTCCCCGGCTGCGGCACAGGAATCATGACCGGTGCAGCATCTACGCCCCGTGCCGACGCGCCGACCTGGAGAGGTCCTGGCAGGCGTTCAAGCGCGCGATGGATGACCCGGCTACCAGGGCTGCCGCTATCCGGGCTGAGAAGCTGCGGCGGGCCGAGGGGCGCGAGCCCTCCTAGGTGCCGGTGAACGTGTCGCAGGCCACTGCCGCAGGATGGCCCGGGGGCGCGGGCCTCAGCCCCACGGGGCGGAGTAGGTGACCCGGTAGGCGCACATGACGGCGACCCCGGCCACGCCCCGGGTGATGAACCTGCCGTCAGAAGTCCCGTCGAACGTCAGGTGCGGCACGACCGCGGCGGCGGCAGCGTCCTCGGCGGCGGCGAGCAGCACCTTGACGCGGGCGCGGCGTCCGGCCAGGTCCGCCGTGTCGCCGGTCTGGGAGACGGCCAGGCAGTTCACCGACCCGGTTTCCTCCTGCCCGCTGGTGCTGTCGGCCCAGGCCTGGGCGTAGGTCCCGGCCGGGGCGGTGGCCTGCAGGGTGCCGTCGGCGGTGAGGGTGCCGTCGTGGCCGACGATGATGAAGTCGGCGTCGTACGCGGCGGACGGCTGCGGCCCGTCGTAGACGGGCACCCCGGCCAGGGCGGGCGCGGCCTGGTAGGCGGCGAGCAGCGCGGCCACGGCATCGGTGAACCGGGTGGTGCTCATATGTACGCCCTCCCGGTAGCATGTACCTATGTCTAAACAGTATCGATATAGGCCGTCCCGTCCGCCAGCCGAGCGTTTCTGGCCAAAGGTCAACAAGAACGGCCCGGTGCCGGAGCATCGCCCTGAACTCGGCCCCTGCTGGCTGTGGCTGGGCTACTGCCGGGATGGCCGCTACCCGTGGATGTACTACGAGGGACGGCCGCTTGCCGCCCACCGCGTCGCCTACATCCTGTTCGTCGGGCCGATCCCCGAGGGGCTGCAGCTAGACCACCTGTGCCGCGTCGCATCATGCGTGAATCCGGCCCACCTGGAACCCGTCACCCAGCAGGAGAACATCCGCCGCCAGCACGCGGCTATCACGCACTGCCCGCAGGACCATGAGTACACGCCCGAGAACAGCGGATATACCTATCACGGGAAGTACAAGGTCAGGTACTGCCGTATCTGCAGCCGGGTAAAGGCCGCCCGTGGTAGACGGTCGCTCTCCGAGCGCCTGTGCGAACATTGCGGCCAGCCGTACAAGCCCGGAGATTCCCGGCAGCGTTTCTGCGGTCGTGTCTGCTCGCGGCAGGCTCAGTTGCTCAGGCAGGAATCTGCTAGATAAAAGCTTCGGCCAGGAACGGGATGCCGTTCATTGACCCGTTGAGCATCTCGGCGGCCACATTCGGGACCATGAACCCGAATCCCGGGATGAGTGTCATCTCCCCGCCGCCCATGGGGAGGGCGGCGGTGCCGGCCCGCTGGGATTCCCACAGGTGGGCCAGCACGACCCGGGCGAAGCTGTTGAACGCGGCCGGAACGCTCACGCCCCACCCGGCGACGTAGGTGGGGTAGCAGACGGGCAGCCCCCAGAGCGGCCCGTAGAACGGCAGGCCGAGCTTGCGGCGGATGAGCCCGGCGTTGACGTCGAGGTCGAGGTCGGCGGTGCTGATCGTCCCGCCGGACGCTGACGCGATGGATACGACGCTGACCAGGGGTCTCTGCCGGACGGGGATGACGGTCCAGCCCATGATCTCGGACCGCTCGGTGACCGTCCTGTTGACGATGGGCCCGCCGGTGGCCCGCTCCAGGTTGCTCTCGATGGTGGCGATGTAGCTTTGTATCTCTGTATCGCTGCCGGTGCTGGCCTGCGGGATGTTGAGCGCGTCCTTGGCGTCCTGCAGCGGCAGGACGGCGGTCTCGAAGGGGTCGAACACGTCGAAGTCGCCGAAGGAGACGCCCGCGCCGGTGCCGGTACTGGTCCACGCGTACTGGTAGTGGCCTACCGCAGCGAGGTCGGCGGCCGGGACGTCCTGATGGTAGAGGCCGGTACCGTCATTGACGGGGCTGGCGTAGGTGCCCGTGACCGTCTGCGTGCCGTCAGCCTGCGCCAGCTTCACGACCAGGGTGAGCGTGGTGGCGTTGACCAGGCTCGTGGTGCCGTCCACATTGAGCTGCCGGACGGTGGTGGACTGGCGCACGGGCTGCCCGAGCGGGTAGCGGCTCAACCCGGTCCTCCTGTCCGCTGGTCGGTGGCTGTGAGCGTCCCGGATGCCGCCGTGCCCGCGGTCAGGGCGCTGCTGGCGCCCGCCGCGGTAAGGATGGCACCGGGGGCGTCTGCGGCAGTGAGGGCGCCGATAGTGAACGCGACCTGGACGCCCCCGGCGGCGGTGACCGACCCGGCGCCCGTGATCGCGGCGATGGCCCGCTGGGCGGCCAGCGCGGACAGGACCCCCGCCCCGGCCGCCGCGGCGGCCGGGGCCTGGGCGGCCCTGGCGGTGGCGGTGCCCGCCCCGGCGATGCTGGCGGTGCCGGTGATCTGCCCGGCTGCAGTGACCGACCCCGCGGCGGCGGTGGTCGCTTTCGCGGCCTGGGTAGCCGCGGCGGTGCTGGCCCCGGTCCCGGCCGCGGTCCCGGGGGCGATCTGGGTGGCCACCGCAGCAGCCGCGCCCGCAGCGGTGGCAGATCCGGTGGAGGCACCGCCGATGACGCTGCCCGCCGCGGTGACCGAACCCGCGCCCGCGGCAGACGCGATGACAACCTGGGTGGCTACGTCAGCGACCGACCCGGCACCCGCTGCCGCCGCTACGGCAGCCTGCGTTACCGGTGCCGGCCCGGCCGACCCGGCACCCGCGGTGGTCGCCTTCGCCGCCTGGGTGGCGGCTGTCGTGACAGCGCTGGCGCCAGCCGCGGCGGCGGGCGCGATCTGGGTGACGACCGCGGTAGCAGACCCGGCACCGGACACCGAGGCGGTCAGCGGCCCCGACACCGACCCGGCGGCAGTGACCGACCCGGTACCGGCCGCCGTGGCCGTGGCGATCTGGGTGGCGATGTCAGTGACAGCCCCGGCACCCGCAGCAGACGCGACGGCGGCCTGGACGGCTTTCGCCGTGACCGACCCCGCGCCGGCCGCGCTGGCGCCCGCGATCTGGGTGGCGGCAGCCGTGGACGTGCCGGCGCCGGCCGCGGACGTGGACGTGCCGGCGTCCTGCGTGGCGACGGCGGTGACGGCACCCGCCCCGGCCGGGGACGAACCCGTCGAGTCGACGGTGACCGCCTCGCCGGGCGGGCTGGCCTCCGGCGGCACGTAGAACGGGATGCCGCCCGGCGGCCCCGGGGCGCCGGGGAACCACCCGGGCGCGATCGCCGGAACCGCCTGCGCCGGCACGACCGCGGCGGGGATCGTCGCGGTGTAGACCGTGCACAGGTCGTTGGCCTGGTTGCCCGTGGCGGCGCTGATCGCCCGCCGCGTCCAGGTCAGGCCGAGGCCGGACGTGTCGGTGATCGCGATCGTCTGGTCGCCGGAGATGGTCGCGGAGGCGGTCAGCGCTACCAGGACCGCGCCGGCGGGCGGGGTGAACGCGGGGCTGGTGGCTGCTGTCGCGTGGATGCCCGTGAACGCCGGGGTGGACGCATCCACGAGCGGGCTGCCCGAGATCCCCTTGATCTCGTACCCGGCGATCGACGTGGCGTTCCCTGCCGGGGCCGACGCGCCGATCAGGACGCCGGTGCCGGAGGTGACCGTCCCGGTCCAGGTGCCGGCCGTGCACTCGACGCCCTGGCTGGCGTCGGAGAAGTCGCCGAGCCCGGTCGCCGACGTGGAGTTGCTGGCGTCCAGCGTCCACGCGGTGTTGAGCGTGAAGTCCGAGATCGCCCAGTAGATCAGCGACCCGGAGAAGTTGGGGGTCAGGGTGCCGTGCGCGGCCCCGGTCTGCTGGGTGCCGAGGCTCGCGCCGCCCGCCTCGGCGGCGTTCGTCAGGACGATGACCGCCAGGCACATCCCGGCGTTGGTACCGCCGCCCTGCGTGGCCGTGACGGTGAAGCTCATGCCGCCCTCCGGGGTCAGGCGGCCGGCATTACCCGATCAGCTCGCAGGTCAGCTCGTTGCAGGTGATCGAGGTCAGGCCGGTGGCGGTGGTGACCGTGCACCCGGCGAAGATGTTCTGCTCGTTGTAGGTGATCATCCCGGTCGCTGTCTGCGCCACGGTCTGCGCGCCCACCGTCTGCGGCGCGATGGACTCCGACGGGGCCGTGGTCCAGCTGGTGGCGGGGGATGAGAACCGGCCCCGTCCCACGATCGACCCGGCGGTGCCGGTCGTGGTGGACTCGGCGGCGATGATGCCCCAGTACTCCAGCATCCACGGCATCGTCGACGCGACCGCGGTGATCGCCGGGCCCAGGGTCAGGACCGCCGGGGTCGTCAGGATCGTGGTGCCCGGGTTGTTCATGTAGAACCCGAACGCCATCGTGCTGGCGGTGGTCGTGGCGATGTAGCTGCCCCACGCGATGATCCGCAGCCGGGTGCCCGCGTCCAGCGACCCGGCCGGGATGAGGACCGTTCCCGGCGAGATGTCCAGGACCGCGGCGGTGATCGTGGACTGGACGAACGGGGCGGAGTTGCCCGCGTCGGAGGGGGCCGACCACAAGGTTGACGGCATGATTCAGTGCCTCACGTCAGGGAGATCTGGATGCCGGCCGCCGCGCCGCTTCCACCCGTTATCTGGAAGGTGTTCCCGATGGCGACGGCGATGGGCTGGCCGTTGAAGTTCCCGAACCATCCCCGCGTCCCCGAGTTGCCGGTCAGGTCGAACGACACGATCGACCACGCGGCGGTGGCGGTCGCCGACTGGGTGGTAAGCGGCACGCCGACCGCTGATCCCGCCGATGACGTCGTGGACGCGCCCAGCGAGGTGAACCCGCCCGCCGCGTACCCGGTGCCGTTCACGATCTCGGTGCCCGCCGCCGACGCCGAGCTCGCGGTGGAGTTCAGCCGGAGTTTCATCGCGGTGGTGCCCAGCGGGGTGCCGAGCGCCGTCCCCGGGATGCCCGCCGCCCCGGTCGGCGTCAGCGCGTTGAGGATGAGGGACACGAGGGTCTGGTCGATCGCGTTAGCCATCTATGTCTCCTCGCTTGCGCCTGCGGATGCTTCCGTCACGGTCTGCGGGCCGGCCGCCACGACCTCGCCGTCCGGGCCGGTCACGGTCCACCCGGCCGGGCCGTCCGGCGGCTCGCTCATCTGCCGTTCCTGCCGGTGCCGAGCAGCGGTATGCCCGCGAGCGCCCCGCTCGCTTCGAGCAGGTCCAGGGTCGCGTGCGCGACCGACTGCGGGCCCGCGTCCACCACGTGCCCGTCCGGGTCCAGCACCCGCCAGCCCTGGTCCGGTTCCCACGGCGGCAGCACGATCCGCGCCACGCCCATCAGGTGCATCCTGGTCTCCTTACGTGCGCGGCACGTTGCCGTTGGCGATCAGCAGCCCGGACCCCTGCCCGGGGGCGGGCCCGGGGATGTGCTCCCAGCACTGCGGCAGCGCCACCACCCCGATCCCGATGACCTGGCCGCCGGGGCCCGCGATCGGCACCTGGGCGGGCACCAGCGTCACCGCCTCGCGCAGCGGCTGCTCAGGGTCGGCCTTGCGGGCCGCGCAGCACGAGTTGCACAGGCCCAGCGGCCCAGCGGGCTTCACCGGCGGCCGGGCGGACAGGTCAGTCACTTCTGGGCCGCGCCCTTGCCCTCCGGCGCCTTCGCCGCGGGCTTCGCCGGCGGGTCCGGCACCTCGGCGATGACCTCCTTGACGGATATCCCGTCGGGCAGGTCCGTCCCGCGCGGGAACTGCTCGCCCGGCTGGTACTGGACCTCGGTGCCGGTCCTGTGGAACGGCTGGGTGACCTCCAGCACGATCTGCCTGCTCATCGGGCCGCCTCCTCGTACGCGTCCTGATACATCCGCCAGTTCCCTTGCATGGTGTGGGCCTTCGCCAGCTCGCGGGCGTTGCGGCCCAGCTCGTCGCGGGCCGCCTCGTCGTGGATCAGGTCGGTGAGCCGCTTGGCCCACTCCTCCTCGGTGCGGACCAGGTACCCGGTCACCCCGTCCTTGACGAAGTCCCGGTACGGCTCCATGTCGGTGGCCACGATGGGGATGCCCCGGGCCGCGGACTCCAGGGCCTTCAGGTGAGACTTGGCCCGGTTGAACGGCACGTCGGCCAGCGGGGCGATGGCGATGTCGAAGTCCACGGCCCGGTAGTAGTCGCCCACGTCATCGAACCACGGGGTGAACCTGGCGTTCCCGCGGCGCAGCGGCCAGTAGCCGTACAGCAGCGGCGAGAAATCCGCCCCGATCCAGTGGAAGTCAACGTCCGGGTTGGCGTCCAGGACCTGCCGCAGCACGGGCTGCGCCATGCACAGGTCGACCAGGTGCGACGTGCCGCCCTGGTAGCCGATCGTCACCCGGTCCCGCCGCTTGCGGGGCATGTCGAGCAGCTCAGCCTTCACGAAGTTCGGCAGGATCCGGATGTTGCTGTTGAACGGGGCGTACAGTTCCGCCAGGTACGGCGTGGACACGGTGACCATCTCGGCGCGGCGCAGGCAATACCGCACCGATTCCGCGGCCCGCGGGTCGCACGCGAAGTGCCCCGCGTTGCTCGGCTCCATCACGGTGATGTCATCGTCGGTCTCGTACACGCGGGCGACGGCGCCGGCGATCCGGTCGAACTGCCGCATCCCGTGCACCAGGGCGGGCCGCTGCATCACCAGCACGTCGACGTCTTCCAACTCGGCGGGGGACGGCGGCGGGACCCGGCTGCCGGGCGCGGGGATCCCGAACACGTGCCGGCTGTTCGCGGACAGGTGCTTGAACGGCAGGTAGAACCGGTAGTACCCGGAGCCGTCCGGCGCGAACGGCAGCCCGACGACCGTCAGTACCCGGTCCGCCGCCGCATCGCGCGCCGGGGACGCGCCGGGGACGGTGCCCCAGGCCAGGTGCCCGGCGACGCCGGCCACGCCGAACCGGTCGGCGACCTCGGTCACCCCGAACCCGTGGTGGCCCGTTTCCGGGCCGCGGCCGTAGTCGTGGAACGCGACCCACCCGCCCGGCCGGATCAGCGGCAGCACCAGGTCCAGGTCGGCCTGCACCGCCGCCGCGTCATGCTGCGCGTCGAGGAACACCCCGTCGAACAGGGCGCCCTGGGCCTTCAGCGCGGGCAGCACGACCTCGAACCGGCCGCGGCGCGCATCGACCCTGGCGGCAACGCCGTACCGGGCCAGGTTCGACTGGTACTGCGCCCACGTGTCGCCGTCCGCCCGGCCCATCGCGGTCAGGGACCCGTCGCCCTGATGCCAGTCCACGGATGTCACCTTGCGGGCGGCCTGGGCCAGGACCACCGTGGAGAACCCGTACCAGGCGCCGAGCTCCAGCACGTCCCCGCCGGAGGCGAGCGACGCGAGGCGGGCCGCTTCCTCCCCGGTGATCGCGGACGGGATGTCGTCGGGGACCGTGATGGTGATCGGAGCCAATGCTCTCCTTCAGAATGAGGCCGTGCCGGTGACGGCGGGCGGTCCGGGCTCGCCGTGCGTGCCCTTGTCGAACACGATGACCGAGTCGTAGGCGTGCATCCCGGCGACCGTCTTAGTCCAGTAGTCCGGCTGGAACTCCGGGTCGCGGGAATGCCAGGCGTTGATCCGGTCGATCATGTCCTTGGCGTGCTCGGTGAACGTGCCCGCCCGCCGGTACCCGCCGCCGTAGTCCGGCCAGTAGGAGGTGTGCACGTCCTCGACCAGGAACGTGCCGCCCTCGGCGAGCGCCGGCCACATCACCTCGAACGTGGCGAGCTGCTGCGCCATGCTGTGCCCGCCGTCGTCGATGACCACGTCGAACGGCCCGGCCCGGGCGGCCAGGCCGGCGAGGAACTCCCGGTCCTCCTGGTCGCCGGTGACCACCGTGATGCCCTCACCCGCGGCCGCCGTGCAGCGGGGGTCGATGTCGACCCCGATCACCCTGGAGCGGGGGCCGAAGTAGTCCCGCCACATCTGCAGCGACCCGCCATGCCACACGCCGAACTCCGCCACGGTCACATCGCCACCGCGGTACCGGGCCAGGTGCCTGTCATAGACCGGGAAGTAGTGGGGCCACTTGTTGACCGCCCGGCCCTGATTCGCGCGGAACCAGGCTTCCAGCGGGTTGGCCCCGGGGGTGGCCTGGTCCCCCGGGGCCGTACTGGCCAGCCGCTTCGTCATTCTGGAGTACGCAGGTCAGGCGTACGCTAGCCACCGAAATGCGTTGGGATGGCTGACATCCGAGCCGGACCTCCAGAAAGCGAACCAACCCTGTTGACCCTTGGGGGTACCGCTGGTGACGTCCTTGACCATCGGCTCAAAGAGCATGCTCATGCCGATCCTGTCGACCACGTAGAAGTTGTCCCATGCGCCGAACACGATCTGCGCCGACGCGGTGCCGGACGACGCGGTGCCGGTGCCCGCCGTCGACGTGACGGACGGGGACTCCTCGATCCGGTGGTTCAGCAGCCGCGACGGGGTCCCGTCGCCCAGCGTCGCCCAGAACGACGACCCCGCGCCAGACGGCGACGCGGCCCTGACCTTGTTGATCGTGGTGATGTTCGCCGCCCAGCCCACGTTCGGGGACCGGCGGAACCGGGCGCCGAGCGCCGCTTCCAGGTTGTAGACGTCGCCGGCGGCGATGGCCCCGGACCCGGCGGGGGCGACCCGCTGCCCGGTGCCCAAAGTGGCCACGACCCCGTGCGGCACGCCCGAGTTCAGGGCGGTGCCGCCGGTGCCGACCGCGAAGTTCGCTTCCTCGAGAATGTCCTTGGCGTCCTGGATCAGCCGGGGCAGCTGGTCGGCGAAGTTGGTGTCCTCGTTGGCTTCCAGCGACCCGTACACCCACGCGGCGGCCTTCTTCACGCCGATCTGGATCTGCCCGACGCCCTGGTAGGCGGCGGTCCCGGCGGTGGCGGCCTCGTCGAGGTAGGCGGCCTGCACCCCGGCGGAGTTGACCCCCTGGTAGGCGTTCGTCGTGATCTGCTTCACTGACGCGAGCTGCCGGTAGGGGTTGGTGGTGCCATCGCTGGTCAAGACGATCGTGGGGTCCAGGAAGTACGGCAGCAGGTACCCGCCCTGGGCTGCGGCCAGGGACAGGGCGCCAGCAGCTCGCTGCAACCCGGGACCCGTCGGGTCGTTGACGTAGTCGCGGAACGCGTCGTAATACTCGTCGGCGCCGTACAGCAGCATGTGCCGGGCGATGGACGGGGTCTGCGCGGAGCGGGTCGCCGCCTCGCCGCGCATGTCCGACAGCCACCCCTTCTTGTCGTGCAGCTCCACCAGGGTCGACGCGCGGGCGATCACGTCGGACTGGGGCAGGAACGCGTAGTCCCGGCTCGTCTCCCGGTCGGCCAGCGGGTCGCGGCGGGCCATGAACTCCGGGGACCGGCCGCCGCCCCACCCGCCGCCGCCGTCGCCGGACTCGGTGTTCCCCCGGTCCTGCGATGCCTTGCGGATCAGGCTGAGTTCCTCCATCCGCGCGACGATCCGCTCCCGGTCCCTGTCGAGGTCCTTCCACCGCTTGACCAGGGTGTCCCGGATCCCGCCGTCGGCATCCTCGGTGGTCGAGGAGTCGGCGGACATCCGCTCGAGCTCCTCGTGGATCGTGTTCTGCTCGTCGATGATCTCGTCGAGGGTCACCGTTGCCATCCGCCCTTCAGGGCCGAGATGCCCGCCTCGCGGCACATCTGCTCGGTACGCATCACCAGCAGGCGGTGCGCGTGTTCCCGGGTCGGGTGCACGTCAGGCGGCCCGTCGGGGGCGGCTTCCTCATCCGGGGGAAGTGCCTCGTCTTCTAGTTCTTCGATCTCGTCGTCGTCGGCGGCCTGCCAGGTGCCGAGCGGCGACATGCGGACCCCGACCAGTTCCGCGCCCTGGTAGGCCGGGAACGGCGTGGGCCCGTACTCCTTCAAACCGAGTTCCAGCCTGCGGACCCGGGGCAGCGGGCCGCCCGGGATGCGCGGCTGGTACTTCTGGCCCCGGCGCAACTCAGGTGAGGACCGGATGATCGCGCCGGTGAACGACTGCGCGGTCACCGCGCCGGACCGCCACATCTCCAGCACCTCGTTGCCCAGCGGGGTGTCCAGGTACCGGGAGCGGGTGACCGGGCCGCGGGATTCGGCGCGAATCCCCTCACATACCGCCACCGGCATCGAGTACCGGTCCGACGGCGACCCGTGGATGGTCATGCCGTGGTTGTAGAACACCTTCGCGGCGGCGAACCCGTTCCGGGAGCGTTCCAGGTCGGCGATTCGCTTGTTGAACGCGGACCGGTCGATCTCTTCCTCGTAGTCGCCCTGCCGGTCGCTGATCACGGTGGGTTCGCCGAATACGGTCATGTACGCCTCGACGACGCGGCCGGTGCTGTCGCCGTCGCCGGTACGGACCATGTGGTAGTCCTCGAGCGGGTAATCACGGCACAGCTCGGCTCGGGACATGCTGCCGCCCTTCTTCTTCCGCGCCGCCGACGCGAGCGCGGTGAACTTTTCCCGGCCGAACTTTTTCCGGCCGATGTGGGCGGCGAGCGCCCCGGGGTCGGACACGCCCTTCGCGGCGAGCTTGGCCTTCAGCGCGGCGAACCTGGTGCCCGTGCCGAGCCTGGCGGCCCGGGACGCGCCGGGCTCAGCGGGGCCGTCGGCGGCCTCGAAGTCGGCCACGCCCAGGCCGGCCAGGTCCGGCAGGTCGTAATCGCCGTCCCAGGAGCCGTCAAGGCCGTCCTCGTCGTAGCCGCCGCTCACAGGCGTGCTCCTCGTCGCTTTCGCGCTGGCCCGCAGCCGTTCCCATTCGGCGACCGCCGCCGCCGCTTTCGCCCTGGTGTCCGGCTTGACGTCCTCTCCGCCTGCCGCCCACTTCTTGCACATGCTGACCGCCGTGGCGATGGCCTCGGACTCCGGCATGCCACGGGACTCCATCAGGTCCCTGGCGATGTGCTGGATGTACGCGGGGAGCTGCATGCCCTTGTGGTGGAACAGGCCGGGGCCGCCGGGCTTGCCGAGCGGCTCGTGCGCCAGGGCGCGGGTCGCGGTGCGGGCCGGGAACGTGCGCAGGTGCTTGATCAGCGCCTGCGCCTCAGACCCGGACAGGGCCTTCATCGCAGCCGGGTCCGTCGCGTCGGCCGCGTCCGGGCCGGGCACCTTCCGGTCCTTCACCAGTTGCCTGATCTCAGCCTGCTGGCCGGCCGTGATGCTGCCCGGCGGAGTTGTCTTGGCCGTGGTGTGCGCTGGGGCGTGCTGCGTGGCCTTCTTGCCGCTGCGGAGCGCCACCGTCGTCTTCGGCCCGACCAGCCCGTCCACCTTGAGGTCGTGCGACCGCTGGAACGCCTTCACCGCGGCCAGGGTCTTCGGGCCGAACTTGCCGTCGACCTTCAATGGCGGCTTGAACCCGAGCGCGTTGAGGCGGGATTGCAGGTCGGAGACGCGCTTCCCGGTTTCGCCGTTGCCGACCGGCCTGGCGTTCGTGGGGGCCGCGCCGCCGCTGCCCGCGGCGAACTGCCCGCCCGTAGCGCCGCCGGCAGGGGCGCGCGGGTGGGCAGCCGCATCCCACGCCGCCCGGCCGGCCTCATGCGTCAGGGCCATCGCTAACCTCTCGCTCCGTTCGGCATGCCGGGCATCGGCACGAACGCCCCCGGCTTCGCGTTAGGCAGGTTCTTCGCCACCACCCCGGGCAGGTCCTGCGGGACGCCCGCCTGCGGGGGCCGCACCCCCGGCCCGATCGTCTCCCGCGCCGTCGTCGTCTCCCGGCCCGCCACGCCCGGCGGCATCGCCCGCGGGTCCGGCACCAGCTGGCCCAGGTCACCCGATTCCGCCGCCGCCACCGCCGACTCCCGCGTGTACCCGGCCGTCACGAACGACGCCACCGCCTGCGCCCGCACCAGCATCGACTGGCCCCGCTCCAGCTCCCCCTCGCGCAAAGCGGCGATGTCCGCCACGTCATACCACAGCCGGGTCGGCGGCCTGATCGGCGCCGAGGTGCCGTCCGGGGAGACGAACTCGATCAGGTGCTGCAATGATGCGCACGCCGACCGCCACGCGGGCCGCGCCCACAGGTCCGCGAGCCGGCGGACCGCCGGCTGGTAGTCACCTTTCTGCAGTCCCAGGATCTCCAGCGGCATCTGCGCCGCTGCGCAGATCCGCTCCACCCCCGCCGCCTGCACCGCGGTGAACTGCAGCTGCTCCAAGGTGCTGCCCGCCACGGTGACATCGGCGCCCTGGTCGAGGACAAGCGTCCTGCCGGCGTTATCCGGGCCGCCGTACTTGGCGTCCGTCTGCTCCCGCAGCGCGTCGATCGTGGCCCGCTGCAGCTTGCTCGCGTACTTGATGACCAGGCCCGGCATGGCGCCGCGCCTGACGTGCTCCGTCTTGTACTGGGTCAGCGCCTGGTCCGCGCCGATCTCCCGCAGCACCGGCGTCAGCCAGCTCATCCCGCGGTACGACGCGTTAGGGTCCGGCATCGGCGACCAGTGGCACACCTCGTCCACGCTGTAGAACTGCGGCCTGCGGTCCGTGATCCCCAGCGGCGTCAGGTCCTCGGAGTACCCGACCGGCAGCTTGTACGCCCGGCCGAGGTCGTCCCGCTTCTCCTCGCTGATGATCGTCACGCAGTCGGGGCGCATCTGGATCAGCAGCGCGTCCGTGCCGTCCGCCGGGACCGCCTTGCGCAGGTACGCGTTCCCCGCCGCCGTCCCGCCGTCCTGCTCCAGCCGGGCCAGGAGCTCCCCCGCGGTCGCGTTCGGCCACGGGTACTCCAGCAAGCTCAGGCCCATATTCCCGAACAAGCGTTTGTCGACAGTGGACTGCAGCGTGAACCGGGCTTCCGAAAACAGGGCCTGGCGCGCGGCTGCGCACCCGAACACCACGCCGTTCGCCCGGAACGCGTCCCGCGCGGTGCGGATGACAGCAGCGTCGGCGGCTTCCTTCCCCCGGCCGGACGGATCGTAGGCGGCGACCGGGTACGCCCCGGTGTACATGTACTCGTTGTAGCCGCCGTCCCGGGACAGCAGCCGGTCGATCAGCCGCGTCACGGCAGGTGCCGGTGATCTTCGAGGACCTCGGCGACCGTCCGCGCCCCCCGCGCCGGGGCCGGCTGCCCGTCGTCACGGTTCAGGCCCACCCACACCGCGCCCGCCGACTCCGCGATCAGCACCACGCCCAGGCACCACCGGCCCACCAGCGCACCGCCGCCCAGCGCCCCCGCCAGGCCCGCCACGACGAGCAGGACGGAGGTGAGGGTCCGGCCGGACCCGGCGCGGATACGGCGGGCCTGGCCCCGCCACGCGGCCAGCTGGGCGCGCACGACCACCAGCAGGCGCAGGAGGGCGGCGGACAGGCGCATGTCATCTCCCTCGCGTATCGTCAGATGTGCCTAGGGCTGGCGGCGAGCGGCTGACGAGCAGGAGCTTCCTAACCAGCGCTAGGCCCTAGACCACCCACACGCCCGGCTGGGACAGCTCCTCCCACCGGACGAACGCCCAGCACGCCCCCGTAGCCGCCACCAGCGGCGCCTGATCAGTCGCCACCTTCGGGTCCCACGCCTGCGCACCCGCCAGGGGCCGCTGCTGCGCCGCCCGGACAGCGGCGGTGAGCAGCGGCTGGTCCAGGTGAGCGAAACGGTCGGCGTCGCGGACCACATCCAGAAACTCCCCGTGAGCCACCGCCACGTCCTGCGCGGTCAGCAGCGTCACCCGGATCCCGGCCTCGCCCAGCGGCTTGACCAGCGTCCCCGACTGCGATTTCGGGTTCACCACGACATCCACCGGGTCATGCCGCTCCGACAGCCCGGCCAGGCGCGCCACCGCGCCGCGCGGATGGTCATACCAGACCAGGTCCACGACCAGGCGGGTACCGCCCCGCTCACGGCCGGCCGCGACGATCGCGCAGTGCTTCCGGTCCTCCGAAATCGCCGCCCCGAACGCGACCTCGCCGCTCACAGCCGCACCCCCGGCGCAGCCGCCGCCGACCACGTGTCCTGCTCGATGATGTCCCAGCCGGGGCGGGCCACCTCCGGCCACTGGCAGCCATAAGCCCGGCGGAACTCGGCCAGGTCCATCAGCCCCAGGTCCGTCTTCACCGTCTCCTCGGACACCGTGATCCCCAGCGCGGGCATCCGCCGCCGCCACGTCACCGGGTCCGCCGGGTCCTCATCGTCGGCGAACGAGTAGCCGATGTAGCAGCCGCCCTCCGTCACGCCCATCTCCGCGCGGGCCCGGCCGTCCTCCACCTTCCCCCGGAAGTACGCCGACTTCTCCGTCCCCGCCGCCGACACGATCCACAGCTGCGCGTCCCGCGTCATCATCGCCGGGCGCATCGCCTGCTCCAGGTGATCATCGGCCTGCGCCCACGCCTCGTCTATCACGCCCAGGTCGAGTGAGTCGCCGTGCCCGGAGATCTGCGTGCTGGATACCAGGCTCAGCATGGAACCGTTCCTGAACAGGTACGCCTCGCTGCCCGACCCCCGCCGCACGTCGATGAGCCGGCGCAGCTTCGACCCCTCGACGATCGGCCACCACGTATCAAGCAGCCGCTTCCGCGCGTCCTTATGGGTCTGCGCCGTGTAGGCGATCTGCGTCCCCGGCCGGCGCAGCGCGCGATGGATCATCATGGCCAGCAGGTCCACCGTCTTGCCCTGCTGCCGCATCACCTCGATCACGGCCTGCCGGTACGCGAACCGGCCCTCCGGGGTCTGCTCCGTCGTGATGGCGTTGGCCTCGTGCTGCCACGGCATCAGGCCAGGGCCCAGCGACGTGCGGAACCCGAGCAGCTCCGCGATCTTCCCGATGCCCGCCGAAAGGTCCGGCCGGCCCGTCGCGGGAGTGCAGAACCTAGGCTTGCAGGGTGGCGAGCAGTCCAGTGAGGTCGGCATCGGCATCCGGCCTGCCCTTCGGCATCAGCTCGAGCAGCGTCTTGCGCAGCTCCGCCCCCAGGATCGCGTTCGACGGGTCCGCCCGGTGCGCCTCCGCCATCCGGTGCGCCAGCTGGCGCAGCTCGGCCGCCGCGTCGGTCACCTCGCCGCGGCCCGCCGGGACCGGGAGATCGGGAAGGCGGGCCACGGGAGGCGCCTTCACCACCGCCGGGCAGCGGCGGCACAGCGAATGATCACCAGATGCGTGGGCACGCTTCCGGCGCGACCGCACGGCCTCGCTATCAGCCATCCATCATCCGATCATCGGCTGTCGCGTTGGGTAATCGGTCCTGTGCCACGTGGCATGGTTACTCTGAGTTTGTATGAGATGGCTGCGGCAGCCATGGCCGGGAGCCTGACCGGATCCATTATCTGCTTCCGCAGGTCAGCGGCCTGCAGGGTGGTCAGTGGCCCGGGGTGGTCACTCTGCCGCGCGGAGGGTGGCTCAGCGGGTGGTCACTGTGCGTGCGTATCCACACGACGCTGCCTGCCTCGCGTTCCCAGATGGCGCAGGCGTCGCAGAGCAGTACCACCGGAGTCGTGTCGTGGTCGAGGTGCGCCTCGTACCTGGCTTCGGCCTGGTCGCAGCCGTAGCACCGGCGGATCACCACTGGCGTGACGTCTGCCGTCCGCGTCGGTGATGGCGATGACCACGTGGTCCGGCTTCGGCCGGGGGATGGTGATCGTCTCACGCTGGTCTGTCATCGCGGCTCCTGAATCTCGGCAGGGGCCGTATGGCCATACGCGAGCAGCGCGCAGCCCTTCACCCTGCACCGGAATAGCACGGTCGCATAATTCGGCAGGACAGGTACGCACAATGCGTCAGGCAGCCAGTAGTGCTCATGCTCGTGCTCAGCCGTCACCACTGCCTCGACGTCTGCCATGTCCTGATCGTACGGCGCATCCTGTTGCCACGTACCGCGCCGTCGCTGAGGTTGCAGTGCGCGTGCTCGAGCCCGGTCCAGGCGCTGCGGTCCGGGGCGTGGCCGAGGTGGATGGCGCTGACGCGCCTGCCCTTGACGTACTGCCACCGCTGCCACATGGGCCGGCCGCAGCGTGCGCACGGGTCACCTGGCCGCCACAGCGCCAGCCGCCGCTTCTGCTCTGACTGATGACCCCATCCATACCCTCTAGCGGTGGTCGTTCCTGTCCACCGCACGCGCGCAGCCATCGGTCAGCCCTGCTCCAGTGCCCGCGCCGCATCCTCAAGCATCGCCCTGATCTTCTCGCTGAGCTCCTGCCGGGCCGCCCAGTCCTCAGCGCAGAACCAGTGGACGAAGCCGAGGTCGGCGGTGACCCTGACCGCGACGTCCCCGGTCAGGCAGTCGTGGCAGCGCGGCGCGGGCATGGTCATAGCGAGTAGATCCGTGCAGGCAGCAAGTCATGGTCAGCCGCCGCGTTCTCGCGCCAGTTGGCGCAGCAGGACACGCACAGGGGCGTCTTCCTGCCGTCCTTGTGCACCCACATGTAGGCCGACGGGACGTAGCGCGGCCGGTCCTCGCCAGCGCGGATGATGTGAAGGCAGCAGTCGCACCATGGCCCGGCTTCGGGGTGCAGCGGCCACTGCCTGGGCGGCTGGGTGAACTGCTGCCGTATGCGCTCCGGTGTCAGCACCATGGTTACCTGGTGATGGTGCGGCCGGGGTTGGTCGCGGGCCTCGGCTGCCTTCCGGGCACGGACGTGGCGGTGTAGCAGATACGCGCGTCAGGGGACGGCCCGGCGACGGAGATCGTGACGCCGGTGAACAGCGGGCGTGATGGCGGCGGGTTCCAGGTGATCACGAGCGCGTTACCGGTCACGGGCTGCCTCCTCAGAACAGCGGATCCTCGGCCGCAGGTGCCGCGGTCTCGTAGTAGACGAGGTCCTGGTAGCCGGGGGTCATGGCCGCGGACTCCGCGAGGGCGACCTCATCGGGGACGTGCTCCCAGCCGTGGTCCGTGAGCCGGTACCAGCCGGGTTCGCGGAGCGGCTCAGACACGTTACCTGAACTCCGGTTTCAGCACCAGCCGGTTACAGGTGCGGCACCGCTTAGACCGGCCCGAGCCCAGGGCCATGAGCATCGTCTCGCGTTCCCAGTGCCGGTGCCTGCGCAGCCAGCACAGCGGCCGTTTCAGCGGGCGCATGCTGACCCGCAGCATCCAGCGCCACGGGTTGACGGTCTCTGAGAGGCCGAACCGGTACCTGACTCGCTGCGTGACGTCCATGATCACGGCACCGGCGGGCCGTCGATGCGCACGTCGGCGATGACGATGTTGCCGTCGGCGGCCGGATAGAGCGCGACGACGGCGCCGTCGATGGTGGTGCCGCGCGGGATGCGGACCGCGTACACGTCGTAGCCGTCGTCCATTGCGCGTCAGCCGTGAGTGACGGCCGGGATGCCGATCTCGCGGGCTGCGCCGACGGTGAACACCGCTGACCTGACCTCCTGGCTCTTGCGGAGCTCCTCGACGAACCGGGCCATGATGGCGTCGGCGTCGTCGTCGCGGCCGTTGTCGTGGATGCCGTGACCCGCGATGGGGATATTCCATTCGCCCATGGTGATCAGTCTTCTTTCTACGCGCCGCAGATCCGGCACGGGGTGAAGTTGGACGCCTGGTGCTCGCACTCGTGTGCCAGCCGCACTGCCGGGCTGCCGCTCGCGTCGCCCAGCACGAAGACCCTGCCGATCTTCAGGCGCAGGGCTAGCTCGTAGTTGCGCGCGGGCTTCCCCGGATCGACTGAGCTTTCGAGCGGAATCCCGTCTCGCTCGCAGACGGCTTCAAGGATAGCCCGGACGAGATCGGCTGAAACCTTAGCTTCGACCTTAGCCATAGGGTCATCCGTGGTGTCCTCCGGGAAGCGTCAGGCCCGGCACCCGGGGGGGATGGGCGCCGGGCCTGATGATGACCGCTGCGGGGAAGCCCGCGATTTGCCGGGGCACGGTAGTCGCGGGCGGAGCGGCTGAACCGCGTGCCCGGTCGCGCGTCCGGGCATGCGGCGTCAGGGCCAGTTAACTGCACCCAAGCCGGCTTTTCAAGGAGACGGCCGTCGCGTGTCTCCCGGTGGCGGCGGTTCCTGCGGGGTGCGCCATGCCTCCGGCGGCGTGTATCCGGGGTCGAGCACGACCCCGACAAGGGTCACGTCGCGCAGCACGCGGCCATCACGATCAATCATGGTTCCAGCTTACGGCGGTGCCGTGTCCTGCGCCGGGATCCACCTGGCCACGTCCTTATGCAGCTGCTGCAGCTGCCAGATCTCGTACACGGACTGGCCGCGGCCGCCTTTGCTGCCCGGCGGCTGCCTGATCTCGCCTGCGCGCCTGAGGCGGGCCATGCGGGTGACGGCGATGCGGAACCGGACCGGATCGACGGGCATCCCGGCGCGCTCGAACTCGGCGACGGCCTCAGCTATGGTCCAGCCGTCAGCAGCGCTCACAGTTCGGTCACCTGTGCCCGTGCCGTCTGGTCGAGTAGCTCGAACTTCCGGCACTTGCATCCCCTGACCTCGCACGGGGACGGACAGGCCGTGCGGTGATAGGCCCAGTGGTGGGTGCAGGTGCAGACTGAGCAGCTCATCCATGGTCCCGCGCGGCGGGGATGGCGCGACCGGTCACGGTGTCATTGACCATCGGCCCGCTGGCCAGCGCCTCGGGGCTCGCGTAGTTCTCGGTGACGGCGGCGTACAGCCACTCGACCTGCGGCGCGGCCGTCACTCCCCAGTTGCCGGGGATCGTGCCGCTCACCCGGCGTCCCGCGCGGCGGCTTCGGCTTCAGCCTCGCGCTGCCACGACCTGTAGGTGGATAGCCGGACCGGGTTCGCCTTCTCCTTGTTGTCGCTGTGCTGAAGGATGTATGTCACGTCGTTGATCCGGAACCGCATGTCGAACTCGCTGAAGTCGTTGGGCAGATTCCGCACTTTCCACTTCGCAGGTACCGGGTCGAAGTCATCGACGACGGCGTCGGCGTCCCCGAGGAACCAGCAGACCTGCTCATCGGCCGGCGGCCGGTGCTGGAAGACCGCGGCCATCGCGGTCGCCAGGTCGTAGACGCGCTGCTCGTCGCGGTGCTCCCACTCGCAGGCCGTGACATCGCCGTCCTCGAACAGGATCGGGTAAGCGGCGAGGCAGTACCGGCAGGGCCTGGCGGTCATGGCGTGTCCCGGTCGGCGAGGATGGCGCGGAGCTGGGCCGCTGTCATCTCCTCCGCGTGGATCGCGTCCGCCGCGTGCGGCCACGCTATCCAGAACGGCCACGCGTCCTCGTCCTGCCGTTCCTCGGGCGCCCCGGGACGGGCAGACGGCGGGACGGCGGGAGAACCGGACGCGATTATGCGGACCGAGGGCGACGAGCCGGCGGCCGGCGGCGTCGGGCTCGGGTCCGACAGCGCGGCCGGAGACGGTCCGCCCGCACTCGGGGCAGACGCCTTTCGCGCGCTCCTGCGCGGCCATCTAGGTATCATCGCCGGCCTTGACGCGCTCCATCCATTTGCCGCACCGCGGACATTTCTGCATGCCGGGACTGACGCTGACCGGCGCGGCCCAGGTGAGCGTCGTGCCGCAGGATGCGCAGTGCCAGCTCACCGGTCCTCCAGGTCCGGCACGGCCATCCCGTCCGCCCGGGCCAGGTCCGGGACGATACCGGCGAGGCTGGCCCAGGTAGCCCGGCACGGCGCCCCGGACTCGCGGTGCCCGAAGCACTCGATGCGCCCGGTCGGGCGGGCCGCCGCGTCGAGCAGGACCCGCAGGAAGAAGCACCCGCAGTACGGGCAGGGACGGGACCGGACCGGCCGCCACTGCTCCGCCTCGTCGATCGCCCGGACCTGGCGGGCCTCGTCCAGCCGGGCGCCCAGCTCGCGGAGCACCAGGCCGTACGCCTCGTCGCCGGCGCCGCCCGCCAGCTTGGCGCCGGCGGCCAGTTTCGGGATCACCCTGGTCAGGATCCTGATCGTACTGGCGTCCGACCCGCCCCGCCCTTCCTGCCACTCATCCCGCTTGCCGGCTCCGGCCGCGTAGAGCATCAGGTCCACCAGCCACCGGGCCGAGGACTGGATGGACATGTAAGCGTAAAACGCGGGGGGATTGCCGGGGACGGGGGCGGCGGCGGGGCGGGCGGTCATGCCGGGCGCGGCGAACGCGGTCTCATCCGGCACCGGGGTCTCCCGGCGGAGCCGCGGCACCATCTGGGCGAGCTGGCCGCAGGCCTCCTGCACGGGGTCCGCCGGGCCGGTCACTTAGATGTCCCGGATGCCGCTGCCCCGGTAGCGACGGTGACCGTAACGCCGCAGGCGTTGCACCGCGCACGGAAATGACGGCCAGCGCAATGACTGGTGCAAGTGACCGCCGTCATCCACTGCCGGCAGCCAGGGCACGCCAACGGGCCACCTTTGTCTCGCACGGGGTCCGCCGAGCCGGTCAACGTCTCACCCGCCCTTCCGTCAGCGAGAGGATGTGACACAGCGCGTAGTGGCCGGTACCGGGAGACGCACGGAGACCATCGTATCCGGGCGGGCAGGAGCGGCGCGAGTTACGCGCGGGGAACGTCAGCGTCCCGCAGGAACGCGGCGATCGCCTCGCGGAGCACATCCTGCCGCTTCACGCCCCGGGCGGCGGCGATCTCGTCAAGCCGTGCCACTTGCGCGTCCGGCACCGTCGCGTAGACGTTAGTGCCGATCTTCGGCCGTCCGGGGCGCCGGCCGCAGGCCACCCATTCAGCAGGATCGCGCTGCCTGCCCCGGCCTGTCCGGTTAGCCATCGTTGCCCTCCGTTCGGGACGTGACGCGGGTTACGCGCGCGGAACGTCAGCCCTCGATGTGCTCGTCGAGCCATCCGGGATAGCTGCCGCAGAACTCCTCGGGCGTCAGGATCCGCAGGCCGTCCTCGCCGGGCATCCAGCCGTGCCACTCGCAGAACTGGGGGAACCAGAGCCAGCGGGTCCCGTCGGGGGCTTCCCACGGCCGGGTCATCTCAGCCACCGGACGCCTCCTCCCACGGGCCGTAGGTCACGATGCGGCGGACAAGCGTGTCGTGAAAGCCATGCCGCTCACGGGAGGCAACCACGCTGCGGGCAACGAACTCGTCATGGCCATAGGCGAACAGCCTGCCCGAGGAGTCCAGCGAGCCCCACTCGGTCACTATGGCCTCAGCGCGGCCCGTCACGATGTCCTCGGCGGCGTCTAGTTCGGCGGTCAGGTCAGGACGGTCAGCCATCGTTTTCCTCTGCGGCGGCGAATCCGTACCGCTCGGCCAGCGCGGTCAGGTCGGCGGCCTTCAGGCCGTGTACCGCGATGAAGATGCGCGGCACCCGCCAGGAGCCGCCGGGGGCTGAGACGAGGACATCTGGCGACAGCCGCCCGGTGACGTCCTCATACGCGGCCCGCGTCGCGGCGCTCAGCTCGTGAACCTCGCCGCATGGGCACTCAGCCACCGCTGTCCCCCGTCTGTCCTCCGTCGTCTCCCGGCCGCACAGCACGCACAGGCCGGTGTTGTCCTGGTCGCTGTGCCCGTCGATGATGACGCCTTCTAGCATGCAGACCCAGTTGCGCAGCCGGGCCGGCACGATCTGCCCGGCGCGGCTCTTGTAGCCGTTCACGATCTCGCCCGGCGGCCCGGTGACGCCACGCGGCGGGAGGTCCGGCGGGTAGCCGTGCCTGGCCAGGAGCGCGCGGCGCTCGTCGCGTTCAGGCATCGTTTTCCTCCGCCGTCTCGCGGGGCCGGGGCGCGGCGGCGCATCCCCCGAGGTCAGGAGGCAGCTGGCGGGCCACCTCGGGCACCTCGGTGCCATACCGGGCGCACGCCTCACGCAGCGGCCCGAACTGGGCCAGCTCCCGCTCAGCCGGCCCGTACGTCCACGTGTCCGTCATGAACTCGCCCTCCCAGGCGACCTCGCGGCGCACCCACGGGTAGCCGATGTCACGGTTCGGGGTGATGCGGACGATCTGCGGCTTAGTGCAGTCACACCAGCCGTCGCCGCACCACCACACTTCGGCGGCGAGGCGGCTCTGCGCCCACTGGCCGGCAGGGATGCTCACCCGGGCAGGTTCCTGCTCAGTCATCACTTCCCTCCGCCGCCTCCCGGCCGCCGAGGCCGAGCCTGTCCAGCATCAGCGCGCCCAGCCGGTGCAGCCACCGCTCGTTCTCCGCCGTGATCACCGGGTCACGGCCGGCCAGCTTCAGCATCACCGCCACGTCGACAACGAACCGGGCGGCATCCTCCTCGCGGACCAAGCGTCCCCCCTGGGCAGGCGCGCCGCGGGCAGCGCGGAAGACGCGCGCCAGGGCGTGGATGGTGACCGAACGGCCAGGGTCATCCTAGCGGGGCTGGCGGTCATCGCCGCCGCCGTCAAGCGGCGGGTAGACGTAGCCGGGCTGAAGGCGCGGGCAGTCCCGCCTGTGAGTGAGGCTGTACGGCGGCTCCGGGGCCCTGGCCTCGCACTCCGCGCAATCCCGGTGCTCCCAGAACACGTGCTCCCACAAATCCTGGCCGCTGCTGTAATACCCGCAGTGGAAGTCGCACGGTGATTCAGTCTCAGCCATCGTTTCCCTCCGCGACCTGCGCGGCGGCCTGGCGGGAGCGGCCGAGCATGGCGTCTACCCGGCGGCCGGCCGCGTCGTCGGCGGCGCGGGTCTCGGTCACCAGCCGGGACCGCATCGCGTACAGCTCCCGGACCATGGCGTCGATCTCGTCCATGGCGGTGTTCGCGGCCCGGCGGACCTCCGGCTGCGGCCGGGCGTCGTCACGGGCCGCCCACAGGTCCAGGGCGTCAGTAAGCGCGCCGAGTGCGCGCGCGAACGCGGCATGGACTTCGGCCGGGCTGGTCATCAGGTAACCTCCGGTGCGGATACCCCGGCGTTCACGGCAGTCAAGGCTTGCTCCCTGTGTCTTGCTCCTGGGCGGCTGTCCGCCGCGCTTTGGGGTGGCTTCCGCTGCTGCCGTAGAGGTAACTGCCGTCCGGGAGGCGGCCATCAGGTCCCAGAACCGGGCGGCGGCGCTCCCGCTCTGCCTTCCGCGCTTCTTTTACGTCGGATGCCCATGGCGGGCGTCCCATGTAACCGATCGGGTTGAACACGCCGAGCAGCCAGCAGGCCACGGGGCCGATCACTACGAAGCCGACTAGCAGGCCACCCAAGATGTAGATGTCGTTCACGGCCTGCTCCCTGTGTCTTGCTCCTGGGCGGCTGTCAGCGCCCTGGCTTCCTCGTACCAGGACACGGGCACGATCACGGCGGCGGGCTTGCCGTAGCGCAGGATCGTGACGCGCACATCGTGGTGCTCAACGTCATTGAGCAGACCGCGGAGGTTCTGGCGTGCTTCGTCGCTGCGGACCTGGCGGTCAGTCACCGGGTGCCTCCACGTGGTCCGCCTCCGGGTTAAGGGCGTCGGCCAGGTCCCGGAAGAGGCCCTTGCCGCTGCGCCGGATGCTGATGCCGGTCTCGGTGAGCTCGCGGGCCCGCTCTTCGTGAGTGCCGCCATATTCAGTCATGTCCGCAGTCTATCACGACTCATACGAGACGCAAGGTCATGCGGACACCTCCGGCGCATGATGCCCGCTGGATCCGGCGAGCACCTTCAGCCGGGCTTGTATCTCCTGCGCCCGGGGCTGCCCCACGTGGAGTTCATCGCGGATACGGCGGATACCCGGCCACTTACCCCGGGCGAGCTCGGCGGCGAACGGCCCGGCCTCGGCCGGGTGCAGCCCGGACCCGTTCAGGTGCATCCCGGGTACGGCGGGTACGGGCTCACGCTCAGCGGGTACCTCAGCGGGTACGGCGCCGACCCGCTTGACCATCGCCACCATCCCCGCGGCGACAAGGATGAACGAGTACGCCGGCCACCCCCAGATGATCGCCCCGACCACGCCGAACTGCGCGCCGTAAGTGACATTCGCGGCCATCGTCGCGGTGATCCCCGACCACACCAGCACCCAGCCCAGCACGAACCGGCGGCCCTTCGCGTCACCCTCATGCAGCAGCATCAGCTCGCCGACGAGGATGAGCATGTCGACCGACAGCGGCAGCAGCCGGGCGATGCCCGCGGTGCCGCCGTTCGCCCGGCCGAGGTCATAGATGTGGCTGTAGCTGACGATCGCGGCGATGGCGGCGACGCCGGACGCCAGTACCCACGCGGAGGCACGGCGGAGCTTCTCACCGGTCATGGCTCGTTCCTTTTCCTTCCGGGGTCGGTGACTTGGTAGACGCCGTCGCGGACCTTGGCGATGACCCGGCCGCCGTCACCTTCGGCCAGCGCGGCCAGCGCGTTCGTGACGGACCGGATGCTGAACGGCTTCTCACGGCCCCACCCGGTGGTGGCCAGCTCGCTGACCCACCTGATGATCTCGCCGCGTTCCATCGGCTGACCGGAGTCGGCCAGCACCTGCCACACCGCGTCGGCGCAGCGGCGGCCTTCGGGGGAGTCACCGTCCGGGTCCGGCGCGGCGGACGGCGCAGCGGGAAGCTTCGCGCCGCGCATGGCCCGGTCCATCACCTCCAGGAACTCCGGCTCCAGCTGCGGGACCTCTACTGCCTGGCGGCGCATCCGGCGCGGCACCATGTCGGAGCGGAACGGGGCCTGCCGGTTGTCCACGCTGATCACGTAGCCCAGGCCGCCGGTCGCCTCCCCGTCCGGGAAATACCTCGGCAGCGCCGACGGGTCCGCCTCCAGGCCCACCATCCCGGCGGACACCTTGTCACCGGTGCGCAGGCACACCACGTTCCCGCCGACCAGCATGGACCGCAGCGCCTGATCGCCGAACTCGGACAGCGACGGGACCTGGCCGACCATCCACATGCTGCCGCCGGCCTTCCGGTACAGCTTGGCGGCATCCCCGGCGATCCGGACCATGTCCTGGGCGAGCCTGGCGCTGCCGCCGCCGGACAGCAGCATGGGCGCCTCGTCGATGATCGGCATGACGACGGGCAGGCCGGACAGTCGCGGGTCGTAGAACTCCATGCCCCGCACCCGGTGCCCGTCGTCATCCCAGCTCATGTTCGCGAGGCGGGCGGAGCGGTCCAGCATGCCCGCGTGCAGGCCGCGGAGCATCCGCGCGCACTCGTCCACCCCCGCGGCGTACAGCACCCGGTCCCGCCACTGGGGGAGGGACTGGCCGTTCTGCGGGTCGAGGATGACCGGGACGATCGGGACGGGACTGGTCAGGGCAAGCCAGATGAGCAGGTTGAGCAGCTCGGACTTTCCCGCGCCGCTGGTGCCTGCCACCAGGCCGTGCCGGGTGCCGTCGCGGGGGACCAGGAGGCGGATCCGGGCGCTGGCGCCGTCGGCGAACCGGCCGACCCGGGCGATGCCGTCCTCGCCGAACCCGCGGCCGTCCCACTCCCGGATCCCCCCGAGCGTCCCGGCCCTGAGGATGGTCAGGTAGCCGCGGGACTCGACGCCAGACGGGTGCGGCTCGGCGTACGCCTCGGTCTGCGGCTTGTCCCACGCGGCGGCGAGGGCGCGCGGCTCGGCGATGACCTGGCCGATGTGCGTCTCCGCGCCGTCGAGGATGATCGGGTACTTCCGGCCGCCGGGGATCTCCTCGCGCGGGCCGAGAGCACCGGACCACTTGCGGCGTTTCGCGAGCCGCTCCCAGATCGCCTCATCGGAGGCGGTATCAGGCTTGTCCTGCTGCCGGGAGCCCGCGCCAGCGGGACGCCAGGCGTAGTGCCGCACCCACGCCAGGGCGAACGGCGCCCACGTCGCGGCGAGCAGCGCCGGGACCGGGCGCGCGAACCCGGCGGCGGCGAGGACCGGCAGCCACGCCAGGGTGACAAGCGCGGCCAGTTCGGCGGAGCGGCGGGCGAACCGGGACAGGTGGCGTGTCGCCCAGACAAGCAGGAGCCCGGCGGCGAAGGCGGCAGCGGCGGCATACGGCACCGGGTGCGGGGTGACACGCAGGATGGCCGCGGCTGCCAGGGTGACAGCGAGCCACGCGAACGGGACCAGGTGACGGCGGAACCGCCACGCCCCTGTCGCGGCCAGCGGGCCGCCCGCAGTGGCGGGGCCGGAGCGGGTGAGGCGGGCGTACTCGCGGGCGAACTGACGGGCCTGACGGCCGGACAGCCGGACGGGGCGGACGGTGACAGCATGACCGCGCCGCCACCGCGGCTGGTCCCGCCGGTGACGGCGCGGCATGACAGCCCTCCTAGTCCTGGTAGAACCCGGGGTCGGCCGGCTTGTCGACCGGTGAGTCATCGACGGCTTCCTTGATGCCGCCGTGGCGCTGCTTCAGCCCGTTGATGGCGGCGTCGGTCGCGTCGAGGGTCTGCTGCGCGGCCTTCTCCTGGGCCTGCAGCGCGTCGTCGATCCCGGCGGCCTCGGACAGCGTGTCCTTGTCCAGGCCGAGGCTCTGCAGGATGTCCAGGCGGCTGGTCATCCGCTTACGGCGGGTGCTGCCGGCCTCTTCCTCGGCGTCGCGGCGGATCGCCTCGAGCTCGGCCATCTGCTGGGTGTAGCTGGTGTCACCTGACATGGTGTTTCCTTCCGCTGGTGTCGTGCTGCTGCCATCTGGCGCAGGCGGCCCGGCCGCCTGCCGGGGCGGCGGGACCGGGGCGGGCTGCTGCGGTTCCGGGGTGGCTGGCGTCTCGTTCTCGCCGTTCTCCGGCTCGAGGCTGGCCGCGGCGGCGCGGATCCGCTCGAGCGCTTCAGCCTGGCGGCGGCGCTGCTCGCGGACGGCCTCGGTGACCCGGGCGCGCAGGTGCGCGTGGTCGGCCCTGGCCTGCGCCCGCGCCTGCCAGCCCTCGAGCTGCGCGATCCGCCCGGCATTCCAGCCCATGTACAGGCCGTGCCTGACATGCGGGAACCCGCCGCGCACCTGCTCCGCCCAGTAGGCGGCATCGTGGCGGGCGGCCGACGCGGCGCGGCGGCGGACAGGCTGTCCTTTCGTACTGTGCCGGTTGGCCGTCTTGGACGACTGCCAGTGCTCGCTGGCGTACTCGGCGGCCTTCTTGACCGCCCAGGTGATGGCGATGGCGACGATAAGGCTCTCCATCATGGCTGCCTGCCTTACAGGGTGTTGACGAAGCCGGCGATATTCGCCGGCAGCGACTTGAGGGCCGACGCCAGCGGGGCCAGCGCCGGGATCCCGGTCACCCCGGCGACCAGGAGCGCGCCGACGCCGAGCGCGACGTACGCGGTGCGGCGGGACGCGCCGTGCTTCGGGTGCATGTCGTGGATCAGGATGGCGGCCAGGACCAGGAACAGCGCGGCGGGCAGGGCGACACCCAGCGTCCACCCGGTGACCGTGCCGGTGAGCTGCGCCAGCCACGTCACGACCCGGGCCAGGGCGCGGCCGAGGAAACCGCCGATGCCGATCGCGGCGACCAGCGCGAGGACCGTGCGCGTCTTCGCGAAGATCCCCAGCCAGTGGAACAGCAGCCAGAAGATCAGGCACAGCCCGGCCGCGCCGGCGGCAGACAGGGCCATCGCGGCTACCTCCCGAGCCAGAACGCGGAGAACACCGCCAGGGCGACGGCGGACCGGGCCGGGGACGCGGTGACCCACTCGGCGGCGTTCAGCGCGGGCTTGACCAGCAGCAGGTGCACGTAGCCCCACAGCAGCCGCGGCCAGCGCACGAGCAGCGCCTGGTAGTGGCCCGCGCACTTGTGGTGCCAGGCCCGGGACTGCCGGAGCGTGGGCGGCTGCGCGTCGGGCAGCGACCCGGCGCGGTCCACCGCGTCCAGGGCGGACACGCCTCCCCGGAACAGGGCGCGTGCACTCTGCGTAACCGCCTGGAAGGCAACGGAATCAGTCCGTGTTATGCTGTTCGCGCGCTGCGCGCCTCTCCGCGTTGGCTCCTCCGCCGAGAGCAATTCCGGCGGACTGCCTTCCCTCGCTGCCTCTCCGCGCGGGTTACTGACTGTGACCATAAGGACTCCTCGCTAGCGAGCAGGTCTCTGCAGCCCGCGCCGCCAAGTCCGCGGCTGCCTCGAGCGTGAGCGAGTCCGCCTCGCCGCGGGCGCCGGGCACCTTGGACCGGGCCAGGCGGGCGAGCTCGAACCGGAGCCAGTCGTACGCCCAGCCGAGCCGGGCCAGCGGGTCCGTCTCGGCCTCGTACCGCTGGCGCATCCGCTCCGTCCGCGCCACGTCCCGCCGGGGCCGGCCGTTCCGGTGCCCGGCCATCAGCACGCCCCCGGGTTACGATGAGGCAATCCGCACGGAAGGACGCCGCCATGGCCGCACTCGATCTCGAGGTGCTGCACCGCAGCCGGCATGAGGACACGTTCCAGGCCGAGGGTGACCCCGGCGACCCGGCGTGGCTGCGCAGGCAGCTCCAGGGATGGCTGTCCGGGCACAAATGGCACGAGACCCGCTGGCGCGAGTTCGAGCTCGTCGCCCGGCCGTCCGGGCGCGGCCGGCGGCTGGCGAAGGTCCGCGCCTGACGCCGCGCCGCGCGGTGCCCCCGCGGCCGCGCGGCCGTACACCGGGTGCGCGGGCGAGGGAAGACCGCCCGCGCACCCGGCCGGGCTCATGCGGCCGGCGGCAGGCCGCGCCCGGCGGCGGCCAGCCCGTACGCCTCGCGGTACCGGGCCGCCCGGCTGAAGTACGGGGTCGTGTCCGGCGGGGGCAGCGGGTCGCCGATGACAGATGGGCGTGTTACGTTGGGCATGGATCGTTGCCTTTCCTGGCGGAACGGGTGACTTGACGGGGGCGGCACCGTGTGCAGCGGCGCCGCTCTCGTCGTGTGCGGGGGTCATCTAGGCCACCGCCTTCTCTGCGGCACGGGCGCGGACCTCGGACTCCCGGTAGCGGAGGCGGCCCCCCATCGTCCACTGCGCGCCGATCAGGCCGCGCTTGTGCCAGCGGCGCAGGGTCTTGCTCGTGACGCCGAACAGCCTCGCGGCCTCACGCGGCTCGATCAGCCTGTCGCCGTCACGCGCAGTGGTGTCCAAGGGTGCGTCCGTCCTGTGCGGAATGTCCGGGCGCTATGGCCCGTCTAGTCACTCACTCAAGCACAGGTTGAGTGCTTGAGTCAAGACACGTAGATGACTAGGGGTTCTCTGCGTGGCCGCTACCCTCTACGCTGTGCGTATGGCACGCGAGGACCCGCCGCGCTACCGGCAGATAGCCGGCGACCTGCGCGCCCGCATGGAGTCCGGGGAGTATCCGCCGGACTCTCGGCTGCCGTCCAAGTCCGAGATGATGGACCGCTACGGCGTCGCGCTGGCCACGGTCAACCGCGCTATCGACGAGCTGCGGAAGCTAGGGCTGATCGAGACAGTCCAGGGCGTGGGGACGTTCGCCCGCACGCCAGCCGAGGAGCCTTCGGAATACTCGGCCGTGGTTGCCCGCGTCGATGGCCTGGCCGATGAAGTCAGGCAGCTGCGAGCCGAGGTGGCGGTGGTGAAGCGGGCGCAGGCGGCCGGGTAAGCGCGGCCACCTCCCGCGCCAGCTCGCGGACCTCCGCGGTTAGCTCGGCGAGCCGGGCGTCGATGTCCGCCTTCTCTGCCGTGGTCATGCGCCTCATAACGGCAGCGTAGGCACGGGATGCCGGGCTGTCAGCACCGCCGGGGGCATCATTTCGGGATCACTGATGCTACCGTTAGGCATGGCCAACACCGCACTGCGCGAGGCTCGCAGGATGGCGCACATGAGCCAGTCCGATCTCGCCCGCATGGTCAGGGAAGCCGGCTATGCGCTCGGCGACCCCAACGGCTGCACCCGCGAGATGATCCAGCGGTGGGAATCCGGCCGGGTGCGCCGGCCGCAGGGCCGGTACATCCTCGCGCTCGAGCACGTGCTCGGCCAGCCCGCCGCCAGCCTCGGCTTCGACGCTGACATCAAGTACGGCGTGGACCGGGCCCGGGCCATTTCTGAGGCCGGCCTGGACTCCGCGCTTCCGCTGCCCGAGCCCGCCGAGACCTACGGGCCGCTGACCGGCATCTGGCTCTCGGCGTACTCGTACCTGTCCAGCGGCCGGGGCGCCGCGTTCACCAGCCGGCACTACGTGATGATCCTGCAGCGCGGCGGCCGGCTGATGATCCGCTCGCTGCCCGCCTCCGAATCACAGCTCTCCATGGACATGTCCGTCAACGGCCAGGTGGTCACCGGGACATGGACCGAGCAGACCCGCGGCGACGGCTACTACCGCGGTGCCGTGTACCACGGCGGCCTCCAGCTGCTGGAGGAACCGGAGGGGAACCGGCTCGCGGGCAAGTGGGTGGGGTTCGGCAAGGAGGGCGAGATCAACGACGGGCCGTGGTCGCTGACCCTGGTCGATGAGCACGTGGACACGGAAGCTGTCGAGCGATGGAACCGGACACCGGAGGCCGACGATGCCGAATAAGCTACCGATCCTGCCCGGCCAGCGATTCGGCCGCTGGACCGTACTGGAACCCGGGCGGTATCTCGCCCATGGAAGCAAGCGGCGCCCCGCTGCCGAGTGCCAGTGTGATTGCGGGACCATCAGGGCTGCTGTCAGGCTGGATCAGATGCGCGGCGGGATGTCGCTATCCTGCGGATGCCTGAACAAGGAACTCTCGGCCGCCATGGCCGAGGTGAACACGATCCACGGACTGTCACGGCATCCGCTCTACCGGACCTGGCAAAGTATGCGCCAACGGTGCGAGAACCCGCGAGCGAAGGACTATCCGCGCTACGGCGGCCGGGGTATCACGGTCTGCGCCGGGTGGCGGGACGTAACCGCGTTCATCACCTGGATCGAGGCGAACATCGGACCGCGCCCGGACGGCATGACGCTGGACCGTGCCGACAACGACGGGAACTACGAGCCCGGCAACATGCGCTGGGCCACGCGGAAGCAGCAGGCGGCCAACCGCCAGAAGGTGCTTGCCCTCAACTCCTGACGCACGTAGCGTGCGCGCATGGAGCGGATCACCAGGCTGCCCGGATCCAGGGCCGCCGAGTACCGGCGCGACCACCCCGGGACCAGCATCTGGCAGGCGAAAGCCACCGGCAGGTGGTATGCGTGGGTGCCGGACGGGGACGGCTGCGCGGGCTCCGCGGCGTCCGGCCGCACCGAGGACGAGCTGCTCGCCAAGCTGGACGGCGCGGGCTAGCTCACCGCGTGCAGGTGCCGCCGCGGCGGCGGCGGGACCAGGCCGGCCGCGGCCAGGATCTCACCGGCCCGCCGCTGCGCCTCGGCCTCGATGCGCGCCTCGCCGTACGCCAGCGCCCGCAGCGCGGCGGCGCCGCAGGCCGGGCACGCCCCGGCCTCGTCCCGCCGTCCCGGTACCATGCGCGCGCCTCTGTGCGCAGGTTCGGCCATGCGCGATCCCTCCCATACAGGCCCGGCCCGCCCGGGGGAACCCAGGCCGTTCGCTCGCTCCGCAGCGGGCGCGTCTCGCAATGTGACAATCCGCACGGTCTGTCCTATGCGGTTCACGCGCGGTGCGCAAGCGGTACGCGAGATGTATGCGATAACCAATGATAGCCGTCACGCGCCGGGCAGGCGGGCCGGCCGGGCGGCGGGGCGGGCGGCGTCGGCGAGCTGCAGGTCCGCGATGAGCGCCACCCGGTCGGGCAGGTCCAGGCGGGAGCCGGCGCCGTCCCAGTCCCTGGCGTCGGCCGCCGAGCCGATGCCGTCGTAGCCGCGGGGATCGCCGCCGGCGCGCAGGAACACCGCGGTGCCGTCCGGGTCGGCGACGCCGCGCAGGGCGAGCTGGCGCAGCCGCTCCCAGATGCGGTCACGCAGGTGGGCAGCGGCGGGGGAGCGGCCGGCGCCGGGCGGCGGCGCCCACCCGGGCGGCTCGCCGGGGACGGCGGGCGGGGCCGGGGTGAGCGCGTCCGCCTCGCCGCGCAGCACGGCGCGCATCGACGCCTCGGTGACCTGGTACCCCCTGGCGACGAGCGAGAACGAGCCGGGCGTGAAGTGGTTGATCCGCTTCGGCGACGCCTTCTCGAACTCGGCCTGCATCCGCCTGTTGACCCCGCTGACGCGCTCGAACTCAGGGGCCCGCCAGGTGTAGCCGAGCTCCCGGCGGCGCCCCTCGAGGAGATGGCCGAGCAGTACCCACCTGTCGCCGGGCGCCGTTATCGCCGTGCGCCGCCTGCCGGCTGGTGGCATCGCCGTCCCCTTTGTGCCTTGATGTGCCGCCCCCGTCACCTGACAGTGAGCGCGGTTCCGTCCGCCGTCAAGTACGGGCATCGTAGCAGAGAAAAGACCAGCCCAACCGTCTACCGTGAGGTTTCCGTGCACCTCCGGTCGGGGATCGCCTGGGCGGTTTTTCTCCACGACCGTTGACGGCGAATGGAAACCTAACCTATGGTCTCCTCATGCCAGTCAAGCCGATGTGCCAGCCCGACGGCCCGGTGATCAGGGAACTGATCCGCAAGCGCGGTTACACGATGTCCGGGTTCGCCCGCAAGATCGGCCGTCCCCAGTCCGCAGCCACCATGTGGAACATCTGCGGCGGCCACACGGCGGTCAGCGTCGAGTTCATCCGCCAGATCGCCCGGGGCCTGCGCGTCAAGGTCAGCGCCATCAGCGACTGGGACGGTGATGACATCGAGAGCGACGCGGAGACGAAGATCCCCGCCTAGACGCGAAAAAAGGGGCGCCGCTGTGAACGGCGCCCCACGGGAAGCGGGACCATCCCGCTTCCGAGAGTAACAACAGAATGAAGGGACCACCCTCAGTGACACCCAGACAGAGCGACCGGACCGCCCGGCCTCCCCAGGTCGGCCACACGACCACCGCGTACGGCCTGTCCCCGGACGAGATACAGCTGCACCACGACGAGCACGGCGCCGCGCACATCTACCTCGACGAGCGCCACGACATGGGCATCCGCATCCAGGTAGACGAGGGCAGATTCGACATCCCGGAACAGCACGCCGCCGACCTTGAGCGGGACCGGCAGGGCCTGCTGCGCCTGGCCGCGATCGCCAGGCAGCTCGCAGAGGAGATCGGGCAGCGGCAAGGAGGCGCGCGATGACCGCGTTCCGGCGGCACCGCAGCCGCGACAGTCGCAAGCCCGCCTTCAGCGGCGGCTTCCCGGACCGCAGCCGCGACATCACCGAGGTCTTCCCGCGCGACGGCTGGGACGGCGCCACGTTCGGGCTGCCCGTGCCGGCCCCGTCCGGGCGGGACACGCAGCCGCTCGCCCTGCTCCGCGCCCAGCCTGGCTACAGGCCCCCGGCCCCCGCGCCGGACGCCGGGGTTCCCGGCGGAGCCTGCGACGCGTGGGGCCTGGACTTCGGCCAGGAAGGCGGTCGCGCCACCAGGCAGCCATACCCGGACCCGCCCGCGCCGCCCGGCCCGCGCGATACCGGGCCGCAGCAGCGCCTGCCCCGGATGACCCGGGTCCGGGAACGGGCCCGCCCGCAGCGGCCCGCCGACTGCGCCATCTTCGTCTGGGTGCCGTCCACTAGCCAGCACGTCCTGCTGTGCTCGATGTGCCTGTGGCGCCGCCACGCCGACTCCGCCGCAGGCGGTAAGCCGTTCGGCTTCGAGGCGCTCCGCGACTCCGCCGCCGCCGCCGGGTGGCGGACCGACGCCTTCAGCGGCTGGTGCTGCCCCGCCTGCCAGGACACCGCGAGGTACCACGCGCCGCGCGCCGTCACCCACTCCCATCCCGTGCTGCGGCGCCGGCACAAGACCGGGCAGGCCGCCAGCGAAGCCGAGGCGCAGGCGCTGCTCGCCGCCGTCCGCGGCCGTACCGTGGTGTCCGCGGAAGACGGCACCGTCCGCGACGCCGGGGAATACGTCTGCGGGATCGCCGAGCACGACCTCATCCGCGACGTCGCCGCCGCGCGCTACGGCCGGCACGCAGGCGGCGCGCGGTGACCGGCCTGGAGTTCGCCGCCGTCGCGCTCGCCGGCGTCCTGATCGGCCGGTTCCTGCCGGACCGCCGCAAGGGACCGGAGCCGCCCGAGCCCTTCTGCGGCTGCGGCCACCACCACAGCTACCACGACCCGGAGACCGGCGCATGCAACGCGGGAGTCCAGGTGCCGTCCCGGTACGACGACGACGGCATCGTTACCGCCCGCAGGTACGTCACATGCGCATGCCGCCAGTACAGCGGCCCGCAGCCGATGCCCGAGTTCTTCGCCCCGGCGGTGACCTCATGAGCGGCAAGCCCGGCCAGTGCACCTGCACCAGCGCCGTCGTGGCCACCTTCGCCGAGACGCTCACCTGGGCCGTGCCGCTGGTGGCCCCTGCCCGGCGGCGGCTGGGCCCACACCCCCTGGTGGGCGCGATGAGCTTCAGCGGACCCCAGCACTGGGCCGAGGCCGACCTGATCCTCGCCGGAGACGCCGACCCCTGCTCGTACGGCTGCCCGCACACCGGGTGCCCGCACGAGATGAGCATGCTCATCCGCGCCATCGGGCACGGCCTGCTCGCGCTGGCCGCCGCCACCATGAGCGGCCTGACCCCGGCGGACCGGCACGAGTGGCTGAAGGCGGCCGACCCGGAGTACGCCGCAGAGCAGGACGCGGAGGTGAGCCGGTGAACTGGACTGAGCTGATGCCGGGCGGTCCCGCGCCCGCCGGCATGACCGTGCCCCGGGGCGCACCCGGGACCGTGGTCACCGAGCCCGGCGTGTACGACGGCATGGACGAGGCCGCCTACCACGCCGACCCGGTACCGGAAGGCTCACTGTCGGCGTCGGGGGCTAAGCTCCTGCTGCCCCCGTCCTGTCCCGCCCTGTACCGCTACCGGCGCGACCACCCGAAAGTGTCGGCCGAGTTCGACTTCGGGACCGCCGCGCACAAGTTCGCGCTCGGCACCGGCCCGGAGATCGCCATCGTCGACGCGGCGGACTGGCGCACGAAGGCGGCGCAGGAGGCCCGCAAGGACGCCCGCGCCAAGGGAGCCGTCCCGCTGCTAGTCAGCGAGTACGGCGAGATAGCGGGCATGGCCCGCGCGATCGAGCGGCACGAGCTCGCCGGGCAGCTGTTCAGGCCCGGCCGCGGCGTCGCCGAGCAGAGCCTGTTCTGGCAGGACCCGGACTACGGGATCTGGCGGCGGGCCCGGCTGGACTGGCAGCTGCCCGGCCTGCGCCTGATCGTCGTGGATTATAAAACGACAGTCGCCGCCGACCCTGCCAGCATCCGCAAGCACGTCGCCAGCTTCAGCTACCACATGCAGGCCGCCTGGTACACCGACGCCATCGCCGCCCTCGGCATCGGCGACGACCCGGCGTTCCTGTTCGTGTTCCAGGAGAAGACCCCGCCGTACCTCATCACCATCGCCGAGCTCGACGACGACGCGATCCGCGTCGGCCGGCACCGCAACCGGGACGCCTGCGAGATCTGGCGCGACTGCACCCAGGCCGGCATCTGGCCCGGCTACTCACAAGACATCGAGCTGATCACGCTGCCGCCCTGGGCGGCACGCACCGAGGGGGGACTACTGGCATGACAAGCACCGCACTGGACATCAACCACCACTCCGCGACCGCCACGGCGCTGGCGATCCAGCCCGGCCAGATCTCGTGGGACAGCACGCAGGTCGCCGCCCTCGGCCAGCTCGGCCTGGCCGACGCGGGCGACGGCGACCGGGCCGTGTTCCTGCACGTCTGCCAGCGGACCGGCCTCGACCCGTTCGCCCGGCAGATCTACATGATCCCCCGCAACGAGAAGGTGCCCGGCACCCGCGACCAGTGGCGCAAGAAGTGGACGATCCAGACCGGCATCGACGGGTTCCGGGTCAACCGCTCCCGCGCCGAGAGGGACGCCGGAGTCCGCGGCGTCCTCGGCCGCGCGCTGTTCTACGACCACGAGGGCAAGGAATACAGGGTCTGGGTGCAGCAGCGGGCGCCCGTCGCCTGCGAGATCACCTACACCGTCAGGGACCGCGACGGCGGCGAGACGCCCTACACGTCCGTGCTGCGGTTCGCCGAGTACTGCCAGGCCGACAAAGACGGCAACCTCCTCGCGCAGTGGGCCAGCAAGCCCGCGCACATGCTGGAGAAGTGCACCGAGGCGGACGTGTACCGCAAGGCGTTCCCGCAGGACTTCAGCGGCATCTACCTCGACGACGCCATGCCCCCGCAGCCCGAAGCGCCGCCCGCGCCGCCCCGGGGACGCGTCACCGCCGGCGAGATCATCAGCCGGCAGGAACCTGCGGCGAAGGATGACACCCTTCCCGGGTCCGGGCGTGCCGTCGCCGGGAACGAGACCCGGGCCGCTGCTAGCGAGGTGCGGAAGCAGACGGACCCCAGGGCTGCCGGGGCTGCCTCTCCTCGGGGTGCGCAGCCGCCTCCGCCGCAGCCTGAAGACGAGCCGTCGCCGGCCCGCGCGACCAGCGGGCAGCTCAGCATGCTCGGGCAGCGGCTCGGCAAGCTCGGGGTGGACGACGAGAACCGCTTGTCCACCCTGGAGAAACTCGCCGGGCGCGACCTGGAAGCGGCGGGCGAGCTCACCCGGGACGAGGCCGCGCGCATCAGGGGACTGCTCGACCGGTGCACGGACGGCAAGGGTGCGCCCGACCGGGGCGCGCTCGTCGAGCTGCTCGCCACCGGCCAGCTCCCCGAGACGGAGAAGGCGGATGAGGGTGATGAGTGACGTCATTCACGACCCCGCCCGGGACTGGTGCGCCTGCGAGCCGGAGGGCGATATCCGCTGCGGCTACCGGAGGCTCGCCGACGCGGTGATCGCGAAGCTGGACCCCCGCGACGGCGACGAGGCCGAGGTGGCGCTGCTCATCACCGCCGTGGACCGGGCCGCCGCCCGGATCGCCGGGCTCGAGGCGCTGGCCCGCGACATGCTCAGCCGGTTCACCAGGACCAGCGACGGGCACCGCGCCCGCGTCGGCCAGGTCCAGGTCGCCCGGTGGGAGAAGCAGCTAGGAGGCGGCGGTGACTGAGATACGCCCGGCAGGTGAGCGCGCAGGCGCGCGCGCGGACGGCCGGACCGCCATGACCCGCGCCAGCGACGGCCTGCCGCCCAGGTTCTACGACCCCGCCCGCGGCCGCGCCGAACCGCCCGCCGTGCTCGCGGCCCGCGAGCGGCACCGGGCGCTGAACGCGGCGCTGGAAGCCGGGGAGATCATGCCGGACACCGCGGCGGACTGGGAGTGGTGCCGGGAGCTGCGCGATGAGTGACGGCACGCGGATCGCCGACCCCGAAGGCCACCTCCTTGAGGAGATCGCCGACCCGCGCATGAGGCGCCTCGACGTGGCCAGGACCTACCGGCTCATCCTGGCCAGCGGCGACCGGGACCGGGTCAACTGGCGGGCCGTCAACACGGCGATCACCGGCCGCTGGTCCGAGTCCGCCCTGGAATGGATCAAGAGGTTCGCGTGGAAAGGCGGCGCGGAGATCGTGATCACAGTGGAGGTCGGCGATGAGTGAGGTCGGGCGCGTCACCGACGGGCAGGGCAACGTCGTCATCGTCGGCACCGACGGCGCCCGGGTGACGCTGCAGACCCATGGCACCGTGGACCTGACCGCCGACCTGCTCGAGCGCTTCGGTCAGCTGTACGTCTCCGCGTGCTGGCGGGTCACGGCGCCGGGCGGCGCGCCGTGACCGCCGCCGCCTACGCCTTCCTGATCCTGGTCCTGCTCATCTGCGCCGCCTGCATCGCGCCCGGCCGCGTCAGCGCCGCCGTCCTCCGCGTCCGGTGGGCGTGGCGCTGCCGCGGCAGGCCGCCCCGCAACAGCGGGGAGCCGCTCGAGGAATGGGAGCGCGAGGAGCTCATCACCATCCGGCGCGGGCTGAAGGGACGGGCCGCCCGGCCCGAGAGGAGCCGCACGTGACGCACGACACCGATTTCTGCAGGGCGGTCAGCCAGAAGGGCCGCCCGGTCACCGCATACGTCCGCGGGCCCGTGCTCGTCATCCCGCGGCACGACGGCGACTTCATCTGCACGCAGGACCCCGGCCACGCGGGAAGCCATGCGTCCTGCGACGGCCGGGGGCACATCCTGGCCCGGTGGCCGCGGAGCCCCGTCGAGCGCTACTGGCAGCACGGCGACTGCGACGGCCATGACCACGGACGCGGCCAGGAGGCGCGCACGTGACCGGCCGCCCTCCCCCAGGCTCCCGCCCCGGCTGTACTCCCGCGACCCCATCGCTCCCGCAGCCGGGGCGGGTCACCCGTCCGGCCGGGGCCAGGGCTGAGAGCAGCGCTGCCCCGGCCGGGTACCAGGGCGAGGACGCCCGCGCCAGGTGGAAGGCGGCCCTGGCCGCGCGCAGCGCCGCGCTGAGACGCGGGCGGTTCAGCCGGGCAGCGGGGAAGACAGTCCCCGGCATGATCCGCAAGATGCCGGACGGAGACGACGACGCCTGAACGGCGGAGCCTGGCGCTAAGGCGCGATGCTGCCCGACCGGATCGGGCCGCCAGGACGTGAGTGAACGGCGCAGGTTCAACCGCCGCGAGCGCGTTGCCCTGTATCTCGCTGCCGACGGCCAGTGCAGCGAGTGCGGCAGGGAACTCGAGGCGGCCTGGCATGCCGATCATGTGACCCCGTTCGCCCGGAGCCGCCGGACGGACGTAGCCGACGGGCAGGCGCTCTGCCCGCCATGCAACCTCAGAAAAGGAGCCAGGATGCCCGAACGGCGGCCGCTTCGGTGGCAGTTCTCGGTACAGGCGGATTACCTCGGCAAGCTGCAGAAGGACTACCTGCTGGTGGCAGTGCCGGGCGCGGGCAAGACCTTCTGGACGATGCACACCGCCAGGGAGCTTATCAAGGCCGGGCGCATCGAGCAGATCGTCATCGTTGCACCGACCACGCATGTCAAGGGTCAGTGGGCGCGGACGGCTTATGAGCTGGGCCTGGACATCGAAAGTGATTACCGCAACAGCGATGGGGCGTGGCCTCGGGACGCCGACGGTGTGGTCATGACCTACAGCCAGATGCACCAGCAGCGGGCACTGCACCGCAAGAACGTCTCCCGCCGTCCCACCCTGATCGTGCTCGACGAAGTGCATCACCTGCAGGAGACCGCCGGATGGGGTGAGGCCGCGCAGGAAGCATTCGACATGGCCGCCTACCGCATCCACCTGTCCGGGACGCCATGGAACAAGGACGGCTATATCCCGTGGATCACCTACGGGCCGGACGGCTGCCCCGTAGCCGATGCCTCGTACAGCTATCAGCATTCACTGACCGATGGCGTCAACTGCGATGTGTTCTTCCCGAAGCAGGGTGCCCAGGTAGAATGGGAGTTCGACGGGCAGCTGTTCCGGCACACATTCGGGGATGAACTGCCGGAACGCGACCGGGCGCGGCGCCTGGCCGCGACCCTGGCCGTACCCGAGTCGGATTTCATCGCCCAGACATTCGCGCAGGCCGATGAGGAGCTGACCCGTATCCGGCAGATGCCCCGGCAGGACCGCGCCGGCGGCCTGATCATCGCCATGAACATCATTCACGCGAACCTGATCGCCGACTTGATAGCCGACCTGGGGAGGCCGCGTCCGCTCGTCATCACCTCAGACAAGCCCGGTGCCGCCCATAACCTGCGCGCATTCACTACCAGCACCGACAGATGGCTGGTATCCGTCCGCATGGTCAGCGAAGGCGTCGATATCCCGCGGCTCCGGGTCCTGATCTACGCGACGAACTACACGACCCGGTTGTTCTTCCGGCAGGCCGTGGGCCGTGTCATCCGCGGCCCCGAACCGCCCGCCGTCGTCTTCCTGCCAGCTGACCCCCTGCTGCTCAAGTACGCGGCCGAGATCAGGGAAGAACGCCTGGAGGCACTGCGCCTGGCAACGAAGAGCATCGAGGCGGACGATCCCCTTGAGCCGGCGGCGAGTTCATTCCGCCCGGTCATGGGACAGACCTTCGCCGATGGCGTATTGCACGCCGAAGGGGGCGTAAGCCAGGCCGAGATAGACCACGCCGGGAATCAGATCCGTGCCGAAGGCGGCCATCCCACTGTCGAACTGCAGACGCTAGTCGCCAAGATCCTCAGGCGGGAACGGCAAGACGGCGGCCATGCGGATGTGCCGTCGGAACCCGTGCCGCATCCAGCCCCCGATTCACCTATCAAAAGCGACCGGAAAGCAGCGCTCCGCAACGCCATGGCCAAGATGGTCAACTCTTACTGTTTCGAGACGGGTGCGGATTACGCGGCTCTCAACAACGAGCTGAACAAGGCTGTCGGTGTCCGCCGGGTCCGCGACTGCGACGAGGGCCAGCTGATCAAGCGGTTCCAGCTCACGAAGGAATGGTGCAGCGGTGAGCGACCGTCTTCGTGAAGCCGGGACGATCGTGGCGCACCTGCGGCGCGCGCTGCTTGACGGCTCACGCGACCTGAGCACGGTACCTGGCCTGATCAAGCGGATCATCGCCGGCGGGATGTGGCGCGAGCGTGTCGATCCGCCATCGGCCCGCGCGCTGGGGCCGTTCAGGTCATTCGAGGAATTCGCGGGAACTGCCGCCGCTAAGGGCGGTCTCGGATCATCCGTCCGGCAGCTACTGCAACTCTGCAAAGACGATAAAGACGCGATCGATCTGATTGATCAGGTAACTCAGCGTCCGGCACACATGCATGCTGACGTTGACAATGTACACGTCAGACCGTCCGGGAATAGTGAGACATCTGCGCTCCGTCGTCTCCGCAAGAACGCGCCCGAACTACATGCAGAAGTACTCGCTAAACGCCTGACCGCGCATGCCGCAATGGTGCAGGCCGGATACCGGCAAAAGACCGTCACAGTACCGGTCACGCGGCCTGAGTCCGTGGCGCGGGCACTGCTGAAATACATGTCCGCCGACGACGTCGCCAAGCTCATCACGATGCTCGTCGGCACGGCCGACCTATCCGCTAACCGAGGAGACGGGGACCGTTGAGTGATCAAGCCACCCGAGCCGCCCCCGGGGCTCACGGCGGCCGGCCCGCGCGAGTGGATGAACGTCTGGGCCCGGGTGATCGCGCCGCCCTCGGTGAAGCTCACCGGCGTGATGGCGGCGTATTTCGCGGACTATTCCACGGGTGCGGGAATACGCCCGGGAAACGAGATCCTGGCGGCCGTGTCCGGCCAGCTGGACAAGCGGACGGTAATGAAAGCGCTCGCCCAGATAAGGGAATGGGGATTGATATGGCGGTATTCGGAAGGGCGTTTGCAGGGGCGCCGGGGAATGGCGGACGTGTACCGGCTGACGATACCGGAGAATGCGCTCGCGATGATCCCGATGCTCGATCCGGACTACCGCCACCCTGTGGATAACCTCAACGGATCAGGTGATCTCAGATCAGGTGATCTCAGATCAGGTGATCTGAATGCACGGAACAGGTGATCTCAGTGCACGGAACAGGTGATCTCAGATCACCCCACCCATACCAGTACCTAAACCACCTACCCAAGCCACAACACGGGGTTGCTGACCTCACACCTACAGCTGGAAGGGGGGGCGGAGTGTCCACAGGCACGGCGAAAAAGCGCGATGGCAGCCAGCCGCCCGAATGGTGCGGGCAATGCGATAAACGGACGCGCCACCTGAATACACCCGATGGCCCTATTCGCTGCGCCTGCCACCCGGACGGCCGGCTCCTCCCGCAGCACCGTATCTGCCCTCGCTGCCGGTCGGTCATTCATAAATGGGACCATAATTCATGTGAAAGCCATATCACCGTCAGGAGCGCAGCATTATGGACGCCGCCAGGCAGCAGGCAATTAACGCCTGCGGGAATTGCGGCCAGCCCGAAGACGCCCACAAGTTCAGCGGCGCCGACCGGGACGGCCTGGACCTGTTCGCCGCGCTCGGCGGCCCGTGCACGAGCTTCACCGCCTCCGACGCGTCGGTGATCTACGCCCGCCACCTGGCCATCGCCGCCCGGGACCCGGCCCGCGCTCCGGGCAGGGCCGGCAAGCGCGGGCCGCTGTGCCGCCGCTGCCTCAAGCGCGGCCACCAGGCGAAGGACTGCCCGCTATGACCGCGGCGGATGGGGTGCGGGCCGCGTTCACCGACCCGGTGAGCAACCTGGAGTGCGAGCTGGTCATCCCGCCCGGCGGCCGGGTGTACCCGGAGCCCGGCGGGGCGAAGGCCGGCATCGCCCGCCCGGGGTGCCCGGCCATCGCGGACCTGGAGATCGGGCTGGACGCGTTCTGGTGCCCGGCCTGCCAGTGGAACGGGCGGATATCCGGCGCGTGGTGCGCGGACCTGATCCGCGCGGCGGGAAACGACAACAGGGAGTGACCATGTACGACGACGTGACCCCGCACAAGGTGATGCGCGAGACAGGCAGGTGGTTCCCCGCTGCAGTCGTGGCGGTGGCCGCGCTGCTGGTCATCGGCCTCGGCGTGACGCTGGTCTGCTGGCAGGCAGGCTGGTGGTTCGCCGCGCGCAACGCGGCGAGGCAGAACCAGGTCTACCAGGGCAGCTACGCCGTCCAGCAGGCCGACACCGACGCGATGCAGCGGGCCATCGGGGCGATCCCGTCGGCCGCGGGCAGGGCGCAGGCGAATGCCGACGCGCAGGAGGCGTGCAGCTACGCCGCGAAGATCACCATCATGCCGCCCGGCGATAAGGACTGGGTGGCGCAGAACTGCCTGGCCGGGGCGGTCGCCCCAGGTAGCCGGTACGCGAAATAACCACCGTCCGCAGCAACCGCAATCACCGGAAAGGCCAGATCATGAAATTCCCCGGCACCAGAACGCTCGCCGCCGCGGCCCTCGCCGCCGCCGCTCTCACCACCCTCGCCGCCTGCACGCAGGCGCAGGACTCCGGGGCCGCCAGCGAGGCCGTCCAGTCCAACCAGATCCAGGCCCACTACCAGGCCGTCCAGCCGCCGTATGAGGCCACGGGCGTATCGGAGTACCGGTCGAACCTGAACGCCGCCGAGGCCACCCAGACCCTCGGCATCAACACGACGAGCTTCTTCTTCAACCTCGGCCAGGCCGCCCCGTTCTTCTCCTGCCCGTCGCACGGCGGCGCGGTGCCGAACACGGCGCAGCTGACCAACCCGGACCAGATCCAGCCGGACCCGAACCAGACGGCCGGGTCGGTGGTGATCGGGAACATGGACCCGAACGGCGTCTATTCGCCCGTCTCCTCGTCGGGGACGTACGTGATGTGCGTGAACAGCGCGGGCCAGGAGTATCTCGTCTACTGGGAAGGGGACGTCCTGCAGGTCAACGGGAACGCCGCGTGGGATGCGTCGCTGAACGGCGGCAAGGGCGGCGTCCGGGTCACCGGGGCCCCGCAGATGCCCGCCTGCCGCACCGGCCGGTACCACGGCAAGCCCGCGACCCTCTGCTCGAAGTAAGGGCCGCAGCGATGTTCGCGGTGATCACGGGGGCGGTGCCGGGCGTGACCGCGCTGCAGCCGGAGGGAGACGGGCCGTGAGCGCGTACAAGATCACTATCTGGTGCGAGGCAGACCTGGACGAACCAGACCTGGCCGCCGCGCTGGAGCAGGGCGAGCTCTGGGAGGCCGCCAGCAACGTGCAATACCAGATCGACCCGGCCAGGGGATGATGGGTGACATGCTGCTGAACGGCCGGGAGGCCGCCGACTGGGAGCTCGCCGCGATCGCCCACGGCCGCCGGTGCGACCTCGAACGGGACCTGACCCTGCTCGCGGGCTTGCTGGCCGAGTACCCCCGGGCAGAGGTGCCGGTGCCGCGGCCGGTGCCGGACCTCCCGGTGCTGCCGTGAGCACGCCGCTGCGGGAGGGCTGCGGGACGTACCTCGGCCTGAGGCTGCACCAGGCGGCCGGGGAGGCGCCGTGCTCGCTGTGCCTGCGGGAGGAGGCGTACCGCCGCGTGGAGGCCGAGGGGATCCCGTTCCGGCTGCCGCCCCCGGACGTGCCCGGGCCGGTGACGGCGGATCAGGCGCGGGTGAACCGTGCGGTGCTCGAGGGGGCGCTGCGTGAGGACGCGCGGGAGCGGAGGCGGTCCCGTGCAGCCTGACGTCTACGTGGCCCCGGCGGCGCGCGTGCTCACCGAGCTGCACCGCCCCGCCGCCGACGGCACCCAGACCGTGTGCGCCCTGCCGTTCGACGAGGGCGAGCTGTGGGTGCCGGTGGAGTGCCGGGAGGGTGACCGGGTGTGCTGGGTGTGCGAGGCGGAGGCCCTGCTGTGACACGCGAGGCGGTGCAGCCTGACCCGTACGCCCGGTGGGTGTCGTCGCTGCACTGCGGCCACCAGGCGCGGACGCGGGGCCGCCCCCGGCCGGGGCAGTGGATCACGTGCCAGGGCGGCTGCCAGGAACAGCGGCGGGTGGACGCGGTGGCGGCGGTCCCGGTGGTGCTGGTGATGGATCCGCTGTTCGGCCTGGAGGCGCTGCCGTGAGCGCCTCGCATATCCGGAGGGTGAAGTGCGTAACTCAATTAGGCCGACGTACGACAGCCGGGAAACCGGCCCGCGCTACCACGTCACGACTCGCGTCGGCGGCCGGGTGATCGAGTTCGAGAAGCCCATGGCGGACCCGTTCGTCAGCCACCGGGTCACGGTCGGCTGGCCTGACCTGCTGCGCGGGCTGCTGCGGCGGCGGCTCGCCGTAGAGGTGATGATCGGCGGCGACCCCGGCGTAGTTGAGGACGTGATGGAACTCGACGGCAACTACCTCGGCTACAACTGCACCCGGAGGGCCGCGTTCCAGTCGCATGTCAACGAGGCGCTCGGGCGGTTTGCCGGTGATGAGGCCGGGTGACCGCAACCGTGACAGCAACCGCCGTGGCGGACACGGGCGGACTCTGGTGGACAAGGGTGCCCGCCACCAGCAGGAACGGCGCTGCAGTCCGCTCTGGTCCACCGTTGCCTACGACTACCCAGTAAGAAGGTCACGGCCACGAGTCGATGTCGGGCGGCCCGATCTTCAGCGACCGGCGCCGGGCGGCGACAGCCCCCTCGGTGCGGGCGAGGATCGAAGCTACCTCCGCGTCGTCCAGGTCGTCCCGGCTGGCGATGCGATCCTCTGATGCAAACCAGGGCTGGCGCGTGCGCATGGCCCACGTCCTGCGGATCCACTTGCTGTGGTAGAGGTCCTCGGCGAACTCGAGCAGTTCGGGCGCGGCGGGCAGCACTGAGGCCGGCCAGTAGTACACCTTCACGCCGCAGATGAGCGCGGGCGGGCACGCGCGGTAGAGGGCCCAGACGCCGCCGGCGGCGAAGCCTTCCGTGCGGTTGCAGTCAATGCACAGCAGCCCGCGGCACAGCCCGGTCCTGTGGTCGTGATCCATGACGAGCCGGAAGTCGGGATCCGAGGTCCCGCAGATGCTGCAGCGGTAGCGGCACCAGCCGACCAGGACGCCGAACGCGATCAGCTCCGGGTCGGTCACCGGACCCCAGCGGTTGGCCTTCGCCCGCTCCCAGTCGGCTGGGGCCGGCGGGAGCCACCTCCAGCAGAAGGGGACGGCCGGGAAGCGGACGCCGGGAATCCTGGCGATCGGCTGCGGGATATGGGACACAGGGCTCCTGTTACTGATCGTGACCGGGTGCGCGTTCGAACGGCGCATTTCCCGTGCGCAGGTCGTGGGGACAGTTATGGTGACAATCCCCGCAAGCTCCTGCCGCTGCCGGCGACTGCACATACCGCCTCCCACCTGCCAGTATGCAGCGACGGGAAGCGGTGTGCAGTGGTGATAGAAGAACTCGTAATGCGTAGGCCCCCGGTTCGATTCCGGGAGGCGGCTCCCAGGTCAGACGGGTTGCAGCCGCTTCTGCCCGGTGCCGGTGGGACCATTCGTGGGCACAGAATCG
>WNGR01000315.1_pt1 | contig 52417 bp, 48 predicted proteins | sample 5407581 | NCBI WGS metagenome assembly WNGR01 (sample SAMN13153383, study PRJNA577476) | soil metagenome | isolation source: 80 cm soil or saprolite under Garry oak tree replicate 2 | place: USA:California | collected 2016-06-15 | reverse complement strand
TGGCTCGGCAGCTACGACATAGGGCAAGATTATGCCGGCCGCTTGTTCGGTGATGTTCAGGTGGCAGTCATGCCAAAGCTCATCGAGCACACTCCTGACGAGCTCAATGCTCTCGTTCGTACGATGTCGTTTTACGCTCAGCTTTCACCGGGCCAACGTCAAGCCCTTGAGCGTGAACACGAGGCCATTTATGAACGACTCGGGCGACGGATTCGCGCTAGCACGGTCGCGGCTCTCGTCACGGCACGGCGCAGCGGTTGACACCGTGCCTCTGCCAGAGTGGGCACCGCCCGTGTCGTGCCGCGGGAGCTTGCGGATCGTCCAAGAACAGCGGTCTTCGGGTATATGTTGCTAAAAGGTGGAATAGGTTGACACCTGACTTATTGTGGCGTTGTGTCGGGGCATGACGAACAACGATGTTCCAAACCGTCGCCGGGGAGGAGCAGGGCCTGTACGGCTCGGCCCACATGGCGGCGCAGATGAAGGCGGCGGGCAACAACGTGCAGGGCATGTTCAGCAACGACATCGTGGGCGCGAGGGCGCGAAGCTACTGGCCGGCATCAAGAGCTCAGCACGGCGATCGAGATGAGCACGGCGTCGTACAGGAAGTGCGCGAGGATGGGCCGCATGAGCCGCCGGTTCTTCTGGAAGGACCGGGTGACCAGGTAGCCGAACGGGATGGTGAGCAGGAACCCCAGCCCGTAGTACACGTGGTAGCTGGTCCGCAGGATCAGGCTGAGCGCCAGGGCCCGGCGCGGGTCCCAGCCCAGTTGTTCAAGGCGGGTGAGCAGGTAGCCGTTGACCAGCGTCTCCTCGGCTACCGCGCTGACCAAGGATATGGCCATCCCGTAGAAGACGTAGTAGGCGGGCACGTGCCCGACCGGGATCTGGACGAGCAGCTTGCTGTTCCGGCCGATCAGGCCGGCCAGGAAGAGCGAGGCGACCAGGCTCACGCCGAAGGCGGCGGCGGCTAGGCCGAGGCCCGGCCACACGTCCGCGCGCCAGCCCGGACGGCCCAGGCCGAGCGTCGCCGGCCGCTGGCCGGTCCGGCTCAGCAGGAGCAGGGCGATGGGCACCGTGGCTGCGACCGTCAGGTAGGTGAAGATGCCCAGGATGAGGTTGGCCACCGGGTTGGCGGTGAAGCTGGGGAACCGGGTGATGGCTGCCCCGCCGCGGCGGGCGGCGAGCGTGTCCACCGCGGCCAGGACACCGGGTACCAGGAAGGCCAACTGGACGAACCAGGTCTCCAGCACCAGGTCACGCCGGGACGGCCCCGCGACCTGGAGCGGCGGGGCCGATGGCGCGGACGGCGGCTGGAGCGGCGACGTCAGGGACTGGGACTGGGCCGGGGACTGGGGCGCGGGCGCCGGGCCCCAGAACTGCCAACCGGGCGGGGGAGCGGGCCAGTCCGGCGGAGGCGTCCAGCCTGCGGGCGGCACCCATCCCGGCACCGGTTCCGGCCACCCGGGAGGCGGCCGCCACACCATGTCCGGCGTGCTCATCAGCACAGTATGGCGCGCGCACGCGAACAAGCCGCCGTATTAGCACGGAATGCCCGGGATGCCGGCCGTGATCCGCCCGGTGGCGTCGCTGATGGCTTGGTCGAGGATCGCCAGGCCGAGGGAAAGCTCGTCCTCGGTGGCGGTCAGTGGCGGGGCGATCCGGAAAACGCTGCCCATGCCGGGCAGTTGCACGATGTTCATGTGCAGGCCCAGTTCGAGGCAGCGTCTGGTGACGAGCGCGCCCAGCTCGTCGGAACTGCGTTTGGTCTGGCGGTCGACGACCAGTTCGAGGCCGGTCAGCAGGCCGCGTCCCCGGATGTCGCCCACGATCTCGTGTCGGCGCGCGATCTGTTCGAGGCCGTGCCGGAGGATGCCGCCCAGGTGGAGGGCGCGCTCGTCGAGCCGGTCGCGTTGCAGCACGTCGAGAACGGTGATGCCGACAGCGGCCGGCAGCGGGTCCGCGACGTGCGTGGTGAAGAACAGGAATCCCCGGTCGTGTGCCGCCTTTTCGAGTTCGGCGCTGGTCAGCACGGCGGCCAGCGGAAGGCCGGCGCCGAGTGTCTTGGACAGGGTGAGGATGTCGGGGACGACGCCGTCGCGCTCGAAGGCGTACCAGGTGCCGGTGCGGCACAGCCCGGTCTGGGCCTCGTCGAGGATCAGCAGCATTCCGCGTTCCCGGCACTTGTCCCGCAACGCCGGGAAGTAGCCGGGCGGCGGCTCGATGATGCCCCCGGAGCTGAGGATCGGCTCGACGATGCACGCGGCCAGGCTGCCGACCGACTGCGCGTCGATCAGGTCGAAACCGAAGTCCAGCTGACGCTGCCAGTCGAGGTCGCCGTCGGCGGTGGTGAAGTCAGGGCGGTAGCGGCTGGGTGCGGGGATGGCGAAGTTGCCGGGCGCGGCCGGGCCGTAGCCCTTCCTGCCCGCGCTGTAGGTGGCGCCCGCGGCTGCTTGTGTCATGCCATGCCAGGACCGGGCGAACGAGACGATCTCGTGTTTGCCGGTGACGAGCTTCGCCATCCGGATGGCCGCTTCGTTCGACTCGGCGCCGGTGGTCAGCAGCAGCGCCTTCTCCAGCGGTTCCGGCAGTGTCTCGGCGAGACGGCGTGCCAGGTCAACGACGGGGCGGCTGAGCATGCCGCTGAACAGGTGGTCGAGCCTGGCCGCCTGCCGCGCGACGGTGGCGACGATCTCCGGGTGCGAGTGGCCCAGGATCGCGCTCATCTGGCCGGAAGTGAAGTCGAGGATCTGGCGGCCGTCCTCAGTGAACAGGAAGCTCCCGGCGGCGTGGTCGATGATCTCGCGGGTGAACGCGCCGGCGCCGGCGTAGCGGATCAGGTGCCGGTCGGCGTCGGCCCAGAAGGACTCGCCGGGCGAAGGCGGGGCGGAGGTCGGAGCGGCCATGGCTCAGACGGTACGTCCGGCCTAGGCGAGCCGTCCATCTCACGATCCTGGCGGCCCTGTCCGGGTCACGTGGGCCCGGTCGCTGTGGCGCTGTGCGGGGGTGGCCGGCCCGGGATCGGGCCGGCCCGATGTGGCAGCGGGCCGGCGGGGGACGGCTCGTTGTGACATCGGGCCGGCGGGGGACGGGGCTGGCGCGGGGAGGCATGAGCGGCGTGAGGCGCCCGGGGCGTGAGGGGCGGGGCCAGGGGGCCGGCACAGCCCGGAGCGGCCTTGGCGGCGCAGCACCCGCGCCCGCCGCGAACGATTCCGCCGCATCCCCGGCCGGGTCATGGCCAGCCGACACCGGCGGCCGGCGCTCGGGCGGTCAGCAACCGGCCGGTTCGCGAGTTGCCGGACATGTGCTCGGCGCCGCGCCACCGGGTGGCCACCATGAACAGGGTTGTCCTGTTTCTGCCCCCGAGTGCGCAGGAGAAGCAGCCGCGGTCCAGCTCAATCGTCTGCAGCACGCCTCCTCCCTCGCGGACCCGCACGCACCGCCTGTTGGGCACGTCGGCGTACCAGATGGCTCCTTCGGCGTCGAGGCAGATGCCGTCGGGCACGCCGTCACCGAGGTCGGCCCACACCCGCGGCCGGGACAGGCTGCCATCGGCGGCGATCTGGAACGCCGTCAGCTTCTGGCCGTAGGACTCGGCGACGATCAGCGTGGCGTTGTCGGGTGTGATGGCCATGCCGTTCGGGAACGCGATCCCGTCAGCCACCTGCCGGGCCGACCCGTCCGGTTCGAGCAGGGCGATGGTTCCGGGCGCGAACTTGCCGCCGGGGAAGTCGAAGCCCTGGTTGTTGAGGTAGGCGTTCCCCCGCCCGTCCACGACGATCTCGTTCCAGGGCTGCCCTCGCTCAGCCAGGCTGCTCAGGTCGGCGTGGGTGACCAGCGCCCCTTCCGGCTCCTGGCGCAGCAGCCGCCCGTCGCGCGCCGCGACGACCAGCAGCCGGCCATCGGGGAGCCAGTCTATGCACATGGGAAAGGCCGGGAAGTCAACCCGGGCCATCACCTCCGGACGGCCCTCGCGATCGACGGCCACGACCTCTTGCGCGCCCCAGTCGGCCAGCCACAGGCGGTCCTGGTGCCAGCGCAGCGACTCACCGAAGGAAAGGCCTTCGAGTACAGACTGAACCCCGGCCACGGCGTGCTCCCTCCACTGCCCTGCGCCCCCGGAGGCCAAGCGCCGTCCCGCCCAGGCGGTTAAAGCCGGAGACCGCCTGGGCAGGCCTGAATAACGCTGTCGATCCGCTTGATGTCACGCCTGGTGGCGCGTGACCCCTTGAGCGGTTTCCGGCCGGTTCACCGGCGCCCCCGTCGTTTCGACGGACCCCTTGGTCGAAACAAGGGCCGGTGAACCGTCCGCCTGCCTGCGTGGCGGCCGAGTGGGACCGCCCCCGCAGGTGGCGCCACTCGGCCGCTTGGGCAAGCCATCGAGCCTGATCCGCACACCAGCACCATATGAAGCAGATGGTGTGCCGTCGAGGTCCAAAACGGTCCCGTTTGGCCATACCAAGCCCGTGGTAGACCCGCTAGATGGACCTGTTCCTCGACCCGGAAGCCACCAAGCCGCTGGCCGGACAGCTGTACGAGCAGCTCCGCCACGCCATCACCACGGGCCGCCTGCTACCCGGAGATCAGCTCGTCCCCAGCCGCCAGCTGGCCGGCGAGCTCGGCGTGTCCAGGCACACGGTGACCACCGCGTACGGCCGCCTGGTGGCCGAAGGCTACGCGGAGGGACACGGCGGCGGCGGCAGCGTGGTTGCCACCGCGTCTCCGGCACCGCCCAAGGGGCCAGGCCCGGTAGCCGCTCTTCGTCCGAGCCCCCGGTTCGCAGGCTGGTCTCCGTACTTCCGCCCGCCCGCGTACGGCTGCCGATTCGACCTGCGGGCGGGCCTCCCGGACCCCGAACTGTTCCCCGCTGCTCTGTGGCGCCGCCGGGTCGCCGCCGCGGTCGCCGCCGAACATCACGAGTACGGCGACCCGGCCGGGAGGATCAGGCTGCGGCGAGCCATCGCCGGCTGGGTGGCCCGGTCGCGATCGGTGGCGGCTGCGGAAGACACGGTAGTGATCACCTGCGGCGCACAGCATGCCATCGACCTGGTCGCCCGGGTCTTGCTCGAGCCCGGCGACTGCGTCGCGGTCGAAGACCCCGGGTATGTGCCGGTGGTGCGCCTGTTCGGTGCGCTCGGCGCGAGGGTCGTTGGCGTACCCGTCGATGACCAGGGCCTAGTCGTGGACCGGCTGCCGCCCTCAGCGCGCATCGTCTACGTCACCCCCTCGCATCAATATCCACTCGGCATGACAATGTCGATGCCACGGCGCAGGGCGCTACTGAGCTGGGCGGAGCGCCACGACGCGGCGGTCATCGAAGATGACTACGACACCGAATTCCGCTACGTCGACCGGCCGCTAGAGCCTCTCCAGGCACTCGATGCGGACGGCCGGGTGGTGTACGTGGGCTCATTCTCCAAGACGTTCTCCCCGTCGGTCCGCCTCGGCTTCGCTGTGGTGCCCCAGCCGCTTTTCGAGCCGATCGCCGCGCTGAGGCAGCTCATCGACTGGCATCCGCCGACCGCGATGCAGACCGCCCTGGCCAGCTTCATCAACGATGGCCTGCTCGACAAGCACATCCGGCGCAACAGGCGCATCTACACCGAGCGCCACCACATCCTCATCGAGGCGCTCTCCGGGCCGCTGGCTGACCACCTGACAGCCCGCGCCGCCAACGTCGGACTGCACGTCGCCGCCGTGCTGCGGGAAGGGCTCTGCGAGAACGCGGTGCTACAGACCGCAGCCAGGCACGGCATCGTCACATCCGGGCTGAGCGACTGCTTCCAGACTGTCCCGGCACAATCAGGCCTCCTGATCGGATTCGGCGCAGTCAGCACCACTGGTCTGTCAGCCGCACTGCGCACACTGAACCGCATTCTCGCCTCCTAGGCCCCACCGGCCAGCGCGCCGATTACTCCTGTTCCTTTCTGACTACGCCCATGTGGTGGAGTACGTTGCGGGTGAGCGCCTGGATTCCAGGGTCCACCGCGAGCGCCCCCGCGTAGTTAGTCGCGCCCGCGTTGAAGACGCGCCCGCCGGCCGGCCGCTCCCAGTAGATCAGGTCAGCGCCGTAGCCGGTGTCAGCACCCCAGTGCGCCACGAACCGCGGCCCGTGTTCGGCGTGCGCGAGCACCGTCAGGCCGTTCGGGTCCAGGGCCGGCATGCCCTGCGCTTCCGGCAGTCCGTCCATCTCGTAGCCGCTGACGGCCGGGCCGTCGTGGGACCGCGTTCCGATGAGATTGCCGCTCTCCAGCGGGACAGGCTCAGGATGCCGGAACAGGAAGTGACCGGGTTCGCAGATCGTGAACGGGGCGAACGCGGTTTCGTCCCCGCTGTCGATCCACCCCAGTGTCTCCAGGCCCAGGATCTCGCTGGGCGCCTGGCCGAGGTAGGACCACTTGCCCCCCGGACGACCGTCCGTGTGCCACCGTTCGCCCCATTCATCGGGCGGCAGCCACCCCACGCCGGTGCCTTCGCCCGGGTGAGTCGTCTTGCGCGTTTCGATCAGTTTGGTCTCTGGGTCATAGCTGACCCGCCAGAACGCGGTGTTGCCGCTCAGGCAGAGGACGCTGCCGCCGCCGCGAAGATAGGCGTCCACCCCGCCACGCATCCGCTGAGTCCAGTATTCGTTGTGCCCCACGATCATCAGCGCCGAGTAGCGCTCCAGCAACTCCGGATCGGCATCCAGGTCGGAGTCCGTGATGCATTCGTAGGCGTACCCCTCGCCAGCCAGCCATGCTTCCGCGAGCCGCTCCGGCCGGACCAGATGCTGGTGCATCTTCGCATCGCGCAGATGGGTGCGGTGGGCGTACGGCACGGCCCGCGGCAACGGCATCCGCATTCCCAGGTTGAAGTAAAGCCTGCCGCTCACGTTGCGGGTGTACGCCGACGACATGAGGCCGGGAATGCTGACGCCGTCAGTCGAGCGGCGTGCATACGCCGTCCAGGTGAACGTCGCGTACAGCAGGGCGACCGCGCCCCGGCGACGAGGCACCGGGCGGACCACCACAAACGGGATTTCCAGCGGCTCGGCCTCCGCGCCAGCGAGCGTGACGCGAACGTAGTAGGTTCCGCTCTCTGCGTCTTCAGGAATCGTTACCTCGGCCGCAGCCGGCCAGCCGCAGTCGGTCAGGTCGTCAGAGGCGAAGCGGATCGAGCCGCCGCGCGTCGGATCGCTGACCGGATCGTACCCGGGTCGGCCGATCGCCCGGGAAGCCGAAGGCCCGGGGAGGTTGAGCGTGGGAGTGTTCACGAGTGCGCAATCGCGACCGTTTCCGCTGGCGTCGGCCGCGCGCGGACCAGACCTCTCACGCAGTGGCCAGTGGGCCAGGAGTGACGCGCGGGCGACTGGCATGGTGACAGACATCGCCCGGTCTTCTGTCAGCGCCACGATCTCGGGCCGGCTCAGCTGACGGGAGAACAGCGCCACATCGCTGACGTCACCGTCGAGAAAGTGATCGGCCAGGCCGCTCTCGGCCGCCGCACCGATACGAACCGTGCCCGCCGCAGGTGGCGGCGGCCCCGTACCGGCGTCCGCCGCGGCGCCCTCGCCCGCCATGTCGCCGTCCACCCACAACTGGACCGTGGTGCCGTCCACCGTGAACGCGATGTGGGCCCACTCGCCCAGCCGGCTGAGCAGAGACGAACTGGCGAAGCACCACCAGATGCGGTCATGGTGCCCGCCATCGCCCACGTAGCAGCCCGGATGCCCGTCCGCGTCGATGCCGAGCGCCCAGTTGCACCGGCCCGGGTAGTCCATGTCGCTGGCGATGGAGGCCCAGCTCGAGGTCTCGACCGTCGCCGGGAGATGCCAGACCCGAACCCAGGCGGAAACCGTGCGAGGGCGGCCGATGGCGGTGCCGTCTACCCGGGCGTACGAGCCCGGGTAGACGTCGTGCCGACTGGCTGCGGGAGACTCCAGCCTGGCCAGCCACTCGGCCTCCGCGCGATCGGCCTCGTCATCGGGTTCCGGTCGCAGCAGCGCGGAACGGCCCAGCCGTGCGACGGCGATCTCGTACGCGGCCGGGGCAGTGAGATGCATCCGGAGCACCTCGCCCGGCTTGACGGCGACCGGGTCGACGTATCCCATCAGGCCAGCGACCCGAACGGGCCGGTGCGCGGGTTTACGGCTAGCCGGTGCAGCCGGGGCCCGCAGCTCCCAGGACCCAGCCGGAATCAACTGGTCGTGCGCATCTGCCGGCATCGCTCAGCCTTCCAGACTGTGAACTGAGGTCAGCAGCCGGAGATCACCGGCATGCCGCCCTTCATGATCGGGCGGAACTCCGCGTCCAGCAGGGCCGCCTGGTCAATCGGGTGTCGTGCGGCGGCACGTGGAACTCCTCGTGCGCCCACTCTTCCACGTTCGTGGCCACGGCGATCTGCTGCGACGCCTCGACGAGCTTCGGGGCGCCGAACCGGGCCGTGGCCTCGTTCGGCCCGGCGCCGAGGAACGTCACGAACCGGCCCGCCGCCAGCCGGCCCGCGATGTCGGCCGCCGCGTCGTTGCACCAGTCGAGCGTCTTGGCCGCCTGGCTCGCCAGCTGCTCGCACGCGTCCCGCATCGCGTGGTCGCTCCCGGCCCGCGGAGTCCGCCGGGCCAGCTCGATGAGCGTGCACAGCATCCCGACATAGGTGCTGGTACCGGGGGAGAACCCGAGCGTGGGCACGTCGATCGGCAGGACGCGGTCGGCGGCTGAGGCCAGCTGGCCGCTGACATCGCCGGTGAGGGCAATAACCGGGATGCCGAACGAGGTGGCCTGACGCGCCGCCTCGACGGTCTGGCCGACCTAGGCAAGCCCGAAGCCTCGCGCTTAACCCCGTAACCGGCAGCCTAACTTCCAGATTCCTGGAAAAGGCATTGGACTCGCGCGCACGGGACTCGATATCGCCATGCCCGGGTAAGCTGCCACCGAGATGCCGGACTGAGTGAAGGCCGGCAACCGGGATTGGCCGCCTTTATATTTCACGCAGCGGATGCTTAGGAGGTCCAGATGCACATGGGATCGGTGGTCCTTGCCGTCTGGCTGGTTATCGGTGGTATCGCCGCCGGGCAGCGTGGCGATTTCGGTGGACCTTTCGGCTGTAGCCGGGCAGGTACGATCGCGGTAACCATCCTCGCTGGCCCTCTCAACTACACCGGCGTGCACCCGAATATCAATTGCACCGTACGGCACCCCAGCAATTAGCTTCATAAGAACTTCGGACCCGTTGACATTAGGTCATATCTGTCGAGCCGCAGCCGTGCGTAGATGCTGTTGGCTGAAAGCGCGCGAACTTCTGAATAGAGTATGCCCAGTAATCTACTTAGCCCCGATCCGCCGGTCAATCGATTAGCACGCGGCGCGGCAATATGAAATGCGGCCCCTGAGCATGGACGATTGGAGTTGCCGGAGCTTCCAGCGCCTGGTTGAAGGAGCACCCGTCAAGTGCCGTCGCTGCCGCGCGACGGCCAGGCGGTCACTACGACGGCGCCGTCGAGCAGCCTGGCGACGAAGGCCTCGCGTACGTTGTCGACTTCTCCCGCGTTGAGCCGCCAGGACATACCTGCCGGGGCGGATCCCGTTGAGCTGCGCCTCGATGGCGTCAAGCAGTTCGGGAACGTGCTGGTACTCGTCGATCAGGACGGGCTGGTCCTGGGCTCGCCACGAACCAGTACCCGGCCTGGGGCCAGCCGCCCGGCCGGAATAAGGCCCCGAGCCGGTTCCCCGGGCGAGAAACTGCGGACCGTTCGGCTAAAGGCCTTTTTAAAATGCCGAACGGTCCGGCCTTTCCGCACTCGTGGCCAATGGGGGCGCGGCTGCGCTGGCCTGGATCTCGTCTGCCTGCTGACAAAGGCGGCATGATAGTCACCTTCAGACTCTCGAAACCAGGAGCGTGATCGTGGACTACGCCGATGCAGTGGCTGCCTTCTTCGTGCCCCGCACAGAGGGCACCGCGCTGCCCGTGCCCGTCGCCGAGGGCAGTCCCGCACGCCGGCTGCGCGACGCCTGCGAGCCGGTGGCCATGCACGCGGTGTGGAACCGGAGGACGAACGAGCGACTGGCCCAGCTTGGCCTGGACTTCCTCACCAGCTACGTCGGCGGCCGGGGCGCCTCCCTCGGGAACCCGGCCGGAGCTGTCGTCGCCGCCGCCTTCGCCTGGTTCGAGCCCGGCCTGGTGGCCGCCCTGTGGGAAGCGGCACGGACGGCCGTGGCGCCTGACCGGCTGGCTCAGGCCCGCGATGAGTCGACCGTCGCCAGCTTGCGGGAGGTGCTGGCGGGCGAGGACCCGGGCGAGGTGGCGAGCCTGCTCGCTGACGCCGCGGAGGGCGCCGACGGCATGGGCCGCCCGCTGTTCAGCGGACGGCGCGCCGACGGCCGGCCGCAGGATGCCGTGCACTGCCTGTGGTGGGCCTGCGGCCTGGTCCGCGAGCACCGCGGCGACAGTCACGTGGCCGCGGCGGCCGCCGGCGGCCTGAGTGCGGTCGAGATGAACATCCTGACCGAGCTGTGGATCGGGATGCCGCTGCTGTCCTACACCGCCACCCGCGGCTGGGCGCCGGATGTCATGCAATGCGCCGTCGCGGGGCTCGAGAGCCGCGGCTGGGTCCGCGACGGCGATCTCACCGACTCAGGACTCGCTGCGCGGCTGAGCATCGAACAGCGTACCGACGCTCGAGAGCAGCCGATCGTCGCTGCGCTCAGCGATCGGCTCGAGGAGGTCTGCGGCCGCCTGAACCACTGGGGGCAGCTGTGCATCGACGCCGGCACGTTCCCTCCCGACATCCTCAAGCGCGCCGCCGGCTGATGACCGGCGATGAGCTCGAAGTCCCTATCGACGTGGCGGATGGTGAGCCGGCACCCGGCCACGATTAGGTCAGCTAGCTGGCACTTCAGGCGGATTTCAGTCCCTTTCCAGGCCCTCTGGCCATGCTGGCCAATCGGCGGTACGGCACAGCGCCGGTCGATGTGACCGTCTGCGCCGGTGGCCGGCCTGAGATCGGCCGGCGCGATGTGGCATCGAGCCGGCTATAGCCGGCTCGATGTGGCAGCGTGCCGGCGGGGGACGGGGCCGGCCCGGGACGCATGAGCACCGTGAAGCGCCTGGGGCGTGAGGGTGGCGGGCCAGGAGCCAAGGGCCAGCCTTGCCTGCCACGGCACTAGTCAACCGGAATATCGCCGGGCGCCGTGCCCGCCGCGTGGCCGCCCGGACCGCCGTGGTCCTGCCCGCCGTCGGCGCGGCCATCGCCTTCTCTGGGGGCGGCACGGCCATGCATTAACACGCTCCCGCGGGTGATTCAGTTCGATCTTTAAGGACTCAGCGGTAGACGAGCGTCCCGTCGTCGAGGTCCGCCTCGGGCAGGATCTCACGCTCCTGCTCGTGCTCCAGCATGTGGATCCACGGCTCGCGATCGCCCTGCTTGAACAGGATGTGCTGCGAGCGCGTGACATAGCCGGGGTTGAAGTTCTCCGGATCGGACCACGGCCGCAGTTGCATGCCCGCGTCCTGGGGTCGCAGGGTAGGGACCACCATCGTGGCGCCTTTGTCCTGCATGTTTGCCAGCAGGCGGCCTACCAGGTCGCTGACTAGGCCCACGCGCAGGGTCCAGCTGTGCCGGAAGTAGCCGAAGACGTAGGCCATGTTCGGCAGGCCGTTGATCATGATGCCGCGCCAGGTGACGCGTTCGGCGAAGTCGACCGGCTCGCCGTCGACGGTGAACGCGACGTCACCGAGGACCGACAGGTCGAAGCCGGTGGCGGTGACGACGATATCGGCGGGGATCTCCTCACCGGAGCTGACCTTGATCCCGTGCTCGGTGAACGCCTCGATGGTGTCGGTCACGATCGAGGCCTTCCCCTCGCGCAGGGCCGCGAACAGGTCGCCGTCCGGGATCACGGCGATGCGCTGCTGCCACGGACGGTAGCGGGGGGTGAAGTGCTTATCGATGTCGAAGCCCTCGGGCAGCAGCGGGCGCATGGACTCGATGAGGAACGCGTGCAGCTCGTCGGGCGCTTCAAACGACGTCCGGGCCAGCCAGTGGTACTGCGAGATGTACTGGCGGCGCATGATCTCGTGCATCCACTCGTCGGGAAGGTCCAGGGGGCCCAGCATCACGGCCAGCTCGTGCGTGGTGGGTGGGGCGTAGAAGTAGGAGGGGGAGCGCTGCAGCATCGTCACGTGCTCAGCCTTCTCGGCTATCGCGGGGATCAGCGTGGCGGCCGTGGCACCGGAGCCGATCACGACGACGCGCTGGCCCGCTAGGTCGAGGTCATCCGGCCACCGCTGGGGGTGCACGACCACGCCCTGGAAGCGGTCCATGCCTTCCCACTGGGGCCGGTAGGGCTGGGCGTGGTTGTAGTAACCCTGGCACATCCACAGGAAGCCGGTGGTGAGCCGCAGCCGCTGCCCGGTGTCGCCCCGGGTGACCTCGACGGTCCACCGGCGGTCCTGCGTGGACCAGCTGGCCGCAGTGACCTGGTGCCGGTAGCGGATGTACTGGCCGAGGTCATACTCGTCAATGACCTCGTCGAGGTAGGCGAGGATCTCCTCGCCCGCCGCGATCGACGGGCCGCGCCACGGCTTGAACCGGTAGCCGTAAGTGAACAGGTCGCTGTCGGAGCGCACGCCCGGGTACCGATGGGTCCACCAGGTTCCGCCCCGGTTGTCCTGGGCCTCCAGGATGACGAAGGTCCGGTCGGGGAACTGGTCCCGCAGGTGGTGCGCGGCGCCGATGCCGGAGACCCCGGCGCCGACGATGAGGATGTCGACGTGACCGGCGTCCTGGATCTCCTCGGCGCCCTGGGCGGGAGCGGTCGTGGGCGCAGTCGTCATGGCTGAACCTCCGGGACACGTGCACGGGATGCCCAGTAATTCTAGCTCCGGCCCTTACGGGGGCCTTCGGCCGATTTCGTCGCCGGCATCGAATTAATCTTCGTGGACCCTGCTGCGGCGCCCGCTTTTGCCGGGCGCCGCGGGCCACGACCAGGCTGCGGCAATGAACTCGCTAAATCCAGATGCGCGTTTCGTTGCGTGCTTCCTTCCGGGGATCGCATGGCGGCCGCCAGCTGCGCGTTTCAGGCGGATTTCAATCCCGCTCCAGGCCCTCCGGCCATGCTGGCCCAACCGACCTGGTGCAGGTGGGCGGCACCGCCACGAACACGCGGGACCACGCGGATCATGACGCTGCCCGCCGGCCAGACCTCCACCACGTGCACTGCCGCCGCGGGCCTGCTCAACAGCGCCCGCATCCACCCGGGCCTGGGCCGGGCGTCGCATCAGCGCCGCGTGTGATCACGGCACGCGTCGACCCGGGCGCCGAGGGACGGCGCCCCAGGAAGGGATTTCCGCCATGAAGACCATGACCCGACTACTCAACCGGAATATCGCCGGGCGCCGTGCCCGCCGCGTGGCCGCCCGGACCGCCGTGGTCCTGCCCGCCGTCGGCGCGGCCATCGCCTTGGCCGGTCCCGCCTTGGCGGCGCCCGCGTGGGTGATCACCCCGACCGTGAACCCGTCGCCGCAGAAGGTGGCGTTCTCCAACGTGCTCAACGCCGTGGACGCGCGGACCAGCACCGACGCCTGGGCGGTCGGCAACTTCCTGGGCCCGGGCGAGGACGACGGCCAGGTCATGCTGGCTGAGCGCTGGAACGGCAGCGCATGGTCCCAGGTGCCCACACCCAACGTCGTGCGGTTCGACGAGAAGCTGAACGCCGTCTCGGCAGCCGCGGCGAACGACGTCTGGGCGGTCGGCTCGACCAACCGGACCGGGTTCGCCACCACTGACCCGCTTGCGGCGCACTGGGACGGCACGAACTGGACCATCGTCCCGACGCCGGCCACCACAGGCGGCGCGAAGTCGATCCTCTTCGGGGTCGCGAACCTGAGCGGCGGGAACGCCTGGGCGGTCGGCCGCAGCAAGGCCAACCGCGCGCTGGTCGAGCACTGGACCGGCTCGGCCTGGACGATCATCCCGACCCCCGACCCGGTGGCACCGGCCGGCAGCACGTTCTCCGGCAGCACGCTGACCGCCGTCTCGGCCCGCGCCGCGAATGACATCTGGGCGGTCGGCTACTCCACGGCCCTGAAGGGCACGAACAGCAACAGCTTCACGCTGACCATGCACTGGAACGGCTCAGCCTGGACGATCGTCCCGAGCCCCAACCCGGCCATACCCACCCCCAGCGGGGTCCGCCAGACCCTGAACGGCGTCGTGGAGATCTCACCGAACGACGCGTGGGCGGTCGGGGGCACCACCGACATCTCCGGCTTCCAGCCGGCGAAGCCGATCGCGATGCACTGGAACGGCACCGCATGGTCGGTCGCCACGCTCCCGAACCTGGGCAGCGGCGGCGCGCTGTCGTCGGTCACCGCCAGTTCCCCGACCAGTGTCTGGGCCGCAGGACCGGCCGGCGGCACCACGTCGGTCCTGCACTGGAACGGCACGTCGTGGACGCCGGAGACCACCCCGGTCGGCCCGGACGGCCAGCCCATCATGAACGGCATCAGCGCGGTGCCCGGGTCGGCGACCGAGGTCTGGGCGGCGGGCATCACCCTGCCCAGCGGCGGCGGGTACCACACCTTCGTAGTGCACCATCCCTGACCTGTCACCGGCCTGACCGGCCGGCGCGCCGGGTACGTGAGCACCACGTGCCCGGCGCGTCTTCCCTCCTATGTCACAGATGGCCGGACTGTCGCGTCTGAGGTCTCAGAGACAGACTCTGGAATCAGGAAGGTGATGGTCATGCGGGTGTTCGTGGCGGGCGGGACCGGGGTCTTGGGGCGGCGGCTGGTGCCGCAGCTCGTGTCCCGGGGCCACCAGGTGACGGCTACGACGACGAGCGCGGCCAAGCTGGACTTGCTGGCGCAGCTGGGCGCAGATGGCATCGTGATGGACGGGCTGGATGCGGTGTCGGTCGGTGAAGCGGTGGCGGCCGCCCAGCCCGACGCGATCGTGCACCAGATGACCGCGATCGCCGGCAAGCCCGATCTGAGGCACATGGATCGGTGGTTCGCCACCACCAACCGGCTGCGCACCGTGGGGACGGACCACCTGCTGGCCGCGGCCGAGGCGGCCGGCGTATCCCATGTCGTCGCGCAGAGCTACGCCAGCTGGAACGGAATCCGCGAGGGCGGATGGGTGAAGACCGAGGAGGACCCGCTGGACCTGCAGGCGGGGACGGCGGCGCACCCGGGGATGGAGGCGATCCGCCACGTCGAGGATGTGGTCCTCAGGGCTGGCGGCGCAGTCCTGCGATATGGCGGGTTCTACGGGCCGGGCGCCACCGACGACCAGGTCGAGCTCGTGCGCAAGCGGCAGTTCCCGCTCGTCGGGGGCGGCACCGGATACAGCTCGTGGGTGCATCTCGACGACGCGGCGAGCGCTACCGTCCTGGCTGTGGAGCAAAAGGCGAGGGGCGTGTTCAACATCGTCGACGACGAACCGGCCCCGGCCAGCGAGTGGCTCCCCTACCTGGCAGCGTGCGCGGGGGCGAAGCGCCCGATGCGGGTCCCCAAGTGGCTGGCCCGGCTGCTGGCCGGGGAAGTGGCGGTGACGATGATGACCGAGGGGCGCGGCTTCTCCAACGCCAAGGCCAAGCGGGAGCTCGGCTGGGAGCTGCGCTATCCGTCGTGGCGGCAGGGCTTCCGGGAGGGCCTCGGGTAACCCGGCCCGAGGAGTCCGGGGAGCCGCGGCCGCTGCTGTTCGCGATCGCCCACGGATACCGGGCAGTGTGCCGCGGGCGGCCGAGTTCTGCCGGATTTCAGGGGGCGAGCACGTCCGGCGAGCTCGCGTCGTAGTCGGCGAGCCAGGCCGCGCCGCGCCCTTCCGGGTCGCGCCGGTTCACGCGCCGTCGCCAAGCGATCTTCAGATCTCGCCGCCATGCGGCCCACCGGGACGTCAGGTGGTTGCTCAGCCCCCGCTCGCGGGCGGCGAGTACCACCCGGCTTGCTCTCGGCCGGCGGGTGCGCTCGTATCGAGCCAGGCCGGTGAGCGGGTCAGAGGCCTCCGCCGAGAGCGCCATCGCCAAGACCGCTCCGTCCTCAATCGCCTGGCAGGCGCCCTGTCCGAGGTACGGGAGCATCGGATGCGCAGCGTCGCCCAGTACCGTGACACGGCCGCGTGTCCACTGCGGGATCGGGTCGCGATCGTAGAGCGCCCACTTGTACCAGGTGTCCGCGGCGGCGAAGAGGCGGAGCAGGGACTCATGCCAGCCGGCGTAGCGCTCGAGCACCTCCTCGCGGCCGCACTCGGCGATCCACGACTCGTGGCGGTAGTTGTCATCGTCGTAGTGGCAGACCACGTTGATCAATTCCTCGCCCCGCAGCGGATACAGGACGATCGTGCCATGTGGGCCAAGCCACTGGGCACCTTCGGTGCAGGGCCGGCTGCCGCGGACGGATACGGTCGGCACGACGCTGCGATAACAGATCTTCCCGGTGAACCGAGGGGCGTCCGGGCCGAACAGCGAGGCGCGCACCGGTGAATGGATGCCGTCAGCGCCAACGATGATGTCGGCCTCTATCTCACTGCCGTCCGCGAAGCACGCGACCGCGATGGCACCATCGGTCCGCACCTGCAAGCAGCGCTTGCCCAGGGTCACGATCCCCGCCGGCAGTGCGGCGGCGAGCACGTCGAGGAGATCGGCCCTATGCGCGGTCGCACCTTCTGTGCCGAACGAGGCCGCCTGCTGTTGCCGGCTCGTCTTGGCGATCACCCGGCCTGTCTTCCAGTTGCGCATGGTCTGCCACTGCGACCGTCCCGCAACCTTGCGGACTTCTTCCTCCACGCCGATGGCGCGCAGCACCTTCATCGCATTGGGGTGCAGGGCAACGCCGGCTCCGATCTCCTTGAGCTCGGCGGCCGCCTCGTAGACCGCCGCCTCTATCCCCGCCCGATTCAGCGCGTTCGCCGCTGTCAGCCCGCCGATGCCTCCCCCGACTATCGCGACACGTGTCATAGGGCAGCCTTCCTCCGGCGGGTATGAGTCTCACCACCGGATGGCGGAGGCAGGTGTGCCGGCGGCCCAGAGCCGGTCAGGGTAGCGGGCTCCGTCCCCGGTGCACGATAGTAACCGTGCCAGCGCTCTCCGGATGGGCGCTGCCCGGGGCGTAGTCAAATACGGTGTGGTGCGCCAAGTCCATGACGAACACGTCCACGATCGCGAAGCTCGCCGGATCGAGCCAGGACACGTAAAGCTCGTGGTGACCAACTGGAATGGCGACATAGTCTTCCGGCGGGAATTTCGTCCCGACCAGCGGGGCGGGGCTGGTGGTGCCGCGGTGCCGTGGCGTCCGCCGCCGCGGCGGTCCCGGCCAAGGCGATCGCGATGAGGAGCCCTGCCGCGCTCAGCAGGATCCGCCTGCTTGCCTGCATGCTTCCTCTTCTCGACCGGCAATAAAGTCGCAGTCTATTTCTCGACGCGTCGTTCTGGCATTAGCGTGCCGTCATAATTGCACGCTCCGGAATTTGTGACCAAGACGGTGCTGGAAACGGCCCTGCACCAGGAGATGGCCGGGCACCTGGGCCACGAGAAGTACGGGCTGGACGCTGAGATGCCAGCAAACGGTTCGCCAGGGCCCGTTCGGGCCGTCGCTTCGTAGACTGGCACGGTCACATTCTTTGTTTCTCAGGCCCGAGGTGGTGGACTTTGGCCATGAGGGCGCTGCCGGCGCTGCTCGTGGTGCTTGCCGCCACCGTGACTGTCACGGCTTGCAGCGGGCCGGGTCCGGCTGGCCATGGCAGACCGCGGACCGCGCCGCTCGCTTCGCCTCGGGCCGTGGGCTGTGACCAGATCATCCAGCAGGTAGGCCAGCCGGGCGGCAGGCTCGTGCTCGGTGTGCTCGCGGTGCCGCCGGCCCGCCTGGAGCAGGCCGCCCCGACCGCCGCCCGGCCATGGGCGTACTTCGCCAAATACGGGATCGCCGTCCGCGCCGGCAGCCCCGCCGTCCTGATCACCGTTCCGGAGACGTGGCGGCGCCGCGCCGGTATCGGCTGGGGAAACAATATCGGCGTCTTCAGCTCGCTCCGTCTCCTCAGCTGCCCGCGGCAGCTAGGTGCGTGGGATGTCTATGCGGGAGGCTTCTACTTGCGATCACCCTCTGGCTGCGTGCCGTTGGCCTTTCACATCGGACGGCAGACCGCGACCCTGAGTTTCGCCATCGGCAGCGGCAACTGCGGCTAGCTACCTGGTGAACCGCACCGGCGACCCGGATCGGGCGGCGGCGGGGGAGCTTGCCGTGGAGCTGGGCAGGCTGCCGCTGGCACTGGAGCAGGCCGTCGCCTGCATGCAGGCCACCTGAAAGGGCTGACTGGTTCGAATCCAGTACGGCCCACCATAAGGTCCTTATTCGAACCCGTGACGCCGCGGGTTCCTTCGTGTCCGGTCAGGGCGACGAGGTACTTCGTACGGGACGAGGTACTGAGTTTCCCCGGCGAAATTTTGGGCTTCCTGCGCTTCTGGGCAGGCCAGGAACAGATCTGCGCTGAACGCGAGCGCAGGACCGATCGCAGCGCCTGGCATCGTGATGCGCTTCCCGTCCGGTGCGCCTGGCCCGGTCCTGTCTGCGCCCGGGCCGGCGACTGCGCCTCAGCCTCGGCTGGTTGCCGGCCGGCTGGCGCGGCCCGGGAGCTGAGCAGCGGAAATTGACGGGCCGGGGCCGGGGCCGGGGGCCTGGGCCGGGGGCCTGGGCCGCCGCTGCGGCCTGCCCGGAATACGCCACCCTGCGGCTTGTGCCCAGCCGCCGGCCGGGCCCGCCCCGGCCGGCGGCGTCAGCGTGGATCGTTACACCCGCCAGGGCGGGTCTAGGTATCCACGATCACGAACCGGCCCGCAGGCCGCGCTCGCCGGCACCGCCGGTGACACGACGGCGGGGGCCGCGGCCCGCGGGACGGCCGCCAGGCCTGGCCTGCAGGGCAGGCCAGGGCGCGCGCTGACGCCAGGCCGTGGCGTTTCAGGCTCAGCAGTGTCCGACGAGGTGCACTTTCGGATGCCTGGTGACGCGTGAGCCCAGAGTCGTGCCCCACGCAGGCAGCCGGTAGATGAGGAAGACGGCCTCCAGGAGCTTGATGTAGTTCTCCGCCGTGGACTTTTCCAGGCCGACGGTTCCGCTGATCGCCGCCATATTCAGGACCTGCCCGGATCGGGCGACGAGCTGGCCGAGCAGCCGGGGCAGCATCGGGATTGTTCCGTGATTCCGCTGATTATTTTCCGTCTTTCCCGCACGGTGGCCGCCCCGACCAGTTCCCGGCAGGACACCACGGTGCCCCGGCGGCCCGGGACGCGGGCCAGGGTACGAGCCAGTGTCTTTGACGTGCGCGACCGGCGGCTTGAAGCGTGATCGTGGCATTTATGACAACCTCCGCGCCCAGGGCAGGGAGCCTGTCCCATGGCTGAGCACATGAGCATCCTGCTGTCCCGTCTGCGCCGGTCCCTGGCTGCTGATCCGGGGCGATTCGCCGGCGGCTCGGCGGTGAGCGACCCGCTCGGCTTGCTGGCCGTCCAGCAGGAACGCCTGCAGGCAGGCCGTGCCCCCAGAAGCCGCCGTGGAGGCCAGCCGGGTGAGCTGGACATGGCCCACCGTCATCGCAGCGGGGAAGGGAGCGACATCGTGGACTGCGAGCTCGAGGTCGTGGTGATACCGGTCTCCGACGTGGACAAGGCCAAGGACTTCTACTAGGGACTGGGGTAGGCGGCGACCACGTGATCCGGCTCGAGGAGAATCAATCATGACCACCGCAATCACCCAGCGCCAGCCGGAACTGACCGGGCAGACCGTCGTCGTGATCGGCGGCAGCGCCGGCATCGGGCTCGAGACGGCCCGCCAGGCCCGCGCCGAAGGCGCCGACATCATCCTGACCGGCCGCAACCCCGACCGCCTGCAGTCGGCCGCGGCCGAACTCGGCGCGCGGAGCACGGCGGCCTTCGACGCGACCGACCCGGCCGCCCTCGCCCGGTTCTTCGCCGAGCTGCCCGGCCAGGTCGACCACGTGCTGGTCACTGGCCCCGGCCCGTACTACGCACCCCTGGCCGACCTGGACCGCGAGCGGGCGCACCGCGATTTCGACGACCATATCTGGCTGGCCGTGGCCGTCACCCAGCACGCCCTCGGCCGGGTGCGGCCCGGCGGCACGCTGCTGTTCATGGGCGGCACCGGCGGCCGCGGCCGCGGACCCGGCCTGTCGCTCATCGCGGCCGGTACCGCTGCGCTGCCCGCCCTGATCGCTAACCTGGCACTCGAAGCAGCACCGATCAGGGTCAACCTGATCGCGGCCGGCTTCGTCGACACGCCGCTGTCCGCGTCGCTGCTCGGCGACGACCTCGACCAGCGCCGCGACCAGCTCCGCGCGACGCTCCCCATCGGGCGCGTGGTTGGGCCGGCCGACGTCGCCGCCCTCGCCGTGCACATCATGACCAACACGGCGCTGACCGGCGCGACCTATGACATCGACGGCGGCCAGCAACTGGTCCCCTGAGGGGTGATCGCACCGTCCGGGCGGCTACAAGATCTTGGCGAGCGGCCAGCACGTGACGCCGGTTCAGCGCTTGGTGAAGAAGTCGCGGATGCTGGCGAACAGTAGCGCGGCGGCGGCCAGGATGAGCAGGACGGCGATAGCCGATCGCCAGTGGCCCAGGGCCGCCCAGGTAGCCAGCCCAGCCGCCGCGGCGACGACGGCGACGGCGAGCAGTCCCGCGACGAACTGCACCAGATGACCCCTGGCGAAGGCTTCCGCGCATAGCATCATCACCGCCAGGCCGCCGACCGCGGGCAGCAACGCGCCGAACTGGCCGAGGATGACCAGGGCGAGCCCGGTGAGCAGGACCGTGGCCGAGACGGCGGACCATATTCGCAGCACCCGGGTACGGGTGCGGGCCGGGTCGACGTTGGGCAGCGCCCGGCGCCGCAAGTGGGCGTGCGGGTCCTCCCGCGGAAGGCCATGGACAACTGCGCGGGCCAGGGCTTCCCGCTCCTCGGCCAGGGCCTGGCGGCGTACGCGTACCTGGTTGATCGAGGTCTCAAGCGCGGTCAGCGGGGCCAGGTCCCGCCGGACCCCGGTGCCGCTCAGCGCCCGGATGCCCGCGCGGGCGCGGCGCAGTTCGTCGCCGCGGTCATCGAGTTCGGCGGTGACAGCGGCGAGCTGAGCGTCCAGTTCCGTGATGCGGCCCTCGACGGCCTCCCGCTCTGCTTCCGGCGACGGTGCCTCCTTATCCAGGCCTGCCCATCCCACCGGGTCAGACCAGGAGAGCCGTACCGACCCGTCGCGCTCGTAACGCGGGCCGGCCGGCGCGCGCTCCCCGCCGAAGGGGTCGCCGGTATCCAGCCCCCACAGGCCCCGGTAGTCACGCACCCATGGCGTCTGGTCATCGATGAGCACCGGGCACCACCTCTTGGCCTCGCCCGGTCCCACGCCGGGACCGTCGCCCCGGTGGTAGTCGATGAACGGGAGGCCGAACGTGGCGCCGCTATACGCCCGGGTCCACGGCAGGAGCAGCCCGCTGAGGCGGCGCAGCGCGGCGAGCAGCCGTCCCAGCGACGGCGGCTCGACGGTGACCAGGTAATCGCCCGGCAGGCAGGCGCCAGAATGCGACCCGGCGCCGACGAAGACCACCGGGTGGGTGTCCCGCCATTGCAGGTCGGGGTCGTCGGACCGGCGGCGCAGGTCGTCGCCGGTTTCGTCATGGGCGGAGAACGTCACCCAGGCCGGCCGCGATGACACGGCCGGCGGGTCCGGCAGGAACACGGTGACCTGCTCCCAGTCGGCCTCGTGGTCGTTCACGCCGGCGAAGGTGGACCGCCAGTCATTCACTGCGTAGAAGAACCAGTACTGCAACGAGATGAAACCCCGGTCGCGGGTGACCCGGCCGTAATACGGGCAGCTGTCCGGGTCGGCGCGAGCCCGGTAGTCCTGCTCGGCCGCAGCCGTCGTGCCGCCGGGCACTCGCCCGCGCAGCAGCAGCGACAACCGCATCACCGCGTCGATGAACCGGCTCAGCAGGCCGACCGCGGCGAACCGGCTGCTTCCGGCCGCCAGCCGGGGGCGGCCCGCGTCGCGCCGCCACGCGCGGAGCTCGCTCCGGCCGAGCGCCCGCTCCACGAAACGAAGCGACAGATCCCGCTCCGGTGCGCTGATCTCGGCCAGACGAGCCGGCGTGAGCTCTCCGGGCGCGCAAAGCCGTTCCGCGGCGCCGCCCCGGCCCCGGCCGCGCCTGGAGCCGGCCCGCCACAGGCTGCACTTCTGCAGGTAGTCCTCGACCGGCATCGGCAGGAAGAGCTCACCCTCGGTAAAGCGAAGCACTGGCTCGTACCGGCGCAGCAGCCGCAGGTCATCCGCTGCGCCTGCCCCGGCGGCGCCAGTAGTCACGTCCGCCAGCTGGTCAGCGGTCACGACTCCAGTGTGCCGTGCCGCAGGCGGGAACGCGAAGGCAAGCCCCCGGGCCACGGTGCGACGGCTCCCGAACCCGGGGCCGGGATTCCTTGGCCAGCGCTCTCAGCCGGACGTTACGGTGTCCGCGTGCCGTCGTGGTACTCGTCGTGGCGGCGGATCCAGAGCTGGGGTGGGTCGCCCTCGTCGCGGCCGAGCGGGGCGCGGTCGAGGAAGCCGTAGTAGCCCATCATGAACTCCAGCCCGCGGGCGGTGGTGGAGTAGGTCAGGTAGACGGTTCCGTCCTCGAGCGCGTAGGTGCTCATCACCGGCGCCTCGGAAAGATAGGCCGCGGGTTCGGTCCCGCACTCCTGCGCGAGCTGAGCGGCCACCGCGGGGACGCCGCCGGCCAGGAACTCGCGCGTCGCCTCCTCCGGGCGCGAGATCTCAAGGTCGAAGTTGTAATCGCTTCCGTGTGAGGAGGCCCACGGGAAGCTCCACCCCATCCGCCGCTTGTACGCTTGGAGCTTGTCCAGCGACGCCCGCGAGATGCAGGTGAACGTCACGTCGCGCGCGTTCAGGTGGGGGACGGCGCCGTTGAAGGTGTCTGCCGCGGAAGAGCAGACTGGGCAGCCCGCCGTGTACGCCGGGCCGAACATGAAGTGATAGGCGATCAGCTGCGAGCGCCCGCCGAAAAGCTCTCGCAGCGTCTTCGGCCCCTCGTCGGTGCCGAAGACGTATTCCTTCTCGATCGGCACCCAGGGCAGCTCGCGTCGTTCGGCCGCGAGCTGGTCGCCGCGCCGGGTCAGCTCCTTTTCCCGCGCTAGCAGTTCGCCCCGAGCGGCCAGCCACTCCTCGCGCGTTGCGACATTGTGCTTCATCGGGCATTCCCTTTCCTTGTCCGCGGATCGCGACCGAACGGCCATCCGAGGATCACGCTACTGTGACTGCTCCGGTACCGGCTGCGGAGAGTCCGATGTCTACTTCAGCCAGGCGGCGGCTCGGCCGGCGGTTATGGCCGGGGGACCTCGGGCCGGTCGATGATCCGCAGCCAGGAGTCATCGGGCTGGCGGCGCAGCACCTGCACCCGCACACCGGTGTTGTCGGCCGAGCGAGTCGAGGTCAGCGCCAGGTCCTCGAACCTGACGGTGGGCAGCGGCGTCTCGATAGCGAACTTCATCCCCGCATCGGCCATCTGCTGGTAGATGGCCTGGATGGCCTCCCGCCCGGTCACCGGCCGGTCGGCGGGGTAGGCCAGCACCGCCTGCGGCTCGTACAGGGCCGCCACCCCGGCCGCATCGCCGGCGTTGAGCCGCTCGGCCACCAGCCGCGTCACATCCTCAGGCCGCATCGCCTTCGCCTGGCCGCTCATCTCAGGACCTGCTGCAGGTGCCATCGCGCGGAGTCCTTTACATCCTCATCGGCTGGGTCGCGGTCCTGGTCGCGGTCGGCCAGGCTTCGCATCAGGAGCCTGACCAGCAGGGTGCTTTGCAGCTGCTCGCGGGCAAGCCGTATGGCCGGCTCTCGCTGTGGCTGCTCGGAATCGGATTCGCCGGCTATGCGCTGTGGCGTCTCAGCGAGGCCGCCTTCGGCGTCACCGGTGACGGGAATGGCGCTGGTCCCCGGCTGAAGTCGCTGGCCCGAGCGGTGATCTACGCTGGTTTCGCCTACCTGACCATCAAGGTGATCTCCGGCATACAGGGCAGCCAGACCAAGAAGCAGCAGGACCTGACCGCTACGGTCATGCATCACGCCGGCGGGCGGTGGCTGGTCGCCATCGCCGGCCTGGGCATCGTGATCGCTGGCCTCGTCCTGGTTTCCGAGGGAATCCGGGCCAAGTTCATGAAGTACCTCAAGCTGTCGCGGCTGAGCCCGCGGATGCGTCGCCTGGTCAAGTGGCTCGGCGTCGCGGGGACCGCCGCCCGCGGCGTGGTGTTCGCGCTCGCCGGCGTCCTCGTGATCGAGGCGGCCGTCACGTACCAGCCGTCCAAGGCCGGCGGCATCGACAAGGCGCTGCTCACGTTGCGCGGTCAGCCGTTCGGCGAGTTCCTGCTGTTCCTCGCGGCGCTCGGGCTGATCATCTTCGGCATCTACGGCCTGTGCGAGGCGCGGTGGCGGAGGGTCTAGCCTATGCGGGCGGCCCAGATGCAATTCCGCCAGCCTGTGCAACGCCAGTGCCCCGTGATCCTGGTGACCGCGCCGCTAAGGACCGATCCGCCGCCGGTCCTCCGGGCAGGGCCAGTTCGTCACGCGACAGCGCACCAAGCAGGTCCACGAGCAGGCCGCGCTCGGCGCTCCTCACCTTCGCTTCGAGAGAGTCCACGTCGTCATCCGGGTCGACCGGGACCTCGCGCCTGGCCAGCACCGGCCCTTCATCGTAGTTCGCCGTGACCAGGTGTACCGAAGCGCCGCTGACCCGGACGCCGGCCTCGATGACGGCCTCGTGCACGGCTCGCCCGTACATGCCCTGCCCGCCGAAGCGGGGCAACAGGGCCGGGTGCACATTGATGATCCGCCCGTCAAAAGCCGCGAGGGTCCTGGGGCCTATTTTGCGCAGATAACCGGCGAGCAGCACGATATCCGTATCGTGCTGCTGCAATGTCGCCCGGACGGTCTCGTCGAGTTCCTCGGGGTCGGGGTGGGTCTTGCGGCTCAGATGACGGAAAGGGATCCCGCGCGCCGCCGCGCGCTTTAGTACTTCCGCCGACCCGTTGTTCGAAATCACGACGCTGACACTACCGCTTATACGACTGTCCCGGCAAGCATCGATCACCGCCTGGGCGGTCGTGCCGGCGTGCGAGGTGAGGATGCCAATAGAAATCACGCTTATTTGCTCTCCAATTGTGCAACGCAAGAACCTGCCCTGGGTTCAGCTAATAGACAATATACGGTCAGGTGTTCCGTCCGCCGTTGACGCCGATGACCTGGCCGGTGATGTAGCCGGCCTCCGCGCTGACGAGGAACGCGCAGGCGGCGGCGGTGCCGGGTCACGTTTGCCTGGTCGCTGTGATGCTGTACGGGGGGTGCGGCCTGACTCATCGCACCCAAGGATCGAGATCGTGGATTTCTCCCTCACCGAAGATCAGCAGCGCATCCGGGAAGCGGTTCTCGGGTACTGCGCCAGGTTCCCCGACGAGTACTGGCTCGAACGTGATCACGAAGGCGCCTTCCCGCACGACTTCCACAAGGCTATGGCCGAGTCCGGCTGGCTCGGCGTGGCCATGCCCGAGGCGGTTGGCGGCGCGGGTCTCGGCATCACCGAGGCGGCGATCATGATGCAGGCGGTCGCCGAGTCAGGGGGCGGGATGACCGCCGCCTCCAGCATCCACGGGCCGGTGTTCAGCATGCAGCCGGTGGCGCTGTTCGGGACCGAAGAGCAGCGGCAGCGCATGATTCCGCCGGTGCTCAGCGGCGAGGACCTCATCTGCTTCGCCGTGACCGAGCCCAACGCCGGCCTGGACACCACGAAGCTGACCACCCGGGCCGAACGGCGCGACGGCGGCTACCTGGTCAACGGGGAGAAGATCTGGATCTCCGTCGCCCAGGCGGCGAGCAAGATGATGCTGCTCGCCCGGACCACGCCCCTGGACGAGGTAAAGCGCAAGACCGAGGGACTGTCGCTGTTTTTCACCGACCTGGATCGCGCCAGGATCGAGGTGCGCGAGATGATCCTGAACTTCCTGGCCGAGAAGGTGCTCGGCCTGCCCAAGTCGTACTGACGCCAAACTGGCCCGGGCCGCCCATGGCATCCAGGAGCGGGGTTTCTGATCGCTGCCGCGCCGGTTTGTGCTCTCCCCGAGGTGCCGGCCGGGGATCGTTGTGGCCATCGCCAGTCCCGCCGGGTCCGTGCCGCGGCGCTCTTTCCCGCCAGCCCGGCCGCGTGTACTGAAGGTAGCTAGGGTTCCCGAGCACAACAGGAGGATGACGATGGCGTACCACGCCGACGTGATCGGCTCGCTGCTCCGTCCGCATTACCTCTCGGAGGCGCGTGCCGCGCTGGCGGCCGGCCAGATGACCGCGGAGGAATTCAAGCGGATCGAGGACCGCGCGGTCGACCAGGCGATCGCGATGCAGGAGGCCTGCGGGCTCGACGTCGTCAACGACGGAGAGCTGCGCCGCTTCTCGTTCCTCGATCACCTGCTCGGGGACATGGAGGGCGTCGCCGACATTCCCGGAGCGCCGGTGCACTTCCACGCGCCGGACCCCGCACAGGACTGGGACTGGCACCCCCCGTTCACCGTCACCGGCAGGATCGCGCCCAAGCGGTCGATGATGAGCATCGAGGAATTCAGCTACGCGCGCGGGCGGGCCCGCGTCCCGGTGAAGATCACGATGCCGAGCCCGCTGGTCATGTACGGCGCGTGGTCGCCGGAACTTTCCCGCCCGGCCTACTCGGACCCGTTCGAGCTGTTCGCCGACGCCGCCGCGATCATCCGCGAGGAGGCGCGCGAACTGGCCCGGCTCGGCTGCACCTACATCCAGATCGACGCACCCGACGTCGGCACGCTCGTGGACCCGGAGAACCGTGAGCTGCGCGAGAACCTGGGCATGCCCACCGAACGCACGCTCACCGAAGGCGTCGACATCATCAATTCCGTCGCCGACGTGCCCGGAGTGACCTTCGGCCTGCACATCTGCAAGGGCAACTACGAGAGCAAGTGGATCGCGTCCGGAGGCTATGAGTACACCGCGGACAAGGTGTTCACCCGTTCGGCTAACTTCGACGTGTTCCTGCTCGAGTACGACGACGAGCGCTCCGGCTCCTTCGAGCCGCTGGCCAAGGTGCCCGACGACAAGGTGGTCGTGCTCGGCCTGGTGTCGAGCAAGCTCCCCGGGCTCGAGCCGGCCGGCCAGCTCATCGCCCGCATCGAGGAGGCGGCCCGCTACGTCGGCCGCGAGCGGCTCGCGCTGTCCACCCAGTGCGGGTTCTCGCCGGTGTCGATCGGCGGGAACCTCATCAGCGAGGACACCCAGCAGCGCAAGCTCGAACTGGTCGCGGAGGTTGCCCACCAGGTCTGGTAGCCGCCGGCCGCCGGTCCTTACCCGGGGTCGCCCGCCAGGCCGTGCTCGATGGCGTACCGGACCAGTTCGACCCGGTTGTGCAGGTGCAGCTTGCCGAGCGTGTTCTGCACATGGTTCTGCACGGTGCGGTGGGACAGCACGAGCCGGGCGGCGATCTGCTTGTAGGACATGCCGGTGGCGACCATGCGGAGGATCTCGGTCTCGCGTTCGGTCAGCAGCGGCACGTCCCTGCCGTCCCCGGCCGGCGCGGCGGCCAGCCGCCGGAACTCGCCGAGCACGAGCGCGGCGAGTCCGGGGGTGAACACCGCGTCGCCGTCGGCCGTGCGCCGCACCGCGTCGAGGAATTCCGGGCGTGCCGCGGACTTCAGCAGGTAGCCGACCGCGCCCGCCTTCACCGCGTCGAGCACGTCCTGCTGCTCGCCGCTCGCGGACAAGACCAGCACGCGCACGGCGGGATGGGCCGCGCGCAGGCCGCTGGTGACCTCGACGCCGGACATGTCCGGCAGCTGCAGGTCGAGCACCACGACGTCGGGCCGGGCCGCGCCGGTGATGCGCAGCGCCTGCGCGCCGTCGGCGGCCGTCGCGACGACGTCGTATCCCGCCTCGGTCAGGTCCCTGGCCACCGCGTCGCGCCACATGGGATGGTCATCCACCACCATGACCCGGATCGGCGCGTTCTGCCCCACGTCCGCACCCTAGCCCGCCCCCGGCGGCCGCGCCACTGGCTGCGCTGGCCCCGCGCGGCAGGCGGAGTTCCACCTCGGTGCCCTCGCCGGGTACCGACCTGATGGTGGCCGAGCCGCCCAGGTCGCGCAGCCGGCCGCGGATGGAGTGGCTGACCCCGAGCCGTCCGGCCGCCGCCGCCTCGGCCAGCCGGCCGGCCGGGATGCCGGGGCCGTCGTCCCTGATCGTCACCGTGACCATGCCCGGCTCGTCCTCGATCAGCACCCACGCGCGGGCCCCCTCCCCGCAATGCCGCCGTACGTTGTCAAGCGCCGCGCAGACCGCTGAGGTCAGCTCATCTGCCGCCGCCTTTTCCAGCCGAACGGCCTGGGCCGGCGCCGACACCGTCACCCGTTCCGACTGGGCGGGCAGGACAAGGGCGCGCAGATCCACGTCCCCGGGCGCGCTCGCCGCGGGGCCGCCTGCGACCAGGGCGCCCCCCACCAGGACCCGGAGCGCGGCTTCCTGCTGGCCCGCGAGCCGGCCGAGTTCGGCCGCGGCGCCGCCCGCTTCGGCGCCCCGCCGCTGCACCAGCGCCAGCACCTGCAGCACCGAGTCGTGGATGTCGCGGGCCAGGCGTTCCCGTTCCCGGCTGGCCGCCTCGACCTGGATGACGTGCTGGCGTTCCGCCTCCACGTCGGCGGCGATCCTGGCCAGGTGGCCGACGATCACCCCGGCCAGCAGCAGGAGCACCACGCCGTTGAGCACCACGGTGACCGACTCGCTGCGCAGCAGGAAGTCGCAGCCGGACACGATCAGGGCAGTGACCGCGCCCGCTCGCCTGCCATGCCGGACCGCCCAGGCCAGGACGGGTCCCGCCACCCAGGTCGCGGTCACCGGCGTCACCCCGTGCCGCATGGCGAGCGGGTACTGCAGTAGCGCGGTGCTGAGCAGCAGGCCGACGGTGACCGCGAGGTCGGCGCTCAGCAGCAGCGGGGTGCGACGGTCCGGACGCGCGTAGGCGATGGTGGTGGCGACCGTCCACGCCGTCATCACGGCGATCACCACCCAGGCCCAGCCCGGCCGGGAGTACTGCTCGCGGTCGATGACGCCGGCCAGCAGCATGGCGTAGCCGAGGCTGGCGAACCGGAAGACTGCGATCGCCCGCCACAGCGGCTCGGATCTTCGGCGCCCCGTATTACGAGGCTGGGCCGTCGTCGCCATGGGCGAGCGCCGCCTTCGGCTGCCAGTAGGACACGCCGGTATCGTCCCACGGCGCGCTGTCCCTGAGCCAGCGCAGGCGCGCGTGCGCGCACTCGCAGATCACCGCGTGCTCGTACACCATCCGGGGGACGTCGGCGTTGCTGTCGACGCGCACCGGCAGGGATGGTGGCCGCCAGCCGAGGAACGTGCTGTCGCCGGTGAGCGCGGCCAGCACGGTGAGCAGCGAGGCGTCCAGGCGCATGGAGTGCACCGCCCGGCGGTACTCTTCGCGGGTCAGGCAGAGCGCGAACGGGATATTCATCAGGCAAAGCGTGGTCTGTATGTCGAGGCTGAGCAGCCGGCGGGTACGCGGTTCCGGGTCGATCCCGGGGATGTCGAGCCAGCCGAAGTCGAGATTGCCCGGGGGGCCAGCACGGCCCGCGCGGCCGAGCAGGCGCAGCACGCGGTAGACGTTCAGGTCGTGCTCGATGACGGCGTGGTCACCGAGTTCGCCTAGCGTCCTGGGGCGCAGGGTGACCTCTGATGCGCCGGGTACGCCCGCGTTGCGCAGGCAGAAGTTCAGCAGGTCCGTTTCCACGATGAAGTGCCTTATCAGCAGGGTGACCGCGTCCGGTGAGACGAACCGGCGCAGGAACCACAGGCACAGCTTGTCCATCGTGGCGTGGGCGGAGAACCGGACCGGGCAGAGCTGCTTCGCACCGGCGATCAGCGTGACCGTGACCCGCGACGCAATCCGGGCCCACGGGTAGAGGAGGCTGCGGCTGCGCTGGTCGCGGATCACCAGGCGCATGGTGGCCTGGTCGACCGGGATTGCGGGGTCGACGGCCATGACCTCCCACAGCGACGGGCCTGAGGGGTCAGACATGGCCGAGTTCCTCCAGTTGCAGGGCGTAGAGCCGCGCGACGACGCGGGCTGTTCTGACAATCCTGGTGACGGCGGAGTCGTCGAACAGCCCGGAGCGCAGCGCGGCGCTCAGTATCTGGAAGTGGTCGTCGTCGCCTTCCGCGTTGTAGCGGAGGAAGCTGAGCTGGTCGTCACGCAGGCCCAGGCTCTGCTGCAGCCGCTCCGCCCAGCCGGCCGCCCTCAGCTTGCCGAGGCCCTCGATCACGAACATCGCGCCGAGCAGGTCGACGGGATCCGGCAGGCCGGCCCGGTGGAAGACGAAGGCGGACAGCGCCGCCGAGCCGACGTTGGCGGGGGTTACCGCCATCGCCTCCGGGTCGCCGCCGGCTGCCGCGAAGTCACGTTCCAGCAGCTGATAGTCGCGATGTTCGGCCGCGGCGTGCTGGATAGCGGCGCTGCGCAGCCAGAACCACTCGGCCGAGAAGTTCGCCGCGGCGAGTGAGATCCACCGGCCGCCGTCGACCACCTGCTGGCGCAGGTTGAGCAGCAAGCGGCGATAGTCGTCGTGTGTCGCGGTGCCGTCCTCGATCCGCCGGACGACCGGGACCCTGTCCAGCATCCGCTGGAATTCCGCCCAGACCCCGGCCAGTTCGGTGAGCGCGCGGGCGGTCTCGGGTGTCTTGGCGGCCCCGGGGCGGCCGAGCGGGGAGGCGGCCAGCTCGGCGGGACTCGGCGGCTGTCCGGGGCCCTGTCCGGGGCCGACGCAGGTGAGCTGGGCGAAGGCCAGCGAGAAGCGGCCGGATTCCGGGACGATCAGGAGCACCCTGTCGCCGGGACGCAGCCGCGGGCGGGCCGCGTCGAGCATCACGAAGATGCTTGCCGCTCCGGTGTTGCCGGCCGTGTGCAGGTTCGTGAACCAGCTGTCGCCGCCGGGTTCGTGGCCTGCCGCACGCAGCCGGGCGAAGAGCTTCGCGCGGAAGTGCTCGGCGCTGTAATGGCACAGGACATGCTCGGTCCGCGGGTCGATGCGGCCCGCCTGCACCAGCGCGCTGAACTCGGCCACGCCGAGGTCGATGAGCGCCGGCAGCGCTGACATGTCCTGGCGGAGGACGGGGACCTCGGGCCTTCCGTCCTGCGGCGGGTCACGGCGGTCGAGCCAGGTGGCCCCGGCCCGCGCCTCGCGGTCCTCGCCCAGTCCGGCGCTCATGCACGCCGGGTGGTCGTGGGCGTGCGAGACCAGGTGCATCCAGTCCACCCGCAGGCTCAGGCCGTCCGGCCGCGGCTCGGGTTCCACCACGACCGCTCCGGCGCCGTCGGAGAGCGTCCAGCGCAGGAAGCCGGCATCCAGCGTGTCGCCTGGCGTGCCTGGGGCAGCGAACGAGCGGCTGACCAGCTCGGAGCCCACGACGACCGCCACCGGATGCTCGCCGAGACGGACCGCGGACACGGCCGCCTTCAGCGCCGCCATCCCGGAGGCGCACACCCCGGCGGCCGACAGCAGCTCCATCGGGCCGCCGCCCAGCCGCCCGTGCACCATGGAGGCGAAGCCGGGTACGAGCACGTCGCCCGCTGTCGTCCCGGTCGCGAGCATCCGCACCGCCGAGACCGGCAGGCCCCGGTCCCGCAGCGCGCGCAACGCCGCGTGTGCCGCCAGCTCCTCATTGAGCATGACGGTCATCCCCTTCTCGTTCACCGCATAGTGCCGTGTCCTGATCCCGTTCGCCGCGAGCGCCCGGCGGCCCAGCGCCGCGCCGCGCGGGCTGCCGTCGCTGAGCCTGGCCGCGAGCTCGGTGTTGCCGACCGGGTCGCCGGGCAGGTACGCGCCGACGCCGGTGATATATGCCTCAGTCATGAGGTTCATTTAGCCACCGGCCGGACCGGCGGACATCGGCGCGGATACCTATCTTGGGCGGGTTATTGGCGCATGCGGTGCTGAGTAGGAAGCAGCGTGCGGCTGAGTATGCATGCTCAGGCGCGGCGGCCCTGCGGTCCTTATGGTGGGGAATAGGAGAAATTCAGACAAGGAGCGTGATACCAATGAAATTGCCGACGCGGAGGTTCCTGCTGAGCCTCATTATCGCATCGCTATCGATCACGGCGGTCCTCGGAATTATCGCTGTCCTATGGGCCGGCCTGGGCGAAGCCGGCGCGAAAATACTAGGCAGCGCGATCGGGGTTGATATCGCGAGTATCTTGACGCTGTGCTGCACGGGGCCGGCGAAATCAGCCTTGCATCGCGCGGTGCAGGTGACAGGCATCCTGAGTGCATGCCTCGGCGTGCTAACCGGCCTTTATGTCATCTGGCTAGCCAGCGGCCCAGGAGAAGGCATGACGCGGACAGCCGCGGTGCTGTTCCTCCTTGCGGCCGCCTCGGCGCACGTCTCTGGGGTGCTTGCATGGCGTACACACAACCGGCCGATGAGAATCGTCACGCCTGCGACGATTCTGTGCACCGCCGCCGCCGCCGAACTCATCGCCAACTACCTGGTGTTCCCCGGCTTCGACCCGGACCGCGGCTACCTGAGGGCACTAATGGCGGTCCTGATCCTGGATGCGCTTGGCAGCATCCTGCTCCTGCTCCTGCGTCGCTTCGGGCCGCCACGGTCCGAAACTGCGGCGGCAGGAGCCACTGTCCGTCACCCGCGTCTAGCCGGGCCTGGCTCTTGGCGGCGCTTTCCGGGGTCAGCTGAGTCATGTGAGGGTGAGGTAGGCCAGGCTACCGAGCCCGGCCACGGTGCAATAGATGGCGAACGGGGTGAGGGTGCGGGTCTGGAAGTAGCGCAGGAGGAAGCGGATGGACAGGTAAGCGCCGATGCCTGAGAGCACGCTCCCGACCAGGATCTGGCCGTGGATGCCATTGCCGAGCGGTCCGAACAGGTCGGGGATCTTTAGTGCGCCGGCGGCGAGGATGACGGGGGTGGCGAGCAGGAACGCGAACCGGGCGGCGTCCTCGTGGGACAGGCCGCGGGTCAGGCCCGCGACCATGGTGACCCCGGAGCGGCTGATGCCGGCGAGCAGGGCGAGGATCTGCGTGGAGCCGATGAGCAGGGCCTGGGAGTAGCGGAGGCCGGCTAGCCGCTGGTCGGCAGCGCGGTCTGCCGCGTACTCATGCTGGCGGTCGGCGTGGTGGCCCGAGGGCTGTTCCGGCGCGGCGAACTGGGGGGCCGGCTGGGAGGCGGACACGGCGGCCATCTGCCTGACGTGGCCCGCCGGGGCGGCGTGGGCCGGAGCGGGCTGGGCCGAGTCGCGGCGGCGCAGTCGTTCCCCGGCGTACAGGATGACGCCGTTAATGGTGAGGAAGATGGCCGCCGGGATGGGCTTGCCGAACACGGTCCGGAACAGGTGTTCCAGCAGCAAGCCGGTGATGCCGACGGGGATGGTGGCCAGGATGATCAGCCAGGCGAGCCGCTGGTCAGCCGTCCTGATCTGGCGGTCGCGCAGCGAGGTGGCGAACCCGGCAATGATCCGCAGCCAGTCCCTCCAGAAGTAGGCGACCAGCGCCAGCGCGGTGGCCACGTGCAGGCCGACGATGAACGCCAGGTACGGCGATTCGGGGGCTGAGACGTTCAGGTCGCGTGCCCACCGGCCGCCGATGAGCGCCGGGATCAGCACGCTGTGCCCGAGGCTGGAGACGGGGAACAGTTCGGAGACGCCCTGGAACAGGCCCACGACGATTGCTTCAGGATAGGTCAGCGCAGGCATCTGGCGCCTTTCGGTTGGCCGCCGGGGCGGCGATCATTGGGGGCGAGGATCCGGTCACCGGGCCGGACGGGCGTGGCCGCTACAGAGCTCTTCCTGGTGGTCAGCGCCGGAAGACCGGGCCGCGTGCCGCCCGGCCGGGGCGTACCGGCGGTTCTTGCGCACCTCGATCAGGATCGGGAGCAGGGACAGGATCACGATGACCGCGATGGCAGGCAGCAGGTACTGGTCCACCCCGGGAATCGTGGATCCGAGCGCGTACCCGGCGAGGGTGACGCCGAGCGACCAGACAAGCCCGCCCGCCGCCTGCCACATCGTGAACGTCGTGACCGGCACGCGGAGCGTTCCGGCCAGCGGATTGGCGATGGTCCGCACCACGGGAACGAACCGGGCCAGCACGATCGCCTTGCCGTACCCGTAGCGGGCCAGCAGGCTCGCGGCGCGGTCCGTGCCCCGGCGCAGAACCCGGCTGCGAGAGCGCTCCAGCAGGGGCGGCCCGGCGGCGCGGCCGATCAGGTACCCGACCTGCGCGCCCGCCAGCGCCCCCGCCGCCGCGGCGACCAGCACGGAGGCCAGGGGCAGGTGGAGCGCCGAGCCGGCCCGGGTGGACGCGGCCAGCCCGGCGGTGAACAGCAGCGAGTCGCCCGGCAGGAAGAACCCGATCAGCAGCCCGGTCTCGGCGAAGACGATCGCGAACAGCCCGAGCGCACCCCAGCTTGACAGCAGCGACGACGAGCTCAGCACGTTCACGGCCAGCACAGCCGGGGTGGCCGCGTCGTGGAGAACCAACATCCGGAGTCTCCTTTCCCTGAGCCCGCCTCACGGGGGTTCCGATGGCGGCCAGCACACCGTGGTGGCACACTGTCAGCGTCTGAACGTCTACGTCCCGGTAGAAATTCTACAGGTTCGTAGATATTACTCGACGCGAGGGGGAGATGCACGGCCCCGTGTGATCAGGGCCGGCGTGATCGGGGTCGGTCAGTTCCCCGCGCCGATGCCGTAGCCGCGCAGCAGTCGCGCGACGTCGGGGCTGGGCGGTTTGGGGTCGTCCGGTGAGAGCGTGATGTCCCGGGTGCCGGCTCCCGCCTCGATGAGAGCCCGCACCGTGGCGATCCAGTCCGGGCTGGGGTTAGACTCCGGGCGCTCCCCGCTGCCGACGATCGCCCCGTACCTGCGCCGAGCCGGTAAGCAGGAACCGGCCCGCTCTCGGGTCGGTGTCCACGGCCACCTTGATCGAGCGGAAGAGCTCCGGAGCCAGCTGGACCTCATCGATGACCAGGAGGCCGTCGTGCTCGACGAAGCCGGCCGGATCATCGCGGGCGGCGCGGAGCGTGGCCGGGTCATCCAGCAGGCGGACCACCGCGGCCGGGCTGGCCGAGGCTGGCTGCGGGCGCCACGTTTGATGAGGTTATTGCCGCGTGCGTTGGTCTTCGGGTGCATCTGCGGTTCCAGGTCGGGCTCCCGTTTCCGTCCAGCTCGCTGAACGGGTTCAAGGCTGACTTCGCCGCCGACTACCCGGTCGCGGAGCGGGCGTTTGAGAATCTCGCGGCTCGTGAGCTGGAGCGGCTGACCGCGGCGATCCCGCCTGGGGACCTGGCGATCCAGTGGGACCTGGCGTACGAGACGCAGGACCTGGAAGGTGTGCTCGCGTGGACTGGCGAAGGCGCGTGGGAGCGGTTCGCCGGGCCGGTCACCAGGCTGGCCCGGCTGGTCCCGGAGGAGGTCCTGGTCGGCTACCACCTGTGCTACGGGACGTTCCCGGAATGGCCGATGTACGAGGCGCGCGACATGGGGCTGCTGGTGCGGATGGCGAATTTCGCGGTGGCGAACTCGGGGCGCACGGTGGACTGGCTGCACCTGGCCGGGCCGCGGTACCTGCGCAGCGAGGACCGCAGCTTCTTCCGTCCGCTGGTTGACCTGGAGCCTGGTGACGCCCGCGTCTTCCTGGGAATCGTGCTGCCGATCGACGGGGCCGCCGGACTGCGGCGCAGGCACGCCACGGCGTCGCGCTACATCTCCGGCTTCGGCGTGCGATGTACTGCGGGTTCGGCCGCCAGCCCGGCGCGGACGGCACCCAGACCATGCGGGAGCACGCCCGCGTGGTCCGCGCCGTCCGGAATGCGCAACGCCCGTAAACCCCACCGGGGCTCGCCATCCGCGGCATCGGCGCCCGGGCGGATGACGGGAATCCAGCGGCCGCGGAAGCCACATCATCAGAGTTGTGGCGTGGAGACCCCGGTCTTCAGGCCGGGGAGGAAACGCCGCTCCTCCTCTCGGCGTGTCACGCTTATCTGTTCGGATCGTACCGGATAAGCTTGGTGTTTGTGAAGACTGCGTACAAGTGCCGGGCGTACCCGACACCGGAGCAGGCCAGCGTGCTGAACCGCACGTTCGGATGCGTCCGCATCGTGTGGAACCGGACGCTTGCGTGGCGGCACGCCCGGTATTACGGCGGCGAGCAGGTGAAGACGAACTTCACCCAGGCGAACGCCTACCTGACGGCCATGAAAACCACCGGAGAACTGGCGTGGCTCAATGAGGTGTCCTCGGTCCCGCTTCAGCAGGCGATCCGGCACCAGCAAGTCGCGTACGCTAGCTTCTTCGCCGGCCGCGCCCGCTACCCGAGGTATAAGTCCCGCACCGGCCGGCAGTCCGCGGAGTTCACCCGGTCCGGGTTCCGGTACCGCGACGGCGCGCTGTTCCTCGCCAAGATGGACACGCCGCTGGCATTCGCCTGGTCCTGGCCCGGTATCAGCCCGGGGTCGATCCACCCGTCGACGGTGACGGTTTCCCGCGACCCCTGCGGACGCTGGTACGTCTCCTTCACCGTCGACGCAGCCGGCCCGGAGCAGCTTCCCGCCGCCGGCAGCGCCGCGGGCGTGGACCTGGGCATCAAGGACTTCGCCGTCACCTCCGGCGGCGAGAAGATCGCCAACCCGCGCAGCCTGGCCCGCCGGGAACGGAACCTGGCCCGCTACCAGCGGCGCCTGTCCCGCTGCCAGCGCGGGTCCGCGAACCGGGCCAAGGCGAAGGCGAAGGTTGCCCGGGCGCACCGGAAGGTCCGCGCCGCCCGCACCGATTTCCTCCACAAGGCCAGCACCCGCCTGGTCCGCGACCACGACGTGATCGTCCTGGAAGACCTCGCCGTGAAGAACATGATCCGCAACCGCACGCTGGCCAAGGCGATCTGTGAGTGCGGGTGGGGCACCTTCCGGGCCATGATCGAGTACAAGGCCGCCAGATACGGACGGCATGTGATCGTGACCGACCGGTGGTACCCGTCGTCCAAGACGTGCTCGGCGTGCGGGCATGTCCTCGCGGACCTGAGCCTGAACACCCGGACGTGGCAGTGCCCGTCCTGCGGCACCCGGCACGACCGGGACCACAACGCCGCGAAGAACATCCTGGCGGCAGGTCTTGCCGTAGCCGGGGACAACCCCGGCCATGCCTGCGGAGCTGATGTCAGACCGCAAGGGAACCCCCTTCGGCGATCGGCTGTGAAACAGGAACCCCGGCCCGTGAGAGCCGGAATCCCCGTCCTTCAGGGCGGGGAGTAGTCAAGATCACGAACCAGGCGGCGCGCCGTCCCGCGCGTCGGACGGCGCCGTCACTCCTGCTCAGACGGAGCCGCATCCTGCATGCCCGCCTGTCGCCATGGGGCCACCCGCTCCTCATCGAGCAGGCCTGGCCGGCGCAGATACCCGATCATCAGCCGGACCGATTCAGCTGCGTCCCGGGTCAGCTCATAGCACCGGGCTGCGGACCTGCAGCGATCAGGTCCGAGCTGCCGGGCAAGCGACACGATCTCGGCCGAGAGCCGGCTGAGCTCCGGGCCATCGGCTGGGTTAACCGGCCACGGCTCCGCTCCGCCAGCCGCGCCCAGCTGAGTGAACTGGTCCCCGAGCCAGCTCCACGGATCAACTGTCAGCTTCGCATCCCAGACCCGCGGGCAGGGCTCATGACCCAGGAACTGCGGATGGTAGTGCGCGACCCCGAACGTTCCCGGCGCGTCGGCAAGACGGTCAAACAGGTCGGCGCGCCACAACGGCCGGTCCACGGCCACGAGCTGCGCGGCCGACTCGCTACCTCGGTGCTGGTGCGCCGCCAGCTCCCTCAGCTCGATCCGGACGCCGTGCTCCATGGAGGCATCATCCAGGTCGATCTCGAACCAGTGCCGGACGACGACCGCAGTGCGCGACAGGGTGAGAATGTGCTGCACAGACACCTCCAGCAGGGCTCGCCGCTGCCATCTTGGCCAGCGCCCACATCGCGGAGCGGGCACAGCCGGACTGCACGTCGTGCTGCCCCGGACGGCAGATCACAGCACCTATTCAACCCAGCCGAAACGAGCTGCGCTACAGGCCTGCAGCCGTTCAGGGCGGTTTCGCACCTCCTGCGGCGACCGCAGCCTGCACATGACGATGATCTCGTCCTGCCACGCACGCTAACGGCTGCCGGCTCTCTCCGCTATCAGGGCTTCGGGTTCCTCGACTGGATCTAACTCATATGCCGAAATGAGTACTTCATCTGAACGCATATCTATGCACGAAGGGGTCGGCGGCCCAGAATAGTTGGTTCTGGGTGAGTGAGCCTGCTGCCCCTCGCGCTCATATTCTTCAACTGGATCACGGGCGATAAGGTGGTCGTCCCCAGTTCAATGAGCGGCTCGTACTATACCAGTACGCGCAACCTATTCGTCGGTTCGCTGTGCGCGCTCGGCGTCTTCCTGATTGGCTACCGGCATACCAGGCGCCAAGATGTCTGCACATCGTTTGCGGGCTTGTGCGCATTGGCGGTGGCATTCGCACCGACCGCGCCAGCGCCTCCGAGGACCGAGCCGGCCTGGATCAATTACCTGCATCACGCCGCCGCGATCGCTCTCATCTTCACCCTCGGCCTGTTCTGCTGGGTCGTCTTCGCGGCCTACGGTCACCCCGCCACAGCGCGGCCGGAGTCAGGGATGGACCGCGTCCAGTCGTGGCTGAGGGGCCTGCGAGCCTGGCTCGGCAGCGCGTGGAAGAGCCTGGAACGGCCCGGGCGGAGCACCATTTACTTCATCTGCGGCTTCCTTGTCTTCGTTTCGGGGGCCCTCGCCCTCTACACCGGAGTCTGGCCGGTCGACTGGAGCACCGACTGGCCATCGCTGTACCTGTTCGAGGCCGTGGCGGTGTTCGCGTTCGGCTTCGCCTGGATCATCGCGGGCCTGGAGCCTGCCGTGGCTATCCAGGAGCGTGTCGCCGCCGACATGCAGCGGCGACACGGACCTGCTCACCCGGATACCCTCACCGCTAAGGCCAACCTCGCCTCCGCATACCGGTCGGCCGGGCGCACCGACGCAGCCGTAGCGATCGAGAACCAGATCGCCAACCTGGCCGCGTCAGACGGGCCCAGCGGACCCCACTGACAAGGCTGACGCCGTACAGACACACGTCGCGGCCGGGTGCCGACATGTCCGTGTGCATATCTATGCATCGAGCGGCATGCTCACTCATGGTCACCGCACCGATTTTCCACTGTTTCAGTAGGGAATCAGATCGCCGGTCAGTGCGCCTCAGAGTCGGTTCAAGCAGCATGGCGCCTCGTACGCAGATAGGCCAGATATGCGCGGATAACCAGGTGAGTGTCGAGAGGCCGCTGGCCGCCGGAGGACTGTGAACCGGGAGATCGCGCAGGCGCTGTCCCGCCTCGCGTGTCACGGTCCAGCAGTTCCGCAACCACGACGTCATGCAGACCGGAGGTCCCGCCCGTGCGGATCACGACGAAGGCGCGGCGGGATGTCAGGAAAGGGCTTCGGGCCCGGGGGTGCCGTGCCATGTCGTCAGTTGCCGGGTGCCGGTGAACACGTCTCGCAGCCACAGGGTCTGGTCGGCGTCCCAGCCTGCCAGCAGCGTCGCGGCCGCGTCCCCGCTGTCTACCGCCATCCCGGCGGTGCTCAGGTAGCCTGCCACGCTGACGTGCACGCCATCCCACTGGGCTGCCACCGATCGCCAGTCCGGCAGGATCCACCGCCCCTCGCGCCCGGTCCAGCGGCTCCAGTCATGCCATCGCGAGGCTGTGACATCCCTCGGGTGGGCAGCAGCCAGCCGCCCCCAGTCGCCGGGTTCGTGCACCTCATATACCCGGGCAGCTGGGTCTATCTCCACCGCCCAGACCTCGAACTCTTCTTCTCCCAGCGGATCCTCGGCGCAGGCGAGCCCGACCGCGGGCAGGTCACCGATGTTCCCCCGGCTGGTCCACACCGTGCCGCCAAGGGGGCCCGACCACCAGGTTCCGGAAACGGCCCCCTCGGCGCCGGCCCGCCGCGCCGCCAGCGCCCGGTCCCGCGCCATGGCCTGTTCTTCGGCCGCTGCATCTTCCTCCGCCGCCTCGACAGCACGTGCGACATCGCCGCCACGCGCCAGGGTCCTGTGGTGAGCGCAGCCCACCCAGCGCTGATGCCGCAGGTCAGCCGGCTCCCACCACCAATTAGCCGCTGGCGCGCTGGCCACCGCCTCGGCCAGCGGCCTGAAGAGCTGGGCTTGACCACCCGGCAGTGATGGTTCCCGCTGCTCAGCCGCCCGCGCCACCGATGCCAGCAGGGCCGGCGGATCGGTGAACCAGGACTGTTCCGCCGGTGCCCGGACCGCGCTCGCGACGGCTGTCCCGATAATCGTGGCGGCATCTTTCCCGCCCGGGTTCATCCACTGCGGCCAGGTTCCCGCGTCGCGGTGAGCGCGACGCGGGCGAAGCAGCCTCCGGAGCCGCGCGCTGAGACCGCTGGACGACTCCAGGAAGGTCACTCCTTCCGGGGGAGGCTTGCCCTCCGCGGCCAGCAGCATGAGCGTATCCAGCCCGGCCAGGTCGGCGAGCATCGCCCGCCCGGGCCGGCCGCCGAGCAGAAGGTCCGCGCGAGATTCCACCGAACCGCTCACGCTTCTAGTCTGCGCATGGCCAGGCCCGCCACCGCAAAGCCTTTTCCCGCCAGCACAGGCCTGTCCGAGGGCCGGTCCAGGTCGCGCTACCCTCGGCGCATGGGTCCGGCCGTACCTGGCATCGACCCGTGGGCACGGAAGCGCGCCTGGCCGCCCGCTGCGGCAGCGGCGTGGAGGCGTGGTCCGGCGAGTTGCCGGGCGTCACCCGGAGCTGACGGCGCTGGTCCCGCCGAAGCTCTACCAGCGCGGGCACGCCCTGGCGACCTGGCTCGCGCAGGACGACCGGGCGGTCGTCCTGCTGCACCGGTGACCTGACGCCCGGCAACATCCTCGACGGCGGAGCCGAGCGCCGCCTAGTCGCAATCGGCCCCGCACCCTGCCTCGGCGATGCCGCCTTCGACGCGGTCGACCTGATCCTGTGGCAAGCCGGCAACCTCGATGCCGGACAGTTGGCAGTCGCAGGGTTGGATAGCAGCCTCGCTGGGAAGACGAGTGACCAAAGGGGGGAGGCTGGCGATGTTTGTTCAAGTAATCCGGGGTAAGGTGAGCGACCCGGAGCAGGTGCGCGCCGCGCTCGGCCTGTGGTCGGAGCGGCTGGCGGCCGGTGCGCCAGGCTGGCTTGGATCGACTGCGGGGGTGACCGGGGATGGCCGGTTCGTCGCGCTGGCCCGCTTCGAGTCGGAGGAGGCGGCCAGGCGCAATAGTGACCGGCCCGAGCAGGGCCAGTGGTGGATGGAGACCTCCAGGCTATTCACGGGGGAGGTCATCTTCCGCGATAGCAGCGACGTTACCGCCGACGTTAACGGCGATCCGGACACGGCGGGCTTCGTGCAGGTGATGCAGGGCCGCGGCAGCGATCCTGAACGCGCCCGGGAGCTCATGGCCCAGAACCCGGACGACTGGGCCGCATTCCGGCCGGACGTCATCGGCCGCGTGGTGGTGGGGCACGAGGGCGGTGCCTACACCATGGCCATGTACTTCACCTCGGAGGAGGCGGCACGCGAAGGCGAACGCAAAGAGCCGCCGCCTCAGCTGAGGGCACAGATGGAGGAGATGGGCAAGCTCAGTGCCGGCGAGCCCGAGTTCCTCGACCTCAGGCAACCCTGGCTCTACTCACCTCGATGAGCAGGCGGGCAAAGCTCGCTGGGTGAGCCGCCGCAGGCGTGCAGTAATGATCCTGATCAGCGGTCCTGGCACGCCAGCCCACGGCATGCCCGGTCGGGCAGGACCGGCGGCGCTGCAGGACGACGACCTCATCAGCCTCGGCTCACAGGTAATACGCGATGCCGCGACGGCTGCTATGACAAGACGGTGACCACGACGGCCGGGCCGGTGCGTGCTGGCGTACTTTGCGTGCCTCGCTGGCGGTCATGGCCGGCTGACGTCCGTGGCCGCTCGAGCCGGAGCGGCCACGTCGGTCAGCGAGTCAGTCGAGCGCCTGCCGGGCGACGGATGATGGTTTGCGCCCGGCGAGGATCCAGCCGGCCAGGGCTGCCGCGACGGGAACGCCGGCAATAGTGATCGCGAGGTCGAGAACTGGCACCCGGCTCAGCACACTGATGTCGCTGCGGTGTCCGGCGGCCAGCGCCAGGTAGGCGGCGCACGATCCGAGCAGCGCGCCCAGCAGTGCCAGGGTGCCGGCGGTGGTGGCGGTAAGGGTACGCCGGGTCCTGCTGGCGGCTCCGATGGCGGTGAGGATGCGCACGTCACGGGCTGCCTCGGCGCGGATCAGGCCTACCGCCATGGCCAGCACGCCGAGAGCGATCAGTGCTCCGGCGGCCGTCGCCGCGGTGCTGATCGTGGCCAGCGAGGCCTGAGTGTTCCTGGACTCGATGACCAGGCCTGTCTTGGCGGCCACGTCGCGTGCGGCCGCGATCTGCGCGGCTTGCAGGGGCCGGGCGGACTCGATCATCCAGCCGGACTGGATCTGCGTCCAGTGCTCATGGCGCAGGCCGTTCACGGTGATCAGCGAGGTGGGTTCGGAGCCGTAGTCAGGAACATGGATCCGCTGGACGTTTGTGGCGTTCGTGATGGTGGTGATGGTGGTGAGGACGTCCTGCCCGGCCTGGACGGTGAGGATGCTGGTGGCCGGGTCGATCGTCGCCGGATTGATGCCGAGGAGGTGGAGCACGGCAGGCGTGGCGACATAGAGAGGCGCCGAGTGGTAGACCCCGTTGCGCCCGGCGGCCTGGTCCACCGGGGCGTTCAGGCTGACAACCGGCTGCTGGCCGCCGGGCCGCGGCTTGCTGGCCGGGTTGACGGGCATGTCGAGGGGGATCACGGCGGCGCCGCCCGGCGATCCGGCGATCCGGTGCACCGCGGCAGCCAGTGCGCTCAGCTCGGCAGGCGTCCGGATGGGGACCAGCTGGTTATCGCCCGGCTGGCCGATCCAGATCTGCATCTGGTTGTCCGGCAGGTTGCCCGCGTTTGCCGCGTTCGTGGCCGCGGCCAGGCTGATCATGATGGCCACGGCGATCCCCAGGGCCAGGCTGATCGCGGCCAGCGCCGCGGCCGAGCGGGCCTGGTACCGGGCCAGGTCACGCAGCGCCAGCCGCGCCGCGACCGGAGCCCGGCGTCCGGCCGCGGTCAGGACCCGGATGCTCAGCGGGCTGATGAACGAGATTCCCAGAGCCATTGCCAGCGCGCCGAGGATGATCAGCGGACCGCTGGTCTGGTTGGCCAGGGCGAGGCAGGCCAGGGCCAGCATGATCAGCAGCACGGCCATGATGGCGCTGCGGTGCGCTGGCCTGGGCTTAAGCGGCCGGGCCGACAGGGCATTGACGACCGGGACACGGGATGCGGCCCGCGCTGGCCACCATGCCGCGCCGGCCGCGGTCAGTATCGCCAGCAGCATGGCCAGCACGACCAGGTCCCAGGGAACCGCGAACCTGTCGATCCGGTGACCCGCGAATGCTTGCATGTGCGGGGCGGCCGCGAACCACGCGGCCAGGCCGGTGACCGCCCCGGTGACGGCGGCGATGATGCCCACCAGCGCTCCGCCCGCGACCATGACCATCCGAAGCTGCTTTGGTGTCGCCCCGATAGCCGCGAGCATGCCGAGCTGGCGCTGACGACGCGCGGCGATAACGGCGAAGGCCGCGGCGGCGACCAGGGAGACCAGCACCATCAGGACCGTGACGGCGCCGAGCGCGCCGGCCGCGACAGCCCCCTGGGTGCTGGCGCCGCGCGCCTGCCACACCAGCGGGCCGTGGAATGTGTCACGGAAGGCACTGAATGTCGCCGGGCTGGCGTCCAGCAGGACCGTTATCCCTTGTGCCGGGCCGGCGGCCGACGGCGGCACCAGTGCGAACTGGTCTTTCAGGTCGCTGGGGTTCTCGACGATGCCGGTCACCCTCTGGTGGTGTCCGGGCAGGGATAGCACGGAGCCGATGCGGGCCTGAAGGTTCTGCGCTAGCCCGCTGGTGACGGCGACCTGCCCGGCACCCGAGGGGTAGTGCCCCTGCACCAGGGCGAGCATCGGGCCGCTGTAGGGGCCGTCCGGGTTCAGGGCCCGGTACTCGACGGCCTGGGTCGAGCCGGGGATGGACACGAACTGGCGGCCAATCACCTCGATGGTGCCGAACGCCTTCCTAGCTGCGGCGATGTCCGCTGTCATGGTCTTCTGACCGGTGCCGCCGAACTGCAGGAGGTGATTGGCGGAGCCGAACTGCGGACTTGGCAGGGACGCCATGTTGTAGGCGGTCGCCACGCCGAAGGCCGCAGCCGCGACCGTCAGGGCCAGCAGCGCCAGTACCAGGATCTGCTGCCGCCACTCCCGGCGCAGCAGCCGCCTGGCCCACCGGGTCACGACCCGCCGGCCAGCGGTGCCGCCGCTGACGGAGCCGGGCAGAACCGGGCGGTCGTGCAGCATCACGCTCATCGCTGCGCGCCGGAGGTGAGCAGTGCATCCGGGCCAGGGGAGGCCTGAGCCTGATCGATGACCTGCCCGTCTTGCAGGAACACCACCCGGTCGGCGCACGACGCCAGCTGCGCGTTATGGGTCACGACCACGCCGGCCACCCCGCGCCGGCAGATGGCGAGGATCAGCTGCATGACGGCCTCGGCGTTCACCGAGTCCAGGGCACCCGTCGGCTCGTCGGCGAGCAGGAGCCCAGCCTCGCCTGATCGTTAGGCGACAGGTGCGTGAGATCGGCCCCCATCACCAGCACCTGGCCACTAGTGGGGTCCTCTAGGCTGCCCGCTATGGTGAGCAGCGAGCTCTTGCCGGAGCCGCTCGGGCCCATGACCGCCACCAGCTCACCACGGCGTACCGAGAGGTTCACCCGCCTGAGCTTCATCTGGGCGGGGCCGGTCCCGTAGACCTTCGACACCTCGCGCAGTTCAAGCACTGTCGTCGTCACTGATTCTCCACTCTTGCTGACCGTCGTGCCGGCGGTGCGGGCACCGCGACGGTTCTCAGGTCAGCGGCCTTGACGGATTCCAGATACTGCTTCAAGGCTGCCTGGCGGGCCGGGGCCGGTCATCACACCACGGAGCCGGATCTGCGGTCGTACCACGGAGGCAGTCCGGCCCGGCCACTAGGCGAACTGATACCCGGGTATGACCACGCTGGGGTGATGGGCGGGCGCCCCCTGGCGGCCTACGCTCAGATTGTGAAGAGGATGCCCGGCACCGCAGCGTCAGCGAGCAGCACCCGCAGGGTGGCGCGCCTGGCGTGGCGCGGGCTGATCCAGGTGCTGGCGGCCCCGGACGCGGCCCCCGCGTGGTGGCGCCCGCCGTGGCGGCGCCGGGCGTATATGGCGCTGATCGTGACCACGCTGGCGCTGGGCGTGGTGAGCCTGGCTAGCATCCACACGCAGCCCACCGCCACTCCCGCGCCCCCCAGCACCTGCCGCGCCAGCCCCTGCTACTCCCTTCACTACCCGCCGCTCGGCATCGGGCAGATGCTGCTGGTCGCGGCGGTGGTGACGCCGCTGCTGCTGGCGGCCCGGTATCCGCTGCTGGGCTGGCGGCTCGGGTGGCTCGCGCTGCTGCTTGCCCCGCTGGTACCTGCTGGGTGGCGGGGCGGCTGGCCGTGGGGCCCGGCACAGCTGCTGGTGCTGCTGGTGGTGTTCTGCGTGGCTGGGGTTCGCTATCGGCGGCCGGTGCTGTGGTGGATGTGGGCGCTGAGCCTCATCCCCTGGTGGCTGTGGCTCGCGAAGGACCTGGCGGACTTGACGGGCCCGCTCAGCGCCACGATCGGGTTCACCGCCGCGACGGTCGCCGTGGACAGCATCGGTTCCCGGTGGCGGACTCAGCGGGCCCTGGCCGCCCAGACCGAGCGCGCCGAGCTGGAGCGGGCCCGGCGGGCCGTGCTGGAGGAGCGCACCCGGATCGCGCGGGAACTGCACGACGTGGTGGCCCATCACATGTCGCTGATCGCGGTGCGGGCCGAGACCGCGCCGTATCGCCTCAGCGATCTGCCCGAATCAGCCCGCGCCGAGTTCGGCTCGCTGAGCGACGTGGCGCGCGAGGCGCTCACGGAGATGCGGCGGCTGCTCGGCGTGCTGCGCCACGACCAGCCTGCCGGGCTCGCGCCGCAACCCCAGCTATCAGACATCCCTGCGCTCGTCGATGCCGCCCGGCGAGCCGGGGTATCGGTCGAACTGACCGTACCCCCGGTGCTGGACCGGGTGCCTGCCGGCGTTGCGGTATGCGCGTACCGGATCGTGCAGGAATCGCTGTCCAACGCCAGCCAGCACGCCCCCGGAGCCGCGGTCACCGTGTCGGTGGGCCACGATGCCGGCGCGGTCCTGCTGCGGGTGGCCAACGGACATGGACGGGCTGCAAGCAACTCGCCAGATCCTCCGCGCCGCAGCCGACCCGGCCCGGCCCCGGGTGCTGATGCTCACGACCTTCGACCTTGACGACTACGTATGAGGCGCTGCGGGCCGGGGCCAGCGGCTTCCTGCTCAAGGACGCCACCGCCGCCGAGCTGGTCCACGCGGTCCGCGTGGTGGCCGCCGGCGACGCGCTGCTCGCCCCGTCGGTAACCCGGCGGCTCATCGCCGACTTCGCCCGCCAGCCACGCCCAGGTCCGCCGTTCCCAGCCGCCAGCGCCCGCGCAGATCGGCGGATCTCGCATGGTGGCGGCAGCCAGCGGCTGTGACGCAGAGTGATAGCTCGTCAGGAGTGCGAGCGACCCGATCGCCGGATCGGACGTGGCTCGCTCCGACGTCAGACCTCCCTCATGCTGTCATGTGCGCATTCGATAGCCGTTGCACAAAGCGAGGATCTGCTTCAGGAACCAGGCACAGGCCGCTGGATGCTCACCAGGACGGCATCGGCGACCGCGCCACCGGGAAAGCGCCTCAACCCGCTGGCGGACCAGCCTTCGCAAGGTCGGTGACCTAGGACCGGACCAGCTCGGGCCGGGTCGAGACCACCCGGACCACGAACCCGCCGCCCCAATCGTGCCCGACGAGATCGACCGGGTCACCCAGGCGCTCGAGCTGTGCCGCGAGCCAGCCGGCGTACTCCTCCATCGTCGCTCCGAAACCGGCCGGGCGGGCGCTGGGAGGATGGGTCGGCCGCGCCGCGCGGATCATCGGCTCACAGGCGTGACAGACCGCTGAACCTCATGCCTGCTCCGGCAGCGGTGTTCCGGGAGGTCATCGCGTGGCGTAGCCGCTTGACGCCGCCGCCGATGGCCGGCAGCGTTTCCGGCATGGCGGCCTTCCCTGTGCCCAGGTACCTGGCTGACACCGCGCGCCATGATCGCGGGGTGCACGACTGGATCGCCGGGTTGCCCGCGATCGTGGCCGACCTCGCGCGCCGGTGGTCGCTACGAGTGGGTGAGCCATTCCAGCCGGGCGGGCAGTGCTCGTGGACGGCACCGGTCACCGGCCCGCACGGCATGAGCCTGGTACTTAAGGTAGCCTTCCGGTTCCCAGGCGGCGAGGAGCGGGACGAGGCAGCCGGGCTGCGGGTCTGGGACGGAAATGGGACAGTCCGGCTGTACGACGTCTGCCGCACCGAGTCGGCGTACGGGCTGCTGGTCGAGCGGTGCCTGCCCGGCACTCCGCTGGGCCAGGTGCTGCCCGAGCCCGAGCAGGACCCGGTCGTTACCAGGTTGCTGGGCCGGCTCTGGGCGGCACCGCATGCGGGCTGCCCGTTCCGCCCGCTCACGCAAATGTGCGCGGCGTGGGCGGAGGAATTCGAGCAGCAATACGATGCCGCCGCTGCCGCCGACCGCATCGACCCAGGCCTGGCCAGGGCCGGGATCACGCTGTTCCGGGAACTGCCGCACACCGCGGACAGCCAGGTGCTGCTTGCCACCGACCTGCACGGTGACAACATTCTCGCCGCGCAGCGGGAACCGTGGCTGGTAATCGACCCCAAGCCCTATGTCGGTGACCCCGCCTACGACCTGCTGCAGCACATGCTCAACTGCGACGGCAGGCTGGCCGCCGACCCAGGCGGGCTGGCCAACCGGATGGCATGCCTGGCCGGGCTCGACGACGGCCGGGTGCGGCAGTGGCTATTTGCCCGCAGCGTGCAAGAGTCGATCGGCTCGCGGCTCATGCGCCAGGTGGCTGGGCGGCTCGCGCCCGCATAACCCGGGCCAACCTCGGGTCCATCAATGCAGATCTTGATGGCGCGCCGAATGCCTCGATCTGAGCGACCCATGTCCCAGGTCGGCATCGAGCAGGTCCCGTGCAGATCAGGCGGTTATTTGCCTGTTCGGAACCTGCGGTGATGCAGGGAGTTACTGCGGGTGCCGGGTCCGCCTCCGGGACGCCGCTGTGCATGCTCTGGCCGCGCCCGACGCCCGGTCTGCCCTGGATCGGGCCCTGTCCACCCCGGCTTGCATGCGGGTGTCCTGGCCAGCGGAACTGCGGGATGGAAGCGCTGGCCAGCGCCTCGTCCAGCGGCGTCTCGGCCGGCCGTTCGCCAGGCCGCGCAGACGGTACTGGATGGCGTCGGCCGGGAAGCCCTGCTCGATGTAGCAGCCGACGCTGGCACCCGGGTCCTTGCGCTCGGACAGCTTGCGCCTGCTGTCGCCTTCGGTCTTCATCGGTGGCGCGGATCGTGGACGTCAGGGAGCGGAAACCGGAACCTGCGGCCCGCGATCCTCAGGTCGCGTCGCTGGCTGGGCGGAATTGACCCCAGACCCGGCGGGCGGTGCGCGGCGGCCGGCCTAGCCTGTTTCAGCCTGCGGTTGCCGGGCATGGGAGCGAAAGGCCTAGCCGCGCCAGACGTAGGCCCGGCGGATGCCGCCGCCCCGGGGCTGGCATCCGCCAGCGCGGTTGTGGTGACCGGCCCGGCGGAGCTGCCCTTCAGCCAGGCTGACCAGGGCTCCTGCCAGTAGCCCCAGCCGTTGTCCCAGGCGAGCACGCGCGGCGTGCCGGTGATGGTCACCGGGTCGCCCCGGTAGGCGGTGTGCCGCCACCAGGCAGCGCCGTCGGCAGTCATCCGGACGCAGCCGTGGCTGCAGTTCTCGTGGCCCAGGCACCACAAACCGCCGGGGCTCTGGTGCATGTACTCGCCGCTGTCGGAGATCTGCACGTCGTCGTAGACGATCTCGTGGTAGTACCCGGACTGGCCCGGCTTGATGTTCGGCGAGGTCATCCATACCGAGTTGTAGCTGCCCATGGTGAGGTGAACGCCGCTGGTGGTGTAGAAGTCGTTGCCGAAGGAGTCGTAGCCGCCCATCCCGCCGCTGACCAGGATCGTCCTGGCGAGCGACCCGTTGGTATAGAAGTAGGCCCGATCGGTCTTCAGGTTGACCTTGACGAGGTGCGAATCGCCGATCGTGAACGAACGGCTGAGGTCGCTCCCGCCCCACAGGCCCGGCCCGCCGGGAACGCCGGCCAGGTGCGCGGTGAGCAGCACACGCTCGTGGGCCGGCCAGTAGCTCTGCGGACGGAAGATAACCTCGCTGCCTGAGGCCCAGAACCACGCACCGGTGACCGGGACGTCGCTGCCGACCTCAAGGGCATGCTCCACAGCGGCCCGGTCCGGGCGGGCCACGTCGTAGTTGAAGTCGACGATGATCGGCATGCCGACGCCGGCGGTCTCACCGGAGCCCGGAGCAATGCTGCTGACCTGCAAGACGCGAGCCGCGCTCCTGGTGGTGAAATGCGTGACCCCGGTCGTCGCCGCGCCCTTGCTGTTCCTGGCGACGACGGTGACAGTGTAGGAGGTGGCGGGCTTCAGCCCCCACCGCGCCGACCAGCTCGTGCTGCCCGGTCCGTACTGCCCGGTAACGGCGAAGTTGCCGGACACCACCGTGACCTGGGTGAGCGTGCCTACAGACGCCGTGATCTGCACCTGAGTGTCGGGAGCGACCATCGCTGCGCCGTCGGCCGGCGTCACGGTCACGACCGCGGGCGGCGCGGGTTTGCTGGTCAGCCGCTGTGCGGCCGGATGCCCCGCCGCCACCGGGCCCGTCGTCGCCACATACGTAATCCCGCCCGCCAGTACGAGTCCGGCAGCCCCCGCGACCAGCCATCGTTCGTTCCGCACTGCGGGCCTCGCCATCCACGAAGGACCTGAGATTTAGCGGAATAGTACCGGTTCCAGCAGGACGCCTGGCTCGCCCGGCTACGGTCTGTACCAGGCTCGCGACGCATCACTACAGGCAGCCAAACCCGAGCAGGCAATCGAGAAGGACACTCCCGAGCGCCGAATATATGCCGCAGATGCCGTGAGTGCCGCAGCACGCACCCGCACTCAGATGCTCCCGTTCTGTGCCGCGTCCGCGATCTTGCCAGGCAAGTCTCAATCAGGAGGCTATGCGGGCTCACGCCTGAGACCCGAGTTGGGCCATGTCAGTGCGCGTCAGTTGGCCCTCGGCGGCCTTATCCGGCCTCCGGTTCGGGAAGCACCAGTGCGGCGGCGGCCAGGCTCACCTGCCTCATCGACTCGCGGACTGCCTGCGCCGCTGCAGCGGCCTGGCCGGTAAGGCCGCTGATCTCGCTGACGGCATGCTCATCGGCTGCGGTATGGGCGACGAGGTCCAAGTACCTGTCATTCAGGTTCGATATCCGGAGCGCGTCCTGCCAGTCCTGGAACGCGGACCTGGCCGCGAGTACCTCAGCTGCGTAGCGCTCCAGCGCGGTGACCCTGGACTCGATCGCGTCCTGAGCCAGCCGCAGGGCACGCTGCTGCGGTGCGAGGACCGAATCGGTAATGGGCCCGGCACTCGCAGCCGCGTTGAACTCGTGCTCGGCCCGCAGGTCCGTGATGTCGCGCAAGGCGATCGCGATCTGCCACCCGTGCCCCGCAGCGTATATTCCGTCACGATGTCAGGGGACTCCAGCGCATCGTCAGTTACCGAATCGAGCGCGGAGCTGATAGCGGCCTGGGCGCGGATCAGCAACTTGCGGCTCACCCGGTCCAGTGCAGAGGGCATCACGACCTGGTCGCGGTAACGGAGCTGGTACAGCGGTTCTGCCAGGCCAACCGGATCGTATGCGCAACTGCTGCGGATCAGGCGCCGCCGCTTACGCTCCCGCAGCCCCGGGTTGACCACCGGCATGATGTCCCACGACGGATCGCTGGGCATCAGCCGCCGACCGCCGTCTTGCCGCAGCAGGGGCGACGAGAACCACGAATTACCGACACGCAGTCTCCCAGAGCGCAATACAGAGGCCTAGTGTCGCACCTCCGCGTGGGCGTCGCCACTCACTCGCCGCCGCCCTGTGAGATGAGGAGAAGGACAGTGCCCGGGGTTTCAATCGCCGCATCAGCTGGCAGTGCGGATGCGAGCCGGCAAGGTCTGCGAGAGTTGAAGCGCAGAATGTCCAGTCCTGCGCTAAATGGACTTTTGCCGGCGGCTGATGGCGTGCCGAACGGCGGTTCCCGTGCGCTGCTCGTGCTCGTCCTGTAAGGGTGCTGTGCACCGTCCCGGCCGGCGACGGGCGGCCGGTGCGCAGGTCGCCTCACGGCGAAAGGCGCATCATGGCTCCAGCCGGACGGTATTCCATGAAGGCAGTGGTCAGGCCCGGGGGACACTAACGCACCGACAGGGGGTGGAACGCGAGGCTGGCCAGTGCTATTCCACCACCAGTGAGCTCGCGCCAGGCCCGCTCAGCACGGCGGGGCCAGACATATCCTCCGCGTCTCCCGGCCGCCCGGTTACGGCCTGGCGGGAAGGACTGCGACTCCGTACCAAATCCGGCGGGCCGAAGGGCGGTTCCCTTCACTTTGCAGTTGCTGCGTGTCGCGGCAGCGAGGTGGTCAGATCGGCGGCCGGGCAGCTCCGCCCGGCGGCTGCCGCCGCTGGGCGGAGCTGATGTCAGTCGGCGTGTTACCGGGCGGCGCCTGCGAGGCAGGCGGCGACGATGCAGGTCGCATGCCGGTCCAAGCTGCCGCGAGCCCGCTCTGGTGGACCGCGGGTCGGCGTGCGAGGCCGCCTCTTGCACGTCGCGCAGCGGCACCCGCAGGGTGTGCGGTGTGATCAGCTTGGTGATCCCCGCGCGACGAGCGGTCGCGCGGACGATCCGGCCGGCGCCGTGCCGGTGCTCGGCTCAAGAACTCACCTCGCCGGACACGGAACAATCCAGGCACCGGCCTCGCGTGCCATGATTGTCGGCATGGGGAAGGCACACGATCCCGGACCGGGCTCCCGTGTAGACAACCCGCAGGACGTGGAGGTCACCGGCGACCTTCCGATGTCCTTGACCACCTTCGTTGGCCGAGAACGAGAGTTGGACGAGCTCCGGTCGCTGTTCCGGGAGGGAAAGCGACTTGTCACCCTGGTTGGCATCGGCG
>WNGR01000794.1_pt1 | contig 52467 bp, 53 predicted proteins | sample 5407581 | NCBI WGS metagenome assembly WNGR01 (sample SAMN13153383, study PRJNA577476) | soil metagenome | isolation source: 80 cm soil or saprolite under Garry oak tree replicate 2 | place: USA:California | collected 2016-06-15 | reverse complement strand
TCGATGTCTGAGCGGGCTTGCGCATGACGGCTGTGCTCATGTGACAGAGTGTAACACTCGAGTTCGCGCGGCTGATCTCGCCGGGCAGAGCCAGACCCGTACCACCGCCGACCAGCCCCGCCATCGAGATTCCGTGGTGCGGCGCGCGAAACGGGCGTGTCCAGTCCAACGGCCTTCCCGGCAGCAGGTCTCCCAGTAGGCTCCTTACCTGCGCGACCTCGAACGCCTCGCCGAGGTCGAGTGGCGGGAGGATGCCTGGCACGCAGCGCGCCAGCATGGTTTTGCCCGAGCCCGGTGGACCCGTGAGCAGAAGGTGGTGCCCGCCCGAAGCCGCCACCTCGATCGCACGGCGGGCCTCCTCTTGACCGTGAACCTCGGCCAGGTCGTGCTCGAGGCCGGCATCGCTCGAATCGAAAACGGCCTCAGCAAAGGGCTGCGGTGTGATGGGTTCCTGGCCGAGGAGATGCGCGACGACTTCCCCGAGCCTCGTGCAGGGGATGACCTCCAGGCCCTCGATCAGCGCCGCCTCGCTCGCATCCACCGCGGGCACGAAGAACCGCTCGAACCCGGCCTTCTGAAGGCAGCGCGCCGCCACCAGCACGCCGTCGGTGCGCGCAGGCGCCCGTTTACCTATCTCGGCGAGCGCGATCGCAACGGCCATGGGAAGGTCGAGCCCACTTCCCTGCTTGCGCATCTCCGCGGGGGCGAGGTTGACGGTAAGGCGCTTGCGGGGGAAATCAAGGTCGCTGTTCTTGATGGCCGAGCGGACCCGCTCGCGCGCCTCCTTCACCGACGTGGCCGCGAGCCCGACCAGATAGAACGCCGGATCGCCGTTGCCGCTGTCGGCCTGGACCTCGACACGCCGCGCTTCGAGTCCAACGAGCACGCAGGAATGGACGGTGGCGAGCACGCGGCGACGATAGGAGGTCAGGCTCGTGAGGGGAGCCCAGGCTGTTAAGAGCGCATAGGGCGGAATCGCGACGACCTTGCGTGCCAGTCCAAGCTCCAGCTTCCACCCATGTTCGTGAACGAGGCGATGATGGCGCCGACACAGCTCTTTCTCGTACTTGCTCTCTACGCCAGCCTGGGTTCAGGGCGCCAGCGGCCGTCCTCCTCGATGTATCCCGCGGGCTGGTCGGGCTCGTGGCTGAGCACGAGCAGCCACCGATGCTTCTGCGCTTCGTCGAACAGCCGCGCCTTCTGCTCGAGCACCCGCAGCGGCTCGATGTCGGCCGCCATCGTCCAGGGCACGCGCAGATGCGGCGTCTGGCAGACCAGGTCCCCGGTCACGGCGCAGGCAAGCTCACCCGAGCGCAGCACGAGGACCTGGCTTCCCGGCGTGTGCCCGCCCACATGCCGGATCTGGACACCCGGCATGACCTCCGCGTCGCCGTCCAGGTACTCCACGAGGTTGTTGCCATCCGCCAGCGGTGTGAAGTCGTCGGTCACGTATGCGGCCTGGCTGCGCATATCGGGGCTCAGCGCAAAATCCCACTCGCTGCGCTGGATGAAATGGCGCGCCTTTGGAAACGTGAGCTCGAGGCATCCCTTGTCCCAGCGCGTGAGACCGCCGGCGTGGTCCCAGTGCAGGTGGGTGGTGATGACGGCGTCGACCTCATCCGGCCGTATTCCGATCCGGTTCAGCGAATGCAACAGACCTTCGGGTTCGCGCAGCGCGACCTGCAGCGCGCGCTTCTCGCTCAGCTTGGTGCCGATACCTGTCTCGCAAACGATCACGCGCCCATTGATCCGCGCGATCAGGCCGACGCACGCCATGTCGATCATGTTGTTGCCGTCAGCGGGCTTCTGCTTCTCCCACAACAGCTTAGGGACCACACCGAACATGAGGCCTCCGTCTGCCTTCCACCTCCCCGCTATGAGGATGTACAGCTCGAGGTCACCCAGCCGCATGCTCACTAATATGCAGCGGCAATGGCCATAGCGGCGATTCAGACTGCGAGGCTCTCCAAGGACTACGGGCTGGGACGCGGCCTTTTCGAGCTGGACCTTCAGGTCCCGCAGCAGGAGGCTTTCGGGTTCCTCGGCCCGAACGGCGCGGGCAAGAGCACCACGATCCGGCTCTTGATGGGCCTGATCCGGCCGACCGCGGGGTCCGCCCACGTCTTCGGCCTCGACTGCATCCGGGACTACGTCGCAGTCAAGCAAAAGGTGGGTTACGTGCCAGGCGAGATGCCGCAGTTTGGCAGCCTTCGCGGTTCGGAGGTCGTGGCCTACCTCGGCGGCATGCGCGGAGGCGCCGACGTGAAGCTCGTGCGCAGCCTCGCCGAGAGATTCGACCTCGACCTCAGCCGCCGCTACAGGGAGTACTCCAGCGGCAACAAGCAGAAGCTCGGCATCGTCCTGGCCTTCATGCACAAGCCCCAGCTTTTGATCCTCGACGAGCCGACGAGCGGCCTCGACCCGTTGAACCAGCAGGAGTTCTACGCCCTCCTCAACGAGGCCCGTGATGGCGGCGCCACGGTGTTTCTTTCCTCGCACATCCTCTCCGAGGTGGAGCGGACCTGCGACCGCGTTGGCATCGTGCGGTCGGGCCGGCTGGTGCGGATCGCGGAGCTCGACGAGCTGCACAGAATCCGGTTCCACCACGTCGAGATCGAGTTCACGCCCGGTTCGCGCATTCCGGTGGATGCGATCAAAGCCGCGGCAGGGGTCGAGGATGTGGTGGCCGAAGACCACCGGGTCGCGCTAACGGTGAAAGGCAGCTTCGAGCCACTGCTTCGCGCGATCCGAGACGCGAAGGTTACCAACCTGGTCAGCCACGAGCCGAGCCTCGAGGAGATTTTCCTGGAGTACTACCGGGAAGCGCCCCGAGCACTTCCCAGCTGATGATCGCGTACCTGTTCGCCCTTCGCCTGGGCCGATGGGGGATCGCGGGATTCAGCGCCATAGGCTTCCTGATCACGCTGCTCAATGCGGCGGGGTTCTACCAGGTGGCGGGTCACACCCAGGCAGAACGGGAGGCGTTCGCCCGATCGATCGACGTACTGGCAGCGCAGTTCTCGGTCATCCTCCCCCCGCCGATACGTCCGGACACGGTCGGCGGTTACGTCCAGTTCCGGGCCTATGGAGCGCTCGCCATCGCCTTCGCGATCTGGGCGCTCGCATCGGCGAGCGGCGCTGCCCGCGGCGACGAGGAGCGCGGCATCGTCCCGGCCGTTCTGGCGGCAGGGGTTTCGAGACTGAGGCTGATCGCCTCCCGGGCCGGCGCGTTCGCGATCGGTACAGCCGTGGCGGCGCTCGCGTCGAGCGCAGGTGTGCTGATCGGAGTCGCGAGCGGCGGCGAATCGATCAGCGCAGCGGCGGCGGCGGAGGCGGCACTGACTTTGGTTTCGCTCGCGCTGTGCTGCTACGCAATCACGCTGCTGATCTCGCAACTCACGAGCCCACGCGGGGCCACACCGGTAGCGGGCGTCGTCCTTCTCGCACTGTTTCTCATCAACAGTCTCAGCCGCACATTCGACTGGCTGGTCGGGTGGCGGCGCATCTCCCCGTTCCATTACTCCGAGCAGAGCTCACCCCTGGTGCCTGACGGGAACCTCGACGTCGGTGCCACCCTGGTCCTTCTCGGCATTGCCGTAGCCGCGGCAGTGCTGGCGGCCATTGCCTTCCGATACCGAGATGTCGGCTCGCCACTCTTCGGCCTCCCCGCGCCCTCCCACCCGGCCGGCTACGAGATGTCGCGCTCGCTCGCGTGGCGGATTCCGGTCGTGCGCGAGCTGTACGAGCAGCGCGTCGCCATCGTCGTGTGGACCGTGGGCCTTGCCGCGCTGGGAGCCATCTTTGTCGTGCTGACCAAGTCCATCGTCGAGCCTCTGCTCGCCATTCCCGGGCTCGCGCGCTATTTCGGCGCGTTCATCCATGGCGCCGTCTATCCCTCGTTCCTGGGCTTCATATGGCTGAGCTTCACCCAGCTGCTCATGGCCGGATTCGCCGTCACCCAGGTTGCACGCTGGAGCGCGCAGGATTCCGATGGGCGTCTCGAGCTGATTCTCAGCAATCCCATCTCGAGGGTCCGCGTGGTGATCGACCGCGTCGTCGTGCTCACGCTGGAAGCGCTGATCATCGCGGCGGTCAGTGGTATCGCGGTGGGGGCCGAAGCCCACTACCAATCCATCGACCTGGATCGCGGCCGCCTCGCCGCGGCCACGCTCCTGCTGGTGCCGTTCACGCTGGTTTTCGGCGTGATCGGGGCGCTGCTGGCCTCGAGGATCCCGCGCGCGACCGTCGGGCTGCTCGGGACATTCGTGTTCGCGAGCTACTTGATCACGCAGCTGGGCCCGATCTTCAAGCTGCCGACATGGCTGCAGGACGTCTCGGCTTTCAAGTTGTACGGCCAGCCGCTTACCACCGGAGTGGACCAAACTGGTCTTGTCATCATGGTGGTCATCGTGGTCGCCGGCCTCATAGCGTCAGCCATGGTCATGGAGCGCCGCGATATTGGCGCCTGAAGCCTCGGCTTACGAAAAGTAGCCAGAACTCGAACTCAGGAGGTAAACTTCGACGCCATGCCGAGATCGATGTGGAAGGGAGTCGTCTCGTTCGGGATGGTTTCCATCCCCATCCGTCTCTACAACGCCACGGAGTCCAGCGCCAAAGTGTCGTTCCGGCAGCTGTGCCCCGAGCACCGCTCGCCGATCAATTACAAGCGCTGGTGCCCGGAAGGCGAGCATGAGGTCCAGTACGGCGAGATCCTCAAGGGCTTCGAGGTCGGCAAGGACCGCTACGTCATCATCGACGACAAAGACCTGGACAACATTCCGCTGGCGACCACGCACAGCATCGACATCACCGAGTTCGTTCCCACCGACGACATCGAGCCCGGTCTTTACTACAACAGCGCCTACTACGTGGAGCCCGAGGAGCTTGGCAAGAAGCCATACCACCTTCTCCGCAAGGCCCTCGAGGCCACCGGCCGGCTGGCCGTGGCGAAGATCGCGCTGCGCGATCGTGAGCACCTCTGCGCCCTGCACTCCACCAACGGCGTTCTGCTCATGAACACACTCCACTGGCCAGACGAGATCCGCTCGGCTGAAGGGCTGAAGGGACTCGAAGGCGAGGTGAAGATCAACCCGAAGGAGCTCGAGATGGCCAAGGCGCTGATCGAGAGCCTGGCCGACACCTTCGACCCAAGCCGCTACAAGGACGAATACCGCGAGGCGGTCATGAAGGTCGTCCAGGCCAAGATCGAAGGCGAGGTCATCGAGGCGCCGCCCACGCCACAGCCCGCGAAGGTCATGGACCTCATGGAGGCGCTGCGGGCGTCGGTGGAGCAGGCCAAGAAGCAGCGATCTACGCGCGAGAAGGGGCAACCCGCCGAAGCCAAGAGGGCTCGTAGAAAGGCTTCCTGATCTCCAAAGCTAATCTGGGGGCGGTGGATTCCAACCAGCTCCAGATCGAGCTCGAGAGCTTTCCCTCCGAGCTGCGCCCGATGCAGGCCGCGTCGGCGGAAGCGCCGTTCAGCTCGCCGGAATATGTCTTCGAAGTGAAGTGGGACGGCCTCCGGTGCATGCTCTTCCGCGATCCGGAGGGCAAGGTCCACGTTCAGGATCGCGGCCTGAACGATCTGACCGCCGATCTCCCCGAGGTCACCGCAGCCGCCAGCCGTGTCCCCAACGGCAGCGTTATCGATGGGGAGCTCGTTGCCACCGACCCCGACGGCCGCCCCGACTACACGCGCCTGCGTGAGCGCCTTGTGGGCGGCGCCAAACGCAAGGACGAGATCCCGGTCGCGTACCTCGCCTTCGACGCGCTGTATCTCGAGGAGAAGCCGTTGCTGCGCCAGCCGCTCATCCGCAGACGAGCACGCCTTCGCAAAGCGGTCGAGGCGGGCGGCCACATCTTCGTGCCCGACCACATCGAGGAGGACGGCGTGGAGCTGTTCGAGGCGTGCCTCGAGCGAGGCCTGGAAGGCGTAGTGGCCAAGCACGTCCAGAGCCCTTACATCCCGGGCCAGCGCAGCCCTTTCTGGCTCAAGGTCAAAGCGGTCAAGTCAGATGACTTCGTCGTCATCGGCTGGACCGGTGAGAAGCCGTTCGACGCGTTACTCGTCGGTTTTTATGAGGACGGGCGCCTGCTCCCATGCGGCTCGGTCGGCGGCGGCTACGACCAGGCCATGGCAGATGTCATCAGTGACACTCTCGTCGAGCTGGCGTCAGACTCCTCGCCACTCGACCCGCCGCCGATCATGACCAAACCGGTGCGATGGGTGCGCCCCGAGCTTGTCGTCAGCGTGCGTTACTCGGAGTGGTCACCCGACGGCACGCTGCGCTTTCCCATCTTCAACGGACTTCGGCCCGAGGTTCATCCAGCCGAAGCTGTGAGGCATCGGCCGAGGGTCGTCATCTCCGGCCATGTCAAGCCGGGATCGCTTGCCTACGACCTGACCCGATTTCCCTTTTAGTGGCGAACCTCGACGCTGTCACCGGCGCGTTCAGCTTTACCGGCCGGTTCATCGCGCGCCGCCTGCTCGCCGATGGGCGCAGCGTACGCACGCTGACCAACCATCCACAGAGGCCCGGCGCGGAGGGCATGGACGTGGAAGTCGCACCGCTTCAGTTCAGCAATCGCAACGCGCTCGTCGAAAGCCTGCGCGGCGTTGACGTCCTCTACAACACCTACTGGATCCGATTCCCGCATTCTGGCCTCGGCTTCGACGATGCCGTGGCCAACACGCAAATGCTGATGAACGCCGCCGCTGAAGCCGGGGTCCGCAAGGCGGTTCACATCAGCGTCAGCAACCCGAGCCCCGACTCCGAGCTCGACTACTACGCCGGCAAGGCCCGCACTGAAGCGGTCGTCCGCGAATCCGGGCTCGCGTGGGCCGTGGTCAGGCCGACCCTCATCTTTGGCGCCGGTGACATCCTTATCAACAACATCGCGTGGCTTCTCCGCCACGTGCCGGTCTTCTTCATTCCCGGCCATGGCGCCTACCGCGTACAGCCTGTCGCAGGTGAAGACGTGGCCGACATCGCGGTCTGGGCGGCCGAGCACGACGGGATCACAGTCGATGCCGCGGGCCCAGACACCCTGTCCTATGCCGAGCTCGTCGACGCAGTCGCCATCGCGATCCACCACACCCGCCGCATCGTGTTTACGCCGCCGTCGCTGACCCTGCTCGCCGGGCGCGTCCTAGGCAGATATGTAAAGGACGTCGTCCTGACACCACAAGAGCTCGATGGCTTGATGCAGGAGCTGCTCGTGTCCAAAGAGCCGCCGCGCGGCCGTTTGCGACTTGACGACTGGCTGCTGAGAAGCTCGGACACGCTCGGCATGAGCTATGCGTCGGAGCTCGATCGCCACTTTCGCTAACTTGTAGCTGCGCATGACTACGGCCCCAGCTGGAACATCGGCCGCGGTCGAAGCTCGACAGCTGGTCAAGCGCTACGGCGTGGTCAGGGCGGTCGACGGGGTGAGCTTCCAGGCAGCGCGCGGCGAGATCTTCGGGTTCCTGGGCGCCAACGGCGCGGGCAAGACGACCACCCTGCGCATACTCTGCGGCCTTCTCCGGCCCACGTCGGGTACGGCGCTCATCGACGGCATCGACATCCAGGCCGACCCGCTCGCCGCGAAGGCACGGCTTGGATACCTCGACGAGGAGCCCTTCGTCCATCCGCACCTGACCGGGCGCGAATTCCTGAACTTCGTCGCCGATCTCTATCGCATGCCGCGTGGCGAGCAGCGCGAGCAACGCATGACCAGGCTGCTCAGCCTGTTCGACCTCGCGCAGAAAGACGGCGAACTAATCGGTGGCTACAGCCATGGGATGCGGCAGAAGATCGGGCTGGCCTCTCTTTTGATCCGCGAGCCTTCGGTACTTCTGCTCGACGAGCCAACCAACGGTCTCGACCCGCGATCGGCGCGCCTCGTCAAGGACCTGCTCGAGGAGCTGGCAGCGCGCGGCACCACGGTCCTTCTATCGACGCACATCCTCGAGGTCGCCCAGGCGTTGTGCCGCCGCATCGCCATCATCGATCGCGGCCATATCGTCGCGATCGGCACGATGGACGAGCTGCGTGTGCAGGCGGGCAGCGAGGGCGCGAACCTCGAGGACCTCTTCCTCAAGCTCACCGCCGGGCCGGAGTCACGAGAGATGATCGAGCTCCTGCTCGAATCGTGATCACCGTGCCGGGCGCGCTTCAGGTCATCGTGCGCACCGAGCTCCTTGCGTTTCGCAATCGCGCACTCAAGCGCAACCCCGTGAGGCTGGCGGCGATCGGGATCATCCTGCTGATCGGGGCGGTGGTGATCGGCGGCGGCAGCTTCACAGTCGGCGCCACGGCCGGTCATTTCCTCACTTTCGCGGTCGACCCCCTGCTTGCGGCCGCCTTCACAGGTCTGTCGCTGTTGATGCTGGTCATCGGCTTCCCGACGGTGATCGCGTCATTCTTCGTGGGGCGAGACCTGCTGCAGCTGGTGGTGGCGCCAGTACGCACGAGGGACATATTCGTCGCCCGTCTCGCCATCGCGACCTCCGCCAACCTCTTGATCAGCGGCATCCTGGTCGCGGGCGTTCTAGGCGTGGGAGCGGGCGCCGGCGCGCCCCTCCCGTACTACGTGCTGGCGGCGATGCTCATCGCGCTGCAGATCATCGTGATGACGTCGCTGCAAGTGATATTGATGACGCTCATCCTTCGCTGGGTGCCGGCACGGCTGGCACGCGATGTCGCCGCCGGCGTGGCCGGCCTCACCGGGGCCGCCTTATATGTGGGCTGGAACCTCAGCCTCCGCCAGACCTTCGGGCGCAGAGGTCGTCCAGACCTGTCCAACCTGACGGGGTTCGCGCAGCGCATCGACTGGCTGCCCACGACGTGGCCGGGCCATGCTCTTAGCGCGGCGATCGACAGCAATCCAGCGTCTGCCGTGGTGTGGGCCCTCGCCACGCTGGTGCTGGCAGTCCTGTTGCTCGCGGTCGCGGAGCGTCTCTACGAGCGCACCCTGCTGTCGGGCATGGGCACGTTCGGAGGCGCTGCGATTGTGTGGCGCCGTCGGTCGGAGCGGCCGGCAACGCCAAGCACCGCGACCGGGGCCGGCTCGCCGACGATCGCAATCGCCCGCAAGGACTGGCTTGGTTTTCGCCGCGACGTGCGCCGCCTGACTCGGCTGCTGCCCGCGCTGCTCCTGCCGCTGGGCTATGCGGCAGCGCTCAGCCAACCGTCGAGGAGCCTCAGCGGCTTCTGGTCGAACGTCGCGCTCGTGACTTTCATATCGATGTTCATGTCTTCGGCCCTGGCCTCTCCTTCGATTCCCAGCGAGCGTCGAGGCTTTCAGCTGCTCCGCATGGCTCCGCTCACGATGTGGCAGCTGCTGCGAGCCAAGGTCTTCATCGCCCTCCCTCCGGTGCTTGCGACGATGATGATCTTCAGCATCGCCGTCGGTGTGGCCGGCAAGAGCGGGGTCCCGCAGGTTCTAGAGCTCATGGTCTTCGGGGTGTGGCTCGCGGTAGGTTTTGTTTCGATATCGGTGTCGGGCGGCGCCATCGATCCTCGCTTTGACGCCACCGACGACCGCCGAGCGATCGGGCTCGTGGGCACGCTGGCGGCCATCGGCGGCTCGCTCGCCTTCGCACTCCTCAGCATCGGCGCGCTGGCGGGTTTCAACTTCGGCGCGGAGGCGGCGACCGGGACAGCCAACCTCGGGCCGATCCCCTCGACCCTTGCGGTCGGTGTGGTGATGATCTCGGCCGGCGTGCTTCTCATAGTCGCTGGTGTTGTACTCACCGCGGTCCTTTTATGGATCGCCAACGCCCGCCTGCGATCGTTCGAGGCGAGCATCCCGGCGAGCTGACGGTCTCAGTCGAAGGGGTCTTCGATGACCTCTCCATCGAACCCGCCGTCCGGGCGCCCGACCAGGCCCACTACGGCATACCGGATCGGGCCCTTCCAGCCTGCCAGCAGCCGGTACTCGGCGGCAGCCGCCGCCAGCGCCCGCCGCTTGCGCCGATCGACCGCCTCGGCCGGGGTCCCGAACGCCTCGCTGCTCCTCGTCTTGACCTCCACGATCACCAGCTCTCCGCCCCGACGGCAGATGAGGTCGATCTCGCCGCGCCGGGCGGTGAAGCCCGCGCCGACCACGTCATAACCTCGCCGCCTCATCAGCTGGGCCGCGGCCTTCTCGCCGGCGCGCCCTAACGCTAGTTGGCGGCGAACTCGCGGAACGGCGCCCATGAGGTGCGGTGGATTGGGCTCGGGCCGAGGCGCCGGATGGCGGCACGGTGCTCGGGCGTCGCGTAGCCCTTGTGGAACGCGAAGCCGTAGCCGGGATAGACACGGTCGTACTCGATCATGGTTTTGTCGCGGGCGACCTTCGCGACGATGCTGGCCGCCATGATCGACGCGCAGGTCCGGTCGCCGCGCACGACCGCCATCTGCGGCAGCGGCGCCTCAGGCACGTCCCAGGCGTCGACCAGGAGGTACTCGGCCGGGATCTTGAGGCCCGCCACGGCACCGGCCGTCGCCAGGTGGCGTGCCTTGATCAGGCCGAGCCGGTCGACCTGGGCGTGGTCGACGGCGCACACAGACCACGCCAGGGCACGGCGGCGGATGATCCGGTCGACGCGCTCCCGCTCGTCAGGTGTGAGCAGCTTGGAGTCGTCGAGCCCGGGAATCCTCGTCCCGACCTCGAGCACCACCGCACCGCCCACCACAGGGCCCGCGAGCGGGCCCATGCCGACCTCGTCCACGCCCGCCACCACCGAGTAGCCCATCGACACGGCCATGCGCTCGTAGCGCCACAGCATCGGCCTGCTCACGCTTGATTCACCGTTTGGAGATTACCGAGCGCACGGATTGAGCGCCACTCCGTCTTAACAACCCGCCGATGCTCCCAGCGCCCGTTCTTGTTGCATCACCCGCACCCGGCGAGCTCGCTGCGCGAAGTGGCCGAGCTCCCCACCCCGCGAGGAGGCAAGAGCCTTCTCCCACTCCGTGGGGAGGAGCTACTCCTCGGATTCCTCCTCGCCGTTCTCAGGGGTCTGGGTTGCGCTGTCCGCCTGGCGGACCAGCTGCCTGCGCTCGCGGATTCGGGCCTCCCTGCCCACCTTGCCGCGCAGGTAGTAGAGCCGGCCTTGCCGCACGTCGCCGTGACGTAACACGTCGATCTTGTCGATACGGGGTGAGTGGATCAGGAAGGTGCGCTCTACCCCGACGCCGTGTGTGACGCGTCGCACCGTGAAGTTCTGGCGCAGGCCGCCACCGGTCACGCGGATGACGGTTCCCTCGAAAACCTGAATGCGCTCGCGCGTGCCTTCGACGACCTTGGCATGCACCTTGACGGTGTCGCCCGCGCGCAACGCGGGCACTTTCTCCTTCTGCTGCTCCTTCTCGAGCTGCTGGATGACGTTCATGTTTTTTTCAACTCCTCGGTATTGACGGAAGGTCTCTCGGCCGCCTGGCGGCGGCGCCATTGTTTGATGCGGGCGTGGTCGCCCGAAAGGAGCACGTCGGGGACCATCAACCCCCGGTAGTCGGCCGGCCGGGTGAACTGAGGCCACCCCGCCGCCGTTTCCGTGAAGCTGTCCTGTGCGAGCGATTCCGGATCGCCAACGATACCTGGCAGCAGCCGCGCCACGGCGTCGATCAAGACCATGGCCGGGATCTCGCCGCCGCTGAGCACATAGTCGCCGATCGAGATCTCGCGCGATGCCAGCCCGGTGCGCACGCGATCGTCGATGCCTTCGTAGCGTCCGCACACGATGACCAGGCCCGGCTCCGCCGCCAGCTCGGCCGCGAGCTTTTGGTCGAGGCGCTCGCCCCACGGCTCCATGAGCACTACCGGACCCGAGTTGAGCGGACGTATCGACTCCACAGCCTCGAACACGGGCTCGGGCTTGATGACCATGCCCGGCCCACCGCCGAACGGCATGTCGTCGACCTGCCGGTGACGGTCATGCGTGTAGTCCCGCAGGTCGTGTGCGTTGAGCTGCACGATCCCGCGCTCGATGCCACGGCCCACCACACCCTGTTCGAAGACGTGGGCGAACATGGCGGGAAAGATCGTGATGACGTCGAATCTCATCTCTGTCTACGCGTCCTCGACCTGGATCAGCCAGTCGGCGACCACGACCCGCCGCGCTTCGAGGTCGACCTCGAGAACCGCGTCGCGCGTCGCCGGGATCAGATGCTCCACTGCACCCTCGCGGCTCACCCACACGTCGTTGGCGGGACGCTCGAGCACCTCTTCAATCGTGCCCAATGGCTGGCCTGAGCCGGTCTGTACCGGTAGGCCGACGACCTGGTGATGGTAGTAGCGCCCATCGCCGAGTCCACGAGCGGCCTCATCAGGAACCTCGAGATAGCGGCCGCGGAAAAGGTCCGCCACCGTCCGGTTGTCGATACCCTCGAGCTTCACGACCAGACCTGGCTGGCCGGCACGGCTCCACTCGACCTGGCGCTCGCGCCCGTCGAGGACGAGTGCCGACCCGGTGTGAAAGCGATCTTCGAAGTCTGTCAAGGGGTAGACCTTGACAGCGCCATCGAGACCGTAGGCACCGAACACCTGGCCGACGCGGATCACGAGCGCGAGCCTTCCCCATGCTCGCGGCGTTCGCGAGGCGAGGAATGAGCCAGCGATGGATTGGCGAGGTCGACGAAGACGCGCTTGCGGTCGCGCAACGATGCGACCCGGACGAGAGTCCTGACCGCCTCGATGTTGCGTCCAGCCTTGCCGATGAAACGCCCGACGTCGCCGTCGGCGAGCTTGACCTTGATGGCCACGGTCCCACCTCCGCGCTCAAACGCTTCGACCTGAACCTCTTCCGGCTTCTCGGCGAGCGTCTTGGCTACATATTCGACCAGCGCCCGGTAGTCGACTCCTGGCCCGGCTGGCCCGGGAGGACCTTCACGCCTGAAGCCTCGGTTGTAGCCGCCCCGCCGCGGGTCACGCCGTATCGGTCGACTTCTCTGCGCGTCGCTCAAGAATCCCCTCCCGCTTCAACAGGCTCCTCGCGGCTTCGCTCGGCTGAGCGCCCTGCTGGAGCCAGCGCTCGACTTTGGCGACATCGATGCTCACCTTCACCGGGTCGGTCATCGGATCGTAATACCCGAGGTGTTCGATGAACCGGCCGTCTCGCGGCGAGCGCGAGTCCGCCACCACCAGGCGGTAGAAGGGGTGTTTCTTCGCCCCCATCCGCCTCAGCCTTATCTTGACCAACCCGAACCTCCTTGTCCAAACAGCCGGCCGAGGCCGGCTTTGCCACCGCGATTCCCGAGTCCGAACTGTTTGGCGAGCTTCTGCATCGCGTCGCGCGCCTTGATAACCCGATTTACGTCGGCCGGCTGGAGGCCGCTGCCACGCGCGATACGTCGCCGGCGAGCTCCGTCGATGATCTCCGGATGCGCTCTCTCGCGCCTGGTCATGGACAGGATGACCGCCTCCATGCGACGAACCTCGCGCTCGGTGTCGGCGCCGGCCACCTGGCCCTTCAGGGCCGAACCTCCGGGGACCATCTCGAGGATGCCTTCGAGCGACCCCATGCTGCGCAGCTGCCTCACCTGCACGAGAAAGTCGTCGAACGTCAGGTGGCCCGCGCGGAGATGACTCTCCACCTCCTTCGCGGCCTCCTGGTCGATGGATCGCTCCGCACGCTCGACCAGGCTGAGGACGTCGCCCATGCCAAGGATCCGAGACGCCATGCGCTCGGCGTGGAAGACCTCCAGGTCCTGAGGCTTCTCACCGGTGCCGGCGAAACGGATCTGCTGGCCGGTCGCCAGGCGCAGCGATAGCGCAGCGCCTCCGCGAGCGTCGCCATCGAGCTTGGTGAGGATGACTCCGTCGAGACCAACTCCCCCTCCAAAAGCCTCCCCCACCTTCACGGCTTCCTGGCCCGTCATGGCATCGGCCACCAGGAGAGTCTCCGTCACCTTCACGGCCGCCTTGAGACGTACCAGCTCGTCCATCAGCTCGCTGTCGACATGCAGGCGGCCGGCGGTGTCCAGGATGACGACGTCGTGGCCGAGCCTGGCTGCCTCTTTGAGGGCGCCCACGGCAATGTCCTCGACTTTGCCCTGGCCCCCATGAAACGCGACGCCTTCGCGATCTGCCAGTGTCCGCAGCTGCTCGACGGCAGCCGGTCGGCGAAGGTCGAGAGCCACCACTGCGGGCTTGTGGCCGTCACGCCTCGCCAGCAAGGCCAGCTTCACTGCTGTGGTGGTCTTTCCGGATCCCTGCAGCCCGACCAGCATGATGGTGGTGGGCGGGGCGGGCGCGTAGCGAAGGCCTTCGGAGTTGCCTCCGAGCAGCTCGACCAGCTCGGCGTTTACCGCCTTGACGACCTGCTGCGGAGCGGTCAATCCAGGCGAGACCTCGACACCGACCAGCCGGGCGCGGACGTGATCGACGAACTCCTTGACGACGTTGAAGTTGACGTCGGCCTCCAGCAGCGCCAGCCGCACTTCGCGCAGGGCGGACTCGACCTCTTCGGGGCGCAGAACGCCACGCCCCGTGATTTTCTTCAGGGCCGCAGTCAGCCGGTCTCCGAGCGCTTCAAACACCGGCCTAGACCTCTAGCTCGGTCACGCGGCGCCGCAGGCCCGCGATCTCGCGCTCCAGCGATGCCAACTTCCGGCGGCGGCGGCCAGCTTCGGCCAGGAGGCCCAACCGCTTCTCGAACTCTTCCAGGGCGTCGGTCGAACGCCGGACGATGTCGTGCACCGCGGCGCGCGACGTGCCCTGGTGCTCGGCGATCTCGGCGAGCGACCAGTCGCTCCTCAGCGAAAGGTCGAGAACCTCCTGCTGGTGCTGGGTGAGGAGCGCTCCGTATCGCTCGAAGAGTGCTAGATGGCGGCTTCGGGCCGCGAGGCTGTCAAGGCGCATGCCTTTACAGTTTACCAAGTCCGGCACTCCCTTAGAATCGGCCCATGGATCCGCTGCTCATCGAAGCCTTCCGCTACAACAAGTGGGCGAACCTGCACCTGCTCGATGTTTGTGCCGCACTCACGGACGAGCAGCTGCAGCTGACCGCCCCCGGAACGTATGGCACGATCGCATCAACCTTTTTTCACCTGCTCGCCGCTGAGCAGCGATACCTGAAGCGCCTTGGTGGTGGCGAGCCGCAGATCACTGAAAGGGACGGCGCTTTCCCCGGCATTGCCGCGCTCAGAGAGCATGCCGTTCGGAGCGGGGACCAGCTGATCGAGGTCGCGCCCCGGGTATCCCCCGACGAAGCTCGTGAGGCCAAATTCTCCGATGGACTGTTCAACCTGCACTCTGGCGTTGTCGTCATCCAGGCCCTGCACCATGGCAACGACCACCGCACGCATATCTGCACGATCCTCGGCCACAACGGCCTGACCTACGGTGATATGGACGTGTGGGCCTATGGTGAAGCGATCGGCGCGATCACGCCCGTCGGAACGAGCTAAGAATGCTGACCGCGGTCCTGCTCGTCAAGGCGACCCGCGCCGGTCTTACGAGTCTCGGGCCGAAGCTGGCGGACGTGCCTGGAATCTCTGAGGTGTACACGGTCACCGGGGAGTGGGACTTCGTGGCCATCGTGCGCGTGCGTGAGCACGAGCAGCTCGCCGACGTGGTCACGCAGCGGTTGACGAAGATCGACGGTATCGAGCGCACCCAGACCATGGTCGCGTTCCAGCAGTTCTCCGCGCACGACCTCGAGGCGATGTTCGGCCTCGGCATCGAAGACCGCCCGGCCTAGCGCTTCCCGACCAAGTTGGATCGGTCGGCCGGATCCGGCGTTGACCTCGGGATCGCCAGGGCGACGGCGATCGCAGCGGCTCGGATGTGGGGAGTCGAGGTCGGCATTCCATTCGCACTCTCGAACGTTTCGTACGTCGCTCCAGCGGGGCGCGATGCGGTGATCAAGGTCGCTTGGGAAGGTGACACGGAATCGCTGCACGAGGGTGATGCCCTCGAGCTTTGGGACGGTGATGGTGCCGTGCGCCTGCTTCGCCGTTCGGGAGGCGCCATGCTCGAAGAGCGCGCGGTTCCCGGAGACGACATTTCCGGGCTCGAGGAGGAGGCCGCGACGGCGATAGCGCTCGACGTTGCCCGACGCTTATGGCAACCCGCGACCCAGCCGTTCAGGCCGGTCGAGCCCGAGGTCCGTCGCTGGCTGGACCGCGCAGAAGAGACCGATAACAAGCTGGTCCCGCTCGCCCGCGACCTGCTCGCAGAGCTCGACCCCCGATCCGACTGGCTCGTGCACGGCGACTTCCACCACCACAACATCCTCCGGCACGGTGAGCGATTCGTCGCGATCGACCCGAAGCCATACCTCTCCGAGCGGGAGTACGACGTGCCGTCCTTCCTCTGGAATCCGATCGGCAATCACCTCGAGGACAGGGCCGGGACGGAGCGGCGGATTGCGGCGTTTGTCAACTTAGGCCTCGACGACTTCCGCATCCGCGCATGGACGGTGATCCGTGGCGCTTACCTCCGCGCCGATCCTGACGATGCGGGGCGGATCCGGGCGCTGCTGGTTTAGAGAACGCAAGGGCACTGGGAAAGGCTGCAGGCGTCAGGTCCGCAGGCCGATAGCCACGCATGGAGCGGATGCTAAAGAGGACGGACTGGGGAAGGGGTGGCCACAATTGGGCCTGCACGCCTGGGACACGCCGGGAGTTAATGCTCGTGACCTCCCCGGTTTCGGGGAGGTCGGCGCAGAGCGCCGGGTGGGGCCAGTTTTCGTTTTTCGAGATCAAATTCGGTGTGTTAACGATTGTCTGACCATGCACTTGACTCAGGTTTGAGTCCACTGGACCACCGCAGGCGCGGCAGGGAATTCTTGTAAGGGGCCCGGTGTATTCGCTGGTCGTTCTTGGGTGGTGCTGAAGCCTCCTCATGGGGGTGCAGAGGCCTGCGGCCGGTTCGAGAGCCAGGTTCACGTCGAGCTCGCCAGGCTGAGAGCTGAGGCAGGGACCGCGCCCTTCACCACCTGAGTGATCTGTTCGAGGGCACCTGAGTCAATTAAACGGTCAGGTAACGATTGATTCCCAAACAGATGTTTGGTATGCTTGTAGCGTGCTGAACGAGCTCAATCCTCTCTCCAAATTGGAGGCGCGAAGTGACTCGCGTCGCCCTACTGCGGCTGCGGCTGGACGGGTTGCGATCGGCCCATCAACATGACGACTCCACATCACATCGAGTTCTGGTCGCGCTCAACCTTCTACCTCTCTTCTATTACCACCATCGGCTCGTTCATGAGGGTGGTTGGCAGGTGGTGAAAGCGGGCGAAGCGGTGAAGTTCATCCCACCTGATCGGGTTGTCGCGACGCGTGTCCGAGGTCCGGGGTTACGCTGGGCCGCCTGAGCTAGAGCTCTCCGCGAAGCCGGCGCAGCGGGAGGTCGACCAACGCGCGCCACTGCTGGCGCAGCGACAGGTTCGCGGGAATGCTCCGAACCGATCGCCCGCGGCGTGGGGTTGTCTTTCGCTCCAGCACCGCCGTCCGGAAATCACCCTCGTATGCCGTCACGACCTGCCCGATGTCGTGGAATCCAAAATGGCAGTCGCTCGCGCCAATCTCAGCGCCCAGGCGCTCGCGATTGTCGGCGATGAACTCGTTGAGCATGCGGCGGCGCCGCGCTCCGGCGGGAGCCGTGTAGAGGACCTCGATTCCATCGACCGGCTCTTTCTCGATGAGCCTGCGCAGCATTCCCGGCTGGATCGAGCCGAAGTACACCGGCATGAAGGGGTGCGGGATGATCACGAGCCCGCCCTGGTCGTGAATCGCCGCGACAGTGTCGGCGAGGGACATCGACCTCTTGATCGGTTTCTCCAGGAACCAGCCAAGGATGTGCGTTTGGGCGGGACCCTTCGTCGTCACTTCCTGGCCCATCACCACCGCCAGGCCCGCAGCCTCGCCGCGCTCGTGCACCTCGCGAGCATTGGCCATCGTGTCGTGGTCCGTTATAGCGATGAGGGCGAGGCCCGCCCTTACGGCGGCATCGACCAGCTCCGCCGGGGTCACCATGCCATCGGAGGCGAGCGTGTGGCAATGAGGGTCAGCTAAGGCCATTCGTCAATCCTCGAACAGAGAGCGTATGTAGGCGGCAGGGTCGAATGGTTCGAGGTCGTCGATGCCCTCCCCCACCCCCGCCAGCTTGACCGGCACGTCCAGCTCCGCCTCGATCGCGATCACCGCTCCACCTTTCGCGCTGCTGTCGAGCTTGGCGAGCACCAGCCCGGTCATCGGGATCGCCTGGTTGAAGGCGCGGGCCTGCGTGACGCTTGACAGCCCGAGCACGGCATCCAGCACGAGCAGCGACTCGTACGCACCGCCATCGAGCGCCTTGGTCGCGACGCGCCCAACCTTGGCAAGCTCTTGCAGCAGGTTGTGCTGGGTCTGGAGGCGCCCCGCGGTGTCGACCAGAACGACGTCGTACCCCCGGCTGCGCGCATGCGCGATGCCATCGAAAACCACCGCCGCCGGATCGGCTCCGGTCTTACCCGCGAACCCGTCCACCCCTGCGCGCTGGGACCACGCCATCATCTGCTCGATCCCCGCCGCTCGGTATGTATCGGCTGCGACGACGAGCGGATTCCTCCGCTGCACTCGCAGCCGGTGCGCCAGCTTTCCGATCGTCGTTGTCTTGCCTGCTCCGTTGATGCCGTAGAACAGGATGCATCCCGGCGTGCCGCTCAGGTCGAGCGTACGCGGGCGCTTCGACATCGCAGCCAGCGCTGCCTCGACGAGCGCTGCCTCCGCCTCTTCGCGTGTTCGCGGACTGCGGGCGCGGACCGCGGCGACGAACCCTGCCGCGATCGCAGGGCCCATGTCGGCTGCGATCAGGACCTCTTCGAGCTCGTCGTAGTAGCCGGCGGCGAGCGGAGGGCTGAGGGCGCGCATGCCCGCGGCAAGGACTCTTCTAGTGCGGCCGCCGACGCGGCTCCAGACGCTCACCGGCGGCTCAGCCCGCCTGGGCGGTCGTCGTGTTCGAGGCCCGAACGGCCGGTTTGCGGATGTCTTCGAGGCGCACCGAGACGATGTGGGAGGCGCCACTTTCGTCGAGGTGGATGCCGTACAGGGTCGATGCATGCGACATGGTCACGTGGTTGTGGGTGATCACGAGGAACTGCCGCTGGGTGCCCAGGCGCGCCAGCATCTCCCCGAAACGGCCAACGTTCGCGTCGTCCAGCGCGGCGTCGACCTCGTCGAGGATGGTGAACGGACTCGGATTGACCTCGTCCAGAGCCAGCACCAATGCCAGCGCCGCCAGCGATCTCTCCCCGGATGACAGAAGGGTCACGTTCTGAAGGCGCTTACGCGCCGGCTGAACGAGAATCTCGACCCCGGAACGCGGGCCCTCGTCCCCATCGGCGTGGCGAAGAGTTGCGCGGCCGCCCGGGGCCAGCTGCGAGAAGTATTCGTGGAAGTTCGCAGCCACCGCGCCGAACACTGCCTCGTAGCGTGTTTCCTCCTCCCCGCGCAGCTTCGTGATGAGCTGCTCGAGGTCCCCGCGCGCTGCGGCGATGTCGTCGAGCTGGGTGTGAAGCGTGTCGAAGCGCTCCTCGAGCTCTCTGCACTCGGTTTCGGCGAGGGCGTTGATCGGCCCGATCTCCTCCACCCTTTTCTCGAGCGCTCGCATCTCCCTCTCACGAGCTTTGCCGCCGGGTATCTCCTCTGGCGCGACTCCATCCGGCATGCGTGCGCGGATCTCTTCCATGCGGGCCGCAAGAAGCTCGGCCTCGCGCCTGATCAGCTCGAGGTTCCCCTCCAGCGTCCCTGCCTTGAGACGAGCGTCGATGCGTGATTCCTCGAGAGTGACCAGGCGCCGGGCTCCCTCGGCCATCTCCTCATCCTCTCCGGGCGATTCCTGCTCGGCCTCAGCGAGACGCGCCTTGGCGGCGTCCGCCTCAGCCAGCAGTCGCGGGAGGACCGCGGCGGCGAGCGCGGCGCTGTTCGCGGCAGCGGCCACGCGCTCCGCCCTATCATCGGCGGCGTGGTGATGACGAGCCAGGTCTTCCTCGACCGCGGCGAGCTGTCGCAGCAAATCCTGGTGCCGATCGTGCCACCTCGCTCGCTCCAGCTCGGCCTGCTGCGCCGCGGCTAGGTGCGAAGCCTGCGCGTCGAGCTCCCGAGCCGCCGCCGCGGCCTCGGATTCGGCTTCGCCGGCCATCCGCTCCAGGTCCGGGAGCCGGGCGGCCTCGCTGCTTTCCGCCTCCCGAGCGGCCTTCAGCAGCCGCAGTGACTCGTCGAGGCCGGCGGCTCCGGCCGCACGGGTGCGCAACGCGTCGAGCGCCGTCTCAGCCTCCTTGACGCCAGTCACGGCGGCGTCCGCACGTGCGGCAGCCGGTGCGAGGTTGTCGATCTCATCGAGGAGCCGCGCCCGACGTGCATCGATCTCGACCCGAGGGTCCGCGCCGGCGCGGAGGAGCCCAGGCTCTCGATAGACGCCCGCTATCGTGACGTCGACGCCCACCACCACGTGCCCCAGGAGCCGGCGGGCAACCAGCTCATAGCCCTGCGTAGCCCTGACGTGATGGAACATCGAACCGGGCTTCGGCTCGCCGCCGGCCAGGTACGGGAAGAGGATGGTGCGCTGCGCGCCGCTGGTGTCACCGGATCGTGCGGCCGATTCGTCGTCAGGCGCGACGTAGGCGTCCACGAGTGGACCAAGCACGGCCGACAGCGCGCGCTCGTACCCGGGCTCGGCCGTGACCGCGTCTCCCAGGCGCACCAGGCCCGGGATCGTCTCGCCCCGAAGCGATTCGAGGCCTTCGAGCTCAGAGCGAAGCCTGGCGACCGAGAGCGCGGCCGCCTCGGCCGCCCGTGCCGTCGTCCTTGCGGCCGCCACGGCTGCCTCCGCACCTGGGATCCGCTGCGCGGCCTCGGCTCCGGCTTGGAGGCGGCCAACCTGCTGCTCAAGAAACTCGCGGCGCGTGCGGACCGCAGCCAGTGCCGAGGCGGCCGTGGCCGCTGCTCGCCGGGCTTGCTCCGCCGCGCGCTGGGCCTGCTGCGCGCGATGGGGATCTGCCTCGGGTGCAGACGCGGCCGGCTGCGGCACCGCCTCGAGGGCGCGAAGCGCCGACGCGATCTCGTTCTTCAGCTGGTCGCCGAGCGCGGATGCCGCGGCTGCCTGGGTGCGGTTATCCGCGTCCTCCCGCTGCAGCGCGCCGGCGAGCGCCCGATGGCTCTCGGCACGCTCTTCGGCCAGCTCCAGCGAGTGATCCGCGGCCGCCACCTCCAGGCGCAGCCGCCCCAGGGTGCTCTGCCGGGCCAGGCGGCGGTCCTGGGCGGCCTGCATCTGATTACGCCAGCCGGCGAACTCGGACTCGGCAGTCTGTGCCTGCTCGCGCGCCTCGAGGAGGCGGCGCTCGAGCTGCTGTGCCTGCGAGTAAGCCTTGCGATGGGCGTCACGCGCGTCACGCCACTCCTCCCAGACGATGCTGCCGCGCAGCACGTCGAGCCGCGCCAGCGCCTCAGCCGCCTCCCGGGCGGCGGTCGCCTGCGCCCGAACCACCTCGAGGCGAGGCTCGATCTCCGCCCGCAGGTCTTCGAGCCGGAGTAGGTTCTGCGCGAGCTCCGTGAGCCGTTGGGCAGCTTCCTGCCGCCGCGCCTTGACGCCCCGCACCTGCGCCGCCTCCTCGAGCAGCGCGCGCCGCTCAGCCGGCGAGCAGACCACGATCGTCTCGATGTCGCGCTGGTCGATGATCGCGTAGGAGTCGACAGTGAGGCCGGTCGAGGCAAGCATGTGGATCAGGTCTCGCCTGCGCACCCGCGCGCCGTTCAGGAAATAGTCGCTCTCGCCGTCGCGCTCGACGCGGCGCTTGATGGCGACCTCGTGATAGTCGATCGGGAGCCGGCCTGCCGTGTTGTCGAAGACGACCGTGACCTCGGCGTACGCCGCGCGTGAGCGGCGCTCGCCGCCCGCGTAGATGACCTCCTCCATCTTCTTGCCGCGCAAGTCGCGCGCATGGCCGGAGCCCAGCACCCACTTGACGGAATCGACGATGTTGGTCTTGCCGGAGCCGTTCGGTCCGACGATCGCAGTGACGCCGCCTTCGAATCGGATCTCGGTCGGCCGGGCAAACGTCTTGAAGCCCAGCAGGCTGAGTGATCTCAGAAACAAGTTCGGCCCAAGGTAGCAGATGTGGGGCTCATCTGACTCCCGGGCACAACATGTGCCCTTTAGTCGACAGCCTCCCCGAACTGGCGGCTGCGCCCCGGCTCGCCGACAGCAGGCTCGGGCTCGGCGGTAGGCGCCGCGTCTGAGGCGGGCATGAGCGTCACGATCTCGGCGGGCGCTCCGGCCCCGTCGCCCGCCGGCGCGGCTTTGGTGCGCGAGGACGACGCCCGGCGCTTCCGGGGTCGCGTTGTGCGGCCCGCCTTCGGCGTCACGGTCACGACGGGCGCGCCTTCGCCAAGGCCCTGCAGCGCCGCTCGCGCGGCCTCCTGCTCGGCCTCTTGTTTGGTCGCCCCGTGTCCCGTGCCGAGAGGGTCGGCGCCTGCAAAGACGACCGAGGTGTACTCCCGCTGGTTGCCGACCCGCGCGCCCTCGCTGTCATAGAAGGGCGTGAGGCCGAAGCGCTCCTGCGCCACCTGCTGCAGGCGACCCTTGAAGTTCTCGTCTTGCGCCGGGGACGGCAGGGACCGGTACCGGTTGAGGTAGTAGTGGTACGCGGCGTCATAGCCGGCATCGAGAAAGACCGCGCCGAGCACCGCCTCGAACCCATTGGCGAGCAGGGATTTCAGGTTTCGCCCCCCGCCTTTTGCAATTCCTCTGCCCAGGTACAGATAGCTGCCGAGGTCGAGCTGCTCTGCCATCTGTGCGAGCGTGTTGGTGTTCACCATCGACGAGCGTGTCTGTGTCAGCTCGCCCTCGGTCGCGCCCGGATGGTGCTTGTACAGGTACTCGGCGGTGATCAGCTGCAGGACCGCATCACCGAGATATTCGAGGCGTTCGTTGTCGCGCGGCGACTGATGGGGATTCTCATTCGCGAACGAGCTGTGCGTGACCGCCTCGAGTAAAAGGCCTGGATCGCGAAAGTGAATCCCGATCTTCTGCTGGAGCTGTTGTAACGACTGCGCGAGAGGCGTTGCGCCTTGTGCTATGAGCCGGCCTTCTCCTGTATGTATTCCCAGGCTTGGCCGACCGTCGTGATCTTCTCGGCGTCCTCGTCGGGAATCTCGAGACCGGTGTTCTCTTCGAATGCGTAAATCAGCTCAACGAGGTCGAGCGAGTCGGCGTTCAGATCCTCCTGGAAGGAGGCGTCCATCGTCACCTGCTCAGGCTCGCAGCCAAGCCGCTCCACCACGATGTTCTTGAAGTCTTCGAAGCTCAGTTTCTGGGTTTCCAATCTCGCCTCCAGTGCGACTGCACATAGGGGGTGTATCGACGAACTACTGTACCAGCACTCGGCCTATGGCCCCCTGGGGCCCGGGCTCCCAGCCGCCCGGGCCCTCTCCCAACTTCGCTATGCGGTCGACTTGGCTCCGGCCGGCGCCATGCCCAGCTGAGTCATGACCTCGACCTGGTCATACATCAGGTAGTTCCTCTTCACAAGGCCGCGGTCAATCTCGAAGACCTGGATGAACTCGCCCTTGAGCTTGCGCCCGGTCGGCGGGACTTCGCCCATCGGGGTCTTGAGGGGACCAGCATGCGTGCCGCTGAACGCGCCTTCGACCACCACCGTGTTGCCCTGGGCGATGATCTTCTTGTTCTCGATCCGCGCGTCCGGGAAGGCCTTGAGCCAGGTCTGGTTGTATTCCTTCGCGGCCTGTACACCCTGCACCTTGATGCCGCCTGGCGCGGTGAGCTCGATGTCCGGCGCGGAGTCTCGCGCCACCGCCTCGAGGTCGTGGGCGTTGAAAGCCTTGAGACCCCGCTCGACGACGGCCTTCGCCTCCTGCTGCGTCGAGGTTGCGATCTCGAACAGCTCCCGCTTGGGTTCGGTCGTACCGCTGCGGTACTTCTTGAACGACTCCAGCAGCTTCGCCGCCTTCGGACCGAACGCTTTGGCCGAGGCTTCGTCCTCATAGATGGCGATGGAGACGGTCTCCCCGCTGTCGCGGTCCACCAGGAGCATCCCTGATCGGTTTCCTTGATGAGCGGCCAGCGCCGGAAGAGCGGTCTCCTTGAATTCCTTGACGGCCTGGTTCAGATCGCTCTTCTTGAACGTGCTTCGAATTACGCCTGCATGCATATCTCACCTCCATGAGAAATAGTGTTTGGAATGGTTGGTGTCAGAAGGAGGTCCCCGTTGGGGACCAGGTTCTAGCGGCATCTCCACTCCTGGACACGGGAGGCCGGCTACGGGGCCAGTGTGCGCCTTGTCAAGGGCGACAAGTCAAGACACTATGAATCGGTAAGCAACGAATGATCGCCTCAAGGTGGGGGCGGCGTCAGGCGGTCACCTCCTGGACAGCTGTTGGAGTACCCACGGCGAGCGCGGTCTTGCCCGGAGCCAGCTCGCGCATCATTCCCGTCAGAGCGCGCTTCGGGCCTACCTCGACGAACGTGTCGCACCCGAGCTCGAGCAGGGCGGCCATGCAGGCGGCCCAGCGCACCGGGGATCGAAGCTGCATCTCCAGGACATGAGGGATGCGGTCGCCGCCCTGGTGCTGGCGTCCGGTGAGGTTGGCCATGACCGGAACTCGCGGCGACCGCCACTCGATGCGGTCAAGCGCCAGCCGGAGCCGCTCCGCCGCCGGTGCCATCAACGGCGTGTGGAACGCCGCGCTCACATTCAGGGGTATGACCCTCTTGGCTCCCGCCTCCTGCAGTCGCTTGGCCCCAACCTCCAGGCCGGCGGTCGTGCCCGCGATCACGGTTTGCGTGGGCGTGTTGTAGTTCGCGGGCCAAGCATCGTTCATGCCCGCCAACGCCACCTCCACCGTTTGGGGGTCGAGGCCCAGCACCGCGGCCATCGAGCTGGTGCCCGCGGGCACGGCCTCCGCCATCGCGCGGCCGCGCTCGACGACTGCCTTGATCACCTGCGGTGCGCCCACCGCCCCGCCCGCGGCGAGGGCCGCATACTCGCCGACCGAATGACCCGCGGCGGCCGAAGGCTCGATGCCCCGTTTCGCGAGCAGCATGGTCAGGGCCACGCCCATGAAACACAGCGCGGGCTGTGCATTCTGCGTCAAGCGAAGCTCGTCGTCGTCTGCGCCGACCAGGAGGTGCCGGAGGTCGACGTCCGCGCTGTGCGAGCAGCGATCGCAGAGCTCGGCCACCTCGGAATCGGCCAGCAGCTCGGCACCCATGCCGGGGTGCTGCGAGCCCTGCCCGGGGAACAGGAAAGCGACCCTCGCCAATGGTTGGTGCAACCCCCCACCCGGCTTCGCGGTCGCGAAGCCGACCTCCCCCATTAGTCGGGAGGGAACTAACTACTCTTTGGCTTTGACGACCTCGCGGCCTGCGTAGTGGCCGCAGTTGCGGCAGATCGTGTGCGGCCGGGTGAGCTTCTTGCAGTTCGGGCAGGGCTGGAGCCGCACGTGCACCAGCGCCAGGTGCGAGCGGCGGCGACCTTTCTTCGACTTGGAGAGCTTGACCTTCGGCAGAGCCACGGCTGCCGAATTTTACCGGATGCTACTTGGACGCCGCTTCGCCGCCCTCCTCCGACTCCGGTTGGCTCGATTGCAAGGCCTCGACGCCACGACGGACCGTGGCCAGCGTGCGCCCGAGGTGCGCCTCGAGCTGCTTGAGCTGCTCTAGAGCATAGGCCTCAGCCTGGCGGACGATCTCGTCCGACTTCGCCTGCGCGTCCTTGACCACTTGCGTGCCATGGCGCTCCGCCCGCCTGAGGATCTCGTGCTCTGAGGATGTCTCCTCGGCCCGCTCATTGGCGCGCGACATGATCCGCGCCGCCTCGGCATGAGCCTCCGTGATGATGCGCTGCTGCTCGGACACGGTCCAGTTCGCCTGCTTGATCTCATCAGGCAGGTTGAAGCGCAGCTGGTCGATCAGCTCCATGATCTCGTCCTCGTTGACCATCACCTGGGTCGAGAGAGGAACGTGACGAGCGTTCTGAATCAGGTACTCGAAGCGGTCAAGCAGCTCGTCGACCTTTATGTGAACTTCTCCTTCAACGCCTTGGCGACTCCCGCCGGCACCAGGTCCGACACGTTGCCACCGTAGCTCGCAATGTCCTTCAAGATACTTGACGACACGTATATGTGGGCGAAGCTCGACATCAGGAACACCGTGTGGATGTCGGGCGCCAGCTTCCGGTTCATGAGCGCCTGCTGCAGCTCTGCATCGAAATCTGAGTAGGCGCGGAGGCCCTTCACCAGCGTGGAGGCGCCGCGAGATCTCGCATATTCGACGGTCAAGCCCGTGTAGCTCGCGACCTCCACGCGATCGTGGCCCCGGAGCGCGTCTTTGATCAGGCGGACGCGTTCCTCGACGCTGAACAACGGCTGCCGCTTGTCCGGGTTCGCAGCCACCGCGACGATGAGGTGGTCGAAAATCCCTAGCGCCCGTTCCACCACGTCGAGGTGGCCGTTGGTGAAGGGATCAAAGCTCCCCGGGTACACCGCGGTCTTGTTGGTCATACGCGGAGAAGCGTCACCATCGTGTCGCCGTAGCGGCGCTCACGGTCGACGCGAAGTCGCGTGAGATCAGGCAGCGTATGGCGGCGCGAATGCTCGGCCACCACGAGCGCGTCCGCCAGGATCCGGTCGAGTACTCGGAGCGAGCGGTCGAGGACCACGTCGTCGTAAGGCGGATCGAGAACTACGAGGCCTGCCTGCCCGACCTCCGCCGGAGAGCTCTCGAGCCAGCGGACGACGTCACCACGCACGACGCGGGCCCGCTCCTTCAACTCGAGGGCGTCCAAGTTCTGGCGCAGGATAGCAAGACCGCGTGGCTCCCTGTCCACGAAGGTGACGTGGGCGGCACCGCGCGAAAGAGCCTCGATGCCAATCGCTCCCGAGCCCGCGAAGAGGTCGAGCACGTGGGCGCCCTCGATGCCCGGGCCGACCAGGTTGAAGATCGCGGCCTTGACGATCCCCTGCGTCGGCCGGATTCCTTTGGGAGCCTTCAGCCGCCGGCCGCGAGCCTCCCCGCCGCCGACACGAAGCTTGGACATTCGAGTCTCAGTTGAGCTTCGGGCGGCGGCCGCTCCACGGCCTTGCCTGCTCGAGCTGCGCAGCGAGGGCGAGGATGAGGGCCTCTCCGCGCGGCGGGCCCACCAGCTGCACGCCGATGGGGAGACCGGTCGAGTCGACGCCGAGCGGCAGCGAGATCGCGGGCTGGCCGGTGCAGTTGTACGGATAGGTGAAGCCGACGAAGTCCATATACTCGTCGCCGGCCGCCGAGAGGTTGGCACCCAATGTGCCCAGCGGCGGCGCCGTGCGCGGCAGCGTGGGCGTCACCAGCACGTCGTGCGAGTTCCAGAAGGCGACGACGACGCGGCTGTGCATGCGGATCGCGTCGACCGAGCGAACGTAGTCGATCGCCGTGACCTGCTTGGCCAGCGCGAGTCCCAGCGCGTTGAAAGGGTCGAGCTTGCTCTCGTCAGAGATCGGCAGCGAACCGAGCCCGGCGACGACGATCACCTGCATAGGGGTGCGGAACGGTTCTGTGTCAGGACCGCCCTCGGTGACGCGGTGCCCGAGACCTTCCAGCAGCCTCGCCACCTCGCGCACGCACCTGGCCACCTCCTCATCGACCTTCGTTCTCGAGCGGACCGTGAAGCCGATACGCAGCTTGCGCTCCGTCGGCGTCGCCGCATCCGCGAAACGGCCATCGAGGTCGGCCCAGTAAGCGTCGCCCGGCAGATGGCCGGCGATGGCGTCCAGCCCGGCCGCCGCATCGGCGACGGAGCGCGCGATCACGCCATCGGTCGAAAGGCCGGCCCAGTGCTCACCCAGGAGCGGACCCGCCGAGACCCGCCCGCGCGACGGCTTGAGGCCGACCGTTCCGCAGCAGCTCGATGGGATGCGCACCGACCCGCCACCATCTGTCCCGTGGGCGAAAGCGCACAGGCCCGCGGCAACGGCGGCGGCCGCCCCGCCGCTCGAGCCGCCCGCGGAATGAGCGAGGTTCCAGGGGTTGTGTGTGGCGCCGAACAGGCCGTGCTCGGTCGTCGGCCGGGTTCCGAACTCGGAAAGGTTGGTCTTGCCGAGGATGGGACAGCCCTCCTCCTTCAATCGCGCGACTGGAAAGAAGTCCACCGGCAGGGTGTAGTCCTCGAAGGCCTTCGAGCCAAATGTCACCGGGTAGCCCGCCAGTGAGACGAGGTCCTTGATCGAGGTCGGCACTCCGCGCAGCGGATAGCCGATGTTCGCCTCGTCCGCCACCTTCGCCTGCTCGAGGGCAAGCTCTGGCGTAGTGAGGACGAACGCATTCAGCCGCGGGTTGAGTTTTTCGATTCGCTCGAGGTAGGCGCGCGTAAGCTCCGTCGAAGAAACCTCGCGGCGCCGCACCGCCGCGGCCTGGTCAAGCGCGGATGCGAATGGATCCACTGCCGTTAATGGTGCCGATTCTTACCGCCGGGTATCGCGCCGAAGCCAGCGCACGCTCGAAGGCGTCTGCGCTTGCGGGCGGTATGGCGACCAGAAGACCACCGCTGGTCTGCGCGTCGCAGAGCATCAGCTGGTCGATCTCCGCAATGCCGCCCCAGTCCACCTGGTCGCGATACGCCTCATAGTTGCGCCGGCTTCCCGACGGAAACAGGTCGCGCTCAGCCAGGTCGCGAACCCCGTCGAGAAATGGGACGGCCCGCAGGTCCACATCAGCGCCGCCTTCGATATTTGAGAGGTGACCGATCAACCCATAGCCCGTGACGTCGGTCGCCGCGGTCGCGCCGGCGGCGACCATCGCTTCAGAGGCAAGACGGTTGAGGGTCGACATGACGGCGATGGCCTCCCGCTCCAACTCCGGCGGGCACAGGCCGCGCTTGATTGCCGTTGCCACCAGGCCTGATCCCAGCGGCTTGGTGATGAAGAGCACATCGCCTTGGCGAGCTCCCGAATGGCCGACCATGCGGTCCGGATGCACCTCGCCGATCACGGTGTAACCGAACTTGGGCTCCGCGTCATCGACGGAGTGACCGCCCACGACCGCGATGCCGGCCTCGCTCATCTTGTTGGCGCCGCCGGCGACGATCTTCTCCAGGAGTCCGGCGCTCAGCTTCTCGCGCGGGAAGGCCGTGATCCCGAGTGCGAACAGCGGCCGCGCTCCGACTGCGTAGACGTCGCTGATGGAGTTCGCCGCGGCGATGGCGCCGAAGTCGGCGGGGTCATCGACTATCGGCGTGAAGAAGTCGACCGTCGCGACGAGCGCGCGATCGGGCGCGATTCGATAGACCGCCGCATCATCGCGCGATGACGACGCGGTCAGCACGTTGGGGTCGACGATCGGGGGTAGAGCCCCGAGAACCTGCCCTAGCTCCACCGGGCTGAGCTTGCAGGCTCAACCAGCCCCGTGGCTGTACTCCGTCAATCGCATCGGTGACTCCATTGGTGCTAAGTATCAGCACGTTGGCACTTGTGTTCGCGGCCATCGCTCCGCACGGAGGCCTTGCTGTGGCCGAAGCGTGCACGTCCGACGAGATGCGCATCGCGCAAGCGACGCGCGCCGGCATGGAGGAGCTGGGGCGTGCGTTCGCCGCGACGAAACCTGGTGTCGTCGTCGTCGCCACACCGCACAACGTTCATATCTCCGGCGCTTTTGCCGTCGTCGTCGCGGGTCGAGTGATGGGCAGCCTCGACGGCACACCGGAGCCCGTAGAGCTCGATGTGCCAGGCGATGCAGCGCTGGCGTGGCAGGTACTGGAGGCGCTCATCTCGGACAACCTGCCGGCGGTCGGAGTCAGCTTCGGCTCCAACGACCCGTCGAGCGCCGTGGCGCCGATGGACTGGGGCGTGCTCATCCCGCTGTGGTTCATGGGCGGCCGTCAAGACCCGCCACTGCCGGTGGTCGTGATGGCGCCGGCGCGAGACCTTTCCGCGGCAGAGCATGTGCGGGCCGGAGCAGCCGTCGCCTCGGCGGCCGCCGCGTCTGGACGGCGCGTCGCCTTCATCGCCAGCGCAGACCACGGCCACGCGCATCGAGCCGACGGCCCTTACGGATACCACTCCAACGCGAGGGTTTACGACGACCTCGTGCGCGACCTGGTGGGCGGCAACCACCTCGAAGGTCTGCTCGACATCCCGCCCGCCCTGGTCGAGGAGGCCAAAGCCGACAGCTGGTGGCAGATGCTCATGCTCCTCGGGGCTGCGGGCGAGGGCTGGCGGGGCCGGCTGATCAGCTATGAGGCGCCGACTTACTTTGGAATGCTGACAGCCGCATACCTGCCTCCTTCACCCCCACCCGGCCGCGCGCTTCGCGCGGGACCGACCTCCCCACTGCGTGGGGGAGGTGGAGGCTAGCGGTACCTCATCACGGCCTGGTAGACGCACTCGGCCCCGAACTCGAGCGCGCTGACCGGCACGCGCTCGTCGGCGGCGTGGATCGTCTGAGACGAGTTGAAATCGGGCGGGATGTTGAGCGGCAGGAAGCCGTACGTGCGGATGCCTAGTCGCGCGAAGTGACGGGCATCCGTGCCGCCCGTGACCAGCGATGGCACCGGAACGCATCCCGGATCCGCCTCTTTCAACACGGAGGCGAAGAGGTCGAGCTGGGAGAGGTCGATCTCGGGCTGAGCTGGGCCGACCAGGGTCACCTCGACCTCCGCTTCGGGCCCGATCACGGCCCGCAATTCCCTGACCATGTCCTCGGGGCCGGACCCCGGCAGCAACCGGCCGTCGAGCTGCACGCGCACCTCGCTTGGGATCACGTTGACCTTCAGGCCGCCGCTGACGATCGTCGCGTTGACCGTGTTGTGAAGAGAGGCATCCAGCCCGCGGCTAAGGGGCCCGAGCTCGGCAAGGACGGCGTCCGTGCGAGCCGGATCGAGGAGGGCTTCGAAACGACCCTTCAGCGGCTCATCCAGCGCGTCGCGCATGGCCTCGAGCTGTACCCGGACTGGGGTCGTGATGTGGACGGGCAGCCGGGAGGCATCCAGCTTCAAGAGCATCTCTCCCAGCTTTGCGATAGCCCCGCCATGAGCGGGGATGGAGCCGTGCCCGCCCGGACCCCGCAGCGTGACCTGCATCTGGCAGCCCCGCTTCTCGGACACCATGATCGGATAGAAGCGGCGGCCGCCAAGATGGAGCGTCACGCCACCGGACTCGCCGATTGCGTGCTTGATGCCCGCGAACAGCTCGGGATGGGCCTCGGCAAGCCATTTGGCCCCGAAGATTCCGCCCGCCTCCTCGTCCGCCAGCGCCGCGAGGACGAGGTCGCCGGGCGCTCCGCCGCCGACCTGGGCGCGGAGCAAAGCGGCCACCATCATCGCGACACCGCTCTTCATGTCGAGGGCGCCGCGGCCCCATAGATAGCCGTCGACTATGTCGCCGCCGAAAGGACGCTGGCGCCAGTCCTGGTTGACCGTGGTGACAACGTCGACATGTCCCTGCAGGAGCAGAGGCGGAGCCTCACCCCGGCCCTTCACACGAGCGACCAGGTTTGGGCGCCCCGGCGCGCTCTCATACCGCGCGCATTCGATGCCCGCCTGGCCCAGCACTCGCTCGATGAGCTCGACGGCCACATGCTCCTCGCCCGGCGGGTTGGTGGTGTCGAGGCGGATGAGGTCGCGGGCGAGCTCGACCACGAAAGGCAGTGCAGCCACGTCAGTCGTGCAGGCTAGCTGATCGAGGTCTGTTCGAGGCGGCGTATAACCGCCGCTTTGAGCAGCGGGTGGCGGTCGAAGCCCGGGTCGGTCTCGCGAACGCGGTCCACCTCGGCCCGGATCTCATCGATGAGTGCGGGCTGTTCCAGCGCCCTCATGGCAACGTCCGACATGCCGTGCTGGCGTGCGCCGAGCAACTCCCCCATCCCCCGCAGACGCATGTCCTCAGTCGCGAGCTTGAACCCGTCGTGGATTCGCATCACGAGCTCCAGGCGCTCACTGCTCTCCTGCGAGGGATCGTCGGCGAGCAGAAGGCAGTAGCTGATGGCGGCGCCGCGGCCGACCCGGCCGCGAAACTGATGCAGTTGAGCCAGGCCGAACCGGTCGGCACCTTCCACCATCATGACGGTGGCGTTGGGCACATCCACCCCGACCTCGACCACCGCGGTGGCCACCAGCACCTGCGTCTCGCCGGCCACGAAACGCTTCATCACGTCGTCCTTGTCTCTGAGTCGGCCGTAGATGAGGTCCAACTTCAAATCGGGAAAGACGTCCTTGCTCAGCCTCTCGAACTCCGCGGTCGCCGACCGCGCCACCACTTTCTCGGAGTCCTCGATAAGCGGGCAGATCACGAATGCCTGCCGCCCGCGACTCACCTGCTCCCTGACCAGCGCATAGGCGCTGTCACGGTCGTCGGGCGCCACCACGCGGGTTTCGACCGGGGTCCGCCCGGGCGGCAGCTCGTCGATCACCGAATCCTCCATCTCTCCGAACTGGGCAAGCGCGAGCGTGCGCGGAATGGGAGTTGCGGTCATCGCCATGAAGTGCGGCCGGCCGCGGCCTTTCGCACGAAGCAGCTCACGCTGGCGGGTCCCAAAGCGATGCTGCTCATCGACGACGGCGAGGCCGAGGTCGGCGAACTCGACGTTTTCCTCGATGAGCGCGTGAGTGCCGACCACGAGCGCGCAATGGTTGCTCGCCGCGGCCGTTCGCACCCGACGGCTTTCAGCGGCGCCCTGGTTGCTGACCAGAAGCTCGACTTTGAGCGTGGGAAAGCTCGGCTCGAGGTAGGCGCGAAATTTGTGAAGATGCTGGCGGGCCAGGATTTCGGTGGGAGCCATCACCACCGATTGGAGGCCCGCCGCGTGCGCCATGGCCACGCAGGCAGCGGCCACCGCCGTCTTACCCGACCCGACGTCGCCGTTCAGCAGCCGGTTCATCGGAATCGGCTTGGCCATGTCCTGGAACGCCTCCCACATCGATCGGCGCTGGGCCCTGGTCAGCTCGAAGCCCAGCCCGGCCTTGAACGAGTCGATCACCTCCTGGCGATACGCGATCGGCGCCGCCGGCTCGGCCGCGATGCTGGCCCTCATCAGCGCAAACGCCGCCTGCAGCTCGAACAGCTCGGCAAATCCCATTCGCCGCCTGGCCTCCGACCAGTCGCTCTGGGTTTCCGGCTTGTGGCCGAGCCTGACTGCTTGCGCCAGCGGCAGGAGACGGTGGCGCGCGCGCACATCCTCGGGCAGCTCGTCCTCGATCCTCGGCGCGAGCGGTAGGGCGGCGTCGACCCAGGCCGCGAGCTTCTTGGATGTCAGGCCTTTGACGACGTGGTACTTGGGCATGAGGCCGCCGATGTACTTCGGCAAACCACCGTTGCCACTGTCCAGCCGCTCATGGTGCGGATTGCGCATCTCGAACTCGTGATAGCGACTCGACTTGACGGTTCCCGCCACGGCAATCCGATCGCCTTTCTGCAGCTGCTTGGCGACCCAGGGTTGGTTGAACCAGACCAGGGTGAGCTCCTCATCGGAGTCGTCCACGAGCGTGGCCTGAGTGAGCTTCAAGTGCTTGTATTTCGTGATGCGCGGGGAGATCCGAAGGATGGTGCCGACTACGGTGGCGAGGGCTCCATCAACCAGCTCGTTGACCGGCTTCGGGTCGCCGAACTCCTCCCAGCCGAAGGGCATGTAAAGCAGGAGGTCGCGCACGGTTTGAATGCCCAGCGCTGCCAGCCGGCGCTGATCAGCGGGCTTGACCTTGGGGAGCTCCGCGGCCGGCGAGTCGAGCGTGAGGCGCGGATTGAGGACGACCACGTGGTCAAAAATAGAGATATCCGCACCTCGGCGCCAGCAAGGTTGTCAAGTCGAGGCTTAAGGCGGAAATTAAGGCGAATGACACGTTACATTGCGTTCTCGTGAGCGACGAACCGACCGCCCCGGCACCTGAAGATTCCCCCGCCGCCGCGACTCCGCCGGCTGAGCCCGCCCCCGAGCCGGCGCCCGCAGCCTGGGAAATTCAGCAACCGGCGACGAACGTGGAGCCGTCCATGGCGACGCCTTCCGAACCGCCGGCGGAGACCCCTTACACGCCGCCTCCGGACTACGCCGCACCGCCCGCGTATGGAGCTCCGATTGCCGCCGCGCCCGCCCGCAACCTGCGCCCGGTCATCACGCTGGTGGCCATCGTGGTCCTGCTGGTGTTGATCGTGGTCGGCTATGCGGGCGCCGGTTATGCGTTCGCGAACAGCCGGATCGACAGCGCCCGGAACACCTACAACACGGTGGTCTCCCACCAGAACACGCTCACGACCCAGTTCAACACCGCCGCCGGCAAATTGACGGCGGTAGGGCTCAAGAGCTCATCCGTCGACGACTTCAAGACCAACCAGGCTGCCTATGCCCAGCTCGTTACCCAGGCTCAGGCCGCGCAGCCGACCATCAGCACCGATGACGAGTCCCTGGCGAAGGCCCAGGACAGCCTGAAGGAGAACTCGTGGCTGACCGTCTTCAGTCGCGGGAGTCTCGACCAGGTCTCGAACAAGATCGGGCACGAGCGCAATGCGCTTGCCAGCGCGACGACGATAACCGGCGACATGATCCAGCTCGGGAAGTTCTTCCAGGCATATGACACGTTGTTCATCGACATCGACAACGTTGGAGTCAAGGAGGAGGCGAGCGATCTGACCGGCGCCGTCTCCGCGGTGGGGACGCTGAACACAGACATCAGCGCGGCGATAGGCCTCATGAGTGCCCCAGGGCTTCCACCCGAGATGAAGCAGATCCTCACCGATCTGCAGACGCTTGCCGCCGACGAGAAGAAGCTGCTCGATGCCGCCATCGCAGTCGATTCGGCCGGCGCCTCGGCAGCCGTGAAAGCGCTGACCGCGGACCTCAACAAGCTCGAGGCATATGACACCACCAAGATCAACTCAGAGATCCAGGCCTTCTATCAGCCTCTGATCGATTCGTTCAACTCCGAGGTCAACAAGGCCAACAACACCTAGGTGGGTTCCGCACAGCCGCGAGAGTAGATTTCTCAACACGTGAGCGAAGTACCGCCGTACCCACCACCGCCGCCGCTTCCTCCCGAGCCCGAAACGCCACCGGAGGCTGGTGAGCCAGTCGTCGCAGAGCCTGTCTCGGCGGCTCCGCAGGCTGCTGCGGCGGCACCTGATCACCCGACGCCCTCCCTGCCTGCGGAGCAAGCCCCTCCAGGCCCCCCCGCGCCTTACCCCACATATCCATCATCGCCGCCGGCTCCATACGGGCCTGCGCCCGACTACGCGCCCCCGGCTTACGGCTACCCCGCGCCTTACGGTTATCCCACGGCGCAGGTACAGCCGCGATCGTCCCGCAACCTCCGGGCCATGATCGCGGCGGGAATCCTCATCGTCGTGGTCCTGCTGGGCGTGATGGGTTACGTGTTTGCCGGCTACCTTTATGCATCGAGCCAGATCTCGGCGGCGGCGGGCGCGATCACCGCTCTCGACGCGCACCGCAGCTACGTGAACACCACGTTTGACCTGCTGGAACAACAGGCCTCGACGCTCGGCACTCCGTCGGATGGCAGCATGGGCAAGGCGACTGCCTCCTCGATGGTGACCGAGTCGCAGGGCTTGAGGTCGTCTCTTGCCGGTGACGACCAGGCGCTGGCGGCCGCACGCAACCGGCTGAGCGAGCAGCAGTGGCTCACATCGCCGAGCCAGGGCCGCCTCTCTGCCGAGGCCGCTCACATCGATCACGGGCGGAAAGCGATCGCAATGGTCAAAGCCGCGGCCGTCGACTACGCGTTCTTCGGCGATTTCCTTCAGAACTACTTCCAGGCGATCATCGACCTGGACAATCTCCTCACCATTGCGAACACGAGCGACGTGGTAGGCGCGGCGAACGCAGACAGTGCGGCGAAGGCTGACCTGGTCAAGGCGCTGCAGGCATCAGTCAACGTGGCCGGGCTGCCGAGCGAGCTTCACGATCGCGTGATCGACCTCCAGACCTATGCCGACGACTGGGGAAAGCTGATAAACGCATATGCGATCAGGGACATGACCGCATACGACGCAGCGGCCAAAGCCATCATTGCGGATGACGCAAAGCTGAAGACTTACGACCCGGCCGCGCCGGTGGCGAAGATCAAGACCTACTACCAGCGCTACCGAGCCGACTTCAACCTGGAGATGGACAAAGCCACGTCCTAAGCTCTCCGCGCGGTTTAATGGGCCGATGGCCGACGGCCTGTATTCGGAAGGCTCTATAACCCGGCGCGTGAATCGCGAGAACATCCTCCTGCTGGGTGGCGGCCGCGCGCTGCTGATGCAGCTGGCGCATCCCAAGGTCGCATCGGGCGTCGACGAGCACTCGGATTTTCGGACCCATCCGCTCCGGCGGCTGCGGCGCACGGTGATGATGACGATGGCGATCGTGTTCGGTGAGCGCGATACGGCCCTGGCGGCCGCACGCGCGGTCAACCAGGTGCATGGTCGCGTCCGCGGCCAGGACTACCGGGCGCTCGACCCCGGCCTCCTGCTCTGGGTCCACGCGACCCTGGTCGACTCTGCACTCGTCACGTACGACACCTTTGTGCAGCCCCTGACCGCAATCGAGCGGGACGACTTCTACCAGGAGTCGAAGCTGGCCGGCGAGCTCCTTGGCATCCCCCGCGAGCGTTTTCCCGAGGGGCTGGCCGACTTCAACCAGTACGTCGAGCGCATGGTTCAGAGCGGCGAGGTGCACGTGACACCTCTCGCGCAGGAGCTTGCCCGGCTGGTCTTGCGGCCGCCGCTGCGGTTGGTGCCAGGACCGGTCATGGTCCCATTCGAGGTCGTGACCACAGGCCTTCTGTCCCCAGCGCTGCGCGTGGCGTATGGGCTGGCCTGGGGGCACCGTCAGCAGCGGGCGTTCAAACTCGCGGTCGCAGCCGTACCCCGCATCGTGGCGCTGACCCCGCCGGTGCTCCGCGTGTGGCCCCTGCCCGGCAAGTCGGTGACGCTGGAAGCTACTTCTTGATGTAGACCACGCCCAGCGCCTTCGGCCCTGTGTGGGTGCCGAGGACACAGCCGATCTTGCCTATCGGGATCTCCTGCCCCGGCAGTTGTTCGCGCAGGCCTCCCGCCACCTTTTCGGCTTCTTCGGGCGCCTGCGCATGCATCACAGCCACGTGCTCGACCGGCAGCTCGCCGCGAAAGTAGTCGGCCATCCGCGAGATGGCGCGTGATCGCGTTCGCACGCGGTCCACGGGCTTGATCTCCCGGTCGGCGACCAGGAGCAGAGGCTTGAGGTCGAGCATCGTCCCGATCATGGCCTGGGCGCGGCTGAGGCGCCCGCCCATCTCCAGATAGCGCAGCGTGTCCAGGAGCGCTAGGACGCGACTCTTCGGAACCCGCTCCCTCACCGCGGATGCCGCCGCATCCAGCGTTTCGCTTTCGGCCGCGACCTTGCAGAGAAAGGCGATCGGCATGGTGACGGTTTCGCTGTCGACGACCTCGACCTTGAAGCCTTCCACCGCCTCGGCCCCCAACCGCGCCGCTTCGGCGGTCGCCGACAGCTGCGCGCCGAGATGGATCGAGATGCATGCGTCGAAGTCCGCCGACAACCGCCTGTAGACGTCGGCGAACTCGCCGGGCGATGGCGCGGACGTCGTCGGCAGCTTCGTCGCGGCGGCGAGCCGGCGGAAGAACTCGTCGTCCGTCATGTCGACGCGGTCGCGAAACGTTTCGCTGCCGAAGATGACTTTCAGCGGAACCACCTCGATGCCGTAGCGATCGCGCCACTCGTCGGGGAGGTCGGCGGTGGAGTCGGTGACCACCGCGAACCGACGCTTGGATGTCACCAGGTCGGCGCTATTCGACCGAAAGGATGAACGGGTAATGCTGCTGCCCGCCCTGTTGGATTTCCACCTCGAGGCCGGGGAAACTGGCGCGGATCGCGGATTCGAGGTTGGCCAGCTCCTCGTCGCTCGCGCCCTGCCCGCGGTAAACCGTGACCAGCTCATAGGCGTCCGGCCCGAGCTTGCCGAGCGCCTGGTTGACCACCTCGGCGTAATCGCCGCCCGCAAATTCCAGCTTGTCGTTGACGAGTCCGATCACATCTCCCTTCTTCACCCTCAGGCCATTCGAGCGAGTGTCGCGAACCGCATGCGTGACCTCGATGGTTTGCACACGCGCGGCCTCTGCCTTCATGGCCTGAACGTTGTCGGGCCCGTTGCGCTCGGGCCTGAAGGCGACCACAGCCGCTACCCCCTGCGGAACGCTGTGCGTCTCGATGACATGGACCTTTTTCTTGGTCAGCCCGGACACCTGGCTGGCGGCGAGGACGACGTTGCCGTTGTTGGGCAGGAGCACGACCTCGTCGTACGGAACGCCGTCGACTGCCGTGAGCATGTCCTGAGTGCTTGGATTCATCGTCTGGCCGCCCTCGACGATGGCGTCCACGCCGAGGCCGCGAAAGATGTCGACCAGCCCGCTGCCCGCGACCACCGCCACGAGGCCGACGCCGTTCTCGCGCGGCGGGCGGCCCGCGGCGCCCTCGCTGTCCAGGATTCGCTTGTGCTGGGTCGACATGTCGCCGACGTTGAGCTTCAGCAGCTTTCCGAAACCGCCGGCGAGGGTGATGACGCCGGAGGGGTCGTCTGTATGGACGTGGACCTTGACCAGCTCGGGTTCGCCGACGACCAGCACGGAGTTGCCCAGCGCCTCGATCTTGTTGCGAATCAGGTCGACGTCGAGTCCTGAGCCTTCGATCAGGAACTCGGTACAGTACCCCCAGCCGCCTTCGGGTAGCTCGAGCGCGACCTGGGCGGCCTTCGGTTTCGCCGCGACGATGTCGACGTGGAAGGACTCAGCCTGCTCGATCGACTTGAGCATTCCCTCGAGGATGATCTGAAGCCCAAAGCCCCCTGCGTCCACCACGCCCGCGTCGCGCAGGATCTGGAGCTGGCTCGGGGTTTTCATCACGGCCGCCTTCGCGCCGCCCGCCGCGGCGGCGATCACGCCCGGCACGGTCGCGTCGGAATCGCTGGCCGCGGCCGCGGCTGCCCGCCCGGCCTCGCGCGCCACCGTGAGGATGGTGCCCTCCGTCGGCTTGTTGACCGCGCGGTAGGCCGCGTTGGCAGCCTCCTCGAAAGCGCCGGCCAGCTCCCTCGGTGTCAGCGAGCTTTTACCCTCGACGGCCCTGGCGAACCCGCGGAAGATCTGGGACAGGATCACGCCCGAGTTGCCGCGGGCGCCCATGAGGCTGCCGTGCGAGGCGAGCTTGGCGATCTTGCTCACCTCGGCCGCGCTCGACTCCTTGATGTCCTCGACCGCCGACTGCAGCGTGAGCAGCATGTTGGTCCCTGTGTCCCCATCGGGGACGGGGAAAACGTTGAGGCGGTTGACTTCCTCATGGTTGGCCGACAGCCAGCTGAGGCTGCCAAGCAGGGCCTGCTTGAACAGGGGCCCGTCCACTCCGGCCGGCCTACGCGAGGCCATGGTTCAGAGCCGCTCTTCCTTGACGCCCTGGATGTTCACGTTGACCTCCACAACAGGCACGTTCACCGCCCGCTCGACCTCGAACTTGACCGTTTCCTGAATGTTGTGGGCGACCTCGGAGATGCGCATTCCGTACTGGACGATCACATACAGGTCAATGGCCAGCCCACCGTCGACCTCGACCACGTCGGTGCCGCGATCTACGCTTTCACGCCGGAGAAGCTCCGCCACGCCGTCGCGCAGGCCCCTGGCCGCCATTCCTGACACGCCATAACAGCGCAAGGCCGCGTGGCCCGCGATGGCAGCGACTGCCGACGGGAATACCTCGATCCGGCCCCAGCGCTGGGCTTGACCGAGCGCAGTGGGAGTCTTCGAGGCCATGGAGAGCCCATGGTACAATTCGGTAACGCCCAGGTGATCTCGGCGAGCCCTGGCGTCTTCTTTTTGGATCAATTCCCCAGCTGAAGGTGACTCATGGCCAAACGATGCGCGATTTGCGGCAAGGAGCCGCAGTACGGACACCACGTCAGTCATGCCAAGAACCGGGTCAACCGGAGGTTTGAGCCCAACCTGCAGATGGGCCGCGTGACGGTGGCCGGCCGCTCCATTCGCGCGCGTGTGTGCACCCGCTGCCTCCGAACCTACTCCGCCTGAGCGACAGCGCGTTCTTCGGCTTCGGGGTCCTCACCTTCCTGATCACTTTGGCCGTGCAGTACGGCTTGTTTCACAGGCTGCTGCGCGGTCCGCTTCTGACCCACGACGCAGCGCTGATGCGCGCAGCGGTCGGCCGGTGGTTGAAGGTCGTCCTCGTCTGGCAGGTGGTTGTCCTTCTTGTTTCAGCCGGGTATGTGGCGTCGCTCAGCTCCGCGCACGCGGCCGGGTACGCGTGGGTCGCGCCGGCGATCGGCGCGGTCTTCGGCACCGCGATTCCACTGCAGCTGGCGGTCGTCGCGATCCTCAAGGCAAGCCGTGGATCGTAACGGGCTCGACTAGTCGAAGTCGATGCCGTGCACGTCGCCCAGCGTCCGCAAATCCTTGCGCAGCGCTGTCCACACTCGTTCCTGGGTCTCCGCACCGGGGATCATGCTGGACGGGTCATTGAGATCCGCGGCCAGGTCCGGGCGCTCGACCATCTCGGCGAAGAAGATCGTCCATGCCCGCGGCACCACCTCGTAGATCGCATACCCCCCGCCCCCCAGCGCCAGCCACCGGCCCTCGCACAGCTCGTGTGCGAGCTCGTGGAACATCCGCCCGACGCGCGGCCAGATTCGCGTCGAGGCCGCGACGTGTGCCAGCGGATCCAGGTAGTGGGTATCACATCCATCCTGCGTGACCAGCACGGTCGGCTTGAATCGGCGCAGTAATGCGGGCACCACCTTCTCGAATCCATCGAGCCATGGCTCGTCCCACGTGAACGGCATGAAGGGCAGATTCGCCGCGAAGCCGGTCCCCCTGCCGGCACCATGGTCCTCCGGGAAACCCGTGCCGGGAAACAGAAAACGGCCACTCTCGTGAAGGCTGATGGTCAGCACATCGGAATCCGAGTAGAAGATGTCCTCGACCCCGTCGCCATGATGCACGTCGACGTCCACATAGGCGACGCGGTGCCCACGATCCTTGAGCCACCTGCAGGCGATGGCCGGATCGTTGTACGTGCAGAAGCCCGACGCTCGGTCGCGATGAGCATGGTGGAGGCCACCAGATGGGCTGAACGCATGCAGCGCGGCGCCGCCGTCGATGGCCTCGGCTCCGACGATGGTCGCGCCCACGACCAGCGACGTTCCCTCGTGGAGCTCGTCTGAGATCGGGTTGTCGGAGGATCCGAACCCGGCTGCTTCAACGAGGTCAAGCGGCACGTTCCGACGCTGCGATGGATCACTGAGCTTCCGCACCAGGTCCACGTACTGGGGCGAGTGGACAAGCTCGAGCTCGGCGATGGTCGCTCGCCGCGGCGGCAGCAGGTGAGCGTGCTCGATGAGGCCGGTGGAGCGGATCAGGTCGACGGCCAGCTTGACGCGGATGGGCTGCAGCGGGTGCTGGTCGGACAGTCGGTGCTTCATCAGCTCGTCGCCATACACGAGCGCCACGGGTCCCGACATGGCCCCGTAGGCTAGCAGGCACATGGATCGCGACCTGTTCGAGTCGGTCCCCAACTTTTCGGAGGGCAGCCGCCCCGACGTCATCGCGGAGCTCGCCGGTGCGGCTGCCGGTGCGTATGTTCTCGACGTCGATGCGGACGCGGACCACAATCGCGTCGTCATCTCGATCGCCGGCCGGCGCCGCGAGCTCCTCGACGCGCTGGTTGCGACTGTCGAGACCTCTGTCGAGCGCATCGACATCCGCGAGCACCGCGGCGTCCACCCGCGCGTCGGCGCCGCGGACGTGGTTCCCATCGTTCCCCTGGGCGGGGCGTCCCTGGTTGCCGCACGAGAGGTCGCCCAGGAGGTGGGCGAGCGCACCTGGAGCCGAATGCGTGTCCCCGTCTACTTCTACGGCTATGGCGAACCGCACACGCTGGCAGACATTCGCGCCGGGCGAGTGGCCCCCGCGCTTGGGGAGCAGTCCTCCCACCCCACGGCCGGCGCCATCTGTGTCGGGGCGCGGCTCCCGCTGGTGGCGTTCAATGTGATGCTGCCGGATCTAGATGCGAGCGGCGCGAGAGCGCTGGCACGCTCGCTGAGAGAGTCGGCTGGTGGCCTGCGCGGCGTGCAGGCGCTGGTGTTCGTGCTGCCGGGCGGCCGCATCCAGCTCTCCATGAACCTGTTCCGGCTGGACGAGACCTCCCCCGCAGCAGTGATCTCTGAGCTCGAACGCCGAGGCGTGGCGCTCGGGGCTCAGCAGGTCATTGGTCTGTGTCCGGCTGCGGTGGCCGTCTCAGCTGCTGCGGGCCGATTGCTGGAAGCGCGCCTTGCGGCCGCCGCGGCACGACGGGGTGCGGAGCTTTGCGCGGTGCAGGGCGATGACGAGCACATAAGGCTCGCCGGCCGGCTTGAGCAAACCGCCGATTCGATTGGCCGGGCCGGAGTGGAACACGACGACATGCTGAGCGGCGCGGAGCAGTCGGCTGCACTCGTTCCCGTCCTCAAGGCGGCGGGGGTTCTCAGCGACGAGCTCGAATCGATGCTTGGAATCGCCGCGCGCGGCCTTCGCATGGCCCTGCGTCCGGAAAACCTGGCGAGGTTTACGGCACGGATCCAGGCCCTGGACCGCCGGCTGGATTAGCTCTCGCTGAGGTTCGGGTCCACGGTTACGTTGCAAGCGCCGCCGTTGACCTGAAGCTGGTAGCGGTCGGTCGCGCTGTCGTAGTCGCTGGTCTGCGCATTGAGGGTGCCGATGGCATGACTCTGGCGGCCGTCGAAGCTCAGGTTGACTGCTCCCCCTGACACCACGACCGAAGCCGCGACCCCACGGGGACGATGCGCGTTGATGGTGAGGGCGCCCCCATTGATCGTGATGGGCACGGTGCCCGTGGGGGTGCCGAGATTCATGGTTTCGCGGCTCGCCCCTGTGTTCATGTCGATGCTGCTCACGTGGAGGTTGGACAGGTTGAACGTGTCGCTCGAAGCGCCGCTGTTCACAGCGATCTTCCATGGGACTCCGGCGTTGAGCTGCAGGCTCAACACAAAGCGCCTGTTCTGGAAGAACAGGCCTGAGGTGTTGCTCTGGGAGATGTGCACCTCTCCAGTCGAGGAGTCGAGGCCCACGTCGGGCTTGCGGCCCGAATATTCGATGTGAGCTCTGAAGAGGTCGCCACCGATAGAGCTGCCGCCCTGCACCGTGATGTTTGCCGCCCCGACGTCGATACGCACACTGGCGTGGTCGACGGTGCCGAGCTTGGCCGAGGTGTCAACGGTCTGCGTCCCCGTCGGGATCGAAGGCCCCAGGGCGACATATGCGGCAGCGCCGACTATCGCCAGGAGCACGACCAGCGCGGCCGCAATCTCGGCGGTCGGGCCCTTGACGGCGCGACGCACCACGAGCTCGAGCCCGATCACGATCAGGATCAGCGGCCACAGGTCGACCAGCCGATCGAGCCGTTCCGCCGGCACGAGCCCGGAGTTGACGAGGAGGGCGAAGACGCCGACCAGGATCAGTATCGCCGGCCAGAAGAAGCTGCGATACCTGCTCGTCATGAGTTCAGGTGCGAGCCCGGCGGAGGATGAGCCAGAGGCCGAGCGCGATCAGCAGCAGCGGCCACACCAGATCGCCTCGCAGCCATGTCAGCCAACCAAGGTTGCTGAGGAGAAAGTACAACCCGAGGACGATGAGCACTGCCGGCCAGAAATACTCGCGGCGCCAGTAGTTCATGGCGCCGATTCTGACACGGACGGGTTTCAGACCGGGGCGACCACTTCGAATAACCCAGGCCGTTCCTTCGTCGCGGCCGCAACGAGCTCAGGTCCGGCGACCGTCGCCTGGGCGTGGGCGTTGCTCGACAGATAGGCCACCGCAACCCGGCGCAGATCCGATGCCGAGACCTCGAGAAGGCGCTTCTTGAACTTTTCCCGCTCAGCGCGCGTGAAACCGGCGAGCCGGTTGGTTGCTTCGCGCCGGCCCTTGATGTCGGGAGACTCGAGTGGATCGACGTCGCCGCACGCGCCGAGGATCGCCTCCTTGAGCGTTTCGTCGGTGATTTCGCCATCCACGACCCACGCCGCAGCGCGATCGAACGTGTCGTACGTCCGCACCACCTCGGGGTCTCGGTAGGAAGCCATGTAGAACGTTCCGCCGCCGGTGCTCGCCTGCGCGACCGCGCCGTAAGCGCCGCCCTTCTCGCGAAGCTCGCGGTGCAGGAACGTATCGCGGAGATAATTCGCAAGGACCAGCAGGACGGGGGCGTCGGCGTGCGTGTAGCGGACGGTCTTGAAACCGCGGACGTTGAACGCAACCGGCAGCGGCGCTGTTCGGGCTTCCGGAGCTCTGGCCAGCGGGCCGGGCCTCTCGACGTGGCCATCGCTGCCGCCGTCCGGCAGCGCATCGACCAGGCCACCCAATCGCTCGGCGATGAGATCGACCATCGACTCCTCGCAGGTGACGACGACGTGAATGGCGTTCCGCCTGAACAGGGTGGTGCGAATCGTCTGCAGCCTCGCGATCACGTCGGTCAGCTCCTCTTCGTTCAAGCGCGCGACCCGGCGGACCTCGTGCAGCATTCCGATCCCCTGGAGGCCGTCGTTGATGGCGCCTTCTGAGCTCAGCTTCGACGTGGCCCTGAGGATCGCGAACTGAAAGCCCAGCCCGGCGATCGAGCTCTCCAGCCGGGTTGCACTCTCGTCGATGACCTCTTTCAGCCGGTGCGGCTCGATCTCGAGCTGCGCGGTCAGATCAGTTAGCAGGTCGATGAAGGGACCCACATTGCGGTCGAGCGCGCGGCCGGAGACCAGGAACGACTGGAGGTAGTCGTCGCGTGCTGCCAGGGGCTGCACAGCGGGTCCGGCACCGATGCCTCCGGTTACCGCGGCGATTCGGTTGGCGACCTCAACGTAGTCCTGGCCTGCGGCGCCCGACTGGGTGAAGACGCGGCTGAATAGTGGCAGCAGCTCCTTCAAATCGTTGGACAGGGCCGCGAAGTCGGACCGGATGTCGAGGTATGTGATGCCGTTGGTTGGCAAGGGGAAGAACTCGACCGGCGTGTTGCCGATCTTGACCTCGCGGCTCTCGACGTCGTCGAAACGCATCGGGATGTCGCTGAGCGCGAGGGATGGCAGCACGCCCAGGTCCTGCTTGGCCTCCTGCTCGACTTTGAGGCGGAGGGCGTCGGCAACGATGCGGGCGCGCTCTTCGTCGGTGAGCCGGGCCTCGATGGCCGCCAGATGCTCGAGCTCCTTGCGCCGCTTGCGCTCCTCGAGATCGGTGTCGGGTTCGAGCACGAGCAGCGCGCGGTGTTGGTTGTCCAGCATCTCGGCCGCGACGAGGTTCTCGAAAAAGCGCCCTTCCCTACGCACCTGCTCGAGGTGCTCGAGGTCGGCATCAAGGTTGAGGGGGCTGTATGGGTCGCCACCGTAGTAGTACGTGCCGAGAAAGTTGAAAAGGACCTTGAGCGCGTAGGGGAACCCTGCATTGGAGCGTTCTCGCTTCTCGAATTCGAGCCTGTGAATCGCCGCGTCGACCTGGCTGGCATCAAGGCCGTCCTTCGACAGCTTCTCGAGCGTCTCCAGGATGATGCGCTCGACCTTGGGCGCGTCAGCGACAGCGATGCCCTTCAAGCCCGCGCCGAAGACAGTCTCCTTGAAATCGTCTTGAAAACCGCTGCCGTCGGCAAGCGCGCTGCCGATCTTGGAGTCGATCAAGGCCTTGCGCAGAGGCGCCGCGGAATTGCCGAGCAGCACTTCCGACAGCACTCGCATCGCGAGCAGCCGGAACGAGTCTATGGCCGGGACCGTGACCCATGCGACCAGAGCCTGGCCCTTTCGCGAATTGTCTTCGCCGGGCGGGGCGGGGTATGGCTCAGCAGACGTGGTGGGCTTCTCGAATCGCTTTACGTTTGGAATCGAGGTGTCGACCAGGGATCGTTTGAAGCTGGAGAGCGCGCTCTCTTCGATTGTGGCCAGCGTTCGCTCCAGCGGCTGGTCGCCATATGTATAGAAGTAGGCGTTGCTGGGATGGTAGTGATCGGCGTGGAAGCGGCGCAGCTCCTCCCATGTGAGCTCCGGCATGTGCTCCGGATCACCGCCAGAGATGTTCGCGTAGGTTGTGCCTGGAAACAGCGTCCGGCCGAGGTTGCGCTGCATGGCGGCCTGCGGCGTTGCCAACGCTCCCTTCATCTCATTGAAGACGACGCCCTTGTGGCGAAGGCCGCTCGAAGGATCTGCGGGGTCCTCGAACTCGAATCGAATGCCTTCTTGCTTGAACGCATCTTCCGACAGCAGCGGAAAGAAGACCGCGTCGAGGTAAACCTGCAGCAGGTTCATGTAGTCCTTCGAGTTACGGGTGCTGAAGGGATACGTGGTGGAATCCGCGCCTGTTAACGCGTTCATGAACGTCGCCAGCGACCGCCGAGTCATGGCGAAGAACGGATCGCGGACTGGGAATCGCTTCGACCCGGCCAGTACCACGTGCTCGAGGATGTGGGCCACGCCCTTTGAATCCTTGGGCACGGTAGGGAAGCAAACCGCGAACGCATTGTTGTCGTCAGTGCACTCGATGTGAATGTGGCGAGCACCCGTCCGCTCGTGGACGAGCTCGATGAAGGACCCCTCGAGCCGCTCCAGGGGCTCGCGTCGCACGATCGTGTACCCGCCGATGACTTCCACGCCGCGCGCGCTGATGCTTGCCATCCACACTCTCCAGTAACGGCGCCGGGGTCATAGCGCCGTAGATATGACTCTTCGCGAACCGAGTGTTTGCAGTCTACGAGCGAGGCGCCTCTCGCTGCGGCGATAGGATGGGGCGGGATGGAACTCACTTCCTCCGAGCTCGATTTCCTCCGCTCGCAGCGCCTGGGTAGGTTGGCAACGGTCGGGCCCTCGGGCTGGCCGCACGTGGTTCCGGTCATGTACGCGCTGGACGACTCCGGTGCGTTTGAGTTCGACGTCGATGGCGTGAAGCTGCGCAACCTGACCGCGGACCCGCGCGCCGCTCTCGTGATCGACGCGATGGGACCGAAACAGGGCGTCGCGGTGCAGGGTCGGGCCGAGTTGATTGGGCCGGAGCGCGCCCGGTTGATCGGAGTGCGCAAGTTCAGCTGGGGTCTTTGAGTCGAAGCCGGCGGCTGGCGGCCGGTCTGTGCGTTGTCCTTGGGCTGGGCGTCGCCTGCAGCAGCCGATCGCCGGCCACAAGCACGTCGCCTTCACCGTCGCCAAGCCCATCGGCGGCCGCGTCCCCGTCGCCAGGGCTTGGCTTCGATTGGCCCGAATATCACCAGGGCCCGGGCCGGACCGGGGCCGAACCGGGGACGCCCGAGCTCGGCACTCCCCGCGAGGCGTGGCGAACCACTTTCGACGGCGATGTCTATGCGTCTCCTTTGATCGCGGCCGGGCATGTACTCGTCGCAACGGAGAACAACACTGTCTACTCGGTCGACCTGTTCAGCGGCTCCGTGGTCTGGACGCGGCACCTTGGCGACCCGGTCGCCGCGTCGACTCTTCCCTGCGGAAACATTGGACCGGTGACCGGAATCACCGGCACGCCGGCGGTGGACGTCGCAGCCGACAGTCTTTACGTCGTGGCGTTCCTACGCGGCTATCGCCACGTCCTCTACACCTTGAGCCTCGCTGATGGATCGGTCCTTGCGCAGCAGCCCGTCGACCCGCCGGGTTCGGTGCCGTCGGTGCAGCAGCAACGCGGAGCACTCGCGATCGGCTCCGGTCGCGTCTATGTCACGCTGGGCGGACTGTACGGCGACTGTGGCAACTACCACGGCTACGTTGTCGCCGTGCCCGTTGCCGGGGGCTCGATGCTCGTGTATCGGACGCCCGTGGCTCGAGAGGCGGGGATCTGGAGTCCTGCAGGAGCCACTCTGTCTGCGGCAGGTGACCTGTACGTCGTCACCGGCAACGGATCCGCGACACGCACGTTCGCCTACAGCAATTCCGTGATCGAGCTCACTCCGGACCTTCAGGTGCGCTCATTCTTCGCCCCGTCCAACTGGCAGGCGCTCGACGCCGGCGACACGGACCTCGGCTCGGTCGGGGCCACGCTCATGCCAGGACTTGGTGTCGTGGTCGCGATCGGGAAACAGGGAGTGGTCTACCTGCTGGGAGCCGACAAGCTGGGTGGCGTAGGCGGCCAGATCGCAAGCGGGGCGGTGTGTGCGGGTGCGTGGGGTGGGACGGCGTGGCAGGGATCGATGATGTGGGTGCCGTGTTCCGACGGCCTGGTCGCGCTGTCGGTGACCCAGACGTCGATCAGCGTTGCGTGGAGGGCCGCGCCGCGGACGGCATCACCAATCGTCGGCGCCGGCGCCGTGTGGGCCATCGATTCCGACGCGGGACTGCTTTACGCCCTCGATATCACGTCCGGAGCGGTGCTCTTCAAGGGGAGCGTCGGGGCGGCGCACCACTTCAGCACGCCCGCCGCGACCGATGGATTTGTAGTCGCGCCGGCGGGGAATCGGGTGGTCGCCTTCTCGACCGCGGCCTGAAAACGCAGACCGCCCTTCGGGCCCTCCCTTCCTCATTTCGGGTCCCTCCCCCAACCCGCGCTCCGAACCGCGGCACACGATAGGGTCGAGCTCGGGGCTCCACAACCCTGGTTGTTAAGAGGCGGCTACCCCTGGATGCTCCGGAGCAGGTTCGCCATCTCGATCGCCGCCTCCGCCGCCTCAGCGCCCTTGTTGTTCTTCGGGCCTGAGCGCGCGAGCGCCTGCTCTTTGTCTTCGGTCGTGAGGACCCCGAATGCGACCGGCACCCCCGTGTCGAGCTGGACCTGCATGACCCCCGCCGCCGACTGGGCCGCGACGACCTCGAAATGGAAGGTCTCGCCCCGAATGACGCAGCCGAGGCACACGATCGCGTCGTGCTGCCCCTTTTCCGCCAGCGTGAGCGCCGTCACCGGCAGCTCGAGCGAGCCGGGCACCCAGAAGACGTCGGGTTCGGTAACGCCCCTCTCCTGCAAAGCGCCAACGGCGCCGCGCAGCAAGCGCTTGGTGACGTCTTCGTTGTAACGGGCGACTACCACCGCGATGTGCAAGCCGTCGCCGCTCAGGTCTGGTTGAGCCCCCTTCTCCCCCACCGCGCGCCTACAGCAGGTGACCCAGTTTGTCTTTCTTCGTCTTCAGGTAGCGCTCGTTGTGCGGATTGGACTGGATCGTTATCGGCACCCGCTCGATCACCTCGAGGCCAAATCCTTCGAGGCCGTAAATCTTCTTCGGATTGTTCGTCAGCAAGCGGATCTTCCTGACGCCGAGGTCATACAGAATCTGGCTGCCGATGCCATAGTCGCGCTTGTCGGCGGGGTGTCCCAAAGCCTCGTTCGCCTCGACGGTGTCCATGCCACGATCCTGCAGGTTGTACGCGTGCAGCTTGTCCAGGAGCCCGATACCCCGGCCCTCCTGGTGCCGGATGTAAAGGATCACACCCACCCCATCCGCCGCGATCATCTCCATCGCCGCATGCAGCTGCGCGCCGCAGTCGCACCGAAGGCTGCCAAAGATATCGCCGGTCAAGCACTCTGAGTGCGCTCGCAGTAGAACCGGGCGCAGCGGATCGATATCGCCCAGCACAAGAGCGAGGTGGTTCTCGTGCCGCAGGACGTCTTCATACGCGTAGAGCTTCCACAAGCGCGGAGGTTCGCCTCCAATCGGGATGACCGCGTCGACACGGCGTGCGACCAGCTTTTCGTTGCGCCGACGGTAGGCAATCATCTGCTCGACCGTGATCAGCTTGATGCCGTGCTCGGTGGCAAACGCCTCCAGCTCGGGCATCCGGGCCATCGTGCCGTCGGACTTCATGAGCTCGGTGATCACGCCCGCCGGGTAAAGACCGGCCAGAATCGCGAGATCCACCGCCGCCTCGGTCTGGCCGGCGCGTGTGAGCACTCCCCCATCCGCCGCGCGAAGCGGAAAAGTATGTCCCGGCATGGAGAAGTCGGCGAGCTTCGCCGAGGGGTCGAGCACCTTGCGGATGGTGGCGGCGCGGTCGTAAGCCGACGCGCCAGTCGTGACGTTGTCCTTGGCGTCGATGCTCACGCTGAACGCAGTGCCCAGCCGGCTCGTGTTGCGCTCGACCATCGGCGCGATGCCAAGCTCGTCGAGCCGCCTCGCCACCACCGGCATGCAGACCAGCCCAGATCCGTGGCGCGTCATGAAGCTGATGTGCTCAGGCGTAACGAGCTGGGCGGCGACCACCAGATCGCCCTCGTTCTCGCGATCCTCGTCGTCGACGATGATCACAAACTTGCCGGCTTCGAAGTCGGCGATTGCCTCGGGGACGGTGGCCAGGCTCATGGCGCCACTGATATTACCGGTGGAGGTTTCGGGCCACGTAGCGGGCCACGACATCGGCTTCGAGGTTGACGACCGAGCCCGGTTTGTAGGCGCCGGCGATCGTGACCTCGAGAGTGTGAGGGATGAGGGCGACCTTGAACGTGCCTGCTGGCTTGTCCACCGCCATCACGGTGAGGCTTATGCCATCCACAGCTATCGAGCCCTTGGTGGCGACAAACCTGGCCAGCGCGGCGGGAAGCTCGATTGTGACCTCGCTTCCGCTGGCGGTCGGTACTACCCTGCTGACAACCGCCGTCGCGTCGATGTGCCCCTGGACGAGGTGGCCGTCAAGCAGGGAGGTTGCGCTCAAGGGGAGCTCGAGGTTGACCTCGCGTCCCACTCGAAGCCCTCCAAGATTCGTACGGCGTAAGGTCTCAGGAACGACGTCGGCGAAGAAGACTGGCCCCTTCTTTTTGACCACAGTCAAGCAGCAGCCGTTGACAGCGACGCTCCCGCCCACCTTCAGATAACGTGCGACCCACGCGTGGTCGATGCCGACGCGGCCTGCGCCGGCCTCGACAACCTTCGCGACGGCGCTAACTATCCCGGTGAACATCTACGTATCCACTGATCACGAGATCATCTCCGAGCCGCGCGAAATCAATGTCGTGCAGGCGAAGTGCGTCCTTCAAGTGGTCCACGCCCCTGCCGCCGACGGGACCAATTGCGTCGCGGCCGCCGATGACCAGCGGCGCCACGTACGCATAAGCTTTATCGACCAGGCCTTGAGTGAACAGGGCCGCGTGCAGCTCGCCTCCACCTTCCACCAGCACGCTCAGGACCTTGCGCTTGCCGAGCTCCTCGAGCAAAGCCAGGAGTGAAACGCGTTCATCGGCCTCGGCGGGTAGGCGTAAAACCTCGGCGGCGCCCACGCGTCCAGTGCGTGTGGTGGCAATGAGCGTATTCGCGCCAATGACGCGAGCCGACTGCCGTATTCGCAGCTGCGAGTCGACCACCACTCGAAGTGGCTGCCGCACATCCTCGCCATCCAACCGCACCGTGAGCTCCGGGTCGTCGGCAATCACTGTGTTGATGCCAACCAGCACTGCGTCGTGTTGGTGGCGCAACCTGTGGCTATGAGCCCGCGCCTCCTCGCCTGTGATCCACCTCGATTCGCCGATACGAGTTGCGATCTTGCCATCCAGGCTCATGGCGAACTTCGCGGTCACGAACGGCCTTCCGGTGAGCCGATGCTTTATGTAGAACTCGTTGAGTCTCCGCGCCCTGTCTTCGTGCACGCCGACGGACGTCTCGACGCCCACCGCCTCCAGCGTGCTGATGCCCGCCCCACGAACGCGCTCGTCGGGGTCGGCCATGGATACGACGACCCTGCGGATGCCCGCGTCGATCACAGCCTGTGCGCACGGCGGCGTGCGGTGGGGGTGGGTACAGGGCTCGAGGTTGACGTAAAGCGTCCCTCCGCGGGCGCGCTCGCCGGCGGCGGCTAGAGCTTCTTCCTCGGCATGCGGCGAACCCGGACCTCGGTGGTAGCCCTCCCCCGCCACGAGCCCATCCGGATCGAGGATGACCGCCCCGACCATGGGGTTGGGGCTGGTGCGATAGTCGGCGCGCGACGCCAGCTCGATGGCGCGCGCCGACCAGGTGAGGTCAATGCTCGGATCCGGATTTTCTGCCGCCAAACCCTTGGCAATATACGTTGCCCTCGAGGTTGCGCGAAACCCAGGGGATGATCGACAACCGAATCAGGTCTATGAGATTCTCCAGCTGCTTTCAGCGCTGGATCACGTGACGCGTACGACTCCTCAGGAATTGAAGAGTGAGTTATAGGTGAACAAGCCCTCGGGCTCTTAGTACCGCTCAGCTCAAGGGATTGCTCCCCTTACACCTGCGGCCTATCAACCTGGTCGTCTACCAGGGCCCTTACCCGGTGAACCCGGTGGTCTAGCCGGAGGCCTTACTCCATAAAGGATGGGAGATCTCATCTTGAAGCAGGCTTCCCGCTTAGATGCTTTCAGCGGTTATCCCTTCCGAACGTAGCCAACCAGCAGTGCTCCTGGTGGAACAACTGGCACACCAGAGGTTCGTCCGTCCCGGTCCTCTCGTACTAGGGACAGCCCTTCTCAAATCTCCTGCGCGCGCGGCGGATAGGGACCGAACTGTCTCACGACGTTCTAAACCCAGCTCGCGTACCGCTTTAATGGGCGAACAGCCCAACCCTTGGGACCGACTCCAGCCCCAGGATGCGAC
>WNGR01000946.1_pt1 | contig 52578 bp, 54 predicted proteins | sample 5407581 | NCBI WGS metagenome assembly WNGR01 (sample SAMN13153383, study PRJNA577476) | soil metagenome | isolation source: 80 cm soil or saprolite under Garry oak tree replicate 2 | place: USA:California | collected 2016-06-15 | reverse complement strand
GATGATATTCTAGATTTATTTTGCATGATTCGAAAAAAACGAAGCTCAGTTCAAATTTTGTAATCAGGTTAAATATGTTCGAATAATCCACTAGATTTTACATAATTCTACCTCGTTCGACCAACTTTTGGCTGGGCCTCATTACCCCACCCGGGGTAATGCATTATCACTGCGACCCGGAGCCGGATTCTTTGCGCCGGACAGGCCCTAACATATGTAAAACCTTATATAAGCTATTCAAAATTGGTGGTGACTAGGTGACGCGCACCATAGTCAAAAGCCGCGGGTTGCATTCTCTTGATATAGACGGGGCACCCGCAGTTCCGCTCCTACCTCGATTCTCCGCGGAATTTCCCGCCCTGATAAAAGCTCAGCTTCCCAGCCATTTTCTCAGTGTTCCTGTGCGCGTTCTCTGCATCTCTAGCCTTCTTAACACCCGGTGACCCTCTAATCATGCGCTGCCACCAGCTCTCTGCGCTCTTTTTGCTCTTTGTCATCGCCGCTCCCCTCGCCAACTTCGCCAAGCTCCTCGCACCACCTTGGGATGACATACGTGTCAAGCACACCTGGAATTCCGTCCCGCACAACTGGGAGACTCTCGGTCACCCTCCCGCTGGCACCACCATCGACCTCCACCTTGCGCTCAAGCCTCACCACGAGAACGCGTTGATTGACGCGCTCTACGAGGTCAGCGAGCCTAGGAGTCCAAAGTACGTCCTCTCCAACACTCCTCCGCGCACGATCACGATGTACTCACGTGTCGCTGCTCCGTTGCAGATATGGTGCACACCTATCAAAGGAGCAGGTTGCTCAGCTTGTTGCGCCGCACCCGGACACACTTGGGTTCATCAACTCCTGGCTTGAACACCATGGTGTACCGTCCTCATCTATCTCAACGACACACGGCGGCAGCTGGCTGAAGCTAACCGGCATGCCCGTGTCACAAGCAAATGAACTACTCGGCGCGAAGTACCAGCTCTACCGACGCACAGGGACAAATGACAGCACTATTCTCCGCACGATCGGCTACTCACTCCCCTCGGTGCTACACGCACACGTGCAAACGGTCGTGCCGACGACGTACTTCGCCTCCACGCGCACTATGTGGCAGAAACCACGGAGGCGCACCGTTGGAGAAACTACGGATATGTCGTTGAGGGAGCTCGTGACGAGTCGTAATGGTGTAGTCACGCCGTCGAACCTGCGCTCGCTGTACCGGACGAGCGCCTATGTGCCGGCCGCAACGGACCGGAATGTGCTCGGGGTTTTGGGTTACTTACACGAAAACCCGAGCCGGGAGGATTTGACGACGTTCATGACCGCATGTCGCACGGACGCGGTAGACGCGACATTCGACGTCGAGCTCGTCAATGGTGGCGGGTACGACCCGAGCCATCCCAGTGACGAGGCGAGCCTCGACATGCAGTACGCGCAGGCCATGGCGTACCCGACCCCGCACACCTTCTACAGCACCGGCGGTGGGATGGTCATACACGACAACGAACCAGACGCGGGCGACAGATGGCTGGAGTGGCTCGTCTACATTCTCAGCGAGCCGAATGTCCCACAGACGATCAGCGATTCATATAGTGACTTTGAAATAAATCTACCGCGGGAGTATGCAACGACCTTGTGCCTCCTCTACGCCCAACTCGGTGTGCGTGGCGCCAGCGTCATCTTCGCGAGTGGCGACCATGGCGTTGGATTTGGGAACTGCATCGTCAATGACGGCTCCGGAAGAGTCCAGTTCATGCCGGTGTTCCCTCCATCCTGTATGTGTAGCGTTTTATCTCTCCTTGGAAGCAGTACACCGCCACGGGCACAAGTCGCTCATCACATCTTAACGATTTCGCAGGTCCCTATGTCACCAGCGTGGGCGGCACGATGGGCCTGCTCCCTGCCCCCGAGGTCGCGGTGCCTTTCTCTGGGGGCGGCTTCTCGACTCATTTTCCGCGCCCTCCCTACCAGGGCGACGCTGTCCCCACCTTCCTGCAGCACCTCGGCAACCAGTATGATGGCTTGTACAAGTGCGTTTTCTGCCGCGGGCCTGAGACCTGACCTGACCCATTCTTATCTTGTAATTTTCACGGTTTTTGCAGTGCGGCGGGTCGCGGCTATCCCGACCTCTCCGCGCAGGCACTCAATTTCTTTATCGTCACAGCCCAACTGGGCCATATCGTGAGCGGTACAAGCTGCGCGGCACCGGTGCGTCTTCCCCTCCTTCCTCTGCTCTGCGTCGTTCGTCCTCGAGCATCCAGCTGACCGCCAATGTACAGACTGTGGCGGGCATCATCTCACTCCTTAACGACTACCTGCTTTCAACGGATAGGCCCCCGCTCGGCTTCCTCAATCTCTGGTTGTACGGCTACGGCCGTCCAGGCGTCTACGATATCACATCTGGGTCTAACCCGGGCTGCGGCACTGAGGGATTCCCGGCCGTCATTGGATGGGATCCTGTTCGTACCGCGAGGCTTGTCCTCTCTTCACATTCGACGTTGGCTGATTTTCGGCTCGGTAGGTGACAGGTCTCGGGACGCCGGACTTTTTGGCCCTGCAGGATACACGTGATGGACTTGGACCAGGCGACGCATAACAAGAGAATAAGAGCAACATTCTCGGAACGATTGAGCGACAGCGATACGGCAGGCCCACTCGCATATTACATACACGCCACAGAATCGAGACGCTAAGGGAATTGACGAGTAAATTCCTCAAGCCATTACTTGGACCAGCTTTCAAGACACGAATGGACACCTGGACGAGATAGGCGAACGTGGGAGAGCCAACAACCCCTCTGGGTCACGACAAAATTCGGTCTTTATCTGCGATTCGCCAGCAGCCAGGGTACCAGGTAGAACGATCCGCCATCCAGAAATAGTGGGGAGAAGCTTGATGAAGGGCACCCCAGTTAGCAGTAGCAGAATCAGGGTTCCGAGTCTAAGTTTGTCTTTCCACGGACCGAGTGGGTTATTCATTACCAAGGGGTTGATCGCCGTCATCTGTCTGAAGAGAGGCGCAATATGTGTGACCGTGACAATAATTATTAGTAAGTTAGATCAGGAATGATAGATCGGTGGGGGTGGCTAGGCGAGAGCTCCTTCGTCTCGACATTATGACCGGGGCAAGGGGTAAGCAAGGGCAGGACACGCCCTCGAAACTAAACACCATCGGCCCCTACATATAGTACCACACCGTGACGAATACACATACACGCACACAGCATACGTTAACTTATAGGACAGGTAAAGGACGTACTGTAAAGTGCCACATAGGGTTATTTACCCTAAGGCGCACTCTAATGGATTCGACAAAAAAAAAACGTTAACTTCCTTAAGTCGAATAACATGCCCTAAAGCCCCAATATCATAATACCGAACACGTGAGGCCTCGGCCTACCCACGACCTATGCCACGACATTGACGGCCACAACCACCACGTCTTGTGCACCGCGGTTGCCCGTGAGTCGAATCGCAGGCACGCCGCACTTCGATTCTAGCTCGACGAGATCATGTAAATTTGCTACTCCCCCCCACAAACAGTCCGCGAGCTTCCTGGAGGCACGCACGGCAAGCGCCACATACTACACATCGTAGACTCGGAACCGCTCTACCTGATCTTGTAGCGGTCCAATCTATAATTCAGCGGGCAGAGGTGTTGGAGAAACGATAACCGCCTGCCATAACGCACCTACAACGGCATCGTATTACAAATTGAGCGTCCTAGGCTTATCCTCCCAGCGGCTAAATGGTACGCGCGCACGGGGATCAAGGTGAGGACGGTTTCCTGGCTGTAGGATTGGGAATCGCATCACTTGCCACATAGAGCAGGTCACGGAGTGGTGGATGAGAGTGGATTGGGAAGTATGTATCCGGGAAAAAGCCGGCTTAGCGAATGATCTAGATTGTATGCGTCGTGTATGTTCGTGATGGATGGCAAGATGTTCCATGTTCCAAATGTGACCACGACCGAGTATTTGTATACCAGATGGCAAGAGAAACGCGACGACAGATCACGATGCAAAGCTGAGAACCGAGGCAGCCCAGAGCTCTTACGCTTGAAGCAAGTGGGACAGTCAAGCAAGCCGCAATATGTTGATCATGACGAAGTGGGTCGTGTAGAATGGAATCCGTTTGTTCTGAAAGGTGAACACCCTACAGTAATGCCGACGTTCGCTAAACCAGCGTTGTACGGGTCAGCCTGACTCGAGGTCAGAGGGGTCTCAGTCTGGGTCAGTTTAAATTGATCTGGGTAAAGGGTCACGATGAGGGTCAGACCTTTTTTGGAAATCCAGTCGTCTGTTTAGTCATCAAAGATATAAGAAAAGCAAAGAAGTCGGAGTTTGAAGTTAAGTCGTGGTAAAGCGGCCCACTCTCACTGGCGCGTGGGAAGTCTGCGATTCGTCAACCGCTCTCGACGACGGGTCAGGCTCATGACAACACTGCGCTAAACTGAGTTTGTAGCATGCTTGACGTGGCCAATCAGGACGTTTACAGGTCAACGGCACGACCCATTTACTGAAGATTTACAATTTACTGCCTCGATGGACCCCTCGACGAATTTTTTTTTTGGAAAGCGGAGTTCAGGGAACTCCCATTGGATTTTGCTGTGAGTCTCAGCATCTGCCAACGGTGATACTAGTCGATACTGTAACCGCCTTGTGCTATACCGGGGCCAATTTAGCTGTGATTCATCTCTGGTTTATTTTCACGCCTTCATCCTTGCAAATCACATCCCGAGGAGGTCGCTCCTCCGAGTCAAGTATCATTTGACAGCCTTTTTCACTGCCATTTCACGTATTCTTCCTCCCCATTCTACGCAGCTGAGCATTGGAGGGTTGTCCTTGTATTTCTACACTGAATCCGACGGGGATTAGGCTGTGCGAGGCTTCCTCATTATCTGGTCTCTTCCCGCGCTTCCATCTGTGCATTGAACCCAGCTCCTCTCTCCTGCCCGCCCTCCTTCCATTTCCATGACGCCGAGAGAGACTCCGCCCACTGACATCGAATAGATCATCTATTGTCCCTTACCCCGAACGTCTGCGCAACTGAACTATCCGAGAATAGAACTTGGATGTCCTGCAAGTGGGATCTATCTCAAGAAACACATGCTGTGAACGTTTGCACTGATGATCAGGAACATAATAATTAGATGGACAGCCGCCCGTGGAGTTTCACACCCCTCTATCACGTAGATCATCTTGACCATCGAACTCGGCTGCACTACCCTTACTCACTACTTACGCTAACTATTGACGAGCGGCGCTGAGACGCACTGGCTTTGATACGACAGGAACTGTAGAATAAACTGTAGAATAAATTGAGGGCACCTGTCTGTGCACAGTGAGAATGTGAGCACACTGTATTGCCTTTCATACACTTCACTACGTAAACCCAAAAGTCCGACTACTGTAAACGAGCCCGACAGCACAGCTTGCTACTGTACCGCCACTGCCAGCAATGCTGGAAAGTACATACGTACATGCCTAATTAGGCATGCATCGTTTTGCCAATTCTGTTGACCCCTGTCGCCCTTGTACCACATTTATATCGAGTGTTTAGGTGACATGTACTTCTGCATCTTTTCCTCATCATGGCGTTTGACCCTCTAACCCTCCTCATCCTAAAGTACCGTGGTAGGAGTGTCGCTGTAGTTCGCGAACATTGCCTCCATCACGAGGTGAGTCATGCCCATTGTGTGCCTCGCGTTGTGCCCGCTTAGCTATAACATCCAATCGACTTTATGGATAGAACCTACTTGCCGTCGCCCGACACACCTTCCCGTCCTTGCAGGGTGTTTCTGCCAGCCGTGTTGTCCTGGTGGCATCCATCCCCGGATATCCCGACACTGAGCCCGTAGAAATCTTGCCGGAAATCTGGACGACTGTTTGCCATGGCGGCGTGCACACAGTGACGATTGCTCTGGATTCAGGTATATCGCAGTTTGCAATGTATCCGCCACAATCAGTGACGGACTTGATCTTTCTTAGAAATGCAGAGTACCAGCGATGGCACGACGGCCTGCGGCTCGCCTGTCTCACCCGAAATGCATCTTCCAGGGACATTCACACCCCCTAGTTTATCATCACCTCTGCCCCCTCGTCCCGCTCCCCAGCCGCCCCGGCAGGCACGCCTCTCTCTCTTCAGGCTGCCTCCAACACGACACGACCCTCCGGTCCAATCCGAAACTCAACAGTCCAGCGACGTGCTTCAAGCCATCAACATATCGTTTCCAGCGTACCTCAGACCGGCGCCCGCATCTTTTGACGTCAGCGAGCCTGGGCTACTCGGGAAGAAGGTCTCCCGCCTCTACGAGCTCATCGACCCCAAAGTGGGCTATTCGGCATCTAACAGCAAGCTGATCTTCGGGAATTCGTACCTGAACAACGAGCGGACCTTTTCTGATTATGGCATCGTCTCCGGGGACACCATCCTGCTCAACCCAGAGTCGAGGCCGCGGAAGCCTGTGATCTACCTCTACCCCCCATCGAGCCTCGCGGATGTCACCGTTGAGCTCGCGTTGGCGTCTTCCTGGCGTTTTTCCGCGGTCCACCCTCCGCCGCGGACTACCGTTCCACCAGGACAGCCTCACACGGCCCAGTCCCTCACCTGGACAGTCGCAGCGGAGCCCAATGGCACGCTAGTTGACAAGACCTCTGGGATGGAAGTATCCTACCTTTACTGGGAAGCGATGTGAGAGCTCAGTTTTCTCTACTCTGTGGTCCAATCGTGGTTAAACCTTTTTCTTTCCCCCTTTCCATAGCGCGAACTCACACCTTGCGACACCATGCGCGTCCCGTGTCGCCTCGCCCATAGCGGACATAGAGACATTTGATCCCGCACGTCCGTCCGTGAACCCAGGCGACTCGGTCCTTCTCCCGACAAGCAAGGTGCCCGGCTATCTAGATGTGGCGCTCAAGGCGCTTGCGCTGCACACCGAGGCACGCACCTCGTTCATCACGTTGCGTATCCTTTCATTCTTACCCCCTCCATTTTCGTTTTTGTTGGAAAGACCAACAAACTGACGGCGACCTTCTGGACAGATATTGGCTCCCAGACATGCTGAAGCACGAGTACGTCGCCCTGCGCTTCGTCGCGCAGGACGCGTACGAGCGGGCCGCGCCGATGCGCATCGCGCCCGCACCGGACATCGTCACGCGCGTGTTTATGCTCTTCCGCGGGGTCCCGGTGGGTGACCTCGGACACTGGGAAGCGGCGAGCACTCGGGCAGCCGGCGCGGACGGGGCGAGATTCTGGACGGACGTCGTCGGCGTCGACGCTGGGCGGGCGGCGGATAGCGGGTTGTTCCGCGTGCTGGAATGGGGCGGGATGGAAGTCCAGTGAGGTGTGTGAAGTGTTATCGCCTTTCTTTCTCTCTTTCCTTCTTCTCTGTTACTCGGGGACTCTGCGTTTTTTCTTCTTACTTTCTTTTTGGTGCTACGCGCTATTGTTACAGGACGATAATATATATTATCGAGACTCATAATGGTAACCACTGGATGTTCCGGAAACACACGCTTGCGCCAATGATTATGTGTTAACTGCGGGTACCGTACTGCTTGGCAAGCACGCTGTCGGATTCGTCACTCTTCGGGTCCTTGCTGCGGCTCAACTCTTTTCCTCCTGTACGGCAGGGCTGTGACAGTAGTGAAGCAGTGCACAAACCGGGATGACGTGAATGTTAAAACGGGGAAGTGACTTCAGTAGGCATGACCCTGAATAAATGAGAGGCAGTGCGTCTATCTTGCACCCCAAATCTCCGGGTTTTGCAAAGGTGCTGTTGATCCACAACATACCACATGAATAGCCACGACGATGGTCTATCCCTAAGGAACCCTTTTTTGGTCAATGCGCGTTAATCTTCACAGCGGTCAGGTCCGCAACGGAATCGGGTGGCCTCATAGTACAGTGTACATATTCGTTCATGAACCACCAGACGCCACGAAGTCCGAAAGGTTCATAGATTGATTAAAGATTTAGGATAACGGCGCCCCAGAGCCAGGGAGAGACAGAAACTAGTGTTTCGAACACCTAACACACATAAGGAGGGACTGCGGTGTAGTAATTGATCCCGAAAGCCAAGACTTACCACTTCCGAGAAGAATTTCCCATGCGAGTGCCTAAACGTGGTTTACCTCTCCTCTCGGAATGTCACATAGCCCATCAGCGCAGGGAATGAAGGAAGGGGCAACCCAGCCTGTGTAATCATCTTCTGCGCCACCAGTCCCGCGGACAAGATGCCGTCAGTAGTGGGATAGTCTCGCGCGGGACCATGCCCTTTACAAAGCGGTTCGCCATGTGATCTGCGCAGAGCAGGCAGACGAAAATGTTCGCCAGGTGCAGCGGCACAGGTGAAAACACATTATGCATGACGTGGAAGTCAGCTTGAGCAGTGCTCGAAACAGACAAGCGGGCCGTGACCGGGTAACCGCCAGGATGTGGGTAACATGTGCCAGACGTAGCTGCATCATGGTTCATGGAGTGGCCCACTCCCGCAACAGCCAAGCAACACCGTCCGGGCACCGGCAGAGTACCAGAGGTTCCGTGCCTCGCTGACTTTGGAACCGAGAGAGAAGATCGTCTATTTGTAGGTCACATAGCCGACGGAGACGATGAGGTGGACGAAAGAAAGAGTAGAAGCGCATAGTAGACAGCAATCATCGGGCTAGAAGCGTCCCAATCGTACCAACGAGGGAAGCGAACAACAACTAAACGTGAGCAAAACGAGAGCTGGGTAATTCGCGACAAGGACAACTGGTGCCAGTAGGCTGTCGAGTCGAGGCGTAGGAGACTGTCCGGGTGCGATTTCTCGTTGAGTTATCAGCAAACCAAGTTAACAAGGAAAATACCAGGAACATTAGACCGAGGGGGAAGACGGTTGTCACGCCTGCAAGCAAATACCGCTTGTGTAGCGTCCCTTGTCCCACCCAGTCTAACTATCGCGTAAAGCAGCTTCCGTGTTGTCTTAGCTCCAACCTCCGACCCTTTTCAGTCCTTGAAACCCATTCGATGGGCAGGTCCACGCAAAACCCAGCCGATATCGACTGGAGGGATCGCGGCCGCGGCCAATTCTGCGTCGATTTGTCGGCCGTAGTCAGGAAAAACTTGGAATCAGAACCCGGAAAGGACCTTAGGTGACCCTTGGGAGATGATCGTTTGGCGGTATTTTAAGTGGGAAGCCGTAGTTTCGGGGGAACAACACTTTCCGACAGAGGGGCTTAGACCGGAATGGGCTTTAGTAGGCATCTACTTCGCTAGTAACAGCACTTTCATGGAAAACTGACACTTCGGCCACAGGAGCGGCTGGGCCTGGATAAAGAAAGGGTATCGTCGGAGTTTGAGTAAACATTCAATTGGAAGGAGTCAGCGTACTCGATGTGACTGAAGCCGTCGTTCACGTTATCGCGGATACGGACCAAAGTGGGAAGGTATGAGAGACGAGAACGAGCCGAAATTGCTGTAAAGTGAGAACATTTGAAGAAGGCGAGCAGTTGCGGAGGTGCGTGGTTGTGGGTAATCGGTTTCCGTGCTCTCTGTCTTGCTCTCTGTGTCCCGAGGGCAGCAGCCCGTTTCTTGTTGCGACCCCGTTGCGACCCTTTGCAAGGAAACGGACCGTTTGTGGGCACGGGCACGGGATGAGGAAGGGTAAAAAACCCCAATTCTTGAGAAAGAAAGTGTGACCGGTCTGGTCGGAATCAGAAGTCGGGATTTGTGGCTCGGGTGTGAGGCGAGGCCAATGGCGGCCGCCGTGGTTGATCGACGTTGATAACGTTGATACGTTGATCGTTGATCGCCAGCTGAGCATCGTCACGACGACTCCGCGAATTGAATCTTGACCAAGAACGTCTATGATCGACTCAAGCGGGAAATTCAACCTCCTTTGTTGGCTCCTTTGTAGTGATGGTACCAAGAAAATTGCAATCTGTCTGGTCTAAAGTCTTTGCTAACCTCGGTACGTTGCGACACGTCTGCACTTTCTGCGTCGTCGCAACGACACCAGAACCTTCCGTATATTCAAAGTTACGAAGAGCGCGCATTCGCATTCATTTCGTCTAGATGTCAAATCAACGCTCTTCACAGAATCAAAAGCTGTGCATTCCAAGTGAGCGAGTGACCTTTGCAGTTTCCTGCTCGGTCTCTACACTCACCCTTTTACTCCAGTCTTACTGTAAGACTAACACGTTCAAGTCATGATAGTGAAACAGCTCGAGATATTCGGACAGCTTCGTCTGACGACGAACTTCTCTGGCACAGTTAAAGTCCGAGTTTGGCCACATGTTTCCTGGGAACGTCGACGGCACATCAGTACACTATCCCAGGATTCTTTGAATGAACCCACGCTTTGTCAGCCCTGACCTTATCTCCCCAGAGGAGAAGGGGTCGAGTTTGCGATTGATGACGGTTCTCAGTCCTCCCTCGCCCTTAGGTATGTTCGCATAACCTAAAGGCACTTGACTATCTAGGCACTTTCCGAGTCCAAGCATTTTATACAGATTCCGACCTGTCAAATGAAGAGACGTCTGCAGAACGTTCGCCGTCTGTAGTTAGGACGACTCTTTTAAGACCAACGCTTGACGATGAGACTCTTACACCTGTCGGGCGAAAGGATTCTGCTCCTGGACATCACCTTTCTGAAATCAAATTGAGTCCTAGGACTTATCGAGGACGATGGACACTCTCGCAAGATCTCGTGCGTGGGTATGGCCAGGGGTATTTAGGAAGATGGGCTGCGATTGTGATGGTCATGTTTGAAAGGTGCGTTGGAATTTTGTCGCGTCAGCGCCTACGGGAGGCCCACCCCACTTTTTCCTTCTGAATTCGATGGACAATTGCCGTGTCATGCTTCGTTATTACTCCCATCGCGTTATTCCAGGAGCGGCGCCCCCATAACTTCCTTAACCTCAGTATTATCGATCTAAGTCCATGGACGTCTCTCGTCGATCGTTTCATCCCCCGTGATGAGAGAATGCCAAGCACAATTTGTGGCTGTGCGATTGACGATTTCTACTATTTAGCACAGAGAAACGACTCTTCCTTCAGCTCGTTTTCCCCTCCGACCAGTACCTCCTTCCTCCTCTCTTCCCCATACAGTATTGAGGCTCACCTACATTATGTCACCCACACTGCACAACATCCGAACTATTCAACTTCTCTCCCCGCTTTTCGTCGTTGTCGTTGTCGCACTCGCCCCCTTCCCTGTGTTAGCAATCCCAATCGCCCCGCAAGACCCCCCAGCATTCTCCGAATCCCCCAGTCCCGAGTCCTCCCACATGGATCACAGAGTCATCTCCGGAATCGTCTTTGTTCTTGGTAAAGCGAATCTCACTGTTCGCCACGGGACCCCTGCTCATCGCTATTGTATCCCTAGTACTCTTCCTCGTTATTGAGATAGGCTATGCATGCGTAGGATCCCGAACGCCCTTCACCTGGTTCATTGAGGTTAACAATCGTGCGTCCTTTTCTTCTTCGTAACGCAAGTTTGTGTCCTTACGGTAAGCCTTGACTACACAGTAATATGTGCCGCCTCCGTCACCTTGATGCAAAGATTATCCTCCCTCCGACTCTTCAGGTTTTTTGAGAAGGCCGCTGACTCTATCGTCGACACCAACGCCGTCCGCACCTCATCAACGCGTGGCAGGAGCGGTGGGACGGGCAATCTTTCGACCATTTCTCATCCAGCCCCGGTGCACTTGAGGGGGTAGTCAGGGTTCATCAGCTCTTTTCAGCATCACCAAGCCAGTCTTCGCATCACCACACTGCGACGGGACTTAGATACGACTCATGCGCGCCCTGGAACGGGACGAAGACTAACCGAGCGCCCATGACATTATCCGGAAGATCTGCAGACCCGTCTCCTATGACTCGTTTCTGGAAGCCTCCTTTCATCCTTTCACGCCTTGTGGCACTTTTATTGCTCTGTTTTCTACCCTCAAAATCCCTACATTTGACACGGCTCGTTCTTTCCGTTTTGGCCCAAGGTCTACTACTGCATTCCCACTATTTTCAGTACGACAGTGATTTCCCGGCCAGGCTCAGGCGCAGCATCATGCAGGCCTGAGCAGCAGCTGGCACAGGCTTGGTTACAAGTGTATTGCCTTTGCACTCCCTTGCCCGTCCCAGGCATGTGGTAGCTCCCAGCCGAGTTGTGGGTTACTCTGGCGCCGCTGCTCTTTGCGACTGGATACATACATATATGCCGGAGAATGGATGACTAGGATACTTTGTCTTCTTCCCCTCTCTTTACTTCTTGGGTTTTCACCCGCAGGTTGATATCAAATTCTCCTCCCCCCTTTTTTGGGGCCAGATTTTTTGGGATGGTACTCAATGATGGCTTCCTCAGCTAGACACTCTCAGGGTTTCAATTTCTCTCGTACTTTCGTACCGGAGACAGTCTCTTCTCTCGCACTGGCGTCCATTCAGCTTGCAGGCTCACCGTATTCGGTCCTACAAAATGCCATGCTTTCCTCCCCGCTCAAGAACGAAGAAAAACGTACTGTACCTCTTTGAATGGACGGCAAAGCCTTTCGTCCCATCAATGGCCCCTTTGCTTTCTGTCAGCGCGACTCGTGTCTTGAAGTGACAATGCCCTGTACCAGACGTTCCATTTCTGAGCCTGATCAACACCGACTCAACCAGCGATCCTTGCAGCGGTCGTATCTTTCCCATTCTCAGACGCTCGTCCTGAATAACTCGTTACAAAGCAAGCTCAAGCATTCTGCGCCGTACGAACTTCCCATTCGGCAGCTCAGATACCACGGAAAAGCTTCATTACATCGACAATCCTCACGGTAGTCTCGTTCTCTGAGTTATGAGGGCCTTCTCGTCCTTCTGGTTGGAGGTAGTAGGAGGTGCTGCGTTGCGGCACAAGCGGCCCGAACCGACCCGTCTGGAATTTGCGCGACTTCGGAGCAGTTTGAGAGCGCACCCGGACTCGAATACAAACCGCGCACGGTCGCGTTTACTTTGTAGTACAATGTTGAGGTGACATAGCATAGTGAGCCGTCAATACCAGGTGTTTATGCCGGGGCGGGTAGACAATCGAGCATGAACTAGTAACGGGAGCGTCGAGAGCACGAACAGTACCATAATTCCGTCAAGTCAACGTATTCGTGACACTGCAATCGTGCTCATTTGGAATGATACTGTCACACAGAGTCAAGGATGTCGTGTTCATTCAAAGCGACGGCGAGAAACAGACTCGTAAAGCAGTTCGAGAAAGGGGATCGAATTGAGAAAGCGAAAGGCGGTTGTCTTGGTCGTCATCGTCATCATATCATTATAGTAACAGACACTCTGACAGCAACCGCGGGATCTGGTTACGTGATTGTAGCCGCGGGGGAAGTCTGGGGATAGTATCCGCAATTTGGACGAGCTGGTCGGTGATGGGAGGGAGAGAGCAGAGGAGAATGGAGAGAATGGCAGTCTGGCAGTGGGCCCCGTGTACCTATGTGTGCACATAAGCCTCCAAGGTGACTAAATTACAGTAGATAGATTGGCGCTTCAGCCTGAGGGTCATCGCAGCCAGGTCCCGGCATTCCCCCCGACGGGAGTTCCCGAGACAGTGCCTATGGAAGGCGACATGTGCACCCAGTTACCTGCATCTTTTCCTTGTCATGGAGTTTGACCCTCTAACCCTCCTCACCCTGAAGTACCGTGGTAGGAGTGTCGCTGTATTTCGCGAACACTGCCTCCATCACGAGGTGAGCCATGCCAATTGTATGCCTCCATAACATCCAATCGCATCCATGGATAGAGCCTGCTTGCTGTCGCCCAACGTACCTTCCCGTCCTTGCAGGATGTTTCTGCCGGCGATGTTGTCCTAGTGGCGCCCATCCCCGGATCTCCCGACACTGAGCCCGTGGAACTCTTGCCCGAAATCTGGACGACCGTTTGCCATGTCGTGCACACAGTAACGATTGCTCTGGAGTCAGGTATATCGCAGTTTGCAATGTACCCGCGATCAGTGACGGACTTGATCTTTCTTAGAAATGCAGAGTACCAACGATGGCACGACGGCCTGCGGCTCGCCTGTCTCGTCCAAAATGCATCTTCCTGGGACTCCGACACCCCCTAATTTATCATCACCTCTGCCCCCTCGTCCCGCTCCCCAGCCGCCTCGGCAGGGACTCCTCTCTCTCTTCAGGCTGCCTTCAACTCGACGCGACCCCCCGGACGAATCCGAAACTCAACAGTCCAGCGACGTGCTTCAAGCCATCAACATAACGTTTCCAGCGTACCTCAATCCCGCGCCTGCGTCTTTTGACGTCAGCGAGCCTGGGCTACTCGGGAAGAAGGTCTCCCGCCTCTACGAGCTCATCAGCCTCAAAGAAGGCTTTTCGGCATCTAACAGCAATCTCATCTTCGGGAATTCGTACCTAAACAACGGGCGGACCTTTTCTGATTACGGGATTGTCTCTGGGGACACCATCCTGCTCAAACCAAAACCACAGCCGAGCGTGCGAAGACACTGCAGAAAGCCTGTGATCTACCTCTACCCCCCGTCAAGCCTTGCAGATGTCACTGTAGAGCTCGCATTGGCACCTTCCTGGCGTTTTTCCGCGGTCCACCCTCCGCCGCGGACTACCGTCCCACCGGGAGAGCCTCACACGGCCCAGTCCCTCACCTGGACAGTTGCAGCGGAGCCCAATGGTATGCTAGTTGACAAGACTTCTGGGATGGAAGTATCCTACCTATACTGGGAAGCGATGTGAGAGCCCAGGTACCTCTACCCCGTAGTCTAACCATGGTTTTTCTTTCCCTCTCCATAGCGTGACCTCACAACTTGTGACACCAGGCTCGTCCCGTGCCACCACGCCCATAGCGGACATAGAGACATTTGATCCCGCGCATCCGTCCGTGAACCCGAGCGACTCGGTCCTTCTCCCGACAAGCAAGGTGCCCGGTTACCTAGATGTGGCGCTCAAGGCGCTTGCGCTGCACACCGAGGCACGCACCTCGTTCATCACGTTGCGTATCCTTTTCTTTCTTACCCCATTTCGGTTTTGTGGGGAAACTGATCGGGATGTTCTGGATAGATATTGGCTCCCAGACATGCTGAAGCACGAGTATGTCGCGCTGCGCTTCGTTACGCAGGACGCGTACGAGCGGGCCGCGCCGATGCGCATCGCGCCCGCACCGGACGTCGTCACGCGCGTGTTTATGCTCTTCCGCGGGGTCCCGGTTGGCGACCTTGGTCTCTGGGAAACGGCGAGCGCGCGGGTAGCCAACGCGGACGGGGCGAGGTTCTGGGCGGATGTCGTCGGCGTTGACGCTGCGCGTGCGGCGGATAGCGGGTTGTTCCGCGTGCTGGAGTGGGGTGGGATGGAAGTCCAGTGATGTATGTGAAGTGTTATCGCCTTTCCTTCCTTTCCTTCTTTGTTGCTCTGGGACTCTGTGTTTTTTGCTCTTTTTCCTTTTTGATGCTACGCGAAATTGTTACAGGACGAATGTGTATTATCGGGACTCATAATGGCAGCACTGGATGTTCCGAAAACATTCTCGCGCCAATGATCATTTGTTAACTGCAGGTATTGTACGGCTTGGCGTTCGCGTTGTCGGATTCGTCACTTTTCGGGTCCTTTCTGTGGCTCAACTCTTTTCCTCCTGTATGGCAGGCAGTGTTGCAATAGTGAAACAGTGCACAAATCGGGATGACGTGGATGTAAAAACGGGGGAGCGGTTTCAGTAGGCATGGCCCTGAATAAATGAGAGAGCTTGCACTTTGATTCGCTTGACGTGCACTGCAACTCTGCGCGTCTATCCTTGCACCCCAAATCTCCGGGTTTTGCAAATGTTGCTATTGAACCCACAACATACCACATGAATAGCCACGAAGTGGGTCTTTCCCTGAGGAACCTTTTTTTGGTCAATGCGCGTCGATCTGATTGCATCGGTCAGGTCTGCGATGGGATCGGGTGGTCATATGGTACATATTCATTCATGAACCACCAGACGCCACGACGTCCGAAATGTTCACAGATTGATCAAAGGTTTGGGATAAGGCGCCCCAGAACCAAGGAGAGACAGAAACCAGTGCTTCGAACACCTGACATACAAAAGGAGCACCTGACGGGACTGCGGTTTAGTAATTGATCCTCATTGTATAACCCATACCGTCAACATAGGCTAAAGGCACAGCGGATGAGTAAGAGGCGGTATGTAGGGAGTCGGGATAATAGGTTTGCTCTCTGTGCCTTCGTCTGGGTCAGATGTGAGGGAAACTGTCGCACGGGAAATGAAGGAACAGATATCGAGGTAGTTCCTTTCTGATTCGACCCCGAAAGCTAAGACCTACGCTTCCTTGAAGAATTTCCAATGCGAGTGCCTGAACACGGTTTGCCTCTCCTCTCAGGATGCCCCATGACCAAATCAGCGCAGGGTATGGAGCAAGGGAAACCCACCAGTTCCGCGGACAAAATGCCGTCAGCAGTGTGACAGTACCGCGTATACCCTTTACAAAGCTGTTTGCCACGTGTTTTGCGCAGAGGCAGACGAAAATGTGCAGCGGCACAAGCGAAAACACCGTGCCCCACATGGAGGTCAGCTTAACCACGTCGCGCTCGAAACGGACAAGCAGGCCGTAATAGCCGGGAAGCGTCATGCGTAACACATATCAGACGCAGGTTGAACTAAGGTGAAAGAGATCATCACTAGCACAGGTGTGATTGCTCGTTGCAAACAAGTTAACACCAGGAACATTAGACTGAGGGTGAAGGCAGTTGTCACTCTTGAAAGCAAACACTGCTTGTGTAACGTCCCTTGTCCCACCTAGCCTGATTATCAAGTAAAACAGCTCCCATGTTGTCTTAGTTACAAACCCCCAACCCTTTTCAGTCCTTGGAACCCATTCGATGAGCAGATCCACGCAAAACCCAGCAGATATTGACTGAAGGGATCGCGGCCCCGCCACTTCTACGTTGACTCGTCGGCCGTAGTCAGGAAAGGCTTTGAATCAGAACCCGGAAATGACCCTAGATTCTCATGGGAGATGGCGATTTTGAGGTATTTTAAGTGGGAAGCCGCAGTTTCGGGTGGACAACACTTTCCGACAGAGGGGGCTTAGACTGGAATGGGCACCTACTTCGTAGTAACGACGCCTTCATGGAAAATTGACCTAACACTTCGGCCACAGGAGTAGCTCAGCCCAGACAAAGAAAGGTTATGGTCGAAGCTCGGGTGGACATTCAATTGGAAGAAGTCATCGGACTCGATGTGACTGAAGTGGCGAAAGATGGTGTGGGTCGTCGTTCACGGATACGGGCCAAAGTGGGAGGGGACGAGAACGAGCTGAAATTGCTGTAATGTGAGAACATTCAAAGGCGAAGCAGTTGGGAAGGCGCGTGTTTGGGCAATCGGTTTCCATGCTCTTCGTGTCCCGAAAGTCTAGCAACAGCCTGTTTCTTGTTGCGAACCCATTGGGACCCTTCGCAAGGAAATGGACCGTTTGTGGGCACGGGTACGAGATGAGGAAGGGTAAAAGACCGGTCTGGTCAGGTGTGAGCCGCCAAGCCGCCAAGACCAACGGCGGCTGCAATACTGTAGTTGATCGGTGAACGTTGAACGTTGAACCGGTGAACGTTGAACCGGTGAACGGGCGCGTGATTCGAACTCCGCCCCACCATAGCTCTCGCCTTTGTACCTCATTCACACCAGCAGTACTGTAAACCGATTACCCCTTTTCCTCATCATGTCATTTGACCCTCTAACCCTCCTCACCCTGAAGTACCGCGGTAGGAGTGTCGCTGTATTTCGCTCTCACTGCCTCCGTCACGAGGTGAGTCATGCCAATTGTATACACTAGCATCGCGTTGTGCGCGCTTAGCAATAACATCCAATCGCCTCCATGGATAGAGCCTGCTTGCTGTCGCCCAACGCACCTTCCCGTCCTTGCGGTATGTTTCTGCCGGCGATGTTGTCCTGATGGCGCCCATCCCTGGATCTCCCGACACTGAGCCCGTAGAGCTCTTGCCCGAAATCTGGACGACAGTTTGCCATGTCGTGCATACAGTGACGATTGTTTTAGAGTCAGGTATATCGCGGTTTGCAATGTACCCGTGACAATCAGTGACGGACTTGATCTTTCTTAGAAATCCAGAGTACCAGCGGTGGTACGACAGTCTGCGGCTCGCCTGTCTCATCTGAAATACCTCTTCCTGGGACTCCGACACCCCCTGGTTTATCATCACCTCGGCGCCCTCGTCCCACTCACCAGCAGACCCGACAGGAACGCTCCTCTTTCTTTGGGCTGCTTCCAACACGACGTGACCCTCCGATCCAATCCCAAACCCAACAGTCCAGCGACGTGCTTCAAGCCATCAACATATCGTTTCCAGCGTACCTCAGACCCGCGTCCGCGTCTTTTACTGTCAGTGAGCCTGGGCTACTCGGGAAGAAGGTCTCCCGCCTCTACGAGCTCATCGACCCCAAAGAAGGCTATACGGCGTCTAACAGCAACCTTAGCTTTGGGAATTTGTACCTGGACAACGAGTGGACCTTTTCTGATTATGGCATTGTCTCTGGGGAAACCATCCTGCTCAACCCAGAGTTGATGATACGGAAGCCTGTGATCTACCTCTACCCCCCGTCGAGCCTTGCGGATGTCACCGTAGAGCTCGCATTGGCGTCTTCCTGGCGTTTTTCCGCGGTCCACCCTCCGCCGTGGACTACCGTTCCGCCGGGAGAGCCTCACACGGCCCAGTCCCTCACCTGGACAGTTGCAGCGGAACCCAATGGCACGCTAGTTGACAAGACTTCTGGGATGGAAGTATCCTACCTATACTGGGAAGCGATGTGAGAGCTCGGTTTTCTCTGCTCCGCTGTCCAATCGTGATTAAACCTTTATTCTTTGCCCCTTTCCATAGCGCGAACTCACAACTTGTGACACCAGGCCCGTCCCGTGCCACCACGCCCATAGCGGACATAGAGACATTTGATCCCGTGCGTCCGTCCCTGAACCCGAGCGACTCGGTCCTTCTTCCGACGAGCAAGGTGCCCGGTTACCTAGATGTGGCGCTCAAGGCGCTTGCGCTGCACACCGAGGCACGCACCTCGTTCATCACGTTGCGTATCCTTTTCTTTCTTACCCCGTTTTCATTTTCGTGAGGGAAAAACTGACGGGGATGTTCTGGATAGATATTGGCTCCCAGACATGCTGAAGCACGAGTATGTCGCGCTGCGCTTCGTTACGCAGGACGCGTATGAGCGGGCTGCGCCGATGCACATCGCGCCCGCACCGGACGTCGTCACGCGCGTGTTTATGCTCTTCCGCGGGGTCTCGGTGGGCGACCTCGGACTCTGGGAAGCGGCGAGCGCGCGGGCAGCCGGCGCGGACGGGGCGAGGTTCTGGGCGGATGTCGTCGGCGTCGACGCTACGCGTGCGGCGGATAGCGGGTTGTTCCGCGTGCTGGAGTGGGGTGGGATGGAAGTACAGTGATGTATGTGAAGTGTTATCGCATTTCCTTCCTTTCCTTCCTTTCCTTCTTTGTTACTCTGGGACTCTGTGTTTTTTGCTTTTTTTGCTTTTTGATGCTACGCGAAATTGTTACAGGACGAATGTGTATTATCGGGACTCATAATGGCAGCACTGGATGTTCCGAAAACACTCTCGCACCAATGATCATGCATCATGCATGTGAGCCGAGACCAACGACGCCATGGTCGATCGCCAACAGAGCATCGTCACGACGACTCCGCGAATCGAATCTTGACCAAGAACGTCTATGATCGACTCAAGCAGGGAAATTCAACCTCCTTTCTTGGACGTTGATCACTGATTCAGTGCCACTGATGGTACTGAGGAAATTGCAATAGTCTTTGCTACCTTCAGTACGTTGCAACGCTTTCTGAGTCGGCCCGGGCGCAACGACGTCAGAACCTTCCATATATTCAAAATCACGAAGAGCACGTATTCGCATTCATTTTCGTCTAGACGTCAAACCGATGCTCTTCACAGAATCAAAAGTTGTGCAGTCCAAGTGTCCTTCAAGAAGGAGTGGCTTGGCTTCCCGTCAAGCGTTGAGAGTTACGGGGCGATCTTGTCGCCGTGGCGTGAGGTGCTTGCCGAACCGAGTCTTGATCGTAATTGTATGGCATGCTTCCTACGTCTTCCGTCCCTCCCTTTCGTATCTTGAATTTGAGTCCTGCGAGTTGTGGGGATGAGTATGGTGGGTGGGATGGGTGGGCGAAGTGTGTGTGCTCCTATCGTCCTTCTCGTGAGCGGCCTTCCCTCGTGTTGTCTGCTCTCGTTCCGATTCCAACTCCTGCTCCAGCTCCAGCTCCAGCTCCTGCTCCAGCTCCTGCTCTCTTTCCTCCTTCGACTCCCACTCGACGTTATCTGCGAATGTGGGCCATTATGTGGCTATGAAGAACGTACTGCTGCCCACATACTCCACAACTGCATCTTATTCTCGGCTGCACGCGCAGCATTCGCCAGAATCGACAACTTAATCGCCGCCGCGTGACCCTATGCGACCTCTTTGGCACCTTCAAAGGCCCCCAGACCCTACTCCGATTCCTCGAACAAGCATACCCTGCGCACATATTGAAGCCGGTCCAACGCCGCCCAAGCTCCTTCAAGTTGGTTGCCTGGGAACCCGAAGCTAGATCCGACCGTTGGTTTTGGGATGATTCTATTACTTAAAGAACTTTCATAGTTCTACGCCGTAAGGCCTTCGACCACGACAACTAACCTCATCTTGGCATGCTTTAAAAAGGGGCCCAAGCCATATACTACATGTATACGACGCTACCCTCATACTACTTCACCCCCCTCCTCGTTCTACTTACTTAAATGGCTACGACCGACCGGTTTTTGTCCTGTAACATGCTCCGGAATATAGATGTATCAGTGAAGAAATAATTTCGTTGCACCAGTGCCTACGGGAGGCCCACTCTGAATCCGATGGACAATCGCCGTGTCATGCACTGGCATGTCGGTCTTTGTATTTTTCTCATACTCTTTCAGGGCAGCGACGAAGATGGTGCGGAAGTTAGAGGAAGACGTAGTTGTGGAGGATGTCTGAGACATAGTAACCGCAATTCAGGCGAGCTGATATGTGATAAGAGTGCCCGTCGAAACAGAGGGACAGACCGGAATAGTCCGAGTCCCGGGTCGGAATCACCACCTAATTATGTAGCGCCCGATTGAAGGGGCACTGCCTCGTGTAAGTATGCACGCGCCAAACTGAAATAATAATAAAACTGATGAATCTAATCTCAAGAGTCCGATGGGTACTCGGCGACCTGAGCGGTGGCTGACTTAGGTACAAGCCTAGCAGCTGTATTGTCTTTGCGCTCTTCGCGACTAGATATGCTGGAGAATAGACGACTGCGCTAGCGCCGTCTCCTTCCCCTTACTTACTTCTGTTGTCACACCCGAAAGAGTTACCACCCTTCCATTACAAGCGAGGTGGGAATATGTGGCGTATGTGAATCTCCACGGTTAGCTGCATCTCTTCTTCGTCATGGCCTTCAACCCCCGAGACATTCTCGTCCTGAGGTATCGCGACAGGAAACTTGCTGTATTCCGCAAACACTGCCACCATCTTGAAGTGAGTTGTGCCAGTTATACCGTGAGTTGTCTGCGCACTAGTCATAACAGCTAAACGCGTCTGGATAGAACCTAATTTCCGTCGCAAAACGCAACTTTCGGTCCTTGCAGGGCATTTCTGCTGGCGATGTGGTTCTAGTGGCGACCATCCCCGGACATCCTGACACCGACCCCGTAGAAATCGCTCCAGAACTCTGGCTGACCGTCTCCCACGTTGTCGACATGGTGACTATTACGCTAGAGCCAGGTATGTCGACGTGTTGCAAAAGCGACAATCAGTGACGGACTTGACCTTTCCTAGAAATGCAGAGCACCAGTTCCACAGCCTGCGACTCGCCGGTCTCACCCGAAAAGGCCTTCCCTAGAAATGTGTCGCCCAAGCCCCCCAATTCATCGTCACCTCGGCTTCCTCCCCCTCACCGTCAGGCGCGCCTGGACCCGTTCTATACCCCCCGGAAGTCCGCAACACTCCCTGACCCTCCGCGTCAATCCTGGATTCAAAAGTCTAGCCGCGCCTTTCAGGCTGTCAACATCAGGTTTTTACCGAACACTAGTTCTGCTCCCCCATCTTTTAGCATCAACGAGCCTGCCCTACTTGGGAAGAAGGTTTCCTATCTCTTCGGGCTCATCGAGACCAAAATAGGCTATTCGGTGACTATCAGTGAGCTCCTCTTCGGGAATTTATGTCTGGACAACGAGCGAACCCTATCTTCTTATGGTATTGTCCCTGGGGACACCATCACCGTCACTCTAGAGGTGGACCAGCTTCTGGGTAGGAAGCCTGTGATCTATCTCTACCCGCCTTTCAGCCTTGCGGATGTCACCGTAGAGCTCGCGCTTGCGTCCTCCTGGCGTTTTTCAGCTGTCCACCCTCCGCCGCGGACCACAATTCCTCCGGGAGAGCCTCACACAGCCCAGTGCCTTACCTGGACGGTTGCAGCGGAGCCAAATGGGACGCTTGTAGACAAGAAAACTGGGATGGAAGTATCGTACCTATACTGGGAAGCAATGTGAGTTCAGCCACCCCCTGCTCTGTCGCCGAACAGTTATAAAACCTTCTCCCACCCCACCCTCGATACAGCGCAAAATCAAACCTTGTGACGCCGGACGCCTCTCGTACCACCACTCCCATAGCGAACACGGAGGTGTTTGATCCCTCGTATCCGTCCGTGAACCCTGGCGACTCGGTACTTCTCCCGACGAGCAAGCTGCCAGGATATTTAGACGTGGTGCTCAAGGCGCTCGCACTGCACACCGAGGCTCGCACCTCATTCATCACGTTTCGTATTTTTTCTTTTCTGTGGGAACATAAAAAAAATGACCACAATTTGACCAGATACTGGCTGCCGGACATGCTGAGGCATGAGTACGTCGCGCTGCGCTTCATCGCTCAGGAGTCGTACGAGAAGGCTGCGGTGATGTGCATCACCCCAGCGCCGGACATTGTCACGCGCGTATTCATGCTGTTCCGCGGAGTCGCAGCGGGCGACCTCGGACTCTGGGAACCGGCGCGTGCGCGCGCGGCGGAAGCGGACGGGGCAACGTTCTGGGCGGGCGTGGTCGGCGTCGACGCTGGACGCGCAGCAGATAGTGGGTTGTTCCGCGTGCTGGAATGGGGTGGGATGGAAGTCCGTTGAAGACCAATTTAGGTGTGGAGGGTATTGCCGCCTTCACGTTCCGGGTCGTTGTGTTTTTTTTCTTCATTTGTTATGCCGTGCGAAAATGTGCAGGACGATAATGTTCAGTGTACGATCGAGAATCAAACAGTAAATTTCTTTTTCGAAGCGACTTATAATGGCAGCCAGACTAGGCGGAAACGGAAAACAACCACTGGATGACTAATCATCTTTGCCTCTCTCTTGGTCTCCGCGTCCACCATCATCTTCCTGACTAGCGGCAATACTGCTGCAACAGGAGGTCCTCTGTTCTTCATATGTACTATTTGTGCCTAAGGGTGAAACGTGTCTCCCTGCTTTTATTCGGACCGCTTCATCTGAGGACGAACTTCTCTGGTGTAGTCAAACTCAGAGTCTGGCCACATGCTTCCTGGGAACGCCGGCGACACGCTAGTACATTGTAGCAGGATTTTCTGCCTGAATCTATACTTTGTCAGCCCTGACCTTATCGCTGGAGAAGAGAAGGGGCTAGCGAATTTGCGATTGATGGCCACGGGTGTTGGTCCTCCCTCGCCCTTGGAGGGGTACTCGTTCGCACATCGTACAGGCGCTTGTCTGTCCAAGCCCTCCCTTTCCGGGTCTGAATATTTCTTACAGATTCCGAATCTCTGTTCCCCTTCGCACTGCACTCAGGCATCACTTATGAGAGCCTGACGTCCTTCGTTTAATCCCTCCCATTCTCAGACGGGAAGCATGTCTCGTCCCGAACGACTCTAGGAACTGAGAGCGGGCTCACGCACATAACACCGTACGAATTTCGTATCCCACGGCAGCTCATATGCTCCGCCGGAGAAGCCTCACTGCATCTACAACGCTCACGGCAGTCCAACAGGGACGACAGTCCAACGACTCGATCGGACAAGGCTTTACTTGACTAGTCGTGACTGGGCTTGGCGAGCTCAACCTCATTCTCATCAGGGCCTCCGGCCTCTCATCCTGCAGGTAGGACGTAGGAAACCTATTGCACGTCCTAACTCCTCGTTTGAACCGTCCGCCGACGGTTATGACTCGCTATGGATACCGCTTCGATCGCGCGCGCGGCACAAGTATGGCGTCGCCAATATCGCTGAGCGTGCTTCCGCGGCGACAGCCCTCGCTTCGCAACGTCTATTTTCCATTATATTGACGCGGATGAAGTTGTTTCTGCGCTCAGGGGACAAACCTATGGCGATGGCCATGGGCTCATCGGGGCTGACTCGATCGGGGTCGCGCTTGAGACGGAGCGCTCGTTTTCCGAGAAGGGAAGGTCTTAGGTACTGTGTCGTAGGACAGACCTGGAACTGAAAGAGAGATCGAACCCGCAGGATCCGCTGAGGTTTACCGTTCGCCAATCTTGGGGATAAATCGACATGCTGTACCACTGGCTGGGGCGCGGGGATAGACCCCTAATTTTTTTGATGAGTGCGAGACACCGGCGCCCCTTAAGGCGTAAGACACTGTACTGACAGTGGGATGCGTACGTCATGTCATCAGCGAAGGCCACGTCAGGTTCCAAGCCACCCGAAGTTATAGAAGTTATATATATACACACCAGAACCTATATCGTTTGATTCAAAACAATAAAAAAACCTAAATCTTCGAGAATGTATCGTCGGACATGACTAAGTGAGCCGTCAAAATCAGGCGCCTATGCCGGGGTAGGTATACAAATCGAGCAGAAACTAGTAAAAGGAACAAGAAACAACGCGAACCGTACCATAAATTCGTCGTAGTCAACGTATTCGTGACGCTGCCACTTGTGCTCACTTGGAACGACACTCTGACAGCAATCGCGCGATCTCGTTATGTCCGTTCGCCAATGCCGCTAGCAATGGAGTCCTTCCTTCCTTGTCCTCCGCATCCACGTCAGCGCCATGCTTCAACAGGATACACGCGACTTCGAGCTTCGAAGATGGCACCAAATGTAATGGGGTTTTGTGGTCATTATCCCGCGCATTCGGGTTCGCACCATGCTCCAGTAATAGTTCCACTACCTGGGGATGATCACTTTTGGAGTGATAATAGGATGATGCGTTGTGCAATGGGGTCAGGCCTTCAATATCCTGGCAATTGACATCCGCATGGTGACCAAGTAGCACCCGAACAATGTCAAGGTGCCCAAACACTGCCGCAAGAGACAGTGATGTGATATGGCTCCAGCCCCGTGAATTTGCGTCCGCGCCGTGGTCGAGTAGGCACTGCACAACGTTAACATATCCATTCCTCGATGCAAACTGCAGTGGTGTCCAGTTCCAAAGGCCCCGAACATCCACATCCACACCGCAGTGGAGTAGTGACCGTACAACTTGGAGGTGACCCTGAAACGATGCCGCGTGTAATGCAGTTCCACAACCACCGCATAAAGCAACTGCACACTGTGGATGATCGTGAACAAGTTTTGTGACTATCTCGTTGAGTCCACAAAGCGCAGCATAGTATAGTGGCGCCACTTGAGGTTGCCTCTTGTTCTCGAGGTCATCGGGACTGAATCCGTAGTTGTCGACATCGTGCAACCGAACCCACGCTGAAAAGTATGGCTTGTTTGGGTCGAAGAGATGTTGCATCCCATTACGGATACGTGGGGCCACATTCTCGACCTGCGCGTGAGTCACCCAGTGCCTAGCGGCATATCCAGCTAGAGAAACGTTCTCGGTGATGTTCTGATCAGCAGAATCCCGCAGTAGGACGCCGAGACAGGCCTGGGCGGTCACCGTGTTGGCATCTTCTAGCACAATGTGATACTGCGAGATGTCATTCGTCGACTTTGCGAGGCGATCCGACATCAAGAATTCTTTCACCGAAAAATGTGAAAACTGGACAACTCGGGAATCATTGGCAACGACGATGGTGATTAAACTTGAGCATACTGAAAGTACCGCTTGTTCATGGTCTTGCCAGCGCCAGTCCGGGTTCAGTTTCGGGATCCCTCCCATCGATGCATCAAAATCAAAAGCAAGCAGTCCCGCGAGCTCGTCAACAGAAAGAGGTCGAATTGCCACCGTTAGGCACTGCAGCATACGATACGCATGAGCTTTGTTTCCCTTCTTGATATCCATTACGATCCGCTGGTATGTCTCGTCTAGCGATTCCGGAAGCTCCTCTAGGGTCCTCCGAACACTCGACGGAAGACAGTGTCGCAGCGCGTCTAGTTGACAGAACACCCATCGAAACCTGGTTCGGGACATGAGCAAGCATCATGAGGCTAGGACGACGCTCTTACATTCCGTCCGCCTTTTCTGACAGTGTCTCGACAACTATTTTCTTATCGTCCTCTCGCCATCTCTTCATCATCGTCTCAGAGTCAGAGTAAACTACAGCATTCACATAGTCGATGATATCTTTCTTTTGTCCACTTTCGTCGTGCAGGGACACGCGATGAAGCGCCAAAGGTTCAAGGGTAGCTCGAATATCGAATTCGGGACGACTCGTGACGCATATATGAAGATGTGGTAGATGAAGGTCGACGAGCTCCCCGACAAGGTGAAGGACTTGTTCACGAGGTGATGGGATTCCGGACGAGTTTGGACACTCGTCGAGTGCATCCAAGATGATGTAAACCGGGCTTTGATTGGGAATTGTGAGCATATCCTTGAGACATTGCGTCATTACACTACCGCTAGGCTTTTGTGCGCCATTGTCGTATGCAGAATAAAGGCGAGAGAGGATGTCGCAACAAGGACGAGACTGAGCAGAAAGCTGGATGAGAAGGGAGGGGAGGAGGTTGCGACGATGTTGCTTATCAAGGTCCCTGAAGTCGAAATAAAAGTACGCCATAGAGGCCGATCCTGCCTCCCGTAGGGTTAAGATGTCTTGAATGATTGTAGAGCTAGAGAGTAACGTAAATTCATTGAGTCATACGTAAAGGGCTGAGCGATGACGAACCAAAGGATGCTCTTGCCAGAGCCGGCTGAGCAAGTAAACGGCAATCAGGAATCGATCTGGGAAGAGTGGGAAGAGCATACGTTTTCCGTAGACCCACAAGAGAGAGCCAGTGGACTTCCATTCACCAAAGATACCGCCTTGAAAGAACCACTCGGCTGTTCCTCCATGGTGAATGTCGCATGCGATGTTGTGATTCGTTGATGGATCTGGCGGAGTAACCCATCTTCTAAGGCACTCTCTCAATTGGTTCCCTGTGAGAAGGTTAGAGATACCAGCACCAGTAGCGAAAGGTTTGATCACAAACATTTCACGTCCTTTCCGTCTAGCCGACATAAGGGCAATCAAGTTAGGGTACCATGAGTAACGAACTCGCTCAACATACCACTTAGGACAACATCCATCTTGCTGTCCACATCCTTGATTGTGTGTTCGACGCTGTGCGTGAGCTTCAGGATCTGCGCAGCCGCCATCCGAGCTTCCTCTTGCGTCAATTTGTCTAACCTCTTCAGCGCATCTTCCATGTCCTTCTTTCCCACAAGCTTCTTGAGAAATTTTTCTAAACTCAGATTAGCCTACATTCATATATATCCAAGGAGTTACACACTGGATCGACCCTGCTTTATCTCCTTCGTCGCAATCGCGAAGATATTCAAGACTTCGACCATGATCTTCACGATTATGTTAGTCATCGCCTCAGTTGGTGGCACTTCCGTATAAGATTCGAGGCGTTTGAAGAAGTTTTCGATACGCTCGAAGAGATCGAGAAGGGCTTCTTGACTCGCGTCAACATCCTTGGCGGCCTGATATATGTTGCTGATTAAAATCCTTCTACGAAGGAATCAAGGAAAATGCTCACCAAGAGGAGGACGCCGACACCAGCAGAGATTACTTTTGCGGGCGAGAATATCTAGGAAAGTAATTAGAGCCGGATAGAAGACAAGTGGACCAGTTGATACGTGCTAGTCCAACACCTTCGCCTATGGTCGCGGAGAATGCGTAGAGGACGTTGATAGTCGGGTTCAGCCAACTCGATAATCTCTCGCTATGACCCCTGGACTGATCAAACTCGTTGACTTTGTCATGAAGTACGGTAAGAACATCACTGGAAGAGTTGCAGGATTGTAGCTGTGTTGCGAGGGGATGTGTGAGAAGGTCGGTCTTCGTCCTTTTTTCATACTCTTTCAGAGCAGCGACGAAGATGGAGTGGAAGTTGGAGGAAGACGTAGTTGTGGGGGGTGTCCGAGACATAGTAACTGCAATTCAGACGAGCTGATACCGTAGGTGATGAGAGAGCCCGTCGAAACAGAGGGACAGACGGGAATAGTCCGAGTCTCGGGCCGGAATCACCTATTACAGTCATTCACCATTCTTTGAGACAACCAAATGAAGTTCCTCCCCGCATTCCATTTATTTCAAGAGAACAAAAAATCTAAGTAGGCAGAAAGAGTATATACATTAGAAGAATATTTATATGTATTACAAATGGCAGAAAGTTGATGTTGAACACTGTCCCGGGAACAATCAGTGTCAAGAGCGGTTATCAGGCCAAAACCAGTCAATGAGACAGTCATGTCACGCTAAAACTTCCTAATTTGGCATGTGCTCAGGCTACAGTACAGTAAAATTAAGTAAATGGACGACGACGCTGGAAGAGGCACTGGTGACTAATCGACTTTGCCTCTTTTAGTCCACCGTAAGTTACCATGATCATCATCCTCCCGACTCAAGCTAACGGCAACACCGCGCCAACTGGAGGCCCTCTGTTCTCCATACGTACTCTTATATAAGCCGAAGAGTGAAACGTGTGTCTCACTGTCTTGATTCGGATATCTTCATCTGAGGACGAACTTCTCTAGTATAGTCAAACTCAGAGTCTCACATGTAGTGGGAACGCCGGCGACACGTTAGCACACTGTAGCAGGATTTTCTGCCTGGATCTATACTTTGTCAACCTGACCTTATCTCCGGAGATGAGAAGGGGTCGGCGAGTTTGTGATTGATGGCCACGGGTGTCGGTCCTCCAGCTCTTAGAGGGGTACGCGTTCGCACATCATAAAGGCACTTGTCTGTCTAAGCGCTTTCCAGGTCCGAGTATTTCTTACAGATTCCGAGTCTCTTCTCCCCTCCGCACTACACTCAGGCGTCAATTATGAGACCCTGATGTCCTTCGTTTAATCTCTCCCATTCTCAGATAGAATCATATCTCGTCCTGCCAGTGAACGACTCACTCCAGGAACTGAGAGCGAGCTCACGCACACTGCACCGTACGGACTTCACATTCCACGGCAGCTCAGATGCTTCGCTGGAGAGGCCCCTCTGCATCGACAACGCTTACGGCAGTCCAACAGGGACAACAGTCGAACAACTCGATTGGACAAGCTCTACTTGACTAGTCGCGACTGGGGGCCACCGGCCTCTCATCCTGCAGGTTGGACGTAGGAAACCTATTGCACGTCCTAACTCCTTGTTTGAACCGTCCGCCGACGGTCATGACATGCTATGGATACTGCTTCAATCGTGCGTGCGGCACAACTGAAGTGTGGCGTCGCCAATATCGCCGAGCGTGCTTCCGCGGTGATAGCCCTCGCAAGGTCTATTTTCCATCATATTGACGCCAATGAAACTCTTTCTGGGGCACAGGAAGACAAAGTCTATGGCGAAGGCCATGGGCTCATCGGGGCTGTCGTTCTCCGAGAATGGAAGCTCTTAGGTACTCTGTCGTAGGACAGACTTGAAACTGAAAGAGAAATCGAACGAGGTTTACCATTCGCAGGTCTTGGGGATAAATCGACATCGATATACTGTACTACCAGCCAGGGGCTGAGGCGCCGTATCGTAGACTCCTATATTTTTTCGATGACTGCGAGACACTCGCGTCCCTTGAGGCGTAAGATACTGACAGTGGGATTCGTACATCATGTCATTAGCGAGGGCTATGTCAGGTTCCGAGACACCAGAACCTATGTCGTCGAGAATGTGGCATGCATCGCCGGAGATGGCACAGTGAGCCGTCAAAATCAGGCGCCTATCCCGGGGCAGGTAGACGAAAGACAAATCGAGCAGAAACTATAAAGAGAAGAAGAAACAATGCGGACTGGACCATAATTCTGTCGTAGTCAACATATTTATGACACTGCGTTTGTGCTCACTTGGAATAATACTGACAGCAACCGTGCGACCTCGTCACGTCCTTCCGCCAATGCCGCCAGCAATGGGGTCCTTCCCTCCTTGTCCTCCGCATCCGCGTCTGCACCATGCTTCAACAGGATACGTGCGACTTCAAGCTTCGAAGATGGCACCAAATGCAACGGGGTCTTGTGATCATTATCCCGCGCATTCGGATTCGCACCATGCTTCAATAAGAGTTCCACTACCTGGGGATGATGACTTTTGGCAAGATCATAGTATATGGCATTGTGCAATGGGGTCCGGCCATCAGTATCCTGGCAATTGATATCTGCATGGTGATCAAGTAACACCCGAACAACGTCGAGGCGCCCACCAAATGCCGCAAGAGATAGTGGTGGGCTACGGTCCTCGTCCTGTGAATTTACATCCGCGCCATGGTCGAGTAGGCACTCCACAACGTCCACATATCCCTCCCCCGACGCAAAATGCAGTGGTGTCCGGTTCCATAAGCCCCGAACATCTACATCCACGCCGCACTGAAGCAGTGACTGTACAGCTTGGAAGTGACCCCGGAGCGATGCTATGTGTATTGCGGTCCCACAACCACCGCCTATAGCACTCGCATGCTGTGGATTTCCGAGAGCAAGCACTGTAACTATCTCATTGAATCCACAAAGCGCAGCATAGTAGTGGCGCTGCTTCAGGTTGTCTCTTGATAAGGAGGTCATCGGGATCATATCCGTAGTCGACATCGTGCAACTGAATCCACGCGGAAACGTACGACTTGTTTGGGTCAAAGAGATGTTTCATCCCATCACGGATGCGTGATGCCACATTCTCGACCTGCGCGTGAGTTACCCAATATCTAGCGGCATATCCAGCTAGAGAAACGCTATCGGTGACGTTATTATCAACAGGATCCCGCAGTAGGACGCCGAGACAAGCCTGGGCGATCACCGTGTTGGCGTCTTCGGGGGAAATGTGGTACCGGGAGATGTCCTTTGTCGACGTGGCGAGACGATCCGACATCAAGAACTCCTTCACCGAAAAGTGCGAAAACTGGACAACCTGAGAACCGTCGATGGGGACTCGGACGATGGTGATTAACCTTGAGCACGTTGAAAGTACGGCTTGTTCATGATCGTGCCAGCGCCAGTCCGTGTTCAATGTCGGGACACCTCCCTTCGCCGCGTCAAAGTCAAGAGCAAGCAGTTCCGCGAGCTCGTCAACAGAAAGCGGTCGAATTGCCACCGTCAAGCATTGCAACATACGATACGCATGCGCTCTGTTTGCTTCTTTGATATCCATCACAATCCGTTCATATGTCTCGTCTAGCGATTCCGGAAGATCTTCTAAGGTGCGCCGCACACTTGACGGAAGACATTGTCGCAGCGCGTCCAGCTGACAGAACACCCATCGAAACCTGGTTCGAGACATAAGCAAGCTGAGCAGGCATCATGAGGTAGGACGACGCCCTTACATTCCGTCCGCCTTTTCGGAGAGCATCTCGACAACCATTTTCTTATCGTCCTCTCGCCATCTCTTCATCATCGTCTCAGAGTCAGAGTAAACAACAGCATTCACATAGTCGACGATATCTGTCTTCTGTCCACTTTCGTCGTGCAGGGACACACGGTGAAGCGCCAAAGAGTCAAGAGTAGCTCGAATATCGAATTCGGGACGGCTCGTGACGCATATATGAAGATGCGGTAGGCGAAGTTCGACGAGCTCCTTAACAAGGCGAAGGACTTGTTCACGAGGCGATGGGATTCCAGACGAGTTTGGGGACTCGTCGAGTGCATCCAAGATAATGTAAACTGGGCTTTGATTGGGAACTGTAAGCATATCCTTGAGACATCGCACCAGTACACCTTCGCTGGGCCTTTGTTCTCCACTTTCGTGTGCCAAATAAAGGCTAGAGAGGATGTCGCAATAAGGGTCAGACTGGGCGCAAAGCTGGATTAGAAGAGAGGACACGAGGTTTCGACAATTTTGCTTTTCAAGGTCTCTGAAAAGTAGGCCATATAGGCTGATCCCGCCTTACGTAGGGTCACAACGTCTTGGATTATTGCAGAGCTGGACGGCAACGTAAGTGCATCGGGGTGTAGAACGCAGAGCGATGACGAACCAAAGGATGCTCTTTCCTGAGCCAGCTAAAAAAGCGGACAGTAATCAGTAGTCGATTGGGGGTGAATCAGAAGAACATACGTTTGCCGTAGATCCACAAGAGGGAGCCACTAGACTTCCATTCACCAAACATACTGCATCGAAAGAACCACTCGGCTGTTCCCCCGTGGTGAATATCGCATGAGATGCTGTGATTGATTGACGGATCCGGTGGAGAAACCCATTTTCTAAGGCTCTTTCTTAATTGATTCCCTGTGAACACGTTAGAGATACTACTGCCAGCGCAAGTGATAATTACAAACATTTCTCGCCATCTATGTTGCTTGCCAACGTTTGCATGGCTTCTTTTACGACCTTTCCGTCTAGCCGACGTACGCATAATTAGGACGGGTCCCTGAAGGGCTAACCCACTCGGCGTACCACTTAAGACAGCATCCATCTTGCCATCCACATCCTTGATTGTGTATTCGACACCCGTTACTTTGTCATCGACGCTGTGCGTGAGCTTCAGGATCTGCGCAGCCACCATCCGAACCTCCTCTTGCGTCAATTTGTCTAACCTCTTCAACGCATCTTCTATGTCCTTCCTTCCCATCAACTTCTTGAGATATTTTTCTGAACGTTGATCAACCGACGGTCACATATCACCAGGGAGAAACACACTGGCTCGACCCTGCTTCATCTCCTTCGTCGCAATCGCGAAGATGTTCAAGACTTCGACCATGATCTTCACGATTATGTCAGTCATCGTCTCAGTTGGTGGCACTTCCATGTAAGATTCGAGGCGTTTGAAGAAATTTTCGATACGCTCGAAGAGATCGACAAGGGCCTCTTGACTCGCGTCAACATCCTTGGCGGCCTGATAGACATCCCTGTTGAAAATCCTTCCACAAAGGAATCAAGAAAGATGCTCACCAAGAAGAGAACCCCGACACCGGCAGAGATTACTTTTGCGGGTGAGAATACCTGCGAAGCTGATATGAGGAAGCAGGTAGTAGACTAGGTGACCTCTTGAGATTCACTAGTCCAACCCCTTCGCCCAGCGTCGCAGAGAACGCGTAGAGGACGTTGATAGTCGGATTCAGCCAACTTGATAATCTCTCGTCGCGACTCCTAGACTGATCAAACTCTTCAACTTTGTCGCGGAGCAGGGCAAGAATGTCGGTGGAAGAGTTGCAGGATTGTAGCTGTGTCGCGAGCGGATGTTTGAGAAGGTCGTTCTTCGTCTCTTTTTCGTAAGCTTTCATGGCAGCGACGAAGATGGAGTGGAAATTGGAGGAAGATGTAGCTGCGAGGAAAGTCTGAGACATAGTAACCGCAATTTGGATGAACTGGTCGGTGATGGGAAGGAGACAGCAGGGGAGAGAATGAAAATTGTGCAGTCTCTCGGCACCCGGGCCAGCGAGCAGACACGTGAGGCATTCCCCCGTGTACCGTGACTGTTGTTGTAAACCGTCGATGGCGACTAGATGTGGGTGATTGACGCCGAGGCCCGTCCTGAGCGTTAATGTGATCGGAGTCAAATGACGCGTGCTCAGTGCGACATGGATCAGAGCTTCAGCACTTCAGCACTTCAGCTTCAGCGCTTGCTCCAACTTCAAAGTTCGGGCTCGTGTAGAACAAAGTGTGCTTATTCCTTTCATCAGAATTAATTCTGCACCCTCTCAATCGTCTCCACGATCTGGTACTACGGTCTGTCACAGGACACGGTTTGCGAAAGCAGCGAACGTGATGGGCGACGATCGAACTGTTTCGCATCTATGGGAGCTTGACGGCGAGCTCGAAGCCATGTTTTTTCTCCCCAAGCGTGCTCAGTTGTGGACAAGGTTGTGGACGCCCGCAACAACAAGGACTCAAGCCCACCCGTAACGTCGTAATACAGCTATCCCGAGTTCGTTATTTTAACCCCCCCAGGACAATCAAGACACGGGGTCACGCAGTTGCTTCTCAAGCAAAATGAAAATGCGAATGTGCGGATCAGACTGATCAGACTGGACCAGACCTCGTTTTAAATAAGCCGCGAGATCGCGGGAAGTTACCAACAGCTCGAGCAATTGTCGTCAATGCGGGTAGAAACAGGGAAGTTGGGCGAGTGTAGGGCGACCATGTGGGCATGAGGTACTACGTACCTTGCCAAGCACCTTGCCCTCCAATATTCACCGCCTTGAGGTCGACGAGGTCATGAGCCCAATGTTGACTTGATGGCCTCGGAAGTGGAAGCCCGTGAGTAGGCCATCACTACGTATCGTCCGACCGCGGTTGCTTGTCTCCACCCTGTGGCGGAATGAAAGAAGCTGGATGGCTTATGGGAGGTTCCCCTCCTAGTATACTGCGTAAGTTAGTAACACATGACCGGATATCACCGAATCGAAGTCCATAAGCTTGCAGAATGGGCACAAGGATGCTTGCAAGGATGACTTGATAACCCAATTGGCCACCATTCCATTCATTTCTCCTAAAAAGTCGAGACAACAGATATTCAGCAGGACTCTGCAGGCGTATGAGGTTTAGTACCAGGAAGGATCGTTGCTCTGGGGTACGCATCAACGTAATAGGCGCACAGATTTCCTGAAAGGTGTCTAGTGCCAGTGGGTAGATATTTGATGTCTTAGCAAAAACCAATACTGTAATTGAAGGACTTCGTTGAAGGACGACTCGGAAGTGTACGTACGGGTTACGCATATGCTTATATAATCAAAGGCAGAACTCTATGATAGCGCTGAGCGCTGATCATCTCTCCGACGCCGTGATGGTCTTCTCGCTTCTCGTGTGATGAGAAGGCAGCGCCCAGCCGTTGTTTATTGTTACGTACCACGAATAGCTTGGCTTCGTCTCTTGTTTTCGGTGATTCCACCCACGTCGAATCTGCAGATACTAGTAACACTCGTGTGAGTCCGACGAACTAGCACCAGTAGTGAACGACGGAGATCCCGAGTATAGGTCCCACCATTCAAATCGATTCGTGGAAGTTGTGCCCGCGACGTTCGTCCATCTCCGGGGCTTCATATGTCCGGGCCACGAATTACTCATGGGTTCAAACTAAAACATCGCCAACTCAATCGTCGAATTCATCTGAGGCTTTTCCGCAGCGTGATGTATTGGTGGAAGCCACGACGCAACTGTGTACAAAGCTACTGTACTTTCCTGGACTATATGGTTGCGCGCCGCGTACTGAAATCTATTGAGTCATATCTCCACGGTGCTACTGTCACTGAGGGTTCTCCTTGCTGTGCTTGGGAGTCTTGCCAGTGGGCGCGACTGGGGCGGATTGGAAGACCCCTGAATGAAACACCACATATTACAGGACATGTGTGCCGACTTGCGCCCATACAGCGCGCATGGAAGCCGCTTGCGTTCTTCCGGTGTCTTTCGTCCCATCCTAAGTATATCTTGATCAGGAAATTAAACAACTTAGACATTCTCCTGCTCCTGCACTGGAAAGCGAAGGCGGAAATTAATCCAAAAATAGGCCGCAGTTAGTCAGATTGGTACGGAGCTCACGTTTTGTATCGAATCCCTACCATTAATGTCACATCACAGTTGATCTGATGACGGCGATCTACGCATTCTGACTGACTTAATCGACGCACCGTCACGCACGCGGTTCATCACGCCGGGACATTCCAGCCCAGCCCCCGCTCCAATACCGCGCGTAAGAAAAATATACCACCGCGGCGATGGAAGGCCTCAGGCTCGGACGGATCCCGCATTCCCGTGCACCTTCGCGTTCTGGCGCCTAGATATCGCCCTGCTAGTAGTCGTCGTTGGTTGTCCGCATGGTATCACAGAGGATACGTGCCATTTACTCCACAGTCGCACAACCAATCACCGCGGGATTCCTTCTTTCATCGGTGGCGATGAGAATCCTTGTCTGTACATCTAACGACGCCGCCGCGCCGAAATTACAAGCACAGGATATGGTCCGGGATTGGCGTACTGGCGTTGGGAAAACTCAGGAATTCGCGATTGTCACTTGTAAGGTGGGTCCGGGAGCTCAGTAGCTAGGTTCTCGAAGCACTCGAGGGAGTGTGTGAACAGATACGCCCTTGAGTAAAATGATTCACTACAACGGTTATGAAACCCCTAGTACCGTTCACATGCACGCCGCTTGCCGTCTTTTGTTTTGACACATTGTCCGTTGTGCATTGCCCCTGCGTGTATTGACCGTAACATAAGAGCGATCAGATATGCTGTGTCTAGATCCCTTCATATGACAGTGTGTTTCGAGTCACGAAAAAAGGGCAGTCAGACCCGGGGGAAAGGAGAAAACTATTTCTGCGAAGATCTTTGGCTTTGTGCGTTCGCCAACCTACAGTCGACCGGTGATGGGAGGTGAAGCGACGCAATAGATGCAGGGACTCAGGATGCGTAGGCTCTGCACCGAACTGCGACTAGTACATATTATTATTTGAGTGAGGGCACGATACAGTCCGATCTAAATTGAGTGAGGAGGTCAATCCAGTGTTCTATTATAGAGTCGAGGGCATCCGACTGAGCGTGCATGGCTATCGAAGTACCATTGTAAGGACGAAGTGTCCTGCGAGTTCAAAGGCGGAGTGGGATCCCGCAAAGGAGGGGAGAAGTCGAGATAAACCCAAGGGGTGCGCAGAACCAAGACGGTAACCGAGGCAAACACGATAGCGAGTTGCCGGTGCGAGAGCGAATAGGTATAGCGAGTGAGAGAATATGAGCACGGAATGTACACAGAACTATCCCGAGGGCGTTCAGGGAGCACGAGGACAAGGGAGAGCGAACACGAGCGAGCGACAGAGAGAGATGACGAGAAAGCGAGAGTCCGATTTGCGAGGTTAGGCCCATCGAGAATCACACAAGTCGAACTATAGGATGAGAGGGCATGGTGAGTTCATTTTCAACAGAGAAAAGGTAGGGTTTAAATACAAATGGAGCCAGTAAGTACGACCAAGGCCGTAAGGTAGAGGATAGAAGGTGTAAAGTCGGGAAACAGTGAGGTAAGGAGGGTGGAAATGGGTGGCATAGGAAGGACGAGACGACGGGACGTGGGGTGGAAGCTAGACGGAACGGAACACGGAAATGAGGCACTAAGGTACGAGTGTCGAGGAGGCAATACGACGAGGATGCGGGCGCAGCGAACAAAGACGGCACGAGGCGCAGGGACGTGCGGCCTGTCTACAAGTGACCTAGGAGCCGTGGTTGTGGCGAATATTGGTGACATCGTCCATCGGGGTGCTACAATGAGAGGTAGAGAATGATAGAGAGATATAATAGAATGCCGAATAGCGCGAGAGAGCGACGCCAAGAAAGGCAGGCGAGCCACGCGATTAAAAGCGCGACACCGAATAGCGCGAGAAAGCGGGGCCAAGAAAGGCAGGCGAGCCCCACGATTAAAAGCGCGACTCCGAGAACGCGGAAAGTATTTTGTGGGCCTAGCAGCATACCGTCTGGATCAATAAAGTCTTCAATCGTAAGGGGACGAATTTCAAGCCCCTGTACAGAACATGTTACTGAAGGCCAACTAAAAAGAGACGAGTACGCACCTCGTCTTGACTGCGAGCAAGAAGGGTGACGTCACCGTTCTGACGCACAAGTTCGCGGACGGGCAACATCGCAGCATTTCGACACAACTCTTTCAAGTCCGAGCCCGATTTTCCCCTCGAATACTCGGCTAGGGCTCGCATAGGAAAATTTGGGGCAAGTGGCACATCCCTGAGCATCTGAGAAGAGTATTAGTTCATCAAAAACAAGCCAGCGATGGCATGGACCCGAGTGTGACATTAACGAGCCATCTTACCAACGTCAGGATCTTCTCTCGCTGCGCAGCGTCAGGTAAGGAAAGGGGAAATTGTTTCGGCATTCGTCTAAGGAAAGCCTGATCAATGTCTCGAATTCTGTTCGTCGCGCCCAAGATTAATATCCTATCTGAGCTCGAGAGGAGGCCGTCCCATAAGCTGTAAAGACATCAGATACCCGCGTCACGGCAAAAAGAAAGAAACCGACGCACGTCAAGAATTCTGCTTTCATCATTGCAGTGCCATCGTAGTCACGCTCACCCCGCTCACGGAGAAGCGAATCGATCTCATCTATGAAGATGATACTCGATTGCGTCTTCCGTGCTAGGCTGAATAATCCAGCTACTAATTTGTTCGATTCGCCGAACCACTTGCTCGTTAAAACCGACGCCGCGATGTTAATGAAGGTCGCGCCAGACTCCTTCGCGAGGGCTTTTGCGAGCATCGTTTTACCACAACCTGGCGGCCCATAAAGCAGGACGCCTTTGGGTGCCGTCAAGAGAGTAGATGTTGAACGAAAGAGACCGGAGTGCAGAAGGGGGATGAAGACGGATTCTTGTAATGAAGACACGATGTCCTCCAGGCCGCCAATATCTACCGTACGGGCTTAAAGCCAAGGAGCGAGAAACATTCGCAGGAGCATACCTGCGAGTCGAACATCGATATCATCCGGGTGAATAACCTCGGATGCAATTTGCTCTATAAAGATCTGTAAAACTTGCAAGCGGGGCCGAGATTATGTGAACTCACTTTCGTATTCATTCAATTTCAGCTTTCCGTGTCCAAGCTTCGTCAATGTTTCCTTCGTTGACCGGTTGCGTGGCTGCTGGAACTGGAACTCCCATTGAACCCGAAAATAGCGACGAATGAGAGAGCGAAACCGACCTGGCCTGTGTACCATGCTGCAGACCATGCTGCGGCCTGTGGGGCTGTTGGTAAGCTTCCCGTATACTTCATTTGCGTAGGTAGAGACGCACCTGAGCAGCTATGTATATTCCCACTACATAGCAAGCGGAAACGTGTCAACAATCCACAATGACTCGGTCTCTGGGTCAACTCACCGTAAGGGAGGAAGACGACCATCTCCGCACAACAGTCTGGACGATGTAGCTACACGATGAACAGCTGAAAGAGCACTCTGTTGAGAACGAGCTGGAGTTGCCCGCCGGATTGAGTTGCAGGATGATGGTGCGCGGTGGCCGAACGCAAGTGACCTCGATTGTGACCCTAAACCCAGAGTGGAATACTGTTGTAAGGACGACGCGTGCGCTGCATGCGCAAAGCCGCCGAAGCATCGCCGTATGGCACATCCGAGTATGTCACAGATGACTCAGCCACAACGGCAAGATGTGCTAGAATGGCATTTGTTTGCGGCAGTAATGCCCCTAAAAAGGAAGATTTGAAAACGTAAGCTTTTGACACGCCAGGTTTCCATAATGTCACATCACGGTTGATCTGATGATGACGGCGATCCAAGCATTCTGACCGACTTACTCGACGCACGCGGTAAATCTCGCCGGGACTTTCCCCAGCCCCCCGCTCCAATACCACGCGTAAGAAAAACACAACGATTGTGGTAACCGCGGCGATGGAAGGCCGGATGGATCCGTTCTCGGTGCACCTTCACGTTCTGGCGCCTAGATACCGTCCTGCCAGTAGTCGTTGGTTGTCCACATGGTATCACAGAGGATACGTGCCATTTACACAATTAATCACCGCGGGATTCTTTCTTTCATCATGGGTGGTGCTGAGAACCCCTGTTTGTACATCTCACGACGCCGCCGCGCCGAAATTACGAGCACAGGATATAGTCCGGAGTTGGCGTTGGGACAACTCCAGGAGTCCGCTTGTAAGGTGGCTCCAGGGTCTCGGTAGCTAGGTTCTCGAAGCACTCGAGGGAGTGTGTGAACATATACGCCATTGAGTAAAAAAATTCACTGCAGCTTTTACGGAACCCCAACCGTTCGCATGGGCGCCGCTTGTCGTCTTTTTGTTCTGACAGATTGTCCGTTGTGCATCGCCCATACGTGTATTGACCGTAACGGAAGAGCGATCAGATATGCTGTGTCTAGATCTCTTGAATATGGCACTGGCGGACGGGCGTATTTCGAGCCACGCAAAAAGGGCAGTCAGGCCCAGAGGGAAATGAGAAAACTAGTTCTGCGAATACCCTTGGCTCGGTGCGTTCGTCAACCTGCAGTCGACTGGCGATGGGAGGTGAAGCGACGTGATGGATGCAGGGAATGCATAGGCTCCGCACCGTACTGCGACTAGTACATATTATTATTTGAGTGAGGGTACGATACAGTCCAATCTAAATTGGGTGAGGGGGTCAATCCAGTGGTTCTATAGAGCCGAGAGCATCCAACTGGGCATGCACGACTATCGAAGTACCATCTGGATCAATGAAGTCCTCAATCGTAAGGGGACGAAGTTCAAGGCCCTGTGCAGAACATGTTGTTGAATGAGTCAACTGAAAGGAGACGTGTACGCACCTCATCTTGGCCGCGAGCAAGAAGGGTGACGTCACCGTTAGCCTGGCGCACAAGCTCGCGGACGGGCAACATCGCAGCATTTCGACACAACTCTTTCAAGTCCGAGCCCGATTTTCCCCTCGAATACTCGGCTAGGGCTCGCATAGGAAAATTTGGGGCAAGGGGCATATCCTTGAGCATCTGAGAAGAATTAGTTCATCAAAAACAAGCCAGCCAGGGGGTGGCATGGACCCGAGCTTGACATTAACGAACCAACTTACCAATGTCAGGATCTTCTCTCGCTGCGCAGCGTCAGGTAAGGAAAGGGGAAATTGTTTCGGCATTCGTCTAAGGAATGCCGGATCAATGTCTCGAATTCTGTTCGTCGCGCCCAAGATTAATATCCTATCTGAGCCCGAGAGGAGGCCGTCCCATAAGCTGCAAAGACATCAGATACCCTCGTCACAGCCAAAAATAATGAAAACGACGCACGTCATGAATTCTGCTTTCATCATTGCAGTGACCTCGTGGTCGCCCTTGCTCCGCTCACGGAGAAACGAATCGACCTCATCTATGAAGATGATACTCGGCTGCGTCTTCCGTGCTAGGCTGAATAATCCAGCTACTAATTTGTTCGATTCGCCGAACCACTTGTTCGTTAATACTGATGCTGCGATGTTAATGAAGGTCGCGCCAGACTCCTTCGCGAGGGCTTTGGCGAGCATCGTTTTACCACAGCCTGGTGGCCCATAAAGCAGGACGCCCTTGGGTGCGGTCAAGAGGGTGGATGATGAACGAAAGAGACCGGGATACAGAAGGGGGATGATGACAGATTCTTGTAATGAAGATATGATGTCTTCCAGACCGCCAACATCTATCGTACGGGCTTAGAGCAAGAATGAGTATTCGCACGGAGCATACCTGTGAATTGAACATCGATATCATCCGGGTGGATTACCTCGGATGCAATTCGCTCTATAAAGATATATAAAACTTGCAGGCCGGGCAGAGATAATGAGAGCCCACTTTCGTATTCATTCAATTTCAGCTTTTCGTGTCCAAGTTTCTTCAATGCTTCCATCGGTTTTGCCCCTACCTCCTTCGATCCTTCAGGTCCATACGAGTTGAGTAACCACTGTAAATTCCATCGGACTCCAAAATAACAACGAATGAGAGAGCGAAACCGACCTGGACTGTGTACCATGTTGCAGCCTGTGGGGCTGTTAGTAAGCCTCCCGTATTCCTCATCTGTGTGGGCGGAGACGCACCTGAGAAGCTATGAATATTGCCACTAATAGCAAGCGGAAAGACTGTCAACAGTCTACGATGACTCGGACTCGGGATCAGCTAACCGTCAATGATGACCTTCCTTGTTGTAGTGGAGATGGCCATTCCCGCGCGATAAATGGTTTGGATGATGTAGCTACACGACGGCCAGCTGAAAAGACCGAGCACTTCTCTGTTGAGAACGAAGTGGAGTTGCGCGCTGGCGCTGGATTGAATGACCGGGTGATGTTGAGTCAGTGGCGCGGTCGCCGAACGCAGTGACTTCGGTTGTGACCCTAACCCCAGAGTATTTGCCCCACAAACAACGCTTTTCAAATTTACCAAAGTAGCTACAACACTGTCTGATATGCATTCATCGTTCACAGTAAACTAGTAAACCCCCGACCTCCGGTAAAACCCTCCGGCACGAAGATATTACTGTAAGAAGAAGAGAAGTCGTTTTTTTTTAAAAAGAAAAAAGAAAATCGGAAAAGCACAAAAAAATAGTCGAAATCATGTGACACATCCAGAAACTACTGTTTTACGCCAATCTCACGGAGGATCCTGTTCAGATCTTCTAAACATCTCAGATCAATCCTTCAAACGAGCGGGAGTCGTGATCCAGGAGATAGCATAGAACCCCCGGGCGCCTTGTCCCTTCTGACGACCGGCATTGCTCCCAAAGATGATGCCGCAGACGTGCTGGGCGAAGGCACCCCTCTATGAACATAAAGAGGGCCTCTGGCGACGCCCGAAACTGGAAACGCGATCTTCGTCGCAAGATGTGGGCGAGGGTGCGACGGCCGGATGTTAATTTCCTCAACCGACGGTACCCTCTGGACACCACGGCGGTGAGCGAGATATAAGAAAGTGCCCAGGGCGAACAGGAAGAGCACTACGCCGAGTCAGCCTTGGGCATGCTTCTCTAGACAGGGAGTATACCTCCAGAACCCGCCACCATCCATTTTATGGTAGACGGAGAGTTGATGGTGCCGTTGTTAGTGGTGCTGATTGGCGCACTCATGTTGAGAGAAAGGTTGAGAGAGAAAGAGAGGGGGGGGGTGAGAGGTGAGCACTTCAGATGAAGTCATGAGCCTTATAGGCGATCTGGGAGTAATCTCCTGTGTACCCCACGATACGTAGAAGGGACCAGGAGCGTGGCGGCCAGGCGGTGTAAGAGGAACAGCCTCACTTGGAAAAATAACACAACCTACTATAGCGATGTACGGGACCCAGAGCCGATTGAGCCGCGCTAGTGAAGGAGGTCTGGACCACGACCAACTACTGAGTACTTAGTACACCTGGCTCGGAAAAGGGAGAATTACTTCCTTGAGAACCACTCCAGTACTCCCCACTCCGAACTATCCGGCACCATGATGAAACCAAGACCTTCTCCCTGCTACGGAGAGTGAGATTTATGTAAAAGTATCATGATCGGCGCAACCGCTCCTGGTCCAAGAATACGTAGAGGCGAATAATTACCCTGAAGAAATCGATCCGCGGGCCGTGGCCCGGCGGACCGTAAGTAGTGGAGGAGAATCCTCGCGCGGCTGTATGGTTTAGAACCGCAGATGGAAACATCAGCTTTCAGAAAGGTAAGGGTGCCCGATGACGGTGGTAACCAGACCATAGTCATACAGTTGTCCCGCGTGAAATACCATCTAGGGATTCGAGGACTCCTTCCTCGATTGGCTGCCCGGCTTTGGCGTAGCCCCGGCGAACACTACACAACCCGAGTGGAGAGAAGAGGTCGACGGAGGTCAAGAGGCACCGTTCTATTCCAGGAGTGCAGCCCCTTATCGGAAAAGTGCCGGCCATTCTTGGCCTGCTCTTCGCATTTGGAGACCCCCTGGCTAACTGAAGCCTACGGGTAGGCCGGGGGGAGGGGACGCGCGGCCCCTCCGTCATAGGTAACTCAACCCTAACCCTAGATGTACAACATTCTGGTTTTCTCGCGGTATTATCTAGAAAGAAAAGTATTACTTACCTCAACATTTGCTTATAGGAAACGGACTCGGTCAGTCCGTTGTTTGAATACAATCAATATTCCTTAATCGATCCATTACTAGGCCAATCATATCCGCCGTTGACTCAGACGAGACGACTCGGGAGCGACATGGCGCCGACAGTCCAGACCCAGATGCCCAGACTCGTGCAATGCGGGGTGTACGCACTCACCCTCCAGAGACGGTTCCGCTTGCAGAACCATAGTACTCCCTTGTCATCTTGGCGGTTCCCTGAAGCAAAACTCCATTCATCAGATCATCCTTTCGGCAGGTTTGCTTACGGCCTTATTCGTAAAGGGAGTGGGAGAAGGCATCCAATTCGAGTTACCCCGTACACCTCACCGCCAGCCCCGCATGCATCAGTTTCGCACCCGGCAATGCGCAGGTCATGGGGCCATCAGGGGCGACAGGCTAAAGAGCGTGTGCTATTAAGCGCCATTATTACACGACAAGGCGAGGGGGGACGAATGGTAACTTCCGGGCAGTACTGTATGAAATGGACGAGTATTCGGCGAGGACCAGTACAGAGGTTCAAGCTTCAAGTTGTCTGCCCCAGGATGAGTCGCTGAGTCTAGGCCCGGTGTACAGTGCCGTACCACGGGGCAGACACGTGGTCGATTGAATTCAACCTGTCGAAATGCAATCGAAGTGAAAAAATATATCTTATCACTAGAAAACCTTGTAAGCGTCTCTTTTGCTTATGCGCAGCAGTACCGTAATATTGATCGAGGTCTAGAACCGATACACGCAATCAGGGGATTGCCAAACTCTCGGGTCCGTAACGATAGCGACAATTGTTTGCTGTTCAGAGGTCGGCATCGGCCTGCGGCTCTTGGCAGTGCGCTGTCGAAGGGCAATATCCACACCGACGTTCAGCGAGGCGCACGGCGTTTGGGAGGACGTAGTTGTCAAGCGCGAAAGGCGGTCATCTAGCGCCACATATTGCTCGTTCTTATCCGTCACCAATTGAACTTGAAATACTAGCGTTCGCACGGTGACATACTGTAAGACCGTCAAAGGTTTGTTTCCGAGATTTTGAAATATATTAGTTTACGGAGTATGACGGTCGTATAGCCGGCGGCAGGAGCGCTTGGCATCCCCACACTGTCTGGTTTTTGTCGTCGGGGCTTTCGAGAGTGTATGTTCTAGAATACCGAGAGAAGGAAAGACATGACAGCTAGTCAACGTTCAACCGCCAGATGGGGATGCCAACAAACCTGACCTCCGTATCGACGATTGATCCCACGAGTTCCAAGAGCGACTCAACTACAGTAGCATATGATTCATCTCGGATGACATGGTCATCATGGACCGTGGTTGGAAACGCCGGCGGTAAGAGAAAGGAAGTGGGAGTAAATCTGTCCCTAGTGTACGTCTTCCAGAAAGTACCTGAAACAATTCTGCTGAACCGGGATTCGAGGAGCGCCGTGGGGTTCTTCAGAGGTCGCTTCACACGAGAACGCAGCCCCAATAGCCATCTACAAGCGGCCATTCCCGGCTGCGCCTGGGCTAGGCCTAGACCGGATGTTCACTGGCAGCGCCGCGTGCCGTGTACATGCGGTAAAATACAGTTATGCTAGCACAGGTAGAGAAATGTTCACGGTTCCCGAAGGCGCCGCGCAGCAATTGCCCAATCACAACACCAGGTGTACAATTTGTCGCGCAGAAGTCAAGGCACAACGTTAGGTCTAGAGCAAGGCAAGGCGGAACCAATGAGGCCAACGACGCGCCTCTGAGGCTGAGGGAGTCTCGGCTCAAAGTATTAAATCCGAGCAGACCCAGAACACGACCCTCCAGCCTTCGATATTATATCGATGATCGCTGACAGGCGCGCTGTTCAGCAAGCTGTTGGATATTCTAAAAGGTGAGGAAGAAATCGCCACGAGAAAGATCGTCAGCACCGTAACGGAATTTTTTTCCCTAAATAGCCACGACCGACCGGTTTTAGTCTTAGTTAAGTTACTTGTTCCAGAATATAAATGTATATAATATTTAAAAAAGGTCGTCAGCGGGGAGAGAACGAAAGGGGGAAGAGTCAATCCTAGAGATTACGGACCTCTTCTGCTATACGTTTCCCAGGCGCGTGAGAACAAGGGAAACCGCATCCTGCGCGAATCACATAAGGCGATAATCCTTGACACCATTGTGGGACCGGAGCGATTGTGATAACACTTCGGTGCCAAACAAGTAACCATCGGTCAATTAACTAATTGAATTTTGAACAGGAGAGAGGGGGCACGGCAGAAACAGCTCAGGGCTGTTAGAACCGTGGTCTGGACAACCACGGGGGACTGGTACTTGATTGGGTCCCTGGATGAACGACTTGATGAAAAGGGTCACATGACGGGAAGAGGAAGGGCTTGTATGCCCTTTCATCGCGGCGACCCAAAGATGATGTATTTTGACAGTCCAGACACCTATATGCGGCAATATCAAGCTGCACTAGATATAATGCGGGTATTATGCTTTGCGTAGTGAGGATAGCATGGGCGGCCGAGACCAGACAGGCATTATTGTTGGACAATAGTATTAGAAGTGAAGCCCCAAGGTACTCCTCCACCGAGGAGAGACGCTGGTCATCGATAAAGAACGTGGGAGATCAAGTACAGTGAGTCTTCTAGCCTTGTCCCGACGGGCAGTGTGCGCGGTGAGACGACCCCGGTGGGAATGGACTACAGACCAAAGATGGTTAAACTTGAAGTCACATCGCTATTCAATGACACCAAATGGGTGGTGTTGAGAAGCCCTAAGAACAGGAAATCTAGACCGCGACGCGAAGAGAAACAGCACGGTCACCAGTCACCGGGCAAATGGAGATCTCAGGACGGTCCAGATAATCCCGAGTCAACCGAAACCGGTCGGCAATAGGGTGGGCAAGTCTCGACCCATGTAGATGTCTAGGCCGCTAGATCGAGCAATATCAACCCCTGCAGGTAGCGCTCGCGTACAACGTGGAGGACAGAGCCAGTGGCAAGCCCGTAAGTACCCTAGCTTAGATATCAGGGGTATTGCCTCGATCGGGCGTATATTGCGACTGGCGCGAGGCCGCGCCGTCGCGCGGTGGGTGAGGTTGCAGGGATGTCGCTGGTGCTTAGTTGTCCGTTTCCCCGTATCACTCGAATGGCTCATATAGTTCGTGCCTTCTTGTGATCAAGAGATTCAGTAGTGGCCGTGACCTCGCTTGGACAGTCTTCGCCCTTCTGACAAGGCGATGAGGTGCTGGGTGGTAGGGATAATCGTGACTTCATTTCCCTCAGGAGACGACAAGGGCGACAAAGCCAGAAAGTTTTTCGCAGGTAGGAAACCCGGTCGCGGGAAGTTTTTTGGTCAAATTTCAAGGTGGAGCCCGCATGCGGTCACATTCAGGTTGTTGAAATCGCCACGGCATTGGCCGGATCCAGTGGCACGGGTTAGGGTCTTATCGACCAAGCACTAGATGATCACGGCATGAGACATGCACCAGAAGAGGCCGCGTGAGTTCTTATCCAAAGTCCGCTGGCTAGGTCGTTCATTGGTAATGGGCCTTGGGGGTTCTCTGCTTGGGGTATAGAACAAGAGGTTCAATCGTGCCCCCATTCGGGTTTCTACGGCCTTGGCCGTGCGGCTGCAAATACACTGAGATTGTCACTGAGCTTTTGGCAGGCTTTTGGCGTCCATGTGTCCATTAGGAACCTCGGATCGTGGGTGAAATCCTGTCTGCACTGTTTTGAATGTAAAAAGCCACTGCCTAAGGAAGGGTATAATATCGGGACAAGGGCCCAGTTTTCGTTCATGTTCTTTCATTGGTAACGGTGGATTGGTCCGCGAAACTTTTATTCAAAAATTTCAGCCATGTCCACGTTTTAGTTTTACGCCAAACACCTTTTGGGGACCATAGCGCTATTTATAGCGTTTGTTGCAGCCTCAGGCTGTGGCGGACAGCACGGCGTGCGCCTCCTCGACATGTCACATACGCCCCGAACAATGCAGACCATTACAAAGTGCGCCGAATCGGATTGGATATTGCCGGCTGAAGGCATTCGCTTCGGACTTACGAGACGGACTTACGAGACCTCTGAAGAGTATATCTAACTATTGCAAAACCTTGTTAGCTCCATTGGTCTACATGCCGGTATATTTTTCCCCATCAGCTACGAGGCATTGGTGACCTGTCTACCTTAGTGAAGGGATGACGTGTTTTTCAATATGTTCTGGAAGCCTGCCCACGTTATCGGTGCTCTCTGATTGGAGATCCACATACTAGGCAAAGTGATAATCTCCGATTCACGTCCTGAGTCTTGGTGTCGCTCCCCCCTATGCTGCACAGGGCTAACTACGGCTGGTCTTGGCCCACACCTTTGCAATAACCCCGAATAACAGCTAACAAATTCCTTAACAAATGTCGCTTGACGCTAACATGGTTGTCATCACAAATTGCTGTGCGTAAGACGCCCCAACCTGAATTGCTTTAAACTTGGGCATACCCAATGCCATGGGAGTTGCGTTGTGGAGGAGGGAGAGGTCAAAGACCTCCGTGACGCAGATAGGCATGCCATTGGGGAGGTTTCCACGTCAACAACGGCGACAGTAGATAATTACGTCGCGCTCGAGGGTGAAGATGACACTACTAATTGTTCACGACATGCCGCACCATTGTTTGTCCGAAGGTAGCTAGTTGAACATGACAGGTATTTCGTTTCCATGTCGCGCGAAGGTAGAGGAGTTTCCGCGGGTCCCGCCGCGGCGAATGCGTCCGTGAGTAACAGTGCCGTTTCTGACGTGGCAACCATATGAGAAATGGAGAGAGAGGCAGATCCTCTATTCTGATTGGCCAGAGCCTGCTTGACAGGCCGGGATACAATTGGGACATACCTGAGAGCAGAAGCACGACATCCATCGTATACGCAACGTAAAAGCGTCGCATGACCTGGGCGAATATCATCACTGATATCAAGCCAGCCAGTGATTCGCTCTGCGCCCTGGCAGGACGCAATGAAATGACGGCGTATGGACCAATAGGAGAAACACGTGCATGGGAGGAAGGAAGAACGAGAACCAATCGAAGGTCGGATCAGTGGTCACGTGTAATAATTACGGCATGAGCGTAAATTATGACTGTCAGTCCTCATCGTTTGTTCCAATCACTATAATACCCTTCACCTTCCCTCCCGTCTCCCTACTCCCGTTCCGAATCTGTTCAATCGTATCAGTTCGATTTTAAAAGATTCTGCGCGTGCAGTCTCTGTTATCGTCCCGGCAGCCTTCGACTCACGCTCTTCTTCTACTACCTCGAAGGATATGGCTCCCGTCATCACAAATGGAATCAACGGCACCGGCGGTGCAAACAGCAAAGGTAATCAGAGCCCAAAGATGCACTCCAAAGTGGTGGGTGTCACTCTGTTCTCATTTTCTCTCTACGAGCGGGTCTTCCTCGAGTACATCATCTCGAGGTTCTTGTGGATGTCGGGGACGTCGGGACGGCATTTGAGTGGGATGCTCACTGCCGGGGAAGAGGCAGTGGTGTATACAGGCAGTAGGCATACTGCAACTTGATACGCGGAACCTGATTCTTGATGTTCTTTGCGCCCAGTTCAGCCGCTGACGTCCTCATTCATCCCAGGTGATCATTGGCTCCGGGCCCGCGGGTCATACGGCAGCAATTTACCTCGCGCGGGCGAATTTAAACCCCGTTCTATTTGAAGGGTTTATGGCAAATGGCTTTGCTGCAGGTGGTCAACTGACGACAACGACGGACGTCGAAAATTTCCCCGGGTTTCCCAGTGGTGTGCTTGGCCCGGAGCTAATGGACAAATTCCGCGCCCAGTCTCTGCGTTTCGGCACACGAATCATTACCGAGACGGTGTCGAAGATCGACCTCTCTCGCCGGCCATTCCGATACTGGCGCGAGTACCAAGAGAATGGAGAGCCCGAATCTGCCGATACGATTATTATTGCTACCGGTGCAAGCGCAAAGCGTCTCGGCCTCAAAGGGGAGCAGACGTACTGGCAAAGTGGTATATCTGCATGTGCCGTGTGCGACGGTGCGGTTCCTATCTTCCGTAACAAGCCATTGGCGGTCATTGGTGGCGGAGACTCTGCGGCGGAAGAAGCGACGTGTGAGTCTGCGCGTTATCATTGGACCGGCTGAGCGTGTTCATATGTCTTCGCAGACCTCACGAAGTATGGCTCACGTGTCTATGTGCTTGTCCGTCGCGGGGAACTGCGCGCTTCTAAGATTATGGCTAAAAGGCTCTTGGGCAACGCAAAAGTAGTGCGTATCAGGGCCAACGTTCCTTCCCGCGGGTGCTGATATAGCCAAAGACTGTTCTATGGAACACCGTCGCAGTCGAGTGCCAGGGAGACGGGGACCTCTTGAATAACCTACGCATCAAGAATACTCTCACGGGACAGGAGTCGGACCTTCCCGTCAACGGGTTGTTCTATGCCATCGGTACGCGTGCCGAACTTAATATATCTTCATGCGTGTGCTCACCTGACCCGTTGCAGGCCATGAACCAGCGACGGGACTCGTCCGCGATCAATTGCAGACAGACGCAGATGGATATATCATTACCGTTCCGGGGACAACTCAGACGTCCGTTCGGGGTGTGTTCGCCGCAGGTGATGTTCAAGATAAGCGGTACCGGCAAGCTATCACGAGCGCGGGGAGCGGTTGCATGGCCGCGCTAGAAGTTGAAAAGTTGATCGCGGAGGAAGAGGAGCTCGGTGAAGAGTAATCGTGAAGATCCGGCATTTGTTTGCGTAGATGTATAGTTGTCATTGTCGCACGTGTGGTGCTGATATCATAATCTATTGTTCGTCGCAGTTTTTGCTTTCTTTTCTCTTTCTTCCGTTCGCACTGTTCTCACCACGTCTTGTATACTTGTCTGAGAGTTCTGCGGAGAGTTCCTAGAGGCGGTAGTCCGGGGCATGCGAAGTACACGAGGCAAGTACTAGGAACACTACGCACTGTATATGTCAGAAACATCACATGCGTCACATTGCAAGAAATAGTTTGTTCCATTAGCCAGCTCTCTGCTGCAACCCCTCCAAGGGTACTGCCGGTGCCACATCAGTGGCACCGGACCTTTCCCTCCCAGAGGCAAGGAACCTGTAAGGAATTGTACCACCCCAAGATCCGGGGAGGAGGATTTTTTGATTGATGATCATACCTGTTCTCCTCCGAGTCTTCGGAGTCGGGTGTTCGGGGCCGCAGTGTTGTGCCAGTCAACGACTGGTTGTGACAGTCAGGGAGGCCGTCTGACCATGGGGGTCAACGACTGCAAATGACAGTGACCAGTCCCACGCCTACCTCTCAGCGTCGCCCCCAGGTTGCCCCAGGGCACCCAGCATCAACTTCGTGTTCGTGTACGCTTCAACAGTGCTACCACATGATGAGAAAAGTCACGGTTGTCCACAGTTGAACGACTAGTCAGTGACTGGTCGACATTGTGTAACCCTGACTCCCGACTTCCAGTCCTTGTTCCAGTCAACGACTGTCCAACACTGTTCGGGGCAAAGGTGCTCGCACTTGACGCCGGCGAACCTTATAGCACACTCCGCTAGCCTGAAGTGAAGTAACCTATGTGTAATGTAAATCATATGTGCCACATGTCTGTCTTATAATGATCTGATATAAGTTAATATAATATTGCCAAGGCCTTAAACGTTATAAGCAAGTCGACATTATTATAAGACTCCTTGTAACCCAATTATACCTGCTTGTAATTACCTTAAAATGGTTATTATAAGCTGGTTCGATTATAAACCACTCCGGAATTTTGCGACATCATTCAAGTTGCCAATGGGGAATGTGTGTGCCCGCTTAACAACTGCGATCCACACTACCGGCTGTCACAGCGAGCAAGGCGATGCCATTCGATGGGATCTGTGGCTCTGCTGTTGGACTTCTTCACTGGTTTTCTTGCCCTTGTTTTTTTTTCTCGCTCACTCGGACATGTTGTTCGTGAGACCCAACCCCTGTGATGTCCGAAGGAGGGGTAAGCGAGGGCTGGCCCCTAGCCCATGAGGCCTGCATGAGGCTTCGACCTATACGCCGTGACCACTACCGACGGAGGGAAACTTGAACACCCTCGTCAAGGATAGGCCATCTCCAAATTAACTGCTCCCGCTCGCGTCGTCGAGTCCCCGCCAAGCCTTTTGAGGTTAAACCAATCTTGGAGGACAAGATGGAGGAAAGACTCTGATGACAGGCATCCTCCTCGCTTTGTTGATCGTATTCACGGTGTCGTATGCCAGGAGCCCTTGGCGGAAACTACCCCCCGGCCACTGACGCACGCTAATCATCGGAAATGCCCTCCAGCTGTTAGATAAGAACCGGCTACTCTCGAAAGATTGCAAGGACCGCTTCGGTGAGTAGCCACTAGTTCGCCGGGGGGTTCTGAATCCTAAGCACCGGGGCTTTAGGAGAGGTTATGTGTCTTGATACCTACGATCATGCTTAACAGCTTTAAACCTGCCTTCGAGCTTCTTGAGCGTCGTTCAAATAACTATTCCGACCGACCGCGGCTCATCATGGCACAGGAAATTCTCAGTAAAGGCCTTGTGATGGCGTTGTAAGGGCGCCTCAGCCCTTGAGCATGAAACAATGCGCCTTAGGTCGTTTCGGAGTCGTCGGCCCGCCGTGCGATTCTACTACCCATCTCGGACGATCATCAACCGCCACCAACTCGTGGCCTCCTCGTTTATCAATACCATCTCGCCTCGTCCCCCCCTCCAACACATTCCT